>WBZY01000649.1_pt1 | contig 24610 bp, 19 predicted proteins | sample 5204191 | NCBI WGS metagenome assembly WBZY01 (sample SAMN12344363, study PRJNA552823) | activated sludge metagenome | biome: Activated sludge suspended growth; feature: Anammox Sidestream; material: Wastewater; isolation source: activated sludge from anammox sidestream of wastewater treatment...
ACTCGCGGTCGATCGCTTCATGGATCGCGATCAGTTTCAGCGAGCTCGCGCCAATTTCGAACAGGTTGTCGTTGAGGCCGATCGGGCGGCCGAGTTCGGTGTCGCAGATCATCCTGATCCTCGCCTCGATTTCGCTGCCGGACGCCGCGGCGGGTGTGCGCTTTTCGCTGCGCAGGCGCGCGAGTTCGGCGAGTTCCGCGGCGAACTCGCCCTCGACGTAGGACTCCTCGAGCAGGTGACGTTGTATCTTGCCGCTCGTCGTCTTCGGGATGCGCTTGACCGGCACCACTTCGGCAACCTCGAGGCCGGTGTGCTCGTTGATGAGCCGGGCGACTTCGGTGGCGGTCGGCAGGAAATCCGCCATGTCGGAGCGGTGCAGTATGAACACGACCAGCTGATCGGCCTGCGCGCCACGCGGTCGCACGCCTGCTGCGACGATCTTGCCGAGCTCGAGCCCGTGCGCGCGCAACGCGATGCTCTCGAGGTCGTGCGGATAGTAGTTCTGGCCGTTGACGAAAATGATCTCCTTCGCGCGGCCGGTGATGTACAGGTCGCCGTGGTCGAAGAGCCCGAGGTCGCCCGTGCGCACCCAGCCGTCCGCGGTGATCGTGGCCAGGTTGGACTCCGGGTCCTCGAAGTAGCCGCGGGTCACGTTCTCGCCGCGAATGAGGATATGCCCGACATGGCCCGGCGCGACCTCCTGACCGGCATCGTCGACGAGACTCACCTCGCAATATGGAATCGCCGAGCCGACCGCCATCAGCTCCATCGCGTCGCGGCTCGTGTGCCCGACCCGCGCAGGCGCCTCGCCGACGCCCATGCGGTGACGATCCACGCAGATCGATCGGCAGGGCCGGCCGACCGGCGGAAAACTCACCGCGAGTGAAGCCTCGGCGAGTCCGTACACCGGGAACATGGCGGTGCGCGCCAGACCCGCAGGCTCCATGCGTGCAAGAAATTCCTCGCACAGATCGACCGAAATCGGTTCCGCACCGTTGAAGATGAGGCGCACCGACGCGAGGTCGAGATCCTCGAAGCTGCGGTCACCGAGCACCTTGAGGTAGTGACGGTAGCCGAAATTGGGCGAGGAGAGGATCGTCGCGCGCTTGCGCGAGGCGAGTTGCAGCCACAGGAGCGGCCGGCGGATGAACAGCTCGGTCGGCAACAGGTGCACGTTCATGCGATGCATGAACATGAAGATGTGCATGCCGATGAGGCCCATGTCGTGCGTGAGAGGCATCCACGACAGCGATATGTCGTCCGTACTGAAGCGCGCGGCCTCGCCTGCGCCGCGGCCGTTCGCAAGTATGTTCGCGTGCGTCAGCACGACGCCTTTCGGCGCACTGGTCGATCCCGAAGAGAACTGGATGAAAGCGGTGTCGCCGGGCCGCGCGCGGTGCACGCTGCCGGCGCGCGAGATATCATCGAGCGCATCGGCGCAAAAGCTGCGCGCGCGCAGCTCATCGAACAGCGCCTGCTCGCCCGCAACCTGCGCGAACTGCCCGACCCGCTCGAGCGTCTTCCTGTCGGTGTAGAGAAAGGGCTTGCCGAGCTTGCGCGCGATGCGCAGCAGCTTGTGGCGGTGCTCGTCGCTGATGCCGATTGCGACCGGCACGGGCACGATGCCGCCGAGGATGCCGGCCCAGTACGCGTCGAGAAACTGCTCGTTGTTGTTGAGGAAGATGATCAGCTTGTCGCCGGGGCGCGCGCCGAGCTTCTGCAGGTGGAAGAGAATGCCGAGTGCGCGTTCGTAGAGCTCGCCGTACGGAACCCGCCGTTCGTCCTTCTCGCCCTCCAGATAGATGAGCGCGCGATCGACCTTGCGGTTCGATTCGATCAGTTCGGTGAGGGTTTCGACGCGGCTCATCTCGGCTCCAGTCGCATGTGCAGCGGGTGGCGGGTGCGCAGATTGACCTGCGCTTCGAACTCGACCGGCCCCTCGTGTTCGAGGCGCAGGCGATAGCGGCGACCGACCTTCGAGAGGTGGATCAGCATTTCGTAGACGGAGAATGTCTCGCCAATGCAATGGCGGGGACCGGCGGAGAAGGGCATGTAGGCGAAGCGCGGGCGCTCGGCTTCGTGCGCCGCATCGAATCGCTCGGGGTGGAAGCCTTCCGGATCCTTCCAGTAGCGCGGGTGACGGTGCAGGTGATAGGGGGAGAGCAGCAGATCCGTGCCCGCGGGCAGCTCGTAGCCGGACAGAACGTCGGCATCAATGGCGCGCCGCGAGAAGACCCACACGGGCGGATAGAGGCGCAGCGTCTCGTCGATGATGTTCTTCGTGTAGCCGAGCTCTTCCATGCGTGCGAGTCCGGGCGCGCATTCCTCGGGCATCGCGTCGATCTCGGCATGCATCCGCGCCTCGACCTGTGGATGCTGCGAGAGGAGGTACCAGGCGCAGTTGAGCGTGTTGGCCGTGGTCTCATGTCCGGCGACGATCAGGGTGGTGACCTCGTCGATCATTTCACGATCGGTCATGCCGGCGCCGGTCTCGCGGTTGCGCGCGGCGAGCAGCATGCCGAGAAAGTCGAAGTGTGATTCGGCTGGCTCGCCACGGCGTCGCTCGATCAGCTGCTGGATCAGCTTCGTCAGCTGGCGGAAGCGGTAGGCAAACTTCAGGTCGCGCGCGGATTCGTCGGTGAAGATGTCGAACGGGTTGCCACCGGGCTGTGCGGCCAGCAGGTCGAGGTCGGTGCCGAAGAGCGCGCGCAGGATCACCTCGAGCGCGAGCGCGCTCATGTCGGTCGTCACGTTGATGGTCGCGCCGCGGGCGGCCTGCGCAGCCCAGCCGGCGAGGAAGCGGTCGTTCGCCTCGTCGATCATCCGGCCGAACTGCGTCAGCACCCGGCGGTGGAATATCGGCTGCATCATGTAGCGCTGGCGTTTCCACAGCTCACCGTCGCTCGTCACGATGCCGTTACCGAGTAGAATCCTCACCCGGTCGAAGCCGATGCCCTTGACGTAGTTGCGGTGGTTCGAGACGAGCACCCGCTTGATGTCGTCGGGATGGTTGCTGAGCCACGTGTGCGAGCGGCGCGACGGCGCGTAGACGCGGTAGATGTCGCCCAACTCGTCGAAGAGGCGGGTGATGCGCGGCAACGAATCCGGCGTCGCACCGATGTCGAATGGCTCGGCAGCCTCGGGCGGCAGGCGGGGCGCGGGATTCGTTTCGTTCACTACGGAAGGCACTTTTGAAGCTGCGCGGCATCTTATATTACTCGGTGCTCACCGGACACACGGCACACGAGGCGTCCCGCGCCGGCCACAGGCTCGCGCTCGCCTGCATCGATGCGCTGCGGGTTGCTGGCGAATCTGCCGGACCTGCCGATCCGGGGCGCCTGCAGTTCCCGCCACGCGGCAAGCCGCACTATCCGGGCGGGCCGCAGTTCAGCATTTCCCATTCGATGCCGCTGGTGGCCTGCGCGGCCGTCTCGCACGGCGATGTCGGGCTCGATGTGGAATGTGACGATGCGGTCCTGCGTCTCACGCTCGCGACGATCAGCGATGACGCCGAGCGTGCCCTCGCGCGCGGGATCGGCGTGCGTCGTGTCTGGATGGCGAAGGAAGCCGCACTCAAGGCGGGCGGTGGCACGATCGAACACATCGGCGCGGTGCGCGTCTTCGCAGGCGGCGCGACATTTCGGGGCAGGCGCTATCACGAAAGCCGGCTGGCGCTCGCGGACGACCGGCCGGCTTGCGTGATGACGAGCGAGCCGGGCGTGCCCTTCGAGGTGCATCGATTGTGAACGCGCCCCTGACGCACTCGAGCCGGCGCATGACACCGCTGCGGCGCTTCGTGTACCGCTGGATCGTGGTGCCAACAGGCAGCGCGCTGGTGCGGCTCGTCTGGGGTGTCACGCGGCAACCGCGCGTGATCGGGGCGGAGAACCTCGAGGCTGCGCTCGCGCTCGCTCCGTCCTTCATTCCGGTGCTCTGGCACCAGCATCAGCTGTTCTGCGCGAAATGGCTGCTCGAGCAGCGCCCGCGCGTGACGGCCGGGTTCCTGGTGAGTCCTTCGGTCGACGGGGAGATCGGCGCGATGCTCATCGACCGCTTTGGCGGCGTGGCCGTGCGCGGCAGTTCCTCGCACACCGGCGCCCGTGCCCTGCGCGACTACTACGAAGCACTCGTGAAGCGGGCCGTCTCGCCGATCATCACCCCGGATGGCCCGCGCGGGCCACGATTCGTATTCAAGCCGGGAGCCATCCTCCTGGCGCAGATGTCCGGCCGGCCGATGCTGCCGCTCGCCTACGCCGCGAGCCGCGCCATCCTGTTTCACTGGGATCGCTTCGTGATCCCGCTGCCCTTCTCGCGCATCGTGATCGCGGTCGGCGCGCCCCGCATGGTGCCGCGCACGCTCGATGCCGCGGGCATGCGACAATGGCAGGAGGACATGACCATCGAACTCAAAGAACTGTTCGCACGCGCAAACCAGTCGCTTTCTTGCGAATGAAACCCGAAGTCTCCGTCGTCATTCCCGTTTTCAACGAGGTCGACAACATCGAGCCGCTCGCGCGGGAGATTGCCGCAGCGCTCGCGGGGCGCGCTTTCGAGGTCCTCTACATCGATGACGGCAGTACCGATGCGACTGCGGCCACGGTGTTGCGCCTGCGCGAGCAGGGCGTGGCGCCACTGCGCCTCCTGAGGCATGCGCGCCGCAGCGGTCAGAGCGCCGGCGTCTGCACGGGGGTCGCCCACGCGCAGGCCGACCGGGTGGTCACGCTCGACGGCGATGGCCAGAACGATCCGGCGGACATCCCCGCGCTGCTCGCGGCTTTCGCGGCGGGCGAGGCGGCAGGCGTGCGGCTCGTCATGGGCAACCGCGTGAGCCGCAAGGACACCTGGCGGCGCCACATGCAGTCGCGCATCGCGAACGGCGTGCGCGGCTGGTTGCTGAACGATGGCACGCCGGACACCGGTTGCGGCATCAAGCTGTTCGATCGCAGGGTGTTTCTCGCCCTGCCGCAGTTCGATCACATGCACCGCTTCCTGCCGGCGCTCTTCCAGCGCCACGGTGCGCAGGTGGTGTCGGTGCCGGTGAATCATCGCCCGCGTCAGCGCGGGCAATCGAAGTACGGCATGTTCGATCGCCTGTGGGTCGGCATCGTCGACATGTTCGGTGTCATGTGGCTCGCCCGCCGCTACTGGCCGGGCCTCGCCGCGCGCGAAGAATGAGGGCTCGATCGTGACCCAGGAACAGACCGTGTGGATGGTGCTCGGCTTCATCGCGCAGGGCCTCTTCTCGGCGCGCTTCCTCGTGCAATGGATCGCGAGCGAGCGGCGCAGGAAGAGCGTCGTGCCGCATGCCTTCTGGTACTTCAGCGTGGCGGGCGGCGCGCTGCTTCTCGCGTATGCCATCCACCGCAAGGACCCGGTCTTCATCGTGGGGCAGGGGGCGGGACTTGTCGTCTACCTGCGCAACCTGCAGCTGCTGCGCTCGAAGCCGGCGGCCGGAGCCGGCTGACCGCGTGATGGTCTCGCCCCTCGCCCGAGCGCCGATCGCGTGGCAGGACATCGCATGGATCCTCCTCGCGCTGCTCGTGCTGGTCGCAAGTGGCATCGGCCTGCGCGATCCGTGGCCCGCCGATGAGCCGCGCTTTGCGGCGGTGGCGCGCGACATGGTCGCAAGCGGTGACTGGCTGTTTCCGCGCGTCGGCGGGGACCTGTACCAGGACAAGCCCCCCCTCTTCATGTGGCTCATCGCGGCCGCACTGTCGGTGACGGGCTCCCTGCGGCTCGCGTTCCTGTTGCCGTCACTGCTGGCCGCCGGCGGCACGCTGCTCCTCGTCTACGATCTGGCGCGCCGGCTCGCGGGGCGCGAAGCGGCACTCGCCGCCGCGCTCACGCTCGCCTGCACGCTGCAGTTCGTGCTCGTTTCCCGGGGAGCGCAGATCGACGCGACGGTGTGTTTCCTGATCACGCTCGGCGTCTACGGTTTCGCGCGGCATCTGCTGCTCGGGCCCGCATGGCGCTGGTATCTTGTTGGCGCAGCTGCGTCGGGCCTCGGTGTCATCACGAAGGGCGTGGGCTTCCTGCCGCTCCTGATCCTCATCCCGTACGGCGTGTTGCGCCGGCGAGGCTGGCAGGGTCTCGCCGTCATCCCGCACGGCGGCTGGCGCTGGGGGCTCGCACCTCTCGGCTTCCTGCTCGCGATTGCGCTGTGGCTCGTGCCGATGCTGCTCGCGGTCGAGCATCGGGGCGAGCCCGGATACGCCGCCTACCGGGACGAGATCCTCTTTCACCAGACCGTCACGCGCTATGCGGCCGCATGGCACCACGTGAAGGCCTGGTACTACTACTACGTCGAGGTGATTCCGCTCCTGTGGCTGCCGTGGCCACTGCTGGCGTTCTGGCTCGTGCCACACTGGCGCCGCGCCTGGCGTGCGCGCGACGCGCGCATCTGGCTGCTGCTCTTCTGGGTGGCGCTGGTCCTCGTCTTCTTCACGTTGAGCCCCGGCAAGCGCGGCGTGTACGTGCTGCCGGCGATTCCGGCGCTGGCTGTCGCGGCGGCCGGAGCGTTGCCCGCGATCTTTCCGCGACGGGGCGTCGCGCGTGCAAGCCTCATGCTGTCGGCTGTGCTCGTCGTCGCGTTTGCCGCGCTCGCCATCGCGGAAGCGCTGCAATGGCCGAAGGTGGTAACCCTGCTCGCCGAGGAGGGCCTGTCGACGGACCTGCCGGTCGCGGCCGTCGCGATCTCGTGCGCTCTCGTCTGGCTCGCCGCCATCCGATGGCACAGGCTGCTCGCGTGGCCGCTCGTGCTCGGGGCGCTCGCCGTGTCCTTCTCGTGGGCGATCGTGCCACGCATCGATCCCGTGCGCTCGGGGAGGGCGTTCATGCAGCGCGTGCTCGCCGCCGTGCCGGCAGGCGAAACGCTCGGTCTCGTCGCCTACAAGGAACAGTTCCTGCTCCATCTCGATCGCCCGACCGTCAACTTCGGGCATCGCCGCTGGCGCTCCGGCGACGCCGAGACCGCGGATGCCGCGCGCTGGCTCGCCGCGGCGCCAGATCGCGTGTTGCTCGTTCCGGACGCGCTGCTCGCGCCCTGCTATGCGGAAACGGCCCGCATCCAGCCCATGGGAGTTTCGGCTGGCGAACGATGGTCGCTCGTCTCCGGCGCGCCCGACGCGGCGTGCGTGGCACGGGGTGACGCGTCCCGCGTCATCGCTTACCCGGCACCAGCATATGTCGCATTGCGCCCGGCACCGCCGCATAATCATTGAAGCGACAAATGCTTAGCTTGTATTCCTCATTGACTATGACACAATCCGCGTGTAACTGGCTCGTGGCAAGTGCATGCGAAGTGTGCCGCGCGTCCTCTCCCCGGGGGTCATCGGTTTGTCAGAATGCGAACTCGCAGTCTTCGGTGTCATCCTTCGATGCCCGGCGTAACGTCCGACAAGCCTTCTGAATTCACGGCCTCCGACATCCTCGCCTCCGGCGTCTGGAGCGCGCGTGGGGCTCGCCCCGCATTGGGCCTCGATGTCACCTGTACCAAGATTGCGGTGGATCTGCAGAACATGCAGCGCGAGACTCTCGCGCCCGTGGTCGCCCGCAGCCTCGAGGCGCTGCGCGAAGCGACCGTCTGCGATGCCGCTTTCGTCGCAATGCTGGGCGATTCCACCGTCAATGACGTGCACGTGGCACGCGGCACGTTCGCGCAGACCCGCCTTGAAGAACTGCGCGGCACTGCCCTCACCGACCTGCCCTGGCTGCTTGGGCGCCTCGAGCACCTGCGGCTTTCGGAACTGCGCGACACGGCTGCACCTAAGAAGGAAAGCCGCGCCGAAGCGCGTTGCTTCGCCTCGCTCAAGGTCGGCTCGACGCTGTTCGTCGCGTTCCGGGTGCAGGGCCGTCCGGCGGGAATTCTCGGTCTCGCCAACACCATGGCGCGTGGACCCTGGGACGTCAATGTCCAGCTGCTGCTGAAGCTCCTCGGCACGAGCCTCGCCACGGGTCTCGAGCGCGTGCGTCTCGCGGCGCGGCTCGACGACCTCGAAGTCCGCGTGGGTCTCGCGCAGGCCGCGGCGAACGAGGGCATGTGGGATTTCGACACCGAGACGAATGTCGTCACGTTCTCGCAGCGCTGGAAGGAAATGCTCGGCTACAGCGACGACGACCTCGCCGGACCCACCGACTGGCGTGCGCTCGTGCACCCCGAGGACATGTCGCGCGTGCAGGTGGCGATGCGCGAACACATCGAGGGCCAGTCGCCGATCTGCGAGAGCATTCACCGCATGCGTCATCGCAGCGGTGAGTGGCGCTGGGTCGTCAGTCGCGCCAAGGCGCACGTCGACCAGGCGGGGCGCCTGCTGCGCCTGGTCGGCATGGAAATCGACATCACCGAGCGCAAGCTCTACGAAGAGGCGCTGTTTCGCGAAAAGGAGAGCGCCCAGATCACGCTTCAGTCGATCGGTGATGGTGTCATCACCTCCGATGCCAACTCGGTCATCGACTACATCAATCCGATTGCCGAGGAGCTGACCGGCTGGCGGCTCGAGGATGCGATGGGCCGCTCCGTTGACGACGTGTTCAAGGCGTTCCACGAGGAAACCTGCGAGCCGCTCGAAAACCCGCTCACGATGTCGGTGCGACGCATCCGGCCGATCAAGTCGGTGCGGCCGATGCTGCTCATCCGCCGCGACGGCAACGAGCTCTACGTCGAGAGTACCGCCGCGCCGATCCGTGATGGCGCGGGCAAGGTCTGCGGTGGCGTGCTCGTGTTCCACGACGTTTCGGAGTCGCGCGAACTGAACCGCCGACTGTCCTATCACGCGAGCCACGACATCCTGACCGGCCTCGTGAACCGGCGCGAATTCGAGAACCGCCTGGAACGCGCGCTGAAGAGCGCCAAGGCCCGCGAGGCTTCCTACGCGCTGTGCTATCTCGACATCGACCAGTTCAAGATCATCAACGATACCTGCGGCCACAGCGCCGGCGATGCGCTGCTCGGCCAGGTGGGCGCGCTGCTGAAGTCGAAGGTGCGCTGGCGCGACACGCTGTCGCGGCTCGGCGGGGACGAGTTCGGCATCCTCCTCGAGAGCTGCTCACTCGACGAGGCCATGCGCACCGCGGAGACACTGCGCGAGGCGCTGCGCAATTTCCGCTTCACGTGGGAAGATCGGGTGTTCCGGCTCGGCTCGAGTATCGGCGTCGTGCCGATCACGGCCGACAACGAGGACGTGGCCTCCATACTCTCGGCGGCCGACAGTGCCTGCGCGGCGGCGAAGGAGGCCGGCCGCAATCGCGTGCACAGCTTCGCCGAGAACGACATCGAGCTGATGCGCCGCCGGCGCGAAATGCAGTGGGCGGCACGCATCAATTCGGCCCTCGAGGAGGGGCGTTTCGAGCTCTACCGCATGACCATCCAGCCGCTGCAGCCGGCGAGCCAGATCCAGGGTGCGCATTACGAGCTGTTGCTGCGCATGCGCGACGAGAACGGCCGGATGGTCTCGCCCGACAACTTCATTGCCGCGGCCGAGCGCTACGGCATCACGCCGAGCATCGATCGCTGGGTCATCGAGAACGCCTTTCGCTGGCTCGTGTCGGAGGCCGACGAACGCGAGCGGCTCGCGATGTGCTCGATCAACCTCTCCGGCCAGAGCTTCGGCGACGACAAGTTCCTGCCGTTCGTGATCGACCAGTTCAGCAAGAGCGGCATCGACGCCTCGAAGATCTGCTTCGAGATCACCGAGACCGCGGCGGTGGCGAGCTTCTCGCAGGCGAACCGTTTCATCCAGGCGCTGAAGGAGCTCGGCTGCAAGTTCGCGCTCGACGACTTCGGCACCGGGCTCTCCTCGTTCGGATATCTGAAGCATTTCCCGGTCGATTTCCTGAAGATCGACGGCAGCTTCGTGCGCGAGATCCTGCGCGACCCGATCGACCGCGAAATGGTGCGCTCGATCAACGAGATCGGGCATCTCACCGGCAAGCAGACGATCGCCGAGTTCGCCGAGAACGCCGAGATCATCCAGATGCTGACCGGGCTCGGCGTCGACTATGCGCAGGGCTATGGCATCGCCCAGCCCCAGCGCGTCCTGAAGGCCGTCAACGCCTGAGGAATCTGCCGGCGCGCAGTCCGGTACGGAACATTTCCCGCACTCGCGCTGTCTGTCTTCCCTGAAAGGAAGCTGCGTGCGCCTGCTGCTGGTCGAGGATGATGTCGACGCTGCCGAATACGTCCTGCGCGGGCTGCGCGAGGCGGGCTTCACCGTCGACCACGCCAGCGATGGACGGGATGGCCTGTTCAAGGCCACGGAAGTGACCTACGACCTCGTGATCGCCGATCGCATGCTGCCGTACCTCGACGGATTGTCGCTGGTGTCGGTCCTGCGCCAGAACGGCAACCAGGTGCCGGTGCTGATCCTGAGCGCCCTGGGTTCGGTCGACGATCGGGTTGCGGGCCTGAAGGCGGGCGGCGATGACTACCTGACCAAGCCGTTCTCGTTCTCCGAGCTGCTGGCACGGATCGAGGCGCGCCTGCGGCGCAGCCAGACGGCGCCCGAACGGTCGCGGTTGCATGTCGCCGACCTCGAGATGGACCTGCTGTCCCGGCGCGTGGAGCGCGGCGGGCGCGAAATCGATCTCACGACCAAGGAATTCCAGCTGCTGGAGGTGTTGCTGCGACGGGCGGGGCAGGTCGTCACGCGCACGATGCTGCTCGAGGCCGTGTGGGACTTCAATTTCGACCCGCACACGAACGTCGTCGACGTGCACGTGAGCCGGCTGCGTCGCGCCGTCGACCGGGACTTCGATCGTCCGCTGATCCACACCGTGCGGGGCGCGGGCTACATGCTGAGCGCCAGCTGATCGCACGATGGCGGCCTGGGCGGAGCGGCTGTTGCCGGTTTCCGCATCGCGGCTCGCGATGCTCTATGGTCTGCTGTTCGCGGCGGGCGTCGCGGCGCTGATCGCATCGGCCTACCTGCTCACCGTACGCGTGCTCGAGCGCGACGTGGACAACGTGATCGAAGCGGAGTTCGACGGATTGCGCGACGAATTCGCGATCGACGGACTCGCGGCCCTCACGGCAACGCTGGAACGTCGCTCGGGCAGCTGGGGGCGAAACGGCGCCGTTTACCTGCTGGTCGACGCCGCGCACCAGCGACTCGCCGGCAACCTGACCGCATGGCCGTTTGCCGCCGATCCGGCCGGGCCGCAGGTCGAGTTCGCGATCGTCGCGCACGAGGCGCGACGGGACACCACGCACCCGGTGCGTGCGCTGCTCAAGCCCATCGACGCGACCCACCAGTTGCTCGTTGGCACCGACGTGACCGAGCGCCAGCATTTCCTGCGCAGCCTGCGAACGGCGGCTGCCTGGAGTGTCGGTCTCGCCGCATTGCTCGCCGCTGCGCTCGCCTATGCGTACGAGCGGCGCATCACTGCGCGCGTCGGCGCGCTCGCGGCCACCTGCAGGCAGATCATGGAGGGCGATTTGTCCCGTCGGCTCGCGACCCATCGATCGAACGACGAGTTCGACCGGCTCGCGACGGCCGTGAACTCGATGCTCGGGCGCATCGAGCGCCAGACGCACACGGTCAAGGCGACGTTCGACAGTGCGGCACACGACCTGCGCGCGCCGCTGCACCGCGCCCGCATGAAGCTCGAGACGACACTCGTGGGCGAGCACCTGCCGCCAGAGGGGCGCCACGAAATCGAGTCGGCAGTCGGGGACATCGATCGCGTGCAGGAGACCCTGGCCACGTTGCTGCAGATCGCCCAGGCGGAATCCGGCGTCCTGGGCGCGCCAAACGAACGGCTCGACCTCGGCGTGCTGGCGATGGAAGTCGTGACGCTCTATGAGCCGCTCGCGACCGAGAGCGGACTTGCGATCGAAACACGATGCGAGGCGGCGCCGGTGTCCGGAACGAGGCAGCTGTTCGCACAGCTCGTGTCAAACCTCATCGAGAACGCCATCAAGTACGTGCCGCGCGGAGGGCGTTTGTGCGTCGTGACGCGTACCGAGGGGCGTTCGGCCTGTCTCGAAGTGATCGACGACGGTCCCGGCATTGCCGATGAGTTCCGGGAGCGTGCCCTCACTCCTTTCGGGAGGCTCGATCGCGATGCCGCAGTGCCGGGATCAGGACTCGGTCTCGCGTTGGTGGCTGCGATCACGCACCTGCACGGCGGGCAACTCGAGCTTTCCGGCGCCGCGGGTGGCGGGTTGAGGGTGCGGTGCGTGTTACCCCTTGCGCCGCCCGCGGAGCAGGCCTGAGGGAGCTGGCGAGCCGTGCGACGCGGGGGGTGCGCGCCGCACGGCCATGCGCCTACTTCATCGTCTCACCGCTCTTGCACTTCTTCAGGAAGTCCTCGTGCGCCTTGCCGGAGAGCTTCTGGTGCGCGGCCTCTTTCATGCACTCCTTCGCCGACTTGTGCGTCGCCGGTGCCGCCGACGCCGGCGCCGAAACCGTGGCGGCAGGCGCCGCGGTCGTTCCCGCAAAGGCCGTGCCGGCGGTCAGCAGTGTCAGCGCCATTCCGAGGGGAAGCAGTTTCATCGTCATACTCCGTTGCATGGGAGTAGACAGCGTACGGCGGGGAGGCTGACGCCCCTGTTAAGGCTTCATGACGTTACCGTCACGCGCATCGAAAGGTCGAGCGCGTGCAGATGCTTCGTGATGGCGCCGACCGAGATGTAATCGACGCCCGTTTCGGCAATGGCCCGGATGGTCTCGAGTGACACGCTGCCCGAGGCTTCGAGTTTCACGGGCTGCCCAAGTGCGCGGTTGCGCGCGACGGCCGCGCGCAGGTCGGCGTGGGAGAACTCGTCGAGCATGATCACGTCGGGCAGTGCCGTCAGTGCTTCCCCGAGTTCCCCGAGCGTCTCCACTTCCACCTCGACCGGCACGCCGGGGGAGAGGCGGCGCCCAGCGGCGATCGCTGCCGTGATCGAGCCGGCCGCGGCGATGTGGTTTTCCTTGATGAGCACCCTGTCATGGAGACCCAGGCGGTGGTTCTGCGCACCGCCGCAGCGCACTGCGTACTTTTGCGCGAGGCGCAGGCCGGGCAAGGTCTTGCGTGTGTCGAGGATCGTGCAGCCGGTGCCCTCCACCGCATCGACGTAGCGCCGCGCTGCGGTGGCCGTGCCCGAAAGTGTCTGCAGGAAATTGAGCGCTGTGCGTTCACCGGTGAGGATCGGACGGGCGCGACCCTCGACGCGGCACAGCCCGGCACCTTGCGCGATGCGCTCGCCATCCGCGGCCGACCAGGTCACCCTGATGTCGCGATCGAGCGCCCGGAAAACGGCGTCGAACCAGGCGGTGCCGCACAGCACGGCGTCTTCGCGCGTGATCACGCGTGCCTCGACGTGCTGATCCTCCGGAACGAGCGCCGCGGTGACGTCACCGCTGCCCACGTCTTCACGCAGCGCGGCGGCAACCTGTGCGTCGAGATCGGGAGTCAGAATGGCAAGCCGTGAGTCGCGCCCGCCATGCACATCAGCATGGGGATCGAGAGAATGAAGTTCACGCGGGATGCATTGCCTGCCACCACGCGCGCGGCGGCCTTCTGCGCGTCAGTGGCGGTGACGATGCCGAGTACCTTTTTCTGGTTTGGCCAGATCAGCACCCAGACGTTGAACAGCATGATCGTGCCGAGCCAGGCGCCAGTGCCGATCACCATGTGGTAATAGTTCACCGGCTCGCTCGTGAGACCCAGCGTGAAAGCGCCCGGGAAGTGGGCCCCCAGGTACCAGGCTCCGGACAGCCAGGTCACGAGCGCCGACCAGCGGAACCAGAAGAGCGCGCGCGGCGCCACATATTTCGAAATGCCGGCTCCGCCCGGGCCCCCTTTGTCGGCCGCGGCGACGGCGAGCGCGGGCGTCTGTACCGCATTGAAGTAGTAGAGGAGACCGATCCAGAATACCCCCGCGACGATATGGGTCCAGCGGGCGAGCCCGAGGCTGTGGAAGGCCACACGGTCGAAAACGACGCCGTCGATGACAAACGCGAGGATCACGGCCAGTACAATGCCGGTCACGAGGGCGTGGCGGTGGTTGGACAGGATTTTCATCTTGCAGGCACTCCCGGGTTATTGTTCTGGCAAGACTTCGGCCCGAATCGGGTTTGAAGAATAGGCCCGGAATCCGCATAATTCAATGCTGCCTGAACCGCGTACATGTCTCCCGCCACACCAGCTGCCGGACCGGCTTCCCCCTGTATCAACCTCTGTGTGATCGGGGCGGACGGCTACTGCAGCGGCTGCCGGCGCACGCTCGCCGAAGTGGCGGGCTGGGCGCGCATGAGCGCGGACGAACAATGGGTCGTGATACGCGCGCTGCCTGCGCGAGAGGAATCGAATGAACGTCGTTGAGCGAATCAAGCAACACCTGGCTTCACCTGTCGTGCTGTTCATGAAGGGCACGCCGGATTTCCCGCAGTGCGGTTTCTCCGCGCAGGTCGCCGCGGCGTTGCGCGAAGTCGGCGCCAAATACGACTCGGTGAATATTTTCGAGGATCCCGAACTGCGCGATGAGTTGAAGCGCTATTCGAACTGGCCGACCTATCCGCAGCTGTACGTCAACGGCGAGCTGGTCGGAGGCTGCGACATCGTTCTCGGGATGTATCAGAGCGGAGAGCTGGCCAAGGTGCTGGCCACGGCAGCGGCACCGGGGCGCGCGGCGGGCTGAAGCGGGCGGCGCGCTGCGGGCTGCGGGCTACGCGCTGCGCGCTACGGGCTGCGGGCCAGACCGCGGCCTCGGCAAGCGGTTCCTCAGGGGTCGAGCGCCACCTTCGACGGTTCCCGCGTTGCGGCCCCGCTCCCACACGAGCCCGCCAATTCCAGTGCTGAGTGCACCGACCGTGGAGGATCTGCCCGGTCAAGGGGGTGTGCGGCTCGCATCGCAATCAGCTCGCGCAGGCCTTTGGTAGCCCGCTACGCGCGCAACGGGCGCAGCTGCGAACCACTTGGTTGAGAGCGGGTACGCGTGGAGTCCGGTGAGCTGCGCACGCGGTCTGGCCCGCAGCCCGCAGCCCGCAGCCCGTAGCGCGCAGCGCGTAGCCCGCCGCGCGCCGCCCTCACTCCTCAGCGGCAGGTGGCGGCGTATCTGCTTCGATCCACCCCAGCAGCCGGGCACGCTCTTCGGCGCGCAGATAGCTTTCGCGCGACTGGTTGGCGATCGTGCAGAAGAGGTCGGCCGTGCGCTCGGCGTCGTAGCGCGCCGAGTGCGCGGAGCTCGAATCCCAGTCGATATTGGCAACCACGGTCGCTTTCGCGAGCACCGTCTGGCCGAGAGCTACGCCGGCGAGCGTCGCCGTATCGAAGCACGAAAAGGGGTGGAACGGATTGCGCTTGATGTCGGTGCGCGCGACGGCCGCGTTCACGAAACCGAGATCGAAGGCCGCGTTGTGCCCGACGAGCACGGCGCGCCGGCAGTCTGCGGTGCGCATGGCCGCGCGCACCTCGCGAAAGATCCGCTGCAGCGCATCGCGCTCCGGGATCGCCGGCCGCAGCGGATGATGCGGATCGATGCCGTTGACGGCGAGCGCTGCGGGCTCGATGTTCGCCCCCTCGAACGGCTGCACGTGATAGGCATGGCTCTCGCCGCGCTGCAGATTGCCGTCCGCGTCGAGCACGATCAGCACTGCCGAGATCTCGAGCAGCGCGTCGGTGGCGGAGTTGAAACCCCCGGTCTCGACGTCGATGACGACCGGCAGGAAGCCGCGAAACCGGCGCGACATCGCGATCGTGCTCATGGTCCGGTCTCGCGTGTCGTGCCCGTGTCGAGCTGCCAGGCAAGCGTTTCACCGGCCCGCCATGGCACGAGCGCTTCGTCGCCGAAAGGATAAGCCGGCGGCGCCGTCCACGGCGCCTTCACGAGCGTGATCGTCTCCGCATTGCGCGGCAGACCGTAGAAATCGGCACCGAAGTGCGCCGCGAACGCTTCGAGCCGTGGCAGCGCGCCCGCCGCTTCGAAAACTTCCGCGTACAGCTCGATACCGGCGTGCGCCGAGTAGATGCCCGCGCAGCCGCAGGCGTTTTCCTTCGTGTGGCGCGCATGCGGGGCGCTGTCGGTGCCGAGGAAGAAGCGTGGACTGGCGCTGACCGCCGCCTCGACGAGCGCACGCCGGTCGCCCTCGGTCTTCAGGATCGGCAGGCAATAGAGATGCGGCCTGATGCCGCCGGCGAGCAGCGCGTTGCGCGCGAGCAGCAAGTGGTGTGGGGTGATGGTCGCGGCGATACCTTCGCGTGCGCCGCGCACGAACTGCACGGCGACGCTCGTGGTGATGTGCTCGAAGACGATGCGCAGCCGCGGCACGCGCTCTGCGAGCGGCGCCAGGACAGTATCGATGAAGCGTGCCTCGCGGTCGAAAACGTCGACGTCGGCCGAGGTGACTTCACCGTGCACCTGCAGTGGCATGCCGACTTCGGCCATGTGCGCGAGTGTCGCGTCGAGCCGGCGGATGTCGGTGACGCCGGCGTCGGAATGGGTGGTGGCACCTGCGGGGTAGAGCTTGCATCCGAACACGATGCCGCTCGCCCTGGCGCGCCCGATCTCGGCGGGCGATGTGCCATCGGTGAGATAGAGAGTCATCAGCGGTTCGAAGTGTGCACCCGCAGGCAGCGCGGCGAGGATTCGCGCACGATAGGTTGCGGCTTCCCCGGTCGTGGTGACGGGTGGCTTCAGGTTCGGCATCACGAGGGCGCGCGCGAAGCGCGCCGCGGTATGCGGCAACACCGCCGCGAGTGCGGCGCCATCCCGCAGGTGCAGGTGCCAGTCGTCGGGGCGGCGGAGGGTGAGCCGTGTCGTCATCGGCATACTTTCCCGAGAATGCGCGTGCCGAGCAACAGCTCGAGCGCATAGCGCACGCCGAACCCGGTGATGTCGGTGGACACGTGCCCGAGCCCGCCCTTGCGCACGGCAGCCGAGAGATCGAGATGTGCCCACGCCGTGCCTTCAGGCACGAACTGCGAGAGAAAGCGCGCCGCGTGGATGTGGTCGCCCTTCGCGTCGGCGGCACATTGCGCGACGTCGGCAACGCGGCTCTCGATATCGCTGTCGAAGTCGGGGTCCATGGGGAAATTCCACACGCGTTCGCCGCTCTGCGTGCCGGCGGCCATGAGTTCGGGAAGCAGTGTGGGCGTGTTGGTGAACAGGCCGCTCATGCGGCCGGTGAGGGCGTACTCGCACACGCCTGTCAGCGTCGCGAAATCGAGCATCAGTCGCGGTTGTGTCCTGCCCGCAAGCGCCAGTGTGTCCGCCAGCACGAGGCGTCCTTCGGCGTCGGTGTGCACCACCTGGACGGTGACTCCATTGACGGCGCGCAGCACATCCTGCGGCCGATAAGCCGCAGGTCCGATGCGATTCTCGGTGATCGCGAGCCAGGCGTCGGCGGCGAATGGCGCGCGCAGCCCGGCCAGTGCGATGAGCGTCGCGAGCGCCACGGCGCTGCCCGCCATGTCGGTATGCATGTCGAGCATGCCGCGGTGCGGTTTCAGGTTGTTGCCGCCAGTGTCGAACAGCACGCCCTTGCCGATGAGCGCGACGTCGGGGGCCTTGCGGTCCCGACCCGCGCGCGGGCGCCAGGTGAGGTGTGCGATGCCGGCATTGCGCGCAGCGTTGCCGGATGACACTGCGAGAAAGCAACCGGCCCCCAGGCGGCGCAGCGCGCGCTCATCATGCCAGCGAAAGCCGAGGCCGTGCTCGCGCGCGAGGCCTGCAATGATGCGTCGATAAGCCGTGGCATCGAGCTTGTTCGGTGGCAGCGCAGTGAGCCAGCGCGCAAGGTTCGTGCCTCGCGCGGTCGCGCTTGCGCGGACGAGATCGGGTGCGCGCGCCGAGTACACGAGGATGCTGCCTGGCTCGCGAGCCCTGGGGCGCCGGGCTTCACGCTCGTGCCGGCCGTAGAAGGGCAGCCGGAACTGATGCGCATGCAGGGCCGCGATCACCGCCTCGATATCGGCGGTTTCGCCGTCCGTGAGCGCGAGAATGCCAATGCGACGCCATGCGCGATCGCCGAGCTCGCGACACATCCTGCCGGCGAGCGCGAGTCGGGAGAATGTGTCGGTGCGCCCGGCAAACCCCGCGACGATGCGCGTCGCTCGCGTGTTGGCGGCGAGCGTGACGCGCACCTCGCCTGTTTTCGGTGCGCCATCTGCGTGCAGCCGTCGCCACACGGCTGCGAGCGCGGCGGGTGGGCGCGGCGCGTTGATTGGCACGACCACGAGCAATGCATCGAGCGCATCGAGCGCGCGCGTGCCGAGTGCGCCAGGAAGCGTGCGCGTCGGCGTCGTTGCAAGAGTGGCAATGGGTGACGACGGGGGACGCAACGCGTTGGCTTGACCACTACTGCCGAAAAACGGATCATGTCGCGCGTTTCGCAAGTGCTTGAAGAAACGCAGCATCACGCATGTTAGCACAGGCTGCGGGCAGCTCTTCGCTGCATCATCGGGACCCGAAATCAAGATGACAGATATTCCCAGGTTCGAAGACGTCGATCCCACCGAGACACGCGAGTGGCTCGAGTCGATCGACTCGGTGCTGAAGGCGTACGGGCCCGAGCGCGCGTACTTCCTGCTCGAGAAGATGATCGATCACGCCCGCCGTTCGGGAACCTACCTGCCGTTTCGGCCGAACACGGCCTATCTCAACACGATCTCGCCGGGCCAGGAACCGGAGTATCCGGGCAATCGCGCGATCGAACGGCGTGTCGAGGCCTACATCCGCTGGAACGCGGCGGCGATGGTGGTGCACGCCAATCGCATCTCGTCCGAGTACGGCGGCCATCTTTCCACCTACGCATCGGCGCTGACGCTCTACGAAGTCGGCTTCAACCACTTCTGGCGCGCGCCTTCCGAGCGCCACCCGGGAGACATGATCTTCATCCAGGGTCATGCCTCGCCCGGCATCTATGCGCGCGCCTATGTCGAAGGGCGACTCACCGAAGAGCAACTGCGCAATTTCCGCCAGGAAGTGGCGGGCAACGGGCTCTCTTCCTATCCGCATCCGTGGCTGATGCCCGATTTCTGGCAGTACCCGACCGTCTCGATGGGGCTCGGGCCGATGCAGGCGATTTTCCAGGCGCGATTCCTGCGCTATCTCGAGAATCGCAGCCTCGTGAAGCCCTCCGACCGCAAGATCTGGGCGTTCCTCGGCGATGGCGAGATGGACGAGCCCGAATCGATGGGCGCGCTCACGATGCCGGTGCGCGAGAAACTCGACAATCTCGTGTTCGTCATCAACTGCAACCTGCAGCGGCTCGACGGTCCGGTGCGCGGCAACGGCAAGATCATCCAGGAACTGGAGGCGGCCTTTCTCGGTGCGGGCTGGAACGTCATCAAGGTGGTGTGGGGCTCGCGCTGGGATCCGCTGCTCGCGAAGGACCACAAGGGGCTGCTGCGCCGGGTGATGGAAGACTGCCTCGATGGCGAGTACCAGAACTTCAAGGCGAAGGGGGGCGCCTACACGCGCGAGCATTTCTTCGGCAAGTTCCCCGAGCTGAAGGCGATGGTCGCGAACATGTCGGACGAGGAGATCTGGCGCCTGAACCGCGGCGGCCACGATCCGCGCAAGGTGTACGCGGCGTATGCCGCCGCCGTGGCGCACAAGGGGCGGCCGACCGTGATCCTCGCCAAGACGGTCAAGGGCTTCGGCCTCGGCAAGTCAGCCGAAGGCCAGATGGTGACCCATCAGGCGAAGAAGCTCTCGGATGAGGACCTGCGCATCTTCCGCGACCGCTTCAACATCCCGATTTCAGACGATGAAATCACACGCCTGCCGTTCTGCCGTCCAGCCGAGGACAGCGAGGAAATGCGCTACATGCGCGAGCGACGCATGGTGCACGGCGGCTATCTGCCGGTGCGTCGCGAGACCGCCGCGCCTCTTGCGATCCCCGCCCTCGAGGCATTCCAGCCAATGCTGGAGGGGACGGGCGATCGCGAGATTTCCACCACGATGGCCCTGGTGCGCATCCTCACGACACTGCTGAAGGACAAGAACATCGGTCAGAACATCGTGCCGATCGTCCCCGACGAAGCGCGCACGTTCGGCATGGAAGGGCTCTTCCGCCAGATCGGCATCTATTCGTCGGTCGGTCAGCTCTACACGCCGCAGGATGCCGAGCAGCTCGCATCCTACCGGGAACTAAAGACCGGGCAGATGATCGAGGAGGGCATCAACGAGGCAGGCGCGCTCTGCTCGTGGATTGCTGCCGGAACCGCCTACGCCAATCACGGCATCAACATGGTGCCGTTCTACATCTACTACTCGATGTTCGGCTTCCAGCGCGCCGGCGACTTCGTCTGGGCGGCCGGCGACCAGCAGACGCGCGGCTTCCTGATCGGGGCGACGGCGGGGCGCACCACGCTCGCGGGCGAGGGCCTGCAGCACCAGGACGGCCACAGCCAGCTGCTGATGAGCGTGGTGCCAAGCTGTATCAGTTACGATCCGACTTTCGCCTACGAGCTCGCGGTCATCATCCATGACGGCCTGCGCCGCATGTTCGTCGAGCATGAGCGCGTGTTCTATTACGTCACCACGATGAACGAGAACTACGTGCAGCCGCCGATGCCGCGCGGGGTCGAGCAGGGCATCCTCAAGGGGCTCTATCTGCTGCAGATCGGCGGCCGCGGGCGCGTGCGCGCCACGCTGATGGGTTCCGGCACGATCCTGCGTGAGGTGATCGCGGCAGCAGAGCTCCTCGAGAAGGACTTCAATATCCCGGCGGATGTGTTCTCGGCACCCTCGTTCGGTGAGCTGCGTCGTGATGCGCTCGACTGCGAACGCTGGAACCTGCTGCATCCGGCGGATACGCCGCGTGTGCCGTATGTGCAGCAGTGCTTCAAGGACCGCGAGGGGCCGGTGATCGCAGCCACCGATTACATGCGCAGCGTTCCCGACCAGATCCGCAAGTGGGTGAGCGGCCAGTACGTCACGCTTGGCACCGACGGTTACGGTCGCAGCGATTCGCGCGCGCAACTGCGCAGGCATTTCGAAGTCGACCGTCACTTCATCGTGCTCGCGGCGCTGAAGGCGCTCGCCGATGAGGGCAAGGTGGACCGGGCGACGCCGGCCGCGGCGATTGAGAAGTACGGCATCGACGTCGCCAAAGCGGATCCGTTCAAGTCGTGAGCGCCGCATGAGCCAGCTCATCGAAATGCGCGTGCCCGACATGGGCAACTTCAAGGACGTCGCGGTGATCGACGTGCTCGTCAAGCCCGGCGACGCGGTGCAGGTCGACACGCCGCTCGCGACGCTCGAGACCGAGAAGGCGACGATGGACGTGCCGGCGACCGCCGCGGGCATCGTCGAGGTCGTGCATGTCGTGAAGGGCAGCACCATCAACCCCGGTGATCTCGTCGTGAGCGTGCGCGCCCTTGAGGCGGCGCCCGTGACAGCCGCAGCACCTGCCGCGCCGCAGCCGGCGGCGCCAGCGCCTGCTCCGCCAGCACGGCTGCCCGCTCCGGCATCTCCTAAACCCGCCCAGGCGGTGCCTGCGCCTGCTACGCCCGCTCCCGCGCCAGCCCCGATCGACGAAGCGGGTTTCGCGAGGGCATACGCGAGTCCGTCCGTGCGCAAACTGGCGCGCGAACTCGGCGTCGACCTCGGGCGCGTGACGGGCGGGGGGCTCAAGGGCCGGATCACCGCAGACGACGTCAAGGCGTACGTGAAAGCTGCGCTGACCGGCGGGGGGGCAATGGGGGCAGCCTCGACGGGGGCGGCCGGACTGCCGCAGGTGCCCGCGGTCGACTTCGCCGCCTTCGGCGCGGTCGAAGTGAAGCCACTCGGCCGCATCCAGAAGATCTCGAGCACCCGCCTGCACGCGTCGTGGGTCAATCTGCCGCACGTCACGCAGTTCGACGAGGCCGACATCACCGACCTCGAGGCGACGCGCGAGAAGCTCAAGTCGAAGGCCGCGAAGTCGGGCGTCAAGCTCACGCCGCTCGCATTCATCATGCGCGCGTGCGTGCGGACGCTGCAGCATTTTCCGCTCTTCAACGCCTCGCTCGACGAGTCACGACAGAACATCGTCTACAAGAAGTATTTTCACATCGGCTTCGCGGCCGACACGCCGAACGGACTGCTCGTGCCGGTGGTGCGCGACGCGGACCGCAAGGACATCTACGAGATCGCGCGCTCGCTCGCTGATCTGGCGGCCCGGGCGCGCGAAGGCAAGTTGCCGGCAGCCGACATGCAAGGTGGCAGCTTCACGATTTCGAGCCTCGGCGGCATCGGCGGCACGGCCTTCACGCCGATCATCAATGCGCCGGAGGTGGCGATACTCGGCGTGTCGCGCTCGGGCATGAAGCCCGTTTACCGGGATGGCAGCTTCGTGCCGCGCCTCATGCTGCCGCTGTCGCTCTCCTACGATCACCGTGTGATCGACGGTGCGGCGGCGGCACGCTTCACCACCTATCTCGCTGCCCAGCTGGCCGACCCGCGGGCGCTGCTCGAGGCTGTGCCGTGAGTGTAAGCGACGTCCTCGTCCCCGATCTCGGGGGACACAAGGATGTGCCTGTCATCGACGTGCTCGCGGCGGTGGGAGACCGCATCGAGGTCGACACGCCGCTGATCACGCTCGAGACCGACAAGGCGACCCTGGACGTGCCGAGTCCGCTCGCCGGCACCCTGGTCGAGATTGCCGTGCGCAAGAATGACCGGGTCTCGGCGGGTTCGGTCATTGCGCGAATTGACGTGGGCACTGCTGCGGCCCCACCGGAACCGGCGACGGCAGGGCGACGCGCGAGCGACCAGCCCGACGCCGCGCCAAGACCGGCTCCGGTGCCCGAGGAGTCGCTCAAGACGAAAGTGCTGCTGCAGCTGTCGGGGGTTCCCGAGGACATCCAGGCCGACCGAAGTGCGCAGCTGCTCGTGCTCGGCGCGGGTCCGGGCGGTTACACGGCGGCGTTTCGCGCCGCCGATCTCGGGCGCGAAGTCACGCTCGTCGAGCGCTGGCCGATGCTGGGTGGTGTTTGCCTGAACGTCGGGTGCATTCCCTCCAAGGCGCTGCTGCACGCAGCCAAAGTGGTGGAAGACGCTGCGGCCATGGCGCCCCACGGGATCACGTTCGGCAAGCCGCGCATCGACCTCGACAAGCTGCGCACATGGAAAACTGGTGTCGTGCGTCGCCTGACGAACGGATTGCGCATGCTCGCCAAGCAGCGCAAGGTGCAGGTGGTGCAGGGGACCGGGCGCTTCATCGGCCCGCACCTGCTCGAGGTGACGCGCGACGATGGCGGGAGCGAGCGCATCCATTTCGAACAGTGCATCATCGCCGCAGGCTCCGAGCCGATGAGCCTGCCGTTTGTCCCCGCCGATCCGCGCATCATGGACTCGAGCGGCGCACTCGAGATCGCCGACGTGCCGCCACGCCTGCTGGTCGTCGGCGGTGGCATCATCGGTCTCGAGATGGCCTGCGTGTACGAGGCGCTCGGGTCGAAGGTGAGCGTTGTCGAGTTGACGAAGCAGCTGATGCCGGGAGCCGACCCCGACCTCGTGCGACCGCTCGAGAAACGCCTGCGGGCACGCTATGAGCGCATCCTGCTCGGCACGAAGGTCACGGCGATGGCGGCGGAGAAGGCCGGCATCCGCGTCACGTTCGAGGGACCCGACGCACCAGTAGCCGAGCTTTACGATCGCGTGCTGATCGCCGTCGGGCGTGTGCCGAACGGCAGGAGCATCGGTGCCGATGCGGCCGGGCTCGCCGTGGACGATCGCGGCTTCGTCACCGTCGATCGGCAGATGCGCACCAGCGTGCCGCATATTTTTGCGATCGGCGACATCGTCGGGCAGCCGATGCTTGCCCACAAGGCATCACACGAAGCGAAGGTGGCAGCCGAAGTCGCCGCCGGGCAGAAGCGCGCGTTCGATGCGCGCGTGATCCCGTCGGTCGCCTACACCGATCCGGAAGTCGCCTGGGTCGGGCTCACGGAAACCGACGCGAAGGCGCGCGGTGTGGCGGTCGCGAAGGGCAACTTTCCCTGGATTGCGAGTGGACGCGCACTGTCGATGGCCCGTGAGGAGGGGTTCACGAAGCTGTTGTTCGACCCCGACTCGCACCGCTTGCTGGGCGGCGGGATCGTGGGGCCGAACGCCGGCGAACTCATCGCCGAACTTGCACTCGCGATCGAGATGGGCGCCGACGCCGCCGACATCGCCCTTACCATCCATCCGCACCCGACGCTGTCCGAATCTGTCGGCCTCTCGGCCGAAGCCTTCGAAGGTACGCTCACCGATCTCTATATCCCGCGCAAGTCGCAGTAGCGCGCGATCACGCAGTGTGCGCAATCGGGCTTGCGCGCCGTACACACATAGCGACCGTGCAGGATCAGCCAGTGGTGCGCATTGCGCGCGAATTCTGCGGGGGTCGTCGCCACGAGAATGTCTTCCACGGCGCGTGGCGTCTTCCCGACCGCGAGCCCGGTCCGGTTGGCGACCCTGAAGATGTGCGTGTCGACCGCGATCGTCGGCTCGCCGAACGCGGTATTCAGGATCACGTTGGCGGTCTTGCGGCCGACGCCCGGCAGCGCCTCGAGCGCTGCGCGTTCGCGCGGCACGACTCCGCCGTGCCGCCCGATCAGCAGCCGGCAGGCCTCGATCAGGTGCTTCGCCTTCGAGTTGTAGAGCCCGATCGTGCGGATGTACGACGACAGGCCCTCGATGCCGAGCGCGAGCAGCTTC
>WBZY01000650.1_pt1 | contig 24586 bp, 25 predicted proteins | sample 5204191 | NCBI WGS metagenome assembly WBZY01 (sample SAMN12344363, study PRJNA552823) | activated sludge metagenome | biome: Activated sludge suspended growth; feature: Anammox Sidestream; material: Wastewater; isolation source: activated sludge from anammox sidestream of wastewater treatment...
AGCTTCACCACGAAGGGCACAAAGTACACAAAGGCAAAAAAAGAGCCTAGATTCCTTGGGTTTTCCTTTGTGACCGTCGTGTCCTTTGTGTTTGAAAAAAAGGTTTCCCGTTAAAAACGGTAGAGCCAGGTTTTCTTTGCGTTCTTTGCGGGTGTCGCATGGCGCCATGGCGACACTTAGCGGTGCACATGTACGGTAGAGAGCAAAACCTCAAAAGCGTCAATGGCGAAATCTACCGACAGCTCCGCGGGCGATCATGGATTTTTTTGGGATGCTTTGAAAAGCCTCTCGCCGTGACACGAAACCGTTATCCATTATGAGTTCGACTTAAGCCGTTGTGCCGCGATCGTGAGCCATCCACGAATAGGAGCTCGCAATAAAAATAACACAGGCGCGCTTTTCGGCGCGCCTGTGTCGCAAACGATTTGGATTGACTACCGAACGTTGATCACTTGCCCAACGTAGATCAGGTTGGCGTTCGAGATGTTCGGGTTGAGCCAGAGCAGAGTCTCTACCGTGGAGCCGAACTTACCGGCGATGATCTTCAACGTGTCGCCTTTTTGCACGATGTAACTGGACGCGCCCAACGGGATGTTGATCGCCTGCCCGACGTAGATCAGGTTCGGGTTGGTGAGTTGCGGATTCACTTTCAGGATCTCCTCCACCGTTGTGCTCCAGCGCGAGGCAATGTTCCGCAGGGTGTCGCCTTTTTGCACATAGTACACCTGTCCGCTGGAGGGAGGCGGCGTGGCGGGCGGCGGAGTGGGCGTCACAGTCACGTACACTTTAATCCACTGACCTTCGTAGATCACGTTCGCGTTCTTGATCTCGGGGTTATCGCGAAGCAACGCCTCAACCGTTGTAACGAAGCGGGTCGCCAAACCTTTCAACGAGTCGCCGCGCGCGACAACATAGATGAAGTAGCCGCCATCTGTGCCGAGGATCGCGCCGGGCAGTTGCAACACCTGACCGGGGTAGATCAAATTCCCAGAGCCGATGTGCGGATTGGCGCGTTGCAAGGCTGAGATGGACGTGCCGCAACGATCGGCGATCTTTCGCAAGGTGTCACCGCTGACAACAGTGACGCTGGAGCCGCAACCTTGCGCGAACGCCGGGCTTGTGGAGGCAAAGGTGGCAAGCGCCAATGCCGCAAGCAAAAAATATTGGATAAACTTTTTGGTTTTCATTTTTTCTCCTCTGAATTCTGACATTTAGTAGATGCCGGTTCCCCGCAAAATGTTCCGCACCCGGGCATGCCTCCCACAAATCTCCTAGCCAAACCCCTGCGGCAGGCTTGCATACACCCCGCGCATGGACGCGGGCAATGCCTGCGCCAGCGTGAACATCAAACGATCGGTTAACGCCAGCGGGCTTTCATTCTCCCTCACAACCAGCGGCGGCAGGATGTTTACCTCGACGAGGGCGCGACGCGGGAACCGCCCAAAAAACTGATCTGTGCCAGTAATCGCCATCGGGAGGATGGGACAACCCGCTTCGATCGCCATTCGGGCTGTTCCAGTTTTGGCGACGCTTAACCCCTTCCCTTTCGAGCGCGTCCCTTCGGGGAACATCCCCAGCCACTGACCCTGTTTGAGAACCTTCGAGGCGTGGCGCATTGCCCACATATCTTTATCTCCGCGAGAGACCGGGAACGCGCTCAAGTTACGCAACGCCGCATCCATGATGGGATTCTTGAACAACTCGGCTTTGCCCATGAAAAAGATCGGGCGCGGCAGTGAAAATTGCATCGGGAAGACATCGAAATTCGTGACGTGATTCGCCACCACGATGCCCGCGCCTTCCCTGGGCAGGTTGTCGGCACCGGTCACGTCCATTTTCATGATGGCGAAAAAGACCGCCCGCAGAAGGACGAGCAAGGCGCGGCGCTGGGGAGTCTCTTCAAGATAGTATTTCTTTCGGGCGCGTGAATCAGAATCAATGGCGGGAGGAATCGCGGTATCCATAAATGTCCAACATCTAAAGTGAATTATACTTGCGGCGCACATCGAATCGCGCGCGTTCGTGATGCAGTTGAACCGCATCACGAACGAATGTGATACCGACGCAGCCGAACCGCGTCGGAGCCATCAAAACGATATAACACTTGGAGAGCAAAATGGACACTATCATCGAAAGCATTTCTGCATTGGAAATTTTGGATTCACGCGGCAATCCGACCGTGGAAGTGGAAGTGACGCTGGCAGACGGTTCGTGGGGACGCGCGGCGGTGCCATCGGGCGCGTCGACGGGCGAGCATGAGGCGCTGGAGATGCGCGACGGCGATAAGAAGCGTTACGGCGGCAAAGGCGTGACGAAAGCCGTGGCAAACGTCAACGGCGTGATCGCGGACGCGTTGTTCGGCTGGGACGCGTCGGAACAAAAAGCGATCGATTCAGAGTTGTTGACTCTCGACGGAACCGCGAACAAATCGAAATTGGGAGCGAACGCCATTTTGGGAGTCAGCCTGGCGGTGGCGAAAGCGGCGGCGAATTCATACGGTCTGCCGTTGTATCGTTATCTCGGCGGCGTGTACGCGCACGTCCTGCCTGTGCCGATGTTGAACATCCTGAACGGCGGCGCGCACACCGCGTGGCAATCCACCGACATGCAGGAGTTCATGGTGATGCCGTTCGGCGCGCCGACCTTTTCAGAGGGACTGCGCTGGGGTGCGGAAATCTATCACGCGTTGAAATCGGTGCTGAAAGAAAAAGGATTCGCAACTCTCGTCGGTGATGAAGGCGGATACGCCCCGTCGTTCAAAGCCAACGACGACGCGGTGGAAGCGGTGCTCGCGGCGATCGAAAAGGCTGGCTTCAAAGCGGGGCGCGGAAAAGATGTGGCAATTGCCTTAGACCCCGCCGCATCGGAACTCTACGAAGAAGACACGAAAACATACAACCTTCGCAAAGAAGGGAAGAAACTGACGGGCGAGCAGATGGTCGAGTTTTGGGCGAAGTGGGTGAAGGATTACCCGATCGTTTCCATCGAAGACGGACTCGCGCAAGACGATTGGGACTCGTGGAAGTTGATGGCGAAGACGATGGGCGATAAAGTTCAGATCGTCGGCGATGACCTGCTGGTGACGAATCCCGAACGTGTGCGCAAAGCCATCAAAGAGAATGCCGCCAACGCGTTGCTCGTGAAAGTGAACCAGATCGGCTCGTTAACTGAAACGATTGAGGCTGTTGAAACCTGTCACCGCGCTGGCTGGCGAGCAGTGACCAGTCACCGCTCGGGTGAGACCGAAGACACGACGATTGCCGATCTCGCGGTGGCGTTGAACACGGGTCAGATCAAAACAGGCGCGCCCGCGCGGTCTGACCGCGTGGCGAAATACAATCAACTGTTGCGCATCGAAGCGGAGTTGGGCGATACGGCGAAGTACGCGGGGTGGGATGCGTTGGCGATCAGATAAGAAAGTTTTGGGCTTATAATCACACCATGGAACCAAAAAATTTCTGGCAAGGCGAGACCTGCGAATACTGCAACGGTAAGATCGTCGAGAAGCGCGTGACCCTTCATCGCAAGGTGAAGGGCGAGTATGTTTTGATCGAGAACATCTCCGCCGGTGTGTGCACCAAATGCGGAACTCGTTACTACGCTGCCAACGTGCTAAAAACCATCGAAGAGAGCGTTCGCGGACGGCGCGATATTGACCGCAAGATTCTGGTGCCAGTCTACGAATTTTCGTAAACGGAAAGGACCTGATGGAAGGATACATCCGTCAGGTCTTTTGATAGCCCCGCGCATCGAAGCGGAGTTGGGCGACACGGCAAAGTACGCGGGGTGGGAGGCGTTGAGGGTGTAGGCGGTTATTGTGAAAAATCTGTCCAGAGCCTGTCGAAGTATTCTTGGATGGTAGTTGTAAAAACCGTCCACGAATAAAAACCACGAACCTTCGGCGAATGGACGGCTCTCATATTCGTTTACGTGTGCCCGTCAGGGTATTCGTGAAAAATTCGTGGACGGTTTGTCCGTTATAAATCTTGTAACAGGTCACGACTATTATAGAAGAACGGTGTTACGAGGAGCATGATACCAGACATGACCAAGGATCGAGGAAAAATCGCGGGAAGAGTTGATCGCGCTCATACAGGAGTTAATGGCAGAAATTGAACGTTTGAAGGGAGAGCGAACGAATTCACGAAATTCGTCACAACGCCTTCGCGGGATTTCAAGCCGTATGGGTCAAAGAAGCGTAAGAGGCGTAAGAAGGTCGGGGCAAAAGCAGGGCACGAAAAAACGGAACGTCCCTGGGTGGACAATCCGAGTAAAGTTATCGAAGTTAGGGCTGAGCATCACCTGGGACACGAACGGGTGGTTCAGGTTTGCAAAGAAATGTTCGGATTTACTTTGAGTAAGGAAGGATTTGCAAGGCAGGTAGCCATTCTGGAAAATCGCCTGAAACAACTCTTGCAACGAACCTTCCGCCGACTGGGTAGCAATCTGCTCAAACGCTATCGCAAGTATCGAGATTCCTTATTCGTCTTCCTGCACCGCTCCGATGTACCGGCCCACAACAATGCCTGCGAACGCGCCTTGCGTCCGTCCGTTTTTCATCGCAAAGTAATGGGTAGTTTCCGCTCCGATTGGGGCGCGCAAGGCTATGCGGCTCTGGCAACCGTCTTGAATACTGCCATACGACATGGCGAAAGCACCTTTCAGAAATTAGTAGCTTTGTTGGGGCAGCCTGTTTTGCCGTTCCTCGAATCTACTGTGTGACCCGTTACGAATTAACGATACGTTGCTTTCGGATTGGACGAACAAGAAAAAAGCCTCGCGGATTATTACACCGCGAGGCTTTCATCCTTCATCCTTCTGAATTCATCCTTTGAATTACGTTCCCTCTTCCCACGAATTCAAATAGTGAGTCTGTTCCGCTGTGAGCGTATCGATCTTCACGCCCATGGCTTCGAGTTTGAGGCGGGCGATCTCGTGATCGATCTCGGCGGGGACGGAGTAGACTTTCTTTTCCAACGTATCCGCGTTCTTCGCCATGAACTCGGCGGACAAGGCTTGGTTGGCGAAAGACATGTCCATGACAGAGGCAGGATGCCCTTCGGCGGAAGCGAGGTTGATGAGTCGTCCTTCGCCGAGGATGTTGATCTTGCGTCCGTCTTTCGTTGTGTATTGATCCACGAACGGGCGGACGAGATTCGGTTTGCCAACGCTCATCTTCTCGAGCGCGGGGATGTTGATCTCCACGTTGAAGTGACCTGAATTGGCGACGATCGCGCCGTCTTTCATCGCGGCGAAGTGATGTTCGTCAATCACGTTGAGATCGCCGGTGACCGTGCAGAAGAAATCGCCGAGCTTGGCGGCATCGCCCATCGGCATCACTTGATACCCGTCCATCACCGCTTCGAGCGCCTTCATCGGGTCCACTTCGGTGACGACGACCTGCGCGCCCATGCCGCGCGCGCGTGACGCGAGACCGCGTCCACACCAGCCGTAGCCTGCCACAACGAACACTTTGCCCGCGAGCAAAACGTTCGTCGCGCGGATGATGCCGTCAATAGTGGATTGACCCGTGCCGTAGCGGTTGTCGAAGAAGTGCTTGGTCATCGCATCGTTCACCGCGATGACGGGGAACTTCAACACGTTATCTTTTTCCATCGCCTTCAAACGGATGACGCCCGTAGTTGTCTCTTCCGTGCCGCCGATCACGCCTTTCAACATTTCCTTGCGTTCATCGTCGGAGAGACCTTTTGCCCAACTCGCGAGAGACGGCTCAAGTTTTTCAAAGCGACCCATCTCGATGAAGAACAGCGACGAGACCAGGTCTGCGCCATCGTCCATCGTCATGTGCGGTTTGTGTTCGAGCGCGGCGCGGATGTGCTTGAAGTACGTGACCTTGTCTTCGCCCTTGATCGCGTACGTGGGAATCTCGAACTGATTCACCAACGCCGCGGCGACATCGTCCTGCGTGGAGAGCGGGTTCGAGGCGGTGAGGACAATGTCCGCGCCGCCGTCTTGCAACGCGACCATGAGGTTCGCGGTCTCGGTCGTCACATGCAGACAAGCCGACACGCGCAGACCCTTGAGCGGCTTCTCCTTTTTGAATCGCTCGCGGATCTGGCGCAGGACGGGCATCTCGCGCTCCGCCCAATCCATGCGGCGGCGTCCGCCCTCGGCTTGGCTGATGTCTTTGATATCGTAATTACTCATTTATTGCTCCTTCTGGATTGCGGACTTGAGTCCGCATTATTCTGGATTGCGGATTTCAATCCGCTTTCGGTAAATTGGCGGACTGAAGTCCGCACTCCGTTTTTTTTATCGTTCATTCCGCAGTTCAACTGCGGAATGAACTACTTATAACAACCCATCCATCTTCCCGTCATCTTCAAAATGCTCTCGAAACCGTTCCACAAATTCCTGACGCGAATACGAATGGCTTTGCGGACCGCGCTGCTCCAAACAATAGACCGCCGCAAGCGAACCGATCTCGCCGCACAACTTCCAGTCGAAGCCGCGCGAATAGCCCGCCAGGAATCCGCCGCGGAAGGCGTCGCCGACCCCGGTCGGGTCTACGATCTCTTTCTCAGGGACGGTTGGGATATGCACCGAATCGCCATTGACGTACAAGTCCGCGCCGTCTTTGCCGCGCGTGATAACCAATACTTTGACATGCTTAAGAATTTGATCCAAACTCCAGTTCGTCTTTTTGGAGATCAACCCGAACTCGTAATCATTGCAGAACAAAAACTGCGCGCCTTCCATATCGCGCGCTAATTCTTCGCCTTCGAGACGAAGCACTTGTTGACTCGGGTCATACAAATACGGGATTCCCAACTCGCGGCATTCGGCGGGAAACTTCATCATCGCATCCGGCGCGGACGGGGAAACGATCACCAAATCTGGTTTTTTGTCCAACTCTTTTAGCGACTGCGTGGAGGAGCGCGCCATCGCTCCGGGATAGAACGAGGCAATTTGCGCCGAGACGTTATCCGTCGTCGCAAAGAACGAGGCGGTGAACTCGCCGGGGATAACTTTCATCAAGGAGGTGTCCACGCCCTTCGATTCGAGCCATTGACGATACTCGCCAAAGTCTTCGCCGACGGTTGCCATCACGCGCGGCGTTGTCCCAAGCAACGCCATCGAATAAGCAATGTTCGGCGCGATACCGCCGCGCTGTTTCGACATGGATTCGACGAGGAACGAAAGACTGATCGAAGCCAATCGTTCCGGAAGGATTTGTTCCTTGAAAAGACCCGGGAAGGTCATCAAGTAATCGTAGGCAACTGAACCGGTGAGAAGGATGTCCATATATTTCTGCTCGGCGTATATCCTTTCGCCGAGGACGGCGAGAGGAGCGTGTGGTATTCGCATCAAAAGGCGTGACGCGGGTTGCGTCACGCCAATGTCAACGGGCAAAAGTTTATCACGTGAGACTGGGATTGTCTAGAAAACAAGATTGCAAATTTTCCAGTTCAATATCCGCTATATCGGCTTTGCAAAGCCTGATAACTTTGGAACGCGAGGAGTCCAAACAGGAGCGCGGTATAGCCGCTGTGAAATAAAACGAAGCCCGCTAATGCCATGAGTCCGCCTGCGATCACGGAGAGCCAAAGAGACTTGCGCACGCCGCCGATCGGGTCATATAAAAGGAAAACATTACGCGCCACCTGACCTCCATCCAACGGGAAAATTGGCAGAAGGTTTATCAAGCCCCAAAAAACATTGACCCACAACATCATCGTAAGGAAAATGCTCATCGTGAACCCGCCAAACGGCAATGTGGCTGAAGTTGGAAGCGGAAGGAATCCGAACAAGAAATTGATTGCCACAGACCCGCCTAAAAGTTGAACTCCCGCGATAACAAACGCGGCAAGCGCGAAGCCTGCGCCGGGTCCTGCAAGCGAGATCAAAATCTGCTGAACGGGACCGATAGCGACGCTTGCATATCCACCGCCCCACGGCGACGCTTCAGGAATGGTCAAGCCGCCAGAAAAATGGAGCAATATCTGCGAGCGCAAGCCGTACCAATGAAATGCAAAAGCGTGACCTAATTCATGGATGAGGATGGAAACGAAAACAACAAGAATCCAAATCACGATTTGAAGCAGGTCGCCGCTAGCGCCCAGCAGGAGCGCAATAAGCCAAAACAACGGATGTACGCGCACGGGGATTCCCGCAATGGAGAAACGAAGATCGTAGCGGCTTGCAAGAGTAGGTTGAAAGAAGGACATTATGTACCCAACACCACTTTCTTCAAATTCGCCTCAAACGGCGGATATGCGATTCCGTTCTCAGTCACAATCGCAGTGACCAAACGATTCGGCGTCACATCGAAGGCAATGTTGCGCGCTTTGGCATTCTTCGGCGTGACGCGCTCGCCCTTGAACTCCAAACCGAGGACTTCTTCAGGATTACGTTCTTCGATTGGGATTTGATCTCCATGCGTGAGCGATAAATCAACGGTTGAGGTCGGCACGACGGGATAAAACGGCACGCCATTGTCTTTCGCGGCGAGGGCGAGCATGTACGTGCCGATCTTGTTCGCTACATCGCCGTTCGCGGCGGTACGATCGGAGCCGACAAAACATTTCTGTGCTTTGCCTGCTTTGAGGAAATATCCCGCCGTGTTATCGCTGATGATTTCATACGGAATGCCATATTGTTCGAGTTCCCACGCGGTGAGACGCGCTCCCTGCAAACGCGGACGAGTCTCGTCCACCAGCACATGAATCTTTTTCCCTTGTTCATGCGCGGTGCGAATCACTCCGAGCGCGGTGCCCCAGTCCACTGCGGCGAGGGCGCCCGTGTTGCAGTGATGGATGATCGTGTCGCCGTCGTTGATTAACGTCGCGCCGTGTTCTGCCATGCGCTTGTTGATCTCCACATCTTCATCGGCAATCTTCTGCGCTTCACTTAACACAGCCTCTCGCAACTCATCCGCCGATCCATTTACGGAGTACGCAATACGCAATACCCTGTCCACTGCCCATGCAAGATTCACTGCGGTGGGACGCGAAGCCTTCAAAGTGGATGCGGCGGCTTGAAGATCGGCGAGCAGGTTCCCCGTCGAAGTGGAAGCGGATTCGAATCCCGCGAGCGCGAGTCCGAAAGCGGCAGTCGCTCCGATGGCAGGCGCGCCGCGCACGACCATATCCGTAATCGCTTGCGCGACGGATTTATGATCGTTGTACGATGCGACTTCGAAGCGCGCGGGTAAAACCCGCTGGTCTATCATTTTGACTTGGTGATCTTCCCAGAATACGGTTCTCATGGGGGACATTTTACTCGTAAATTCGTCTTGCAAAAACCTTAACATCGCAGACAATCCGTGCAATAATACGACGTTTGCGAAATAAACTCTTGTGCAAGCAACTTAGCCACAGAGATCACAGAGTTCTCAGAGAAAACCTCAAAACCTCTGGGTTCTCTGTGGCAAATAGGCAAGAGAAAAAATTTAAAATTTACAGGAGGACCAATGTTCACCAAAAAGCGCGCGTTGTTCTTTCTGACCTTCGCGGTCATAGTCTCGCTGGCAATCGTTTCATGCGGACCAGCATCACAACCCACGGCGACTGAAGAACCTGCCTCTCCAACAGGTTCTGAAACAGGTTCGGAAAAAAGTATCACCATTGTCATCGGCGAAGACCCGCCATCGTTTAACCCGATGGTCGCGGACACCGGCTACGACGCGCTGGTGATGGAACTCGTTCTGCTCGGCATGGCAGACATTGACCCGAACGGAAATGTTTTCCCCGAACTCGCCGCAGAGTTACCCACTGTTGAAAATGGCGGCGTGACGATTGACGACGAAGCGGGGACCATGGCGGTCACATGGACGATGCGCGAAGATATTCAATGGAGCGACGGCACGCCCGTCACTGCCGACGATGTGTTGTTCACATGGAATGCGATTTCAGACCCGGTCAATGGTACGTGGATTCCCGGCATTGACTACGTGGATTCCGTCGAGCAGTTGGGCAAGTATTCATTCGTCGTCAACTACAACACAATTTATCCCGGTTATCTGACACAATTCGGCGGCGAGCAGATCGCCATTTGGCCCGCGCATTACTGCGACATCGAGCAGGGATTCCTCGCATGGGACTGCGGACGCGAACCGTTGAGCGACGGTCCTTTCGTACTGCATGATTGGGTCGCGGGCGATCACATGACATTCCACAAGAACGACAATTATTATCTCGCGCCGAAACCCAGCCTCGATCAGGTGATCGTGCAGATCGTCCCTGACGATGCCGTGCGCAAGACGATGATGTTGAACGGCGACGCGGATATTGACATGTGGATCAACGCCAACACGGCGAAGGACCTCGAAGGTTCGGAAAAAGCAAAGGTCAGTCTGAGTCCGACCGACCGTTGGGTGATGCGGCTGTACTTCAATCTCGCGGCAAAAGGGACGGTGGATCCGGTGGCGACTCCTCACCCCATCCTTTCTGACGTCAACGTGCGGAAAGCGATTCGTTCCGCCGTGGATGTTGACACCATCTCCTCCGAAATTTTCCACGGGCTGACCAACCCCACATGGACGGAGTTCTTCCGCCCGCCGTATCAATGCGATGTGCCGCGCCCCGCGTTCGACCCTGAAGGCGCAAAAGCGATGCTCGAAAAAGCAGGCTGGACCGATTCGGACGGCGACGGGGTGCGCGAATGTCACGGCTGTTCCACCGGCGCGCCCGAAGGCTACAAAATGGAAATGGAGTTCATCACCTACGCTGAATTCGGCGAACCGCTCGAATTGACTCAACAACTTATCGCGGAAGAACTCGGCGACATCGGAATCAATATGAATATCACGGTCGTCGAAGGCAGTATCCTGTGGGATCAAGCCGAGAACGGCGGCATCGAACAAAGCGGCAACTACGATATTGACATTTGGGACGATGGGTACGCGGGCGTTGACCCCACCGATTACATTTGGGAACTGTATTCGCAAGAAGCGCTCGTGCCGGGCGACGGTTACAACGTGATGCGCTACGACAACCCCGAAGTGGACGCGCTGATCGACGAAGCGTACACGCTCGATGAAGCCTCGCGCAAAGAAACGTTCTGCAAAATCGCAGACATCCTCAATGAAGATGTGCCGCTCGTGTATCTCTTCACCACTCCCAACCTCGAAGCCTACTCCGCGCGGCTTGTCGGCGTGCAATCCACGGTCAACGATTTGGTGACGTGGAATATCGCCGATTGGACATTGAAATAATCCATCGCGCTGAGCGGAGGGCTGAGCGATAGCGAAGTCCGCAGACGAAGCGCAGGTTTGCATAATATTTGCGCTTCGACTGCGCTCTTGGCCAGACTCCGTCCTGAGCGGAGTGAGGAGCGCAAGCTGCGACGAACGAAGTCGAAGGACGCTCCGCTCAGCGCGGAAAATCGAATGACTACATATATCCTCCGCCGCCTCATTCAAACGGTCGGCTTGCTGTTCCTCCTCAGCGTGATCCTCTTCACGCTGGTCAACGTCGCGCCGGGCGGACCCATCACCGCGTATGCGGGCAGGCGTCCGCGTCCCGAACGAATCGAACAACTCAAACGACAGTTCGGACTCGACCAACCTCTTCCCCTCCAATACGTCTACTGGCTCATCGGCAACGACTGGACAAAGGTCGACTCCGACGGCGACGGCATCAAAGATGAAGCGGGCTCGCGCAAAGGAATCCTGCGCGGCGATTTCGGTCTTTCGTACCGCACGCGCAAACCCGCGCTGGACGAAATTGCGTCGCGCCTCCCGAACACCGTTTACCTCATGTCCATCACCATGCTGGTCGCGCTCCTCATCGCCATCCCGCTCGGCATCTACTCCGCCATCAAACAATATTCCCTCTTCGACTTTTTCGCCACAACATTTTCCTTCGCGGGTCAAGCCATTCCAGAATTTTGGCTGGGGCTTCTGCTCATCATCATTTTCTATGCGTGGTTAAAAAATCCCTGGACAGGAGAACCCCTTTTACCCGCTGGCGGCATCTCCTCCCTAGACGGCGGATTCTCTCTCTCCGACCGACTCGCCCATCTGGTTCTCCCGGTTCTTACCGGGACGTTGGGCTGGGTCGCCTGGTACTCGCGTTTTCTCCGTTCGAGCATGCTCGAAATCCTCCCGTTGAACTATCTCAAATCGGCGCGCGCCCGCGGACTCACCGAACGTAACGTCATCTTCAAACACGCCCTCAGCAACGCGCTGATTCCCATCGTCACCTTGCTTGCGCTCGACCTGCCCTATATTTTCACCGGTGCGGTGTTGATCGAATCCATTTTCGCCTGGCCCGGCATGGGACGTCTCTACTACCAATCCGCCGTTGACCGCGATTATCCGTTATTGCTCGCCGTCCTCATCATCGGCGCGGCATTCATCATCCTCTGCAATCTCATCGCGGATATTTTGTACGCCTATCTCGACCCGAGGGTGAGGTATGAATAAGTTTTCCGTCCTGAGCGGAGAGATGAACGCAAGTTGTGACGAACGAAGACGAAGGACACTCCGCTCAGGACGGAGTCTGGCAAACAGCGCATTTAAAACTCCGAAGGAGTGAAATGATTATAGATTCGCATAATACAGATTGCCAACCCCGAAGGGGTGTCATAATTTTGCATGAGGGTATATCACCCCTTCGGGGTTTGATGGTGATTTGCGCCATTTTCTATAAATCTGCCATCCCTTCGGGATTGATGGCGCGAGAGGCAAGTGAATAAAATTTCTCGCTGATAAGTGATATTCTGCGGTTAGCAAAGCCACTCTACCATCGTCATAGTTCATGAACAACCAACCTACCAACCTCTCCTCCACCATCTGGAAACGCTTCACCCGTCACCGCGGCGCGATCGTGGGTATGGTCATCATCAGCATCATCATCGTTCTGTGCGTGTTTGCTTTCGTCTCGCCGTTCGATTCTGAAAAATCGAATCTCGCCGAAAAATATTTACCTCCATCGTCCACATACCTCCTCGGCACCGACGCGCTCGGGCGCGACCTGCTCACGCGCATCCTCTACGGCGGACGCATCTCGCTAGCCGTCGGCGGAATCGCTGTGGCAATTTCACTCCTCATCGGCGTCCCAGTCGGCGCGTTGGCTGGCTACTACGGCGGCAAAATTGACACCATCCTCATGCGTATCACCGATGCGTTTCTATCTTTGCCATCTTTCCTCGTCTTGATCCTGCTCGCGGCAATATTGCGCGAAGTGGAACTCCCCATCTTTCAACGTAACAGCGTGTTGACCATCAGCCTCGTCATCGGCATCCTCTCGTGGATGACGTTCGCCCGCCTCGTCCGCGCCGCCTTTCTCACCCTGCGCGAAATGGATTACGTCTCAGCCGCGCGCGCCCTCGGCTCCTCCGATGGACGCATCATGCTCGGTCACATCCTCCCGAACGGGATCGGCGTCGTCATCGTCGAAGCGACTCTGCAACTCGGCTACGCCATCATTCAAGAAGCGGGTTTGAGCTTCCTCAACTTCGGCATCCAACAACCGACTCCCTCGTGGGGCAATCTCATCTACACCGCGCAGGATCATTTCACCAAATACCCGTGGCTGGCGATCTTCCCAGGCATAGCCATCTTCCTCACCATCATCTCCGTCAACTACATCGGCGACGGTCTCCGCGACGCGTTCGATCCGTATAAGGTGATGGAGAAGGTTGGAGAGTGGACGTAGCAATTCCAGAAATGAGGTAAGATTACGGGGAAGGAGCGCGAGATGAACAATCAAGCCCTTGAAACCGAAAAACTCCTACGGGAGGTGATTGCACGTGTTGCCCAACTTCCCCCAAATGATCTCTTGGTCGTGTACGAAACGATCAGTGACTTGAAACAAAAGGACAAAGCGGGCAAGCCATCCTTCAACGTTGATGAGGTCTTGTCACGCGCCAAAACACGCGCGTCTGAACTAAACCGCATGTCTCACGCGGATGCGGTTCAGCGATTTATTGAAGCCACAGATCGTATACGCGCCGAGGCGATCGAGAAAGGTTTAGCCATCGAGGGGGAATGGGAAGGTGACTAATAAACTGCGGGCGGTGTTCGACACCAACGTATTCGTCTCTTCTTCGTTGAGCAAGAACAGCAACAGCCCGACCCGCGAATTATTACAGCGCTGGAAAAACAGAGAATTCACGCTGGTCATTTGCGATCAGATTGCGAAAGAGTTGGCGGAGAAACTTCTCGAACGAGGCATTGGGTTCGATGCAATCGAGGAACAACTCACCGCGCTTGCGCAAGCCGCCGAGTGGGTAATTGTGCCGAATGAAAAGATCGAAAATCTGCTTTCCGATCCCGACGACAATATTATCGTCGCCTGCGCGGTGGAAGGGAAAGCAAACTATCTCGTGACGTATGATCCGCATTTCAATCCGTTGAATGGTGAATACAAAGGCATAAAAATCCTCAAGGCAATTCCTTTTCTTGAGGTCTTGCGAAAAGATGCGTCTACACCATAAAAACCCATAAGATGACTCTAGATCTGCCTCTCAAAGAAAAAAAAGCCGTGCGAGCATTCCTTACGGCGGTTCAATTGGCGTATGGCAACAAAATCCAGCGCGCCGCCCTATTCGGCTCCAAAGTTCGCGGCGAATCGCCGCGCTACTCAGACATTGACATCCTCCTGATCGTCACAGACGATAATTGGAAATTCCGAAAAGCGATCAGCAAAGTCAGTTCGAAGATTGCGCTGAAATACGATGTTCTGCTGGATATTCGTATCATCAGCGCGAATCGCTGGCAGTACATGACCGAGATTCAATCGGGTCTATATCAAAACATTTCACGAGATGCCATCCCAATCAAAATCGCGAAGAGAAAATCATCCACAGTGATGGGTCAGATCGCACGCCGCGCGTAAACCATTCTTCAATACTATTTTTGGGGAGTTTATCTCAACCAATGAATCCATCTTTCATCATCAACATCCTCGGCTGGACTGGTTCCATCCTCTTCCTCCTCGCCTATGCGCTGGTCTCGCTCAAAAAAACGGACGGCGATTCGCTTCTCTATCAAGGCATGAACATCGTGGCAGGCGCGTTCCTCGTCATTTATACATTCTCGCTCGGCGCATACGCCACCACAGGTCTCAACGCGGTGTGGGTCGCCATCGGGCTGTTCACGCTGGGGCGCAAATGGCTCAACCGAAATTAACTCCGCACGTCACGCCCAACGCGCGCGTGGACGAGATCGAACGCGGCTGGCGACTCTCCATCCCTGCTGGGAATGCAAACGAATATCGCAACGCGCAATTGGATGACTACGCGCGACTCTCACGCCGACGATTCCCGCATCGCTTCACTCGACGCCTCAGCCTGTTCGCCCGCGCCTCAAGCGACTCCATCCCTGGGACGTGGGGCTTCGGCTTGTGGAATGATCCATTCGGGTTATCGCTCGGCTTCGGTGGGAATCCGTTTCGATTGCCCGCGTTACCGAATGCGGTTTGGTTTTTTGGCGCGTCGAAAGAAAATTATTTATCATTTCAAAATGAACCTCGTCCTGAGCGGAGCGAGGAGCGCAAGTTGCGACGAGCGCAGTCGAAGGGCGCTCAGCGCGAGGTAGTTGCAAATGGATTCATGGCGCAAACATTTCGTTCGCCGATATTTAATCCGTTGTTGATTCTTGCGGGGATGGCATTTCCTTTTTCACGAAAGATGACACGTCGAATGTTGGGAAGCATCATCGGCGAGGACGGAGTCGCCGTCGGTGTGGATGTGGCTGAATGGCACCGATACAGCCTGAGGTGGGAAAAGAAGCGAGTGTCGCTCGAAGTGGATAACGTCGAAGTGTTTGAGTCGGCTGTGAGTCCGAATCCACCTTTGGGGTTGGTCATCTGGATAGATAATCAGTACGCATCGTTTACCCCCGATGGGAAAATCGGGTTCGGAGTTTTGGCAAACCCCGAACCCGCATGGTTGGAAATTAGAGAACTGGAGATTGGAGACTAGAGATTAGAAGACCCAAAAGTTGGGCAGGTAAGTGCGAAGAAGCGCGTCGATGATCAAGCCGAGCAGAATGTAGCCGCCGAATTGACGATTGTGCTGGAACGCAAAGCCCGAAAACCAGACGGGCCAGAACGCGCGGGCTTGTTCAGGGGCTTGCGCAGGCTTGGGATGATTCAAAACCTTGATCGCGTTCAACGCATCTTTGGACGCGAGGAAGACGATGAGCATGGCGGGGGTGAAATAGCGCGAGACGAACACGAGATACGCGATGACAACATAGATGAGGACGATGGCGACTTGATCGGCGCGTCGCGCGAACGCCTCACCCACGCGGACGGGAAACGTGCCGACGCCTTTGGCTTTGTCGTCGTCGTGTTTGTCAATGTGCTTGGCGATGTTGATGCTCGCAACGCCGAGACCGTACGGCACGCCCGCCAATACCGCGCTCCACACATTGGACATGACGATCTCGTGTCCGCTGAACAATGCCAGCACATAATACACGCCGCCGATGATGATGGGACCCCAAATGAGGAAGATCGTAAATTCGCCAAGTCCCCAATATTTGAACGGATAGGTGTACGCGAGCAGAGCAATCGCGCCGAAGACGAATAATCCGATCACGGTTGTGTTGAAGCCTGTGCTCAGAAAGACGTACACACCTGCGAGCGTTGCGAGAAAGCCGCTCGCCAAAAACCAGCGGATCTGTTGCACTTTGGTGAAAAATCCCTGCACGAGCGGGTGGACTCCGTATTGCGTGCGGAAGTAGTTATCCTTGTCCACGCCGCGTGAGAAGTCAGTGTAATCGTTGAGCAGGTTGTTCGTGCCATGCGCGATGAACAAGCCGAAGGTCACGATGAGGAAGGGAATCCACGAGAAATATCCGTCGCGCGCGGCGAGGATGCCCGCGATCACGCATGAGTAGACGGTGACCAACGTCACCGCCGAGCGCGTGGCGATCAGCCACTTCGAGACCACGTCGAGCGCGTCCCATTCTTTCTTGCTGTCCATTTTGATGAGTTGCCAAGAGGCTTTGCGCCACATGGCGAAGTTGATGTTCATTGGTTACTCCTTTTTTTTCCACAGCCAAAGAGTTCACAGAGACTTTTGAGATAAGAGCCTAAATCACTGCGCTCACTTCGGCTGATGTTCCTGGTGTCGGTGCTTCACGAAAGCTCAGGCGACACGATTTGCTGTGAAAATCGAACTACGACAAGAACCTATTTTCGTTTTCGGTTACAAAAATTATACTCGCAACATGCGCCATCGGTTACAATTCGACCCCGTCAAGAAAAAACCTGGAGGAGTTAATGTCTAACACGAACGAAGAATACATCCCCGCGTTGAGTTATCGCTTTCTCACGCCGTTTTTCGATTTCATCCAAAAATATATCGTGCGCGATACGCGCTATAAATCGTTGTTGATCCAACAGGCGAACATTCAGCCCGGTCAAGCGGTTTTAGATTTGGGTTGCGGCACAGGGACGCTGGCGATCATGGCGAAGCAGGCGCAACCCAGCGCGGAAGTGACCGGTCTCGACGCCGACCCCGATATGCTGAAAGTGGCGCGTTACAAATCAGGCGAACGCAAGGCGCATGTGAAGTTCGACGTTGGATTCACCAACAAACTCCCCTACCCCGACGCGTCGTTTGACCGCGTGATGTCGAGTATTATGATCCATCACTTGAAAACGCCAGATAAAATTACAACCGCCAGTGAAGTATTCCGCGTGCTGAAACCCGGCGGTGAGTTACACATCATTGACTTTGGTAAGCCGCGCACATGGTATGGAAAGTTGATCGGTCCGTTTTTGCACAAGTTCGAGGAAGCCAACGATAACATTGACGGGAAACTGCCCGAAATCTTCGGGGCGCCCGGGTTGAAGACCGAGATCGTCGGTCACTTTTTGACGTTCTTTGGCGATCTGGCGTTTTTGAAGGGCGTGAAGTAATTCAAGGTGACAGTCACTTTAAAAGTGACTGTCACATTTTTGAAAAGCGGAATCCTTGATCGCAAGATGGAACGAACAGGATGGTTTTCTAAAGTAAAATAGGGGAAGCAAGGAGCAACTATGGAGATCACCATACCCATACCCAAGAAACAATTTGTAGCCGAACCCATCGAGAGGGTCGCTCGCAAGATCCGCATGTATGCCGCATTAGGAATGTATCGATCAGGCGAACTTTCCATCGGCGCGGCTTGCGAACTGGCTGGCGTGGATCGTTACACCTTCCTCGATTTCTGCAAACAGGAAGGCGTTGCGCCTTTAACTCAATCGGTTGAGGAACTTGAGGCTGAATACAAATACATCCAAGCGGGAAAGTAAGCAAAATGCTGGTTATTGCCGATAGTTCTGCGTTGATTGCCTTCGCCGCAAAGGGGGCTAACAAGCGCACAAAGAAAATCACTGCAAGGCTAAAGAAAACAATCTGCCATCCATTGTCTATCGTCTCAAAATGAAATTGTTCTGAACGCGCCGCCTACAAGAAGATCATAAACGCCACAATGATCGCCAATTGCGCCATGGGATAAAAACTGGCGCGGTCGAAGAGCATTGCCGCCATGCGCCCTTCGTTTTGTTGGCGGAAGAGGTCGAAGCCGGGTTTGAGGAGCAGGATGAGACCGGCGAAGGCGGAGGCGAGCAGGTAAGGCAAGCCGAGGGTCAGCGGCGAGACGCGCGGCAGGATCAGGCTGAACGTCACGGTGAGAGCGAGGGCAAACAGGACGATGACGCCGGCGGTCTGCGTCCCAAAGTGAAGCGGAATCGTTTTGGCGTTGACTCGTTTATCTTCCGCCGTATCGTTCCAATCGGCGGGGATGTTTTGCCCGCCAATCTCCCATACAAAGATCCAAATCAAGACGAGCGCTACTTTCGAGAGATCGGGGTTCGGGTCAACCACAAAGATGGCGGCGATGGGTCCGCTGGATTTGACCAGTCCGCTGACGAAGGTGCGCAGATACGTGACCTTGAGCAACAGCACATAGATCACTTCGAGAATTGCGGCGGATGCGAGAATGACGACAATGGCGGGATTGAGGAAGTACGCGCCGACCATCGCAACGACAAACCAACCCGCGAACCAAAGCGCGCCATGGCGAATGCTGAGGGCGTTTTGCGCGAGAGGATAGCGCAAATCGGAAGCCTCGACCGAATAACCGGCATTGATGCCGCCCGCGAATTTTTCTTTATCTACGGCAATGCCAACGAGGTCGTTGAGCGCATAGATCGCGGTATAAGCCGCGAAGGCGGTGAAGAGGGATAGGACGATGGTCCAGAACGGCGGGAATGCGCCCAACCACAACAAGGCGACAAAGCCCGGCATGGCGAGGTCTAAAACTCCGTGAGTAGTTCTCGAAAGCGCGAAGAATCGTTTCATGTATGTCTCCAAGGTACCGCAAAGTTTACTTTGCGCTTTTGCTTTTTATAAAATGCGCCATGTAGTTCACGTCTTCTTTATTCGGCGCAACCTTCCAACCGCGCGTGATGGGATTGTACATCAGGCTGGCGAGGCGCGCAAAATCAAGCCCCGACTCGCGGTTCCACTGTTTGAGTTCGTTCGGGCGGATCAACATCGAGTAGGTATGCGTGCCGCGCGCCAACAGGCGCAGAACATATTCGCCCATGACGATGGCAAACAGAAACGCTTTGGGCGTGCGATTGATCGTGGAGAAGAACGCCTGCCCACCGGGTTTGAGCGCCTTCGCGCATGCCGCCACCACTTTGCCCGGCTCCGGCACATGCTCAAGCATTTCCATACAAGCGACGCCGTCGAACGTCCCCGCCTCTCGATCCGCCACATCTTGAACGCTTTCGTAGCGATAATCAATTTGGAGATTCTGACTCTGCGCGTGACGTTTCGCCACCTCGACGGACGCTTCGGACAAGTCTAAGCCTGTTACCCGCGCGCCGGCCTTTGCCAACGCCTCAGAGAGGATTCCGCCGCCGCATCCCACGTCGAGGATCTTCGGGTTCGCGGGAAGCGGTTCCATGATGAATTTCGTCCTCAGCGGGTTAATAATGTGCAAAGTGCCCATCTCGCCTTTCAAGTCCCACCAGATATTGGAGAAGTGATCGAACCGATCGATCTCTCGTTGATCAACGTTGTCAAAGGATTTCATATTCTTTGGTCATCCAATCTTCCAAAATTTTTACGGCAGATTCAATTTCACTCGCGCTAATATCGTTGAGGAAAGTACAGCCGCCAATACCGCGCGGCATGGGAACGCGCTGTAGTCCGTTCCGATGATAGGTGCGTTCGGTCAACGAGGCGCAAAGCAGGCTGGGGTCGAGGACAGAGGCGTGGAAAGCAAAGCCCAACTCGCGCGTCAAGCGGAAGATGCGTTCCGCGTCGGAATCCGTCAACAAGTTGCGTCCGCGCGCAATCAGCGCGGAGAGGAGAATGTCAAGCAACACCGCCTCGCCATGAAGTAAATTCGCCTCGTGCCGCGTCTCCAATCCGTAGCTGAAGGTGTGACCGAAATCCACCTTGCGAGCAAGTTCTGCCTCGAAAAGATTCGGCTCCAACTCCTTGATCATGCCGGTGATGGCGCGGTCGAGTAGGACGTCGCTTTCTCCATTCTGAAAATGCGACGCCACACTTTGCGCTCCATGCAATTCAAGCAGGTCGAACAATTCGGCATCGCAGACGACGGCAAGTTTGATGATCTCGCACACGCCGTTGAGGAGGTGACGGCGCGGAAGGGTTTTGAGAAGCGTTTTGTCGAGCAGAACAGTTTGAGGGGCATGAAAAGCGCCGAGGCGATTCTTGTTGCCGTTGAAGTTAAAGCCGGTCTTGATGCCGATGGAGGCGTCCACATACCCCATCAACGTGGTCGGTACTTTGATGTACGGCACGCCGCGGCGATGACTCGCCGCCACGAAGCCCACCAGGTCGGTGAGCACGCCGCCGCCGATGGCAATGATCGGCTCATCGCGGCGATGAATCGGAAAAAGGTCAAGCTCGTGCGCAAGGGCGAGGTAGTGATCCAGCGTCTTGTTTTCCTCGCCGCCGGGGAAGATCACAATGCGCGCATCCACATGATGAAAATCAAAATACGCGCGGATGGCGGCGCCGTGATGTTTTTCCACGTTGGCGTCCACCACCACAAAGCGGCGCGCGTCTTCGATCTTGCCGACCGAAAGCAACGCCCAATTTTGCGGGTGGAACAAGCCCGAGGTGTTGATCACCTCGTATTCGATTGTGTGTTGATAGGTGACTTTGCGCGTGGTCATTCTCGTCCCAACTCTACACGATCTGACGCCAGCCTGCTTTCGCGTCTAACACCCTTTGCGCGAGAGCCTGCGCCAGTTCGAGGCTGTGGTTTTTATAATTGCCGCACTGTTCGATGTTGGCGTAGGGGACTTCGCTCGCAACTAATATGTCGTTCAATATTTTTTCGTACACATCCATGATCGATGCGGAGCGTCCCTCATTGAGCAACACCAGATAGAAGCCGGTCTGGCATCCCATCAAGCCAATGGAGACAAAATTCTGCGGCATATACTTTTGAAATCCCCACAACAGGAAATGCTCAAAGGAGTGCATTTCGGTGGATGAGAGGAAAACAGAATTCGGCAGGTTGATCCGCAAATCCACCGCATAGACCACGTCGCCAGCCGCGCCCGGTTTCGCAGAGCGCAGTTTGACGTGCGGGGCTTTCAATCTGCGATGGTCGAGTTCGCCGACGGTGGCTGTCTCCCAGCCGAGTTGTTCGAGGTTGATCATAAAAATACTCCAAAGGCAAACTGGAGTTTGCCATACTATACAAACAAAGGCAAACTGAAGTTTGCCGTACTATACAAACTTTGACAAATGTTTGTAACTATCCGCGAGCGCTTTTTCCCACGACGCCACATGGTGATACAACTCCACCGAGGCATAGCCGGAGAAGCCGTTGTCTTTGAGGGTCTTGAACGTGGCGGCAAAATCCATCGTCCCCTCGCCGGGGATTTCGTGGAAGTGGACAATGCCCGTCAACGTGTTGGCGACCATCTTATCCATCAGAAGTTTTCCGTTTGTGTCTTTCGTGCTTCGCAAATAGATGATGATCGAGCGAGCGCGTTCCAGCACATCGTAAGTCAAGCCCGGAACCGAAATGAGGTAGACGAAAATTTCGCTCTCAAACGGAGACTGCCCCGCATACAGGCTGTTGTAATCCACAAAAGCGGGCGGCACGGAGATGTTCACCGATCCCAGAATCGCTTCGATCAGTTTCTTTTGCTTTGCGCCGGGGGGCTCATCGTAAAAATAAATCGGGTGATCGGGGTCAACTAAAAGATAATCCGCTGTCTCGGGGAAGTAGATCAGGTATTTGGCAAAGTTCAAATCCATCTTGAGGTCGTCACTCGCCTTCACCAGCTTTAGGTTATAACCCTCCTGCGAATCGGACACGTGCAAAAACTTCGCGCGCGGCGCGGCTTTGCCCAGCGCCTCAAGATAGTTCGTCTCGGAGCAATAGTTATGATTCAGATCGAGGTGCAATTGGAAACGCGATGAACCGATCTCATCCACGAGATCCATGCCCTGCGCGAGCGTCTCGATGTACATGCCGGGCTCAGGCTCGATCAACAATGTGATGTTGTCGTCGTCGCGCAACGACGAAAGGCATTGATGGATACTATCCACCAGCAACTCGCGCGGATTGACAGACGGGTTGCTCACATGCTCATCGCGGATGAAGCCGCTTCCAAACGAGACGAGCGGTATGCCCAGCCTGCGGGCAACATGCACTCCCCTGCGGACGAGGTCAATGCGGCGTTTGCGTCCCGCCAGATCGGGAGTCATCAACGAAGGTTCGTGCGGACGCTGCGGCGTGAAAAAATGTGAGGCGGTGGACATGCAAGCCGCGGTCACTTCCAGCGAGTCGAGCTTCCGCTTGATCGCGTCGAGATCGTCGTCGGTCAGGTTGAACGGGTTGAATTGGTCGCGGTGAAACGAGAGTTCCACGCCGGGGTAGCCCGCTTTGTCCACCACTTCGATGGCGCGCAAAAAATCGAGGTTGGTTAACCCAAAGGTGCTGTAACTGAGTTTGATCATCATGCGCTCCGAAATACAACTCGTTTCCAACCGTGAAGTTCTTGATGCTGAAGTTCTTGACGCAATTGCGCTGCGTCTACACGAAGTTCTTGACGTAGTTGTACTGCGTCAAGGCAGGCGACACGTTGCCTGAACTTTCGTGAAGACCGTCTATGAAAAGCGATTTTCTCGTACTCCAGGGTTTCTAACAACGCGAAGAAGCGAGCCGGTCTTTGCAAACGCAAGGATTATACTCCCGTTTGTGAAAATAGATACAATCCGACCCGGCATTATCCGCTTTTCCATCAGGATGAGGGCGATTCGCTCGCCGGGCTGGCTTGGTCCGCCAGCGGGAGCGTGAAGTAAAACGTGGCGCCCTCGCCCACCCGGCTCTCCACCCAAATTCTGCCGCCATGAAATTCAACGATCCTCTTGGCAAGCGCCAAGCCCACGCCTGTCCCGTCGATCTTTGGATTCAACCGGTTGAACAAGCCAAAGATTTGCTCATGATATTGCGGCGCAATGCCTATGCCGTTATCACGCACAAAGATCGTTACAAACCCATTCTGCGGTTCCTTTTGCCCGCCTATTTCAATCTGCGGATTCGATTGATCGCCCATGAATTTCAACGCGTTGTCGAATACGTTTTGTAGAACTTCCAAGAGGCGGCTCCGGTCTCCATAGAGGAAAGGCAGATCATCCTCAATGGTGATACGGATTTTTCTTTCCGCCAGGCGACCCTGGACCAAGCCGAGAGTTTCGTCAATTAATGTTTTGAGCGCTATGACAGTGGGCGGATTCGCCAGCCTCCCAATCCTTGAAAGCTCAAGAAGGTCGTCCAATAGTTTGCGCATTTTCTCCGTTGCATCGCCAATGCGCCGGAGATCGCCTTCAAGCCGCTCCACATTTCCCGAGCGCGCGTCTTCGGGGAGAAAACCGAGGAAACCTTTGATCGTGATAAGCGGCGCTTTCAGGTCATGCGAAACCGTGTAGGCGAATTGCTCCAGTTCGGCATTTTTGGCTTCCAATTCCCTGATCAAGTCCTCGCGTTCTTGCTGAACCTGCTTTTGTTCGGTGACATCCTGAACCGCGCCATAAATGCCGATCAATGTATTTTGTTGCGAATCCAAAACAGGATGAGCATAATTTCTCACCCAGCGGATCGAGCCGTCTTTATGAACGGTCCGCAATTCTGAGATCACCGTTTCGCCCCTGCGAATTTTGTCCATATCGCGCGCGTCCTTCTCGATATCGTCGGGGTAGATCGTAGCCACCCACCCGCCGCGCTCATTGAATTCTTGCACCGTATAGCCCGATATCCGCTCGAACGCTCCCGCCACCCAGTTAAGCGCGATGTCGCCCTTTTCGTCCTGTATGTTGGAGAACACATAATCGGAGGTGACCGACGAGATCAAACGATAGCGTTCTTCGCTTCTACGCAGTTCTTCTTGCCGCTCCGCTTCCACCCTGTTGCGGTGGCTGATCGAAACTAATACCAGCACAGCGCTGATGAGAAAAGCGGAGAGAGGCCCAATGATGGATTCAAAATCGGCAAAAGATTGCGGCGCGGCAAAGGGAATGGAAAGCAGGATTGCCGCCTCAACGACCGCAAAGAGAATAGTGAGTTTGAGCGAGAGTAATATCCCAGCCAGGATCAGCCCCGGGATCAGATAATAGATGG
>WBZY01000653.1_pt1 | contig 24529 bp, 25 predicted proteins | sample 5204191 | NCBI WGS metagenome assembly WBZY01 (sample SAMN12344363, study PRJNA552823) | activated sludge metagenome | biome: Activated sludge suspended growth; feature: Anammox Sidestream; material: Wastewater; isolation source: activated sludge from anammox sidestream of wastewater treatment...
CACAAGTGACATTGACGTGCCCGAGGGGCACTGTTTTCCGCGGCGATTCGCCGCGGCCTCATTGAAGCGAAATTCATCTACGATCCGGAGGTGTTCCCGGCGGGGTTTTCCGCGGCGATTCGCCGCGGCCTCATTGAAGCCCTTCGCGCATCTCGTCCAACGTCCACTGACAATACGCGTTTTCCGCGGCGATTCGCCGTGGCCTCATTGAAGCATGTTCGCGTTCTGTACGTCGAACGTCCTCGCCGGGTTTTCCGCGGCGATTCGCCGCGGCCTCATTGAAGCAACCACTCGGGCGCCTTGTCCTTGCCCTCCACGCCCTCGTTTTCCGCGGCGATTCGCCGCGGCCTCATTGAAGCATGTCCCGCGCCTCAGCCTCCAAGCGAAGCGTTCTGTTTTCCGCGGCGATTCGCCGCGGCCTCATTGAAGCTCGAACGGTGCTGAGTAAAGCAGCATGATGGTTGCCTTGTTTTCCGCGGCGATTCGCCGCGGCCTCATTGAAGCGAGCCAGCGGTTGCCGCGACAGTCGTCAGCGAAGCGTTTTCCGCGGCGATTCGCCGCGGCAATCATTCCATGTGGGGAAGTTGAGGTCGGCATGGTTTGGTTGGATATTGACGATCGCGGTATGTGATCGCACCCTGTTCGGCAAACTGAACCACTTGTGGATCGACGTCAGGTCTGGTGGGCAACAGCAAACGCGGCGAGCGCGGCAAGCGCATCGCGGTAGGAAGAGGGTGGCACAGCCTGCAGGGCGAGGGTCGCCTGTTTTGCTTCGCGCCGCGCCAGTCCTTCGGCGTAGTCGAGGCCACCAGTCGCCTCGATGGCCGCGATGATCGCGTCGAGGTGTTCGAGCCCGCCGTGCGTGATCGCCTCGCGGATCTGCGCCTGCTGCGATTCGTTCCCCATGCGCAGCGCGTGGATCAGCGGCAGCGTCGGCTTGCCTTCGGCGAGGTCATCGCCGAGGTTCTTGCCGCGCGCGGCGGGGTCCGAGCGGTAGTCGAGCACGTCGTCGATCATCTGGTAGGCGGTGCCGAGGTGGCGCCCGTAGCGACGCAATGCATCCTGCACGTCGCTCGTGGCGTTCGCGAGCACCGCGGCCACCTGCGCGCCCGCCTCGAAGAGGCGCGCCGTCTTGCGGTAGATCACCTCGTGGTAGCGCTGCTCAGTGGTCTCCGGATCGTGCGCGTTCAGCAACTGCAGGACTTCGCCCTCGGCGATCACGTTGGTCGCATCGGCCATGATCTCCATGACTTGCTGCGAGCCGATCGCCGCCATCATCTGGAAGGCGCGCGAGTAGACGAAATCGCCCACGAGGACGCTCGCCTGGTTGCCGAAGACCGCGTTCGCGGTATCGCGTCCACGGCGCTTCGATGAACCGTCGACGACGTCGTCATGCAGCAGCGTGGCCGTGTGGATGAACTCGATGAAGGCGGCCGCTTCGGTGTGGCGGCGGCCGCCGGCGCCGCAGGCGCGCCCGGCGAGCACCACGAGCAGCGGGCGCAGGCGCTTGCCGCCGCCGGCGATGATGTGCTCGGCCACCTGGTCGACGAGCGGGACCGTGCTCGTGAGGCTCGCCCGTACCACATCGTCGACGGCAGTGAGGTCGGCGCGCACCAGGGCGCGGATTTGCTCGAGGGTCATCCGGGTAGCCTATCAGGACCGCGCGGCAGCGCCTTGGCAAGACGCTGTTTTCATTGACGAATCAGCAGTTTGACCGCGCCGGGGCCGCTGAGTACACTACGCGGCCTTTTTGAGGAGCTTTGCGATCATGTACGCGGTCATCGCCACGGGCGGCAAGCAGTATCGGGTGGAGAAGGGCCAGGTGCTGCGCATCGAGAAGCTCGACGCGGAGCCGGGCGCCACCGTCACGTTCGACCAGGTGCTGCTCGTGGGCGCCGGCAGTGACGTGAAGGTCGGCTCGCCGCTGCTCGCGGGCGCGAAAGTGACCGGCACCGTCGAACGCCACGGCAAGGGCGACAAGGTGGCGATCGTCAAGTTCCGCCGCCGCAAGCATTACCTGCGGATGAAGAACCACCGGCAGCTCTTCACCGAAGTCAAGGTTACGGAGATCGTCTGAAATGGCACACAAGAAAGCAGGCGGCAGCACCCGCAACGGCCGCGAGTCCCACAGCAAGCGCCTCGGCGTGAAGAAATTCGGCGGTGAGGCCGTGCTCGCCGGCAACATCCTCGTGCGCCAGCGTGGCACCGAATACCACGCCGGTCCGAATGTCGGCATGGGTACCGACCACACGTTGTTTGCGCTGAAGGGCGGCACGGTGCGTTTCGCGGTGAAGGGCGCCGACCAGCGTCGCTATGTGAGCGTCGACGCGGCGTAACACTCCCGGCCACAGGTCCACAACATGAAGCCCCGGCCCAGTGCCGGGGTTTTTATTTCATGAAATTCGTCGACGAAGCGCGCATCAAGGTGCAGGCCGGCAACGGTGGACGCGGCAGCACGAGTTTCCGCCGGGAGAAGTTCGTGCCGTTCGGCGGGCCGGATGGTGGCGATGGCGGCCATGGTGGCAGCGTATATCTGAGTGCCGCGGAAGGTATCAACACGCTCGCGGACTTTCGCATCGAGCGCACCTTCAAGGGCGAGCACGGCGAGCCGGGCAGCAGCAACGGCTGCACCGGGCGCGGTGGTGAGGATCGATATGTGACCGTGCCCGTCGGTACCGTCGTACGCGACAGCGATACGCAGGAGACGCTGGGTGATCTGACGCGCGCGGGCCAGGAACTGCTCGTGGCCCACGGCGGCAAGGGCGGCTGGGGCAATACACGCTTCAAGTCGAGCACCAACCGCACGCCGCGTCAATTCGGGCCGGGCCTGCCCGGCGAGAAGCGCACACTCGAGCTCGAGCTCAAGGTCATCGCGGATGTGGGTCTGCTCGGCCTGCCGAACGCAGGCAAGTCGACGCTCATCCGCGCCGTGTCCGCCGCGCGCCCCAAGGTGGCGGATTATCCGTTCACGACGCTTTATCCGAACCTGGGTGTTGTCTACGTCGGGCAGCATCGCAGCTTCGTGATGGCCGACATTCCCGGGCTCATCGAGGGCGCGGCCGAGGGCGCCGGTCTCGGCATCCGCTTCCTGAAGCATCTGCAGCGCACGAAAGTGCTGCTGCATCTCGTCGATATCGCGCCCGTCGACCCGCAAGCCGATCCGGTGAAGGATGCACGTGCCATCATTGCGGAGCTGAAGAAATTCAGCCCCGATCTCGCGACAAAGCCACGCTGGCTCGTGCTCAACAAGCGTGATCTGCTGCCGGCCGAAGAGGCAGAGGCCAGGGCGCGCGACATTGCGCGCCGGTTGCGTCACAAGGGACCGGAGTTTCTCGTATCAGGTGTCACGGGCGAGGGTACGAAGGCGCTGTGCGAGGCCGTGATGCAGCACCTCGAGAGCGCAGCCGCCCGGGCCCTCACCCCATCAACTTGATGCGTGCGGCGAGGCGGCTCTTGTGGCGGGCGGCCTTGTTGCGGTGAATCTTGCCCTTCGAGGCGAGCGCATCGACGAGCGAGGCGGCCTGGCGATGCGCAGCGGTCGCCGCGGCCTTGTCACCTTTGCCGATTGCCGCGGTGACAGTGCGCAGCCCCGAACGTGCGCGCGAACGCAGCGCTACATTGCGGGCGCGGTGCTTTTCGGCCTGGCGGGCGGCTTTTTCGGCGGATTTTGAATTGGCCACAGGGTCTCCGGAGGCAGGTCGGCTCGATTTTTGGGGCGCGTAGTGTGCGGAGCGCCTCCCGCCTTGTCAATGCGGCCCCGTGCGCTGGCGGGCCTGTCCGGTATAGTCGGAACCTGTGACTTTTCATCCGTTTACTGCATGAGCCGCGCTCTGCTGAAGAGCACCAGCGTCGTCGGCGTTACGACGCTCATCTCGCGGATCACCGGCCTCGTTCGGGACATGGCGCTGTCGCAGGTCTTCGGCGCCGGGCTCCTGATGGACGCCTTCCTCGTCGCTTACAAGATCCCGAACTTCCTGCGGCGGCTCTTCGCCGAAGGCGCGTTCTCGCAGTCCTTCGTGCCGGTCATTTCCGAGTATCGCGTCAAGCGCACGCCCGGGGAGGTACGCGCGCTCGTGGGTGGCACGGCGGGCACGCTCGGCGGGGTGCTGTTCATTGTCACGATCATCGGGGTGATCGGCGCGCCGCTGCTGATCCTGCTATTCGCGCCGGGGTTCACCCAGATCGGTGACAAGTACGAGATGGCTGTCGTGATGCTGCGCTGGACCTTCCCGTACCTCTTCTTCGTTTCACTGACCGCGCTCTTCAGCGGCGTGCTGAACAGCTACGGGCGTTTTGCGGTACCGGCATTCACGCAGGTCATCATGAATGTCGTGATGATCTTCTTCGCGATCGTGCTCGCAGCCCGTTCCGCGCAGCCCGGCCTTGTGCTTGCGATCGGCGTGTTCGTGAGCGGAGTACTGCAGGTGCTGTTCCAGTTGCCTGCGGTCGCGCGGCTCAGGTTGCTCGGCCGGCCACGCTGGCAGCCGCAGGCCGAGGGCGTGCGCCGCATCGGACGGCTGATGGTGCCCGGCATCCTCGGCTCCTCGATGGCGCAGGTCAGCCTGCTGCTCGACACGGTCATTGCGTCATTCCTGATGTCGGGCAGCATCTCCTGGCTCTATTTTGCCGACCGGTTGATGGAGTTTCCGCTCGGCGTCTTCAGTATCGCGCTCGCCACGGTGATCCTGCCGGGACTCTCGGCGCACCACGCGCAGCAGTCGATGGACCGCTTCGCAGGCACGCTCGACTGGGCGCTGCGCCTCACGGTGTTGCTCGCCACCCCCGCGGCGGTGGGCCTGCTCGTGTTCTCGGGGCCCCTCACGGCGACGATTTTCGGCTACGGCCGCTTCGGTCTGCGCGATGTGCAGATGGCCTCTTACGCGCTGATGGCGTATTCGTGGGGGCTGCTGATGTTCAGTCTCGTCAAGGTGCTCGCGCCGGGCTATTTCGCGCGCCAGGATACGCGCACGCCGGTACGGGTCGGCATCATCGCGCTCGCGGTGACCATGACGCTCAATGTCGTCGTGGTGCTGCCGGCCAAGTGGTTCGGCTTCCCGGTTCCGCATGTGCTGCTTGCGACTTCGACCTGCGCCGGCGCCGCCGTGAATGCGTTCCTGCTCTGGCGGGGGTTGCGCCGCTCCGGCATCTACCGGGCCTCCCCCGGCTGGGCGACGTTCCTGTGGCGCGTGCTGGCCGCCAACGCCGCAATGGCGGTGCTGCTCGGGTGGTTCGCCGGCGATCTCGCGGAGTGGACCGCGCTCGGCGCGCTCGATCGCGCGGTGAAATGCGGCCTCGGCATCGCGGCCGGCGCCGCGCTTTATTTCGCGGTGCTGCTCGCCACCGGCCTTCGATATGGCCACCTGCGCAACCGCCCAATATAATCATGAGGTTGATCCGCGCACTGCCAGCACACCACGACTCCCGGCGCGGAGTCGTCGTGACGCTCGGCGCGTTCGACGGGTTGCACCTCGGACATCAGGCGCTGATTGCCAGGGCCCGGGAGCGGGCGCGCGAGCGCAACGCGCGTTGCATGATGCTCACCTTCGAACCCATGCCGCGTGAGTACCTGCAACCGGACTCACCTCCGGCACGACTGACGAATTTCCGCGAGCGCTGGAGGCTTGCAGCGGCGAGCGGGCTCGATGAACTCTGCGTGCTGCGCTTCGGCGCGCGATTGCGAGGGCTCACGGGCGAGGCGTTCGCGCAGCGTCTCGCGCAGGCTTTCGGCCCCACGGTCATCGTGGTGGGGCACGATTTTCGCTTCGGCCGCGACGGTACCGGTACGGCCGAAGGACTTGCTGCATGCGGACAGCGGCTCGGCTTTGAGGTCGAGGTGGTCGCGCCGGTGAAGGGCGAGGGCGAGCGCGTGAGCAGCACCGCCGTACGGGAAAGCCTCGAGGCGGGTGACTTTGCGCGCGCGGCACGCCTCCTCGGCCGGCGCTACACGATGCGCGGGCGCGTGGCGCGTGGCGAGCAGCTCGGGCGCACGCTCGGCTTCCCGACCGCGAACCTGCGCCTGAAACGCCGCCGCGCGCCGCTCGGCGGCATCTTCGCCGTGCGCGTTCACGGTGTGGCGAGTGGGGCATGGCCCGGGGTGGCGAGCCTTGGCACGCGGCCCACGGTGGCAGGCGTCGAGCCCTGGCTCGAGACGTTTCTGTTCGATTTTGCCGCCGATCTCTACGGGCGCGAGATCGAGGTCGAGTTCGTCGCGAAGATACGCGATGAGGCGCGCTTCGATTCGCTCGATGCGATGGTCGCGCGGATGCACGAAGATGTGAGCGAGGCGCGCCGCCTGCTCGCGGGCTGACAGGATTGCAAGGAACTTCGAGTGATCGACTACAAGCACACCATCAATCTTCCGCAGACCGGTTTTTCGATGAAGGCGGATCTCGCGCAGCGCGAGCCGAAGATGCTCGCCGACTGGCAGGCTCGCGATCTCTACGGCAAGGTGCGCGCGGCGTCGCGAGGGCGGCCGCGCTTCGTGCTGCACGACGGACCGCCCTATGCGAACGGTGCGATCCACATCGGTCATGCGGTCAACAAGATCCTGAAGGACATCATCGTCAAGGCGCGTTCGCTCGACGGCTTTGATGCCCCCTATATCCCCGGCTGGGACTGTCACGGCCTGCCGATCGAGCACGCGGTCGAGAAGAAGCACGGCAAGCCGGGGCAGAAGCTCGATGCGAACGCGTTTCGCGCCGCCTGCCGCGCGTTCGCGCGCGAGCAGGTGGACCTGCAGCGCGCGGACTTCAAGCGGCTCGGGGTGCTCGGGGATTGGGACAATCCGTATCTGACCATGGACGCGGCGTATGAGGCCGAGCAGATTCGCGCCTTCGGTCGCATCGTGCATAACGGGCACCTCTATCGGGGCGCAAAGCCCGTGCACTGGTGTCTCGATTGCCGCTCGGCGCTCGCCGAGGCCGAGGTCGAGTACGAAGAACACACCTCGCCCGCGATCGATGTCGGGTTCCGCGTCGTCGACTTGCGCGACCTCGAGCGGCGCATCGGCCAACCGGCAGGTGGGCTCGGCGACGTGCCGGTCTCGATCGTGATCTGGACCACCACTCCGTGGACCCTGCCTGCCAACGAAGCGGTTGCCTTGCGCGCTGCCTTTCGTTACGCGCTCGTCGAGGTCGAGACGACCACCGGTCGCGAGCGGCTGATTCTCGCCAGCGAGTTGTGTGATGCGAGCCTCGCCCGCTACGGCCTGCGCGCGCTCGAGCGGCTCACCGAGTTCGACGGCGTCGCGCTCGAGCGGCTCGAGCTTGCGCATCCCTTCCTCCCGAAGCGCGTGCCGGTGATCCTCGGCGATCACGTCACGCTGGAAGCTGGTACCGGGGCCGTGCACACCGCGCCGGCGCACGGTCAGGAGGACTTTGCCGTCGGCCAGCGCTACGGTCTGCCGGTCGTGAACCCGGTGGGTCCGGACGGACGCTTCTTCGCCGGCACGCCGCTGGTCGGCGGCCAGCGCTGCAACGAGGCGAACGGCGTGATCGTGCAGGCCCTGGCTGATGCGGGTCGTCTGCTGCAGCATGTTCCATACAAGCACAGCTACCCGCACTGCTGGCGGCACAAGACGCCGGTGATCTTCCGTGCGACGCCGCAGTGGTTCATCAGCATGGAACAGCGCAACCTGCGCGCGCACGCCCTGCGGGACATCAAGACAGTCAAATGGACGCCGGCCTGGGGCGAACAGCGCATCACCGGCATGATCGAGAACCGGCCCGACTGGTGCATCTCGCGCCAGCGCACCTGGGGCGTGCCCATCACGCTTTTTGTGCACAGGGAAACGGGTGCGCTGCATCCCGACACGCTCGCGCTGATCGGCAAGGCCGCCGATCGCGTCGCGCAGGGCGGCATCGAGGCGTGGTTCGCGCTCGAGCCGGCGGAGCTGATCGGCGCGGACGCCGCACACTATGACAAGGTCACCGATGTCATGGATGTGTGGGCCGACTCCGGCCTGTCGTTCGAGTGCGTCGGCGCGCAGCGCCCGGAGATCGAGGCGCCCGTCGACCTGTATCTCGAGGGGTCGGACCAGCATCGCGGCTGGTTCCACAGCTCGCTGCTGATGTCAGAGGCCCTGCACGCGCGCGCACCCTACAAGGGCGTGCTCACCCACGGGTTCACCGTGGACGAGAAGGGCCGCAAGATGTCGAAATCGCTCGGCAACGTGGTCCTGCCGCAGAAGGTGATGGCGACGCTCGGCGCGGATGTGCTGCGCCTGTGGGTGGCCTCGACCGACTACGCAAACGAGATCGGCGTATCGGACGAGATCCTGAAGCGCACGGCGGATTCCTACCGCCGCATGCGCAACACGGTGCGCTTCCTGCTCGGCAACCTGCATGGCTTCGATCCGGCGCTCGACCAGGTGGCGCCCGCCGATCTGGTTGCGCTCGACGCCTGGGCGATTGCGCGCACGCGGGAGCTGCAGGCGGAAATCATCACTGCGTACCGTGAGTACGCGTTCCATCTCATCTACCAGAAAGTGCACAACTTCTGCATCGTCGATCTCGGCGGGCTCTATCTCGATGTGCTGAAGGACCGCCTCTACACGACGCCCGCGAAAAGCCATGCGCGCCGCTCCGCACAAACTGCGATGTTTCACATCGTCGAGGCCATGGTGCGCTGGCTCGCGCCGATCCTCTCCTTCACGGCGGAAGAGATCTGGCAGTACCTGCCAGGCAAGCGCGGCGAGTCGGTGCAGTGCGAGGTCTGGCATGCCCTGCCGGAAGTTCCCGCGAGCGCCATTGACTGGCCGGCGCTGCTCGCGCTGCGGGCCGCCGTGACGCGTGAGCTCGAGAAGCTGCGCGACACGGGTGCGATCGGCGCGCCGCTCGAGGCGCAGGTCGATGTATGGTGCGTGCCGGCCGAGTACCCGCGTCACGCGGCGCTCGGCGACGAGCTGCGTTTCCTGTTGATCACCTCGGCCGCACGTATCCATGAGGGCGCACCGCCACCCGACAGCGTGCCGGTGGCCGAAGGAGTCGCCGTCCGCGTTGCACCGACGACTGCGACGAAGTGCGTGCGCTGCTGGCACCGGCTCGAAGATGTGGGTCTGCGCGCCGAACACCCCGAACTCTGCGGCCGTTGCGTGACCAATGTGACGGGCGCGGGTGAGACGAGGCGCTACGCATGAACGGCTGGCGCTGGCTGCCCCTGTCGGCAGCGATCATCGCGCTCGACCAGGCGAGCAAGGCGTGGATCGAGCGGCATTTCCAGCTTTATGAGAGCGTCACGGTGCTGCCGGTGCTCGACATCACGCGCCTGCACAACCCGGGCGCTGCGTTCAGCTTTCTCGCGGGCGCCGGCGGCTGGCAGCGCTGGTTCTTCACGGGGCTCGCGCTGGCGGTGAGTGCCGGCATCCTCGTATGGCTGCGCGGCGTGCACGCGCGCGCCCAGGCCTGGCTCGCCTGCGGCCTTACCCTGATCCTCGGCGGGGCGCTCGGCAACGTGATCGACCGCATGCGCCACGGCTTCGTCATAGACTTCGTGCATGCGCACTGGAACGACGCCTGGTTTCCCGCCTTCAACGTCGCGGATGCCGCGATTACGGTCGGCGCGGTGTGCATGATCATCGACGCGCTGGTGGAAGCGCGGCGGGCGAAGACGTGAGACCCGCTACGTGAAGATCCTGCTCGCCAATCCGCGCGGATTCTGTGCCGGTGTCGACCGGGCCATCGACATCGTCGAGCGCGCCATCGAACTCTTCGGCGCGCCGATCCACGTGCGGCACGAAGTGGTGCACAACCGTTACGTCGTCGAACGGCTGCGCGAGCTTGGCGCCGTTTTCGTCGATGAGCTCGACGAAGTACCCGACGGTGCAACCGTGATCTTCTCCGCGCACGGCGTCTCACGCGCGGTCGAGGATGAGGCAGAGCGGCGCCGCCTGACCGTGTTCAACGCGACCTGCCCGCTCGTCACCAAAGTGCACATGGAGGTGGCACGTTTCGCGCGGGAGGCGCGCGAGGTGATCCTGATCGGCCACGAGGGGCACCCGGAGGTGGAGGGCACGATGGGGCGTTTCGACTCCTCATACGGCGGGCGCATCGTGCTCATCGAGTCCGTCGAGGATGCTGAAAGCGTCGTGGTCCGCGATCCCGCGCGCCTCGCATTCGTCACGCAGACTACGCTGTCGGTCGATGACACCGCCGGGATCGTCGCGGCACTGCGCCGCCGTTTTCCCCAGCTGGCGAGCCCCCGCAAGGAGGACATCTGCTATGCGACGCAGAATCGCCAGGACGCAGTGAAGCAGCTGCTCGCCGAGTGCGACGTGCTGATCGTCGTCGGCTCGGTGACGAGTTCCAATTCGAACCGCCTGCGCGAGCTTGCGGATCGCGCCGGCGTACCGGGTTATCTCGTCGATGGTCCGGACGATCTGCGGGCCGAATGGTTCGAGGGCCGGCAGACGGTGGGCGTCACAGCCGGTGCCTCGGCGCCCGAGATCCTCGTGCAGCAGGTGATCGATCGTCTGCGCAGCTGGGGCGGAGTGGCGCCGGTCGAGATGCGGGGTAGGGAGGAGCACGTGGTCTTCGTCTTACCCAAGGCATTGCGCGCAGACGCGCCTGAATCATCCGAAGGAGAGCAAGCGCATGAGTAGTCGGCCCGCCGGATTGCGCATCGCCTGCCTCGTCGCAGCCGCGCTCATGCTGCCGTTTGCGCCGGCTTTCGCGAGCGACTACCGTCACTATGTCATTGGCGAGCTCTCGGCGCCGACCCCGGGCAAGGTCAGCGGCGGGCTGCTGCTGATGGGTGGCGGCGATCGCAACTTCGACGCGCTGCGCTGGTTCATCGCCAAGGCGGGCCATGGCCATCTCGTCGTGCTGCGCGCGTCGCAGGCCGCCGAAGTCGCCGACGAGTTCTACACGGAAGTGGGCGGGCTCGCCTCGGTGGAAACTTTCGTGTTCGAGGGTCGCGGCGCATCGACCGATCCGAAGATCCTCGCAGCCCTTGCGAAGGCCGACGGCATCTTCATCGCGGGCGGCGATCAGGCGCGCTACGTGCGTTTCTGGAAGGGCACCCCGGTGGCGGCTGCGCTCGATGCGCATGTCGCGGCCGGCAAACCGCTGGGCGGCACGAGCGCGGGCCTCGCGATCCTCGGCGAGTATCTCTATGGCGCAATGGACGATGGCAGCATCACCTCGCCCGAGGCGATGGCCGATCCCCTCGGTCCGGCCGTGACCATCGAAGGCGATTTCCTGCACCTTGCCCTCCTGCGCGGCATCGTGACCGACACGCATTTCAAGGAGCGCAACCGGCAAGGGCGACTGCTCGCCTTCCTCGCCAAGGCAGAAGTCCTCGATGGCAAGGCCGATGGCCCGCTCTGGGGCCTCGGCGTCGATGAGAGCGCGGCGCTCGCGGTCGAGCCTGACGGCACGGCGCGCATCTACGCCACCGATCCCGACGGTGCTGCGTGGCTCTACAAGGGCGACTTCAGCGAACAGCAAGTGCCCGGCCAGCCCTTGCACTTGCGGCGGGTTGCGGTGGCCGGCATCGGGCACGGATCGGTGCTGCATCTGCCCGAGCGAAGGGTGGATCAGCCCATGTTCCAGCGTGCCTTCACGGTGGTCGACGGGCGCATGTCCGAGGTGCCGCGCTGGTCGCTCGCGATCCACGGCGGGGCGGGCGTGATCGAGCGCGGGAAACTCTCCGCGCAGGCAGAGCAGGCCTATCGCGCGAGCCTCGATGAGGCGCTGCGCGCAGGCGGCACCGTACTCGCGGCGAACGGCAGTGCGCTCGACGCGGTCGAGGCGGTGGTACGGGTTCTCGAAGACAACCCGCTGTTCAATGCGGGGCGTGGGGCGGTGTTCACGGCAGACGGTCGCAATGAACTCGACGCGGCGATCATGGACGGTGCGACGGAGAAGGCTGGAGCGGTTGCCGGCGTCACCCGCACCCGCCACCCCGTGAGTCTCGCGCGCGCGGTGATGGAGAAATCTCCGCACGTCATGCTGGCGCGCGACGGCGCGGACCGGTTTTCGGTGGAAGCCGGCCTCGAGCAGGTCGACCCGGCCTGGTTTCGCACTGAGGAGCGCTGGCAACAATTGCTGCAATGGCGCGCGACGCACAAGGCGGCCGCCGCTCTCGATCCAACCCACGCCTACGGCACGGTCGGCGCTGTCGCACTCGACAGCGCCGGCCATCTGGCTGCCGCGACCTCAACCGGCGGTACCACCGGCAAGCGCTGGGGCCGCATCGGCGACTCGCCCATCATCGGCGCTGGTACCTATGCGAAGGATGGCGCCTGCGCCGTGTCCGCCACCGGTACGGGTGAGTATTTCATTCGCGAGAGCGCCGCGCGCCAGGTATGCGATCGCGTGACCTGGCAGGGCTCGGGCATCGTGAAAGCCGCGCATGACACGATCATGGCGGTCGGCGCCATCGGCGGCGATGGCGGCCTCATCGCCATGGGCGCGGACGGCACGCCGGCCTTCGCGATCAACGATCTCGGCATGTATCGCGGCAGGATGGCCGCAGGCTCGCCGCCGCGCACGGCGATATTCGCCGGCGAGAAGTTTTCGGACTGAAGGCGCAGCGCGCGGCCGCAACGTACGCGCTCTCGGCTTCGGTCAACGGTCGCGCGCCCGTTCATGTACGAAGTGAACGTGGGTGCCACCGAGGCCGGCGCATGTTGCGGATGCGCGTTACCGCTTCCTCAATCGCATGGACAGGAAGACGTTGCGATGTGTATGATCAGTCATTCTTATACACATAGAAGAGCGCCATGCGAACCAACATCGTCATTGACGACGGCCTGATGAAGGATGCTCTCAAGGCGACTGGCCTCAAGACCAAGAAAGAAGTCGTTGAGCTGGGCCTGCAGACCCTGGTCCGCTTGCGCCGGCAAGCCGCCATCAAGAAGTACCGGGGCAAGCTGGCGTGGGAGGGCAATCTGCGCGAGTTGCGGAGCCTCGGGCGGTGATCGTTGTCGATTCCAGCGTCTGGATCGATTACTTCAATGGCGTAGAGACGGTGCCGACCGGGCGCCTGGATGGATTGCTGGGCGTCCAGCCATTGGCGGTGGGCGATCTGATTCTTGCCGAAGTGCTGCAGGGCTTTCGGAGCGATGCCCATTACAGGGCTGCCAGGGAATTGATGACATCACTGGCCGTGCTGGAGATGCTCGGCGAAGAGATGGCGATTCGGAGCGCTGAAAACTACCGCTCGTTACGGGCACGCGGCGTGACGGTCCGCAAGACCGTGGACGTGATCATTGCGACCTACTGCATCGAGCACGACTTGCCGCTGCTCTTCGGCGATAGAGACTTCCTTCCCTTCATGCAGCACCTGGGACTCAAGGCCGGCTGACTGGCACGTAGCGCCCGCGTAAATCCTCCCGCCGCCGCGCCGCCGCGCGAATCAGTCGACTCCCGGCCTTTCCCAGTACGTGCGCACGACACCGCCCGGCTGCACGCACTTCTGCAGTACTTCGACGCCCACCACGCAGATGGCGCGGCGCCCGAGTTCGTCAAGCGCGCCGCTGCCACCCTGGCCCGAACCACCGCCACCGCCTCCGCCTCCGCCGCTACCGCCTGAGCCGGCGACTGTTTCGTAGGCGAAGCTCACCTCACCGGCGATGCCGGACTGGGCGAGATCGGTGAAGAGGTCATCTGGCGTGAGCTGCTGATCGTCGTTGAAATCGATCGCGGGTCGGCCGGAATCGACGCCGAGCGCATAGACGCGATTGCGCCCGGAAGCGGGCAGGCAGGGATCCAGCTGCGACGGTGGGGTCGGCTGATAGGACGGGAACAGGATCACGCCATTGACGGTGAGCGCCTCGGCGAGCACCTTTTCGCCCGACAGGTCACCGTTCAGCCGCAGGTCGAGCGTCCAGCCGCGCGCCTGGGTGGGCACAGGCGTGACGCCCGGATTGCTGGTGATGTCGATCAGGTCGGCGTTCGTGACCGGCGTGAACGAGTTGTAGTCGGCCTGGGTCAACTTCGCGAACGGCAGCTTGTCGCGCAGCGAATAGAAGCGATCGCGTGTCACCGTGCTGAGCGGGTGGCCGCGGTAGCCGGAGCCGATCGCAAGGTTGTAGTACGGGTCGGCGCCGCGGCGCTGGATCAGCGCCACATCGGGGGTGTAATAGAAGCGCCGGTTGTCGACGTCAGTGGGTGTGGCCAGGTCGCCCGCGCCGAGGCTCGCGAACACGCCGCCCGTGACGAGGCTGGCGCGGCTCGCGCCGTTGAAGATGTCGAAGCGGAAGATACGCCCGCCCATGTCGGCCGCGTACATGCGGTCGGCAAAGCCGTCGCCATCGAAATCGACGACCTGCACGCGGCCCGGTATCGAGTTGCGCATGCGGTCGAGTTCGAGGTCGGGAGTGCCGGTGCCGCCCGGCCCGCCCGCATACCAGAGCAGCGAGCCGTTGGCGGCGTCGACCATGTAGATGCGATGTCCGATGGCATCGGGGACGTACGGGCCATTCTCCTGCGCGCCATCGTAGCCACCGCCGAAGATCAGCACGAGGTTCTCGCCATTCTGCGTGGCGCCGTTGACGCGCACGCGCGCGATGGTGGGCGCCGACCACGTCTCGCCGACTTCTGGCAACTCGGTCCGACCGATCTTCCAGCGCAGACGCGGATTGTCACGATCGGTGACATCGAGGGCGTAGTAGGTGTAGCCGCCGCGGCGCATGCCGAAGTAGATCCACACGCGATCGCCAGCGGCGGCGTCGACGATACCATCGAGATTGACGTCGAACTTGAGCACACGCACGTCGCCATCGAGTCCGTAGGAGCGAGACGCGACACCGGCATTCCGGTAGAGGTCGGGCAGGCGCCCGAGAAGCTCGGGCGGAATGAAGGACCAGAGCTCGGTGCCGGTGCGTGCGTCGACGGCGTGCAGGAAGCCATCATTCGTCGGCACGAACACGAGCGCATCCTGCACGTCGGGCGAGGCGGGTGTCCCACCGTAGGTCACGAGCGCGGGTCGCGCGTGCAGCGGATCGCCCATGAAGCGGTGCATCTCGTTCGTGTCGCCATCGGCATCTTCATCCTGCACGTCGATGCCGCGTGCCCAGTCGATCAGTTGATCGCGGGTCGGCGAGGGCGCGCCCGCGAGGCCGAGCAGCGTATCGGTGAGCGCAGTGTTGCCGCGCTCGAAGCGATTGGCGGTAGCAGTGAGATTGCGGTTGCCGGAACCGTCCACGAGCGTGTACATGCGACGGGCGGCTTCTTGCGGCATGCGACTTGCCGCGCCGCCGGCCTCGACGTTGGCACCGTCGGCCGCGGCCGACCAGAAGCTCCGGATACCCTGACGGAAAAAGCCGGTGGTCGGATCGACCGCATCGTTCCCCGAGGCATCGACGATTCGCCCGTCCCGGAAGCCGTACTTCTTCAGGTTGCCCGGCCAGTGCGCAGTGGCCTCGGGATTGAACACCGAGATGTACAGGTCGTTCAGGGTCTCGGTCCGGTTGAACGCGTTGATCGACACCGAGGGTGTGGTGAAGGTGGAACTCGTCTGCAGGATGTCGCCGACGATCGCCTGCAGGGTCGTGGTGAGGTTCGCGACGTTGTTGGCGGAATAGGCCTGGCCGCCGCCGCGCGTCGCGGTCTGATCGAGCAGTGCGGATCCTTCCACCTCGGGCCCGAAGCCGACGGTGTAGGTTGTCACATTCTGCTGACCGGGCAGGGTGGTCGACAGGTCGGCATCGTGCAGATACTGCGCCATGTCGGCGAGGCAGGCGCCATCGCCTGTTCCGCTGCAGCCGCCGCCGACGAGCGAGGCATAGCCCGGCAACGCCGGAATGAGAGTATTGGCTCCGGTGTCGAGCGTGGGTTCGCCGTCGGTGAGCAGGATGGCGAAATTGCGCTGGCACTGATAAGCGATCGGTGACTGGTAGCGCGAGGCATCCTGAGAGTCGCGGGAAGCCGGTACGCTGGGAAACGGAGTGCCTCCCACCTCAGACTGTGCGCCGTATTCGACGGCGCGACCGGCGAAGTACTGACCGGCCTCATACATCGTTTCCGCAAGGGGCGTGAAGCCATCGGCCGTGAGCGCGTTGATATTGTCCACCAGCGAGTCGCGCGCGGTGGCGATGTCGGCGATCTCGTGGATCACCATGCCGCCCTCGGTATTGCTGCTGAAACGCATCAGGCCGAGGTTCACATCGCTGATCGATCCAACGAGCGAGGTGGCCACTGCCTGAACCGTCTGCAGACGCGAGATGGCGGTCGGCACCGGCGGCGCGTAGTACCAGTTCAGCCAGTTCGCGCTGTAGAGCGTATACGTGGACGCCGTACCCCAGTCGATTTCGCGGCTGGAGTTCGCCGACCAGGGCGCACTCGCGTCGCCGTTCTGTGCGTAGCGCAGGGAGGAAGTGTCGTCCGGCCCTTGCGCACCGCTGTCCGCCCGGCACTCGACCAGCGAGTCGGGTGCGGTACCCGAAAGGCGTGACCAGGTCGCGGTGGCAGAATCGAAGCGCGCCGTGTCGCCGGTCCAGCTGCCCGCGAGGCCCGCGAGACTCGATCGTGCGGCTGCACAGCGGTTTGCGGCAGCGGAGATGCGGGCCGTTGAATTGCAGGCGGGAGGCTCGGTGCTTCCAGTGCCGCTCTCGCGCCAGTAAACGCTGCCGGCGCTGCAGCTGCCGCCGTAGGTCACCGCCGGATCGTAGGGCGCGCGCGGCGCTTGCACGGTGCTGCTCATGCTGCCCGAGGTGTCGATGATGAACAGGATATTGGGCTTGACGTCACGCAGCGCCGCCTGGTTCACGAAGATCTCGGTGTCGTCGGCGAGCGCGGCAGCACCCGATGCGAGCGAGAGTACGCCGCCGGCGAGCGTGGTGGCGATCCGGGCGCGATGCCTTGTCATCGGTGTGCTCCCCGTTGTTCGCCGCGAGGCCGCAGAGCGGCGCTCAGCGTGCCGCTGGCAATGACGCGGGTGACTTCGTGCGAGCGCGTGTCGTAGAACACCGTGACAGGAGTGCCGGGCGCCACTGCGAAGCCCGAGCGCAGCGCCGCAAGCGCCACGGGTTCCTGCGCCACGAAATATCGCGTGCGGGAACTGGTCACGAACGACTGCGGCGCGCAGCTCGTGCAGCGCGAGACGACGAGCATCCCCGTCGCGCTCGAAGGCAACACGACAGCCGACGCCCTCGCTTCCACAGCCTGTTCGAGGATCCAGCGGGGCGCATCAGCTGCCTGCAACGGCAGGGCACTCATGGCAAGTCCAGCGAGAAGCAGGGCGTGGCGCGATGACATGTTCATTCCCCCAGAGCGCCGAGTCCGGTACCGGTCTGCCCGAAGCTGCCGCCGCCGCCACCGGCGCCGGCGACGATGAAGACTCCCTGCACCTGCCGGTCGCGCGCGTTGCGCAGGGAAGTGCCGGTGCTGTCGATTTCGTAGTGCAGGCCGACGAAGCGATCGACGCTCGATTGCGGCAGACCAGTCTCTTCGCCCACGTAGCGCGATGCCGTGCTGAAGCGGTCGACTCCTGCCGTGCCCACCGGCACGTCAAGCACCTGCGTGGGAGGAACCCCAGGCACTGTGGGTACCGCACCGATGTCGGCGATTGCTTCCTCGATGCCGGCGGTCGCCGCCATCGCGGCCGCGCGCCGGTACTGTTCATTGCCGGCCATCACGAGTTCGGTGGTGGCGGTGTTCATGCCGGTGACCGCGAGCAGCGTGAGAATCAGCAGCAGGACGAGGCCGATGACGAGAGCGGCGCCGCGTTCGGTGTTCATAGGGTTCGCGCGTTCTTCAGGGAAATGGTGCGGGACATCAGCACCCGTCGAAAGCGCCGCTCGTCACCCACCGGTGTGTAGTCGACGTCGGCGTATTCATAGCGGCGGTTGTCTTCGAAGCCGGGCTCGGGGCGATCGGCGCGCACCCGTACCCAGACGCGCACGGCGACGACCTGGGCCCGGTCGAGGTCCGCGAAGTCGGGGTTCACGTAGCGGGTGGCGCGGCCGTCGGATTCTGGAATGCCATCGCCGTTGGCATCGGCGGCGGGGTCGATCACGCCATCGTTGTCGTAGTCGCCCGTGTCGATGCCGAACTGCACCTGCAGATCCTCGATGCCCGGCATCACTTCGGTATCGATGAATTGCGCGCCACCGGCCAGCGACTTCACGCGCAGCGACGGCAGGCCGGGGCGGTCGACGGCATCCTGTGAGAGATAGAAAGCGCGCACCACGAGGTTGTGGATCTCGTTGTCGGCATCAATCGGCCCGGGCGCGTTGCCATCGACGAACAACTGCTGCGCCGAACGGCTGCGCAGGCGCGATGCGTAGAGCTGCAGGCGGTCGGTGTCGGGTGCTGCTGTCACGGTCTCGACGCGGCGGATGGTCAGGGTATCGGCGCTGCCCACGGCCCCGGCTCCGTAAGGCGCGCACGCTGCGCCGGCGCCCGGGCCCAGTACGAATGAATCGTTCGAGCCCTGCACGGGCGTCAGCACGTCGACCGCGAAATTGATGCCGCAGTCGTGGGCGCCGGCTGGCAGGTTGGCGACCGCCACCGGCGCGGCTGCGGGAATCGGCCGCTCGCGCATCTGCGCCGCGACCGCGTACACCGTGCCCGGCGATGCGCCGCTCACGAAACGGATCGTGTCGGGCGAGTTGGTGAAGCCGTAGTAGCCCGCGAGTTCGATGTCGGGCTCGAGCACCGACAGCACGTAGCGGCCATTTTCCTGCAGACGCGCCACGCTCTCGTTGACCGCATAGGTGGTGCGGCCGCGCGAGAAGACATATACGGCGCCGACGATCAGCACCGAGCCGATCGCGAGTGCGACCAGCAGTTCAATGAGGCTCAGGCCCCGCTGCGGATTCGCGCGTTTCATGAGATGGGCGGCCTCGGCATCATGACGAGTTCGGTCGAATAGGAATACGGCTCGTTGATGCCAGGTTCCTGCCAGGCAATCGTGATGCGGTAGCGGTCGGGGCGGCCGGGATTCGCTGCCCCCGTGTAATCCACGACGGCGGCGGTCGCGGGATCTGCCGGCGCGGGCAGGGCATCGCTCACGGCTGCCTGCCAGCGGGCGAGATCATCTTCTGCAAGCTCGGCAATACTGCAATTGATGCCCACATCGGCTGCGGTCGGTGCGCAACCGCGCAGGGCTGGTGCGCCCGCGTACGTCGCCGTGTCATAAGCATCGCGTGCGTTGCCGTTGGCGAGAATGCGGTCGGCAATGTCACCCGCGAGATTCACGGCGTGTGTGCGCAGGAGCGCGGTGCGGCTGCTGCGCAGGCTCTCGACGAAGAGCCCGGCGATGCCGAGCAGGCCGATCGAAAGCACGACCAGCGCGACGAGCGACTCGACCATGGTGACGCCACGTTCTCTCAGCTGCATGCGAGTCCCCACGCGGCCAGGCGCGCCGGATCGCGCACCACTTCGCCACGACCGGTGCGGGCCACCTCGATGCCGCGCGCCGCCGACTGGTTGGTGCCGCCCTGCAGTGCATAGCCACGCTCGTCGCAATAGACGACGCGTCGCGCGGAGCCTGGAGGGGTGTCGAGCAGGAAACCGCTTGCGCCGAACGAGAGACAGGCGCCATCCGCGGCGGACACCACACGACCGCGATCAGCCACGGGTTTGCCGCCTGCGCGCGTGAGATCGTTCGGGTTCGCGATGGCGCAGTCGCTGTCGGGATCGGCAAAGACGAGCCAGCCGGAGAAGTCTGTGTCGCCCGAGCAGGCAGGCGAGGCCGCGAGCGGGTCGTCGGTGGCGCACAGCGACACGGTGCGCTGCTGCTTCACGGCCTCCGTGCGTGCCATCTGTACGGCAGTGAGAAAATCGTTGGCGTCGGCAGTGAGGCGGCCATTGCGGCGAAATTCGGTGAAGCTTGGCGCGCCGATGGCAAGGATGACGGCCGCGAGCGCGAGCACGATCATCAGCTCGAGCAGCGTGAACCCCCTCGTGAAGACGGACTTCCCCCCATAGCGACCAACTATAGCGCCGCGCGCGGCAGCCGCTCACGGATTCCGACGATCGGCATTCCGGTCAGGATGAGCGGTGGGGAGTGCGACGCAGCACCCGCGCGATTTGACGATAAGCGGCGCGATCGCGCCACACGGTGTCAGTTGGCGGGGTCAGTTGCCGCAGGGTGTCGCACTGCCGCGTGCCGGGCCGATGCGCAGGCGCGGGCGGCCAGTCTGGCTGACGATGACCGCCCGCGGTGGTACGCCGCCGACCCTGCTGCAGAATTCGAAGGTGCTGGTCATCCCGGCGCGCGCAGTCGGCCAGTACGTCACGGCGCTGCGCGTTGCGCGCAGATGGGTCGGGCCCTCAATCTGGTGCCGCCGCAGGATGGTTTCGCCCGGATCGCGCACCGGGGTGAACTCGGCCCGCCTGTTCTCGAACACGATCCAGCTGCGTGCTGCGGCGACGCCCCGACCGACACAATGCTCGCCGTCCGATGACAGGCAGACGACGGTCGGGACGCCGCCGAGGATGGCGCGGCTTCGGGCGAAGTGCAGGGTGCCGAGAAGCTTGTCGGCACCCGTCGTGACGCCGGCCCGTGCCCGAAGTTTCGCGAAATCCGGCATTGCCAGCGCCGCCAGAACGGCTGCCACCGCGATGACCGTCACGAGTTCCCAGAGGGTGTAGCCGCCAGGGCGCATGGGTCGAGCATGCGCCGGCACAGCCCGGCAAATGCGACGCGTTTGCAACGAATTTCAACAGATTCATATAATTGACAGATGTCTACGTCAGGGATAGCGGAGCGCCTCTTCGCCCACGGCATCCAGCCGACGGCACAGCGCAGGCGCATCGCGGCGGTGCTCCTCTCGACTCCGCAGCACATGTCGGCCGAGCAACTGCTTGCGCAACTCGTCGCGGACGGCGCGCGCGTGTCGAAGGCGACGGTCTACAACACGCTCAACCTGTTCGCGAGCCGCGGGCTCATCCGCCCCCTCACCGTCGATGGCGCGCGTGTGTGGTTCGACTCGAATGTCGAGGCGCACTATCACTTCCACGATGTCGAGAGTGGTGCGCTCACCGATGTCGCGGTGCCGGAAGTGGAGTTCAGCCGCTTGCCGCCACCGCCCGCAGGAATGGAAGTCGCCGGAATCGACCTCGTGATCCGGTTGCGCAAGATGCAGTAGACCCGGGCCTTGCCGGGTTTGCCTCACTGTGGGGCATTCATTAGAATTCGCGCCCCCGCGTGCCGCTTTAGCTCAGCTGGTAGAGCACATCATTCGTAATGATGGGGTCGTCTGTTCGAATCAGACAAGCGGCACCATAAAATCAATCACTTACACACTGACGCCTTTTGGCACGACCGAAGCTAAGTGCTTCCTAAGTGTCCGGGCGGTCCGCTGTCTCCTTGGTTGCTGCGATGCAGTTTCACCACCCAAAGGAGACGGAACATGAGCAAAGTCACCAAGCTGAAACCCCGCGACGGCGCGACCGTGCGGACGGACTTCCAGAACGCGATCCAAGGCACGGCGCTCGACGAGCCGCGCGACGGCACATGGGAAGCCGAGGCGGCGATCCAAATGGAAATGGCTGCGGCCGCCGAAGGCCGGGCGCTCGTCATCACGTTCCAGGCACCGAACGGGGACAGCATCCACTTGACGCAGGCGCAGATCGCTGCATTCCATCGTGCCGGCACCTGGCCGCGCAACTCGCGCGGCGAGGAGTTCTGTTCGGTGTCTCATGGCTTGCACATGGGCACGCCCTCGATGACCGATGCGCCGACCGACGACTAGGCGCGCATTCCCGCCACAATGCGGAGACCGGCCGCCCGCCCTCGGGCGGCCTTTTCATTGCGCACAACGCGTTGCGCAGCGCATCCGCGGCCGGTTGCCGGCACCCCTTACCCTGGTAGCGGGTCGCAGCCAGACGTGCGCAGCGGCGCGTCCGTGATGTGCGTGGCCAGGGATTGCCAGCGCATCGCGGTGCTCTTCGCAATTCCCGAATCGACGTAGAACTTGGTCGCATCGGTGGCACCAGGTTCCTTGTCCGTTCTTTTCCCGCGCTGCTTCGGCAACTGACCGATCAGCGCGCCGGTCTCGCGGACGTGGCGCGCGCCCTACGCCAGCACGAGCAGCGCGCCAACAATCCGTATCGCGACCCACGCGCCAAGCGTGCCGAGCAGCGCGCCCGCGGCCAGGATCGCCAGCGCCTCGCCGATCAGCCCGCCGATCCGGTGCGCGCGTGATTCAGCTTGGTCGGTCATACCGCGCCCGCAGGTCGAGGCCGAAACGGTACAGCTCGACGCGCAAGCGCCGCAGCCGTTCGGCAAGCAACGTCTCGATCACGTCACCGGACTTGCACGCGGCGAGCCGCTCGAGGAACTGCCTATCGTCGGCGAGGTGTACGAGCACCAGGCGGTCGTATTCCGCGAGATACAGCGCGCGCGCTTCCGCAGGAGTCATGGCGCGTCTGCCTGGCGCTCGAGTTCGGCGGCGCGCCGGTCGATCTCATCAGCGCGGCGCTCAGTCGCGGCCGCAATTTCAGCACGGATCGCGTGGCATTCCTGCCGGATCAGCGCAGCGACTTCATTGCGATCCTCGGCACGACAGGCCGAGGCAACACGTGCTGGCAGCGCATTCAGTCCGCCGACATACCGGGCGGCGGCCTCGAGCATCTCTTGCTCGACGAGTTCAGCGTCGAGCAGGCGGCCGAGCTTCACGTCGTTGGCGATTTCCAGCGCCCGGCGTTTCTCGCGCACGAGGCCGAGCCGCTCGTCGGCCAGCGTTGAGCCCGCAGCGCCTTCACGCAGTAGCCGAACGTAGGCCGGCAGGCATTCGCGCAAGTTGTACCTGGAGCCGCTGCCAGGCAGCACGCCGTCGCGGCGCAGCCGGCGCACATGACGATCAGAGAGCGCCAGCAGGCGACCGAGTTCAGCGGCAGAGACGGTCGGCAGGTCGGACATGGACACGGAAATGTTCCCTCATGCATCCAAAGAAAACGGGGCCCGAATTGCCCGCTTGCGAATTGCCCACGGAGTACCTTTTGATTTCTGTACAGCGCGAGAGGCGGCCGGGTGTGCAGTCCCCGGCCGGCTGTGCCGAGGCCCGCCGCGGTGGAAGGAAACGCGCCGCTTACGCGACACAAAGCACCCGCGGGCACTGCGCGGTTGACGTGGCGGGGCACTCACGCAGTAATCCCCCGGTGCGTCCATGCTCGACGCAGCCACGGCTCGAGTTCATCAGGTGGCCGGCACCCGGACAATGCCCTTCCAGTCGATGAACTTCGCGACGAAGGAATGGCGAACCTTGTAGTTGTTCGCGTCGACGTCGAAGCCGCGTTCTTCCTCGAGCACCGGGATCGGCTCGGCTTCGAGCGTCGCGAGTTCGCAGTGGTCGATCTGGTCCGAGCCGGCTGCGACATAGAATCCGTAGCTCGCGTTGAGGCGGGGCTCGACGACAAGCTGCAGTCGCGAAATCCACTCCGGGGTCGGTGCGTCGAGCTTGCGCGTGTTCGTCGACACGGTGTCGGTGACGTGCCGCGTCGCCTGGGCCATGACCTGCTCGGCGAGCGTTTCGCTCTCGGCCGGCACGATCAGGAACCGCGGGTTGAGGTTCAAGTACCCGCCCCCGAGTGCGAGCTGTTTGCGCAGCAGCGATCGCGCGGCGCCCAGCGTTGGCGTGCTGATTGCGCCGGTCGTCGTGGACACGTTCGCGTGCGCCGCATCGAACAGGTTCGCGCTGTCCTGCATCGTCTGGCCCGCTCCGCTGTTGGCGGTAAAGAGCGCGTAGACGGCATCGGCTTCCGCGCGTCGCGCCGCGGCGCCCATGGCGGCCGGGACTCTCGCAAAAACTTGCAGATCGTCGTTGATGAGCGTTTCCCAGGTCAGGCGCAGCGCCTTGCCGTACTTGCCAATCTGCAGGCTCGCCTTGTTCTCGGAAAGGCCACCGTAGGTGTACTCGGCGCCTTCCGGGACGGCGGCCAACGCCGGCGCGCTGCCGAGCAGGACGCGGGATACGACCTTGAAGTCGCGCACCGTGCTGCGCTTGACCCAAATCGCATGGGACTGCGTATCCGACTCGTAGCCGGCGCGCAGCACTTTGCCGAGCGTGTTCTCGAGAATCGACGGGAAGTCGCTGGTCGTCATCGCGGCTTTGATCAGGCGCATGCCGGACAGATCGCGCGACGGGCGGCCGGACTGCGAGAGACAGGTCCGCGCGATATCGAGCGTCGACATGGTCCGCACATCGCGCGTGGCCGCGTGCGGATTGTCGATGCGGACACCGGCCCGCATCGCCAAGGCATCGGTCGCCGCGGCGACGAAGTCCGCGCCACTTGAGCCGCCCCGGGCATCGGCCGCGGCGCCGAGCGGCTCCACGCCCTCGCCGAGCTTTGCGAGCACGAGACGACTCACGCCCGCGACATCAAGCGCGTGATCCGTCAACGCTCGGGCGAACAGGTCGGGAAACCTCGAGCCGAGCGATTCGTTGCGGCCGCCGAACGGCGCGGCGAAGTAATCGCGAATGCTCGCGACGCGGCGCGCCTCGAGGGCGGCGGCTTCGATTTCGGCGGGAACAGGCGCCGTCGGCGCCGGGGACTGTGACATGGCAGCGATCCTCTCGGGATATCGGAAACGGGGGGAAGTGAACTTCGCGGCAAGGCGCAGCGAGTCGTTGTCGGCC
>WBZY01000654.1_pt1 | contig 24453 bp, 29 predicted proteins | sample 5204191 | NCBI WGS metagenome assembly WBZY01 (sample SAMN12344363, study PRJNA552823) | activated sludge metagenome | biome: Activated sludge suspended growth; feature: Anammox Sidestream; material: Wastewater; isolation source: activated sludge from anammox sidestream of wastewater treatment...
CGTTCGCCTCGTGGGTCACGTCGTTGCCCACGGAGACCTGCACGGCAACCGTGGTGCCGTGACCTTCGAGCGCCACGTCCACGTCATCGTGCTCGACCCTCGCCCGGAACCCGTGCTTGGTCGCCATGACCCGAACGGTCTCCTGCATCCGCACGTGCGCGTCGCCGCCCCTGCCGGGGAGCTTCGGCTTCGGCTCCGGCTGGGGAGAAACCGGGGCGGGCTCCGGCTCGGCTCGCTCGGGTGGCGCGTGCGAGGCGACGTAGGCGGCAGCCAGGGCGTCGAGGCTCGCGTTCCTTTCGAGGTCGGGCACGTGCGGGGATGTGACCTCGCGCCCCTCGAACTCGAACGTCCGCTCCCCCGTGAACCGGAGCAGGGCGGAGGCGTTGCCCATCGCGTCGCGGAGGTTGCGCCCGGTCTGCTCCTCGCGGTGGTGGAAGAGCATCAGGTGGAGCTTGAACTTGGCAGCCTGGTCGAGCATGGCGGCTACCCGGTCGGTGGCGAAGAGCTGGAACTCGTCGACGATGACGTAGATTTCCCGCTGCTCGCGGACGGCGGTGTGCCAGCAGGTGCCGAGGAAGAGCGCGGCGAGTATGCGGTTCTCCTCCTCGCCCAGGACGGTTGACTCGCGGAGGTTCGCGAGCATCACGCCCCCGTCGCGGATCGTCCCCGCGAAGTCCAGCGTGTCGGCTCCGAGAATCCGCCGGAGCCTCGGGTGGTCGAACGAGCGGAGCCGGGAGCGCAGCGGCTCGACGAAGCCCTGGAAGTCCCTGCGGGACATGAGGTGAATCTCCTCCCACTCGGAAGCCACCGAGCCGCCCGGCACGGGCGCGTCGTAGTGGAGCAAATCTAGAACCTGGGTCAGCGAGAGGTTCAGCTCCATCATCGTGTAGTAGACGTTGAAGAGCCAGTTGTTGAAGCGGGGCTTGTCCACGGTCTTCTCCACGCCCCAGAGCTGGAGCGTGAGGACGGTGAGGAGCCGAGCCCTGGTGTGCATCTCCTCGTCGGTTCCGTGGAAGTGGAACGGATCGAAGCCGTGCGGGTTCGGGGCTGAGGCGTCGAACAGCTTGACCTCACCCTCCCTGAAGGGAGCCAGGAGGGCGAGCCGCCGCACCACGCGCTCGTACAGCTTGCCGTGCGGGTCGAGCAGGGCGAAGGCTTTGCGCTGGGTGAAGAGCTGGACGCACAGGTGCTCGATGAGCCGGGACTTGCCGCTCTGCGAGAAGCCGATGCACTGGAGGTGCGTCTTGAGGTGGCGGGGCTCCAGGTAGACGGTCTCGAACCCCTCCGTGCCGATGGGGATCACCGCAGGTTGCCCTCCCTAATCTTGTTGAGCCAGTCCTCGCACAGCACCTTGATGAACGCCGCCTCGCCGGGGTGCTGCGCCTCCAGCATCGCCCGCATCGCCGAGAGCTGGGCTGCGGTCTCGGCGTGGCGAATGACCGACTTGATTTCTTCCCTGAAGTCGGGCGGGACGTTCGTGTGCCCGCTGAAATCCTGTACGAGGTCGGTCACGTCGAGCGACAGGACAATTGCCCCCTCCACGGTCAGCTCGGGGAACTCGCGCGAGGCGTAGACCTCGCCCACGGTCTTGCCGACGCTCCACGCCTGGAGAAGCGCCCGTGCCCGCACCTTCACCATTTCGCGCATCTCTTCCCCGGCTGCGACGAAGATGTGAATGCACGACGGGTCCGGCTTCCAGGTCACGTGGCACGTGGCGTCGAGGTACCGCCCCTCGCGGGTCGGGAGCTTGATCGCCTCGGACTCCAGGTACGGCTTGGGCGGGTACCACCGCGTCTCAAAGTTGGTGAACGCGGGCAGGACGAACGACTCGGCTCCGAAGTCGGCTACCTCGCCGTCCAGGATGACGACCCGGTTCGGATCGCGAATCGTCTTGACCTTGAAGAACAGCACGTACAGCGTGCCCCCGAGGAGCAGGGCGCCGAGCCAGAGCGGAAAGAAGCCGAGCCAGGTGAGCGCGGGCGCGGCGACGATCGCGGCTACGATGAGGGCGAGCTGCACGTTGCCCTCGAACTTGAGCTGCGCCATCATTTCGTCCCTGCTGATCGTCTTCACCCGCAATTCCTCCGGTGGGCGAGTGTAACGCGGATTTGCCTGTGTTTTCAACGTTTGCGCGCGGATTTTCGGTTACCGAAACGGCACCGAGTCGCGCTACAATCGTGCGCCATGGACGTGAGACTGAACCGGAGCATTCCCCTGTGGACGAACCTGATGTTCTACGCGGTTTTCGCGTGGCTCATAATCGGCGGCTACCTGGCGAGCGGCTCCTCCTCGTGGGTGCCGAGCGTGATTGCTCTGGGCGTGCCGCTAGCGGTCGCCGTGGGGTTCACCGTGTGGGTCATCGGGTACAACCGGAGAGTCGGGAAGAAGTGACCTCGCCTCGATTCGCACGCTTGGGGAAAAGGCAAAGAAGGCCAAAAGCCAGGGGGTGAATCCCTTTCTTAGAATCGGCGGCGAGCTCGATTTTGTAACTTCGCGCCGCTTACCTCGCACTCTCCAGACCGCCGCACGTGTTGTGGGGGAGGGTTCGTCCGGCAGGCCACGAGGACCATTCCAACCTGCACGGCACCGCTTGGGTATAAAGGCACCGGGATGCTGCCCGGCACATCGGCCAAGAATTCCTAGCTACTCAAAAGGCAAGCGCGGGGGGATTGCTAGGTTCGCCACAGCCCAACCCGCACGGTGTTTAATACGGAAAACCGCCACTTGATTCTGCTACCTGCCTCCTTGCAAGTAGCAAAGTAGCAGAACCAAAAGGCGGTTGTGAGCAGCAAGGATATGACGATTTTCTGCCCGCAAGATAGCAAACCAAGAGCGGAAGTCAAGAAAGCGAAAGAGCCCGTTTCCAGGCTCCCCGCGAGGCTCTAGAACATGATCAAAAATCTCGCTTGTACGTGGCTGTTTCTCAGTTGTGGGGTGCCAGATCCGCGAACGAACCTGACCCTTTCATTCTAGCAAGTCGGCTTAGCGCTGACTGGGGAAAACTGCCGACCCTCGAAATTGCGATTCTAAGGCGCGTTACGATGCTCGCCGTCCTCGGCTCCGATTTCGCCGCTATCGCGCCTCACAGCGCCTTCCAGGGCGCCTAGCGGCTAACTGCGGCTAATGACCTCCCTGGTCTTCGCGCCGAGGTATCCCTGGGGCGGGTAGATGCGGTTCGCCGCCTGGAACGTGGCGAGGGCGACCCTCGTCTTCTCGCCAAAGTAGGTCGTCTCTCTCCCGCTGGATCCCGCGCCGGAAACGGAGACCGGGAAGCCGCTCGCGTTGAGGAACTTTTGCAGCTCCCGCACGTCCGGGTGGTCGTCGCCGAGCTGGAGGTCTCGCGTGAACGTGAAGCGGGTCTGCTTCGCGAGGTACATCATCGGGTCGATTGAGTTCTGCGCGTCGTTCTTGTCCACCACCACCCAGCGCCCCCTCACGAGCTTCAGCCGCTGGAGCCGCCAGTGCGTGTGCGGTCCCGTGCTGAACCCGGTGTTGTCCGCCACGGCGATTTCGTCTCCCGCCCTAACCTCCGTTCCCACTGAGAGCTTGGTGGCGGCGAGGTGCATCATCGTGGACTCCACGAAGTAGAGCCCGTCCGCGAAGCCGTACGGCTCCACGGAGCGAATGCAGATGTACAGCCCGGCTCCGTTCGGCTGCCAGCCGATCTGCGAGACCACGCCCCCGTGCGGGGCGACGAGCTTCGCGTCCTTCCCGAGCTTGAAGTCAACGCCGTTGTGGGCCGTGAACCCGAACGGCTTGTAGATGGGGTTGGGCACGCCCCACTCCTGGGTGACGAGGAACGGGAGGGTCGGGTGGGTCAGGGAGAGCTTCACGCGCTAACGGTACCCCCAGAAGTGGCGGAGGTCTAGGGGTTCGAGCGGGTAGCCCTGGGCGTGCTTTTCGGCGCGGATGTGGATCAGCTCGTTGAGGAGCAGCACTCCGAGAGCCCGCTCCGCCTCACTTAGTGCCACGAGCTCAGACCTCTGGCTCGCCGAGCCCCTTGATGTAGACGGACGTGTACCAGTGCCGCGCGTTGCGCGGGTTTTCGAGGAGGGTTGCTTTGGTGAGTCGGCGTTGCACATTGCAGTCCATGATGTCTCCGCTGATGCCGTACCGGCGCTGGAACTCGGCGAACGTGGCAGCCTGGTACTGGAGGCAGCCGTAGCTGTGGCGATTGTTCACATCGAGAATCACGATGTCCTCCCGCCCGCCGCTCTCAAGCTGCACGAGCTCGTCCACCCAGGCGTCGAGCTTCCGCTCTCGCTCCTGGGTTCGTGCCAGCTCCACGAGCAGGGGTTCCGGGTCGTATGTGTCCCGCTCTGGCTCTGGGTTCGCGTTGACGATCAGTGAACTGCTGACCATCGCCGCTACTATCGCGCTCAGGGCGAGGATTTTGGGTTTGATACTCACAACTGGCGGGCTCCGGCTTTCACCACGGAGAGCGCACTCCGCTCATTCTAGCAACCCTGCCGGGGGTGCCAAGGCTGCGCTATCCACAGCCCGCCCGTGGATGTCCTTCAGCTCCGGGACGTTGAACTGGTGAACCAACCTGCCCCGCTTCAGGAGTGACCGGAACCGTTCGACCCCCAGCTCCTCCATGAGCTTGTCGGCGAACACGTCGTACCTGCCCCTGCCCCAGACGTTGCACCCGGCGCACTGCACGCGGAGGTTGTCGGGGTCGTACCGCGTGGCGGAGTTGTTGCGGGACACGAAGTGACCGCACTGCATCTTCTTCCAGTGCGCTACCTTTCCGCAGGTGTAGCACGCGACGTTTCCGCTCGCGTCCGCGTACCTCGTCCTGACCTCCACCGAGACGGCGGCGTCGCACCGCTTCTTCCAGGCGCTCACGCTCTCTCGCTTCGCGGCTCGGCTCGCACGCTTGGCGGGCGTGTCTCCCGTCCTGCGGCGGAGCGGCGTGCGGCGGAGCATCGCCCCAATCGTACCGAACAAAAAAGAGCCCCGGTAGGCTCTTGGAAAAGGCGCTCCGGGGCTAGCGTTGGCGTGGTGCCAGCGGGTTACGTTGCGGGTTATCTGGGGATCGCGCCTAGCGGCGCTTCTCGGGCGGGTCTACCCACTGGAGCCGCTCCAGCAGGAAGTTGACGGTGGCGAGCGGGAGCTCGTCGAACCGCATGGGCTCGCGGAGCTCGCGGTACCTGACCAGCGTCACCACGTAGCAGGGGTGCGTGTGGTACTTGCGGTCAAGGAACAGCGTGTACTTCGTCCCCAGCGGCTTCTTGCACCTGGCGCAGTCTGGCATGGTAGCTCCTCCTCCCGCACCATTGTACGATGCGGACTCGGTCAGTTCCGAGGAAACGGAACAACGTTGTCCAGTAGAACGGAATCGGCTGCATCTCCTTCAGGGGAATCAGCCTCTCCAGCTCGTCGTGGCAGGGGCGGCACAAGACGCAGATCGGGGCGTCGTCCGGGCTCCCGAAGAACCTCCGGGGCAGGACGTGGTGCCTGGTCAGCCTGCGCCTCGTGCGGCACTTCTCGCACTGGCTCATGGTTCACCTCCTTGTCGGGGGCGTGGAGCCAGCCATCGACGCACGCCTCGTGGAGCTGGTAGCGCTTTCCCGCCACCCACTTCACGACCAGGCGATCTGCCCACATGACGTGCTTGCCGCACTCGGAGCAGGGGCGCGTGAGCGCCGTGTTGATGCCGTTGGCTATCTTGCCCTTGGTCTTTCCGGTCATGTCGAACCTCCTAGTTCATGTAGGTCGCCTCCCGAAGGAACGGCGTCAGCTTTCCGGTCTCCTGAAACTGCCTGAGCGGCTTCAGCTCCTTGAAGGACGAGGTGAAGGCGTTCGCGAGGCTCCACGCCGTCTTCGGTCTGAACTCGTCGTGCTCCGGCTCGTGCCAGTTGCGGTGAACGGAGTCCATGATGGACTTCGGCAGCCGGAGCCCGCCCTCGTGGACGAACGCCCGGTAGATCACCTCCTCTGCGAGCCGGGTGCTGACCTCGTGTGCGCGGAACTCCTCGACCTGGCGGCTGACGCCGTCCAGGTTTCGGTGGATCCGGTCCACGCCCAGCGCCACGGCGTCCTGGAGGGAAAACCGGGACGTGTGCTTGGCGACGAGCGGGTGGAAGTCCCCGGCGAACGCCATGTTCTCGCAGACCATCACGCGGTACCCCGCGACGAGGGCGAGCTTCATGGACTTGTCGTTGCTGTTCCTGAGCCCGATGGCGTAGTTGCACCCGTCGAACGAGCGGTCCGTGACCATCAAGCCGAACATCCGCATGCCGTCCGCCGAAACGGCGAACTCCTGCCTGGTGACGGAGATGCTCCTCATGGCGAGGGCGGTCTCAATCTCCAGGGCGATGTCCGCGTGGCGGACGGGAAGGTGGGTCGGGGTAGCCTCGGGAGGCTCCACGAGTGCCAGCTCGGCTGGCGTGATTTTGCGCGTCGCTAGACCCGCTATAAGCGTGTTCATAACGTATTCTCCTGTTAAAGAAATTGGAGTCTCTTAGGCTCCCCGCTGCCCCGGAGGGCAGGGCGGGAGGCTACGAGTCGCGGCGGAAGCCCTCGGGGGTGAGGTCGCCCTTCTGGTGGCGGTGGTAGAAGCTGTAGAGCGCGGCTCCGAGCGCGACGGCTGCGGTCAGGAGGTCGAGCAGGAGCGACTCCTCCACGACGATGCCGAAGCGCGCGAGCACCGACACGGCCACCGACGCGAAGATGGCGAGGTTCGCTGCCTGGATGTTGGAGAACTTGCTGAACACGGGAGGCTGGTGCTGGGGTGGGACCTTTGCGGTAAGTCTAGACCTCAAGTGCCCGCTCGTAAAATCGGCCATTGAGCCCCAGGAAGCCGGACTCCTGCACCTTGATCGTGACCTCCTGGTGCGTGCCGTCCTCGAAGAAGCAGAACTCGGAGAACGCCTGCTGCCAGTTGGTCGGCCTCCCCCGGAGGTAGGGCTGGTCGTAGTCGCACAGGCAGCCGAGGGACTTGGCCACGAGCGTCTTGCCCCGCGTCACGAGCGGGAACTCCATCACGTCGTGAACGTGGCCGTAGTAAATGCTGAACCCGTTCCGGCAGTACACGTCCGCCATGCGCTTGGCGTGGTTCTGCGAGACGTAGTTTCCGTGCACGAAGGCGGCGTCGCCCTTCACAAACACCTCGCCCCTGCCGTCAGCCTCCACGAACCGGATGCCGAGCTCGTCGAGCTGGAGCTGGAGCTTCACGTCCGGCAACTCTTTGAGCTGCGGGTAGCGGTCGGCGTACGCCTTGCCCCGGTAGTCGTGGTTCCCCTCCAGGAGGACCATCTCGAACGGCTGCCCCGAGCTCGCCATGATTGCCCGGTGGCGCCGGAGAATCGTCTTGCCGTCCTCGAACGCCTGCCACACGCTCTCGCGACCCAGCTCGGACGCCTCCCTACCCAGGACGTGCGTGGAGAGCTGCGGGAGGTCCAGGAAGTCGCCCAGGTTGTGCCAGCCGGTGAACGGGCGGTCCGAGACCTGCACGTCCCGCATGTACGCCTCGACCGCCGCCAGGCTCCGCATGTCCTCTCTCGGGATTTGCAGGTCCGGCGTGACGATCCAGCGCTCGTGCTTCACCGCTGCGAGATGCGTGACTTGATGCGGCGCCTCATTCTAGCCTTGACCTTTGCGGGCAGTTTCAGCGAGCGCAGGGATTTGAGAATCTCTATGAGGCGCTCGCGGGTCATGTCAGAGGATCTCGGGGAGGTACCTGGCCGCGACGCTCACGGCGAAGCTGGCGACCGATATGACCCCGCCCGCCACGACGCCGACGACCTTCACCTGGCTCTTGAACACGGCGAGCTCGGTCTCGATTCTCACGAGCCGGTCCTCGTGGTCGCGGACGGTCTCGCCGTTGTCCGACAGGTGCGCGTCCAGCTTCTTGTCGATGCTCTTGAGCCGCTCGTCGAGCTGGATGAGGAGGTCGTGGTCGTTGGGGGTCTGCATGGGATTGGAGAAAGTTTACAGTCTTACCTCTTCGACGAGTAGGTGTTGGTTCCGATGCCCAGGGCGTCGGCAATCAGCGCCAGGAGCATCGGGGCCGCGTTCGGGTTCGAGTACAGCTCGTACGCGTTCGTCACGGGGATCGGCGCGGCGAGGTTGACCGCCGTGCTGATCACGGTCGGCTTCTCACCGCTGAAGTCCCTGCCGCGCAGGAGGTCGCGCACGATCGCCGCAGCCGGGGACAGCTTGTTGGCAAAGAAGTCCACCACCACGTCCTGCCCGGTCTTGGCTCCGAACTTGGGCTTGCCCTCCTTGTCCACCGCGTTGAGCGGCGTCACCTTCTTGCCGCTCTTGGAAGACATCGTGAGCAGCCGGGACGCGAGCGTGACGATGGACGCCATGCCGCCCGTGACCTCGAACCTCGTGTCGCGCACGCGGATCTTCCCGAAGTCGGAGCTGCGCGGATCGAACTCCACGCTCTTCGGGTCGATGGCCTTCGCGATGCCAAGAACGGCAGCCGTCCCGCTGATGACCTTCAGGAGGTTGATGGCAGCCTGCTTGCGGACGAAGCTGCTGCCCCCGGCTCCCGTCACGGGCTGCGCGAGGAAGTCAATCTGGCTCATCACGAAGCGGGGCGAGAAGAAGACGTTGTTGAGCGTGCTGGCAGCCTTGTCCAGGTTTCCCGGGAGCGTGCTGCGCCCGGTGAGCGAGTTGACCAGCTTGCCGATGCTCTCCAGCTCTCTCGGGTCGCGGAGGTTCACGCCAGACGCCTCGGCGATGTCGAGGTACCGGTCGAACACGTCCGCGCGGGTGCGATACAGGAATCCGGTGTACGCGTCCTGGCTCGCCCTGAAGAGCCGCCCGAAACCTGGAATCTTCTCCGGCAGGCTGGTCGGGAAGGCTTCCTCGATGTTCCCCACGGCGAGCTTCGCTTTCACCATGGCGTTGTACGTCGGGCGAGAAACGATGTCAGCCATGACCTCGTCCAGGACGACCTCTCCCCCGACGCTCCGGGCGATGTCCGAGAACGTCTTCGCGGCGTTCCTGCGCCACACGTTGGGGTTCGTCCAGAGCGTCTTCCAGCCCTGGCGGAAGATCGCGGAGTTGTCGAGCGACGCCTTGATGGACTTGGCGAAACCTGCGGTACGGGAGAGTGTCTCAACCGGCTGCGTGATGACCTCGCGCGCGGTGCGCCTGCCAGCCACCTCGGTGAGCTCGTTGACGTAGTTGGCGAGTGAGACCTTCGCCCGCCCGTACGCGAGGCGGTCGCCCCCGGCCGCCGCTGCGGCTCTCGCCTCTTCGACGTTCCTGGAGAGGGCAGCGATGCGCGCCGCCTCGTCCGCCGATACCCCGAGGCCGAGCTTCTGCGAGGCGAGGTCTTCGAGAAACTTCCGCTCGTCGGCTGGGGTCAGCACGCCGTCCAGCTTCTCGATGCGGGCTATGAGGTCGCGGCGCACCTCGGGTCTGAGCCCGGCCACGTCTCGTGCCCAGGCAATCATGCCGCGCTGCCGGTTCTTCAGGAGCAGCTTGGACTCGAACAGGGCGTTGACCCGTGGAGCGTCCTTCGCTCCGACGTACGCCGCGAACGCGGCCCGGCGCTCGTCGCTGGTCATGGAGGCGAGCTTCGCCGGATCAATGTCGCCGCTCTTGAGCCCGCCGATGAAGCGGTTGACGAGTTCGGTGGGAATGCAGAAGTTCATGCTAACACTGGATGGATTTTACGAAGGTCGCCCAGTCCTTCGGGGTCGGAGCCTTGACGCGGGCGGTGATTTCCTTCGCCACCTGCTCTCGGGCGAGCTCGACGCTCCCGGTGCGCCGGGCTGCTGCCGCCTCTCTCGCCTTCGCCACGGTTCGGATTGCCGCGACGGGAGAGTCCGGGTTGCGCTCGGCGAGCGTTCTGATTCTCTGGCCCATGGTCGTGGCCTCGGAGGTGAGGTTCGATTCGGTCGCGAGCCTGCGGAGCGTGTCCACGTCTCCCTCGCGCAAAGCGCGGTTCTCTACGGCGACGAACACGCTCTCCGGTAGGAGCCCGTCAGGGGACCGTTCCGCTCCCATGGCAACGCGCTTCGCCGCATCGTAGTCTCGCGCGAGGAGGTCCTCAGCCTGGCGCGCCTGCTCTCTCATGCTGACCTGGGCGTACTCGGGGAGGTCGCCGAAGCCGGTGGTGAGCTTGCTCTCGATCGCCTTAGCCTCGACGCCCCTGGCGAGCCCGCGCTGTTTCGTCACAGGGGCCTCGGTCGCCACCTCTGCGACCGGTCGCATCGCGTCCGGGGCGCCAGTCTTCGCGGGGGCGAACTGGGCGAGCGCTCCCGTGACCTCCTCCGGGGTCTTAGCCTTCGCCACCGCCCGCGAGGCAGCCTCAATGCTCTCGTCCGCTACGCCAGCCTCGCTCAGAATTGGCGCGATCTCGGAAACCTTTCCTAGCTTGGAGAGTCGCGAGACAACGTCCGGGCCGACGAAGTTGAGCGCCTGCAAGGCGGCGTACCCCGCCGCGCCAGCCGCTCCGGTGGCTCGGCCAACCGGTGAGCCGGGGTCAACGCGCATGAGTTTCTGGAACGTCTGCCCGGCTTCTTTCACGTTCTGAGAGTACGGCTGCACCGGTTCGGTGCCGTACGCAAACTGCTCCACGGGTCCGGTGGGCGTGAACGCCGGAGCTTTTCTGATGTCCAGCGCGATGCTGCCGAAGTCGCGGTTTACTGCCCGGGCGAGGTTCGGGAGCTTCGAGGCGAGAGCCCGTGCCGCCGCCTGGACCGGGTTGGTCGCGGCGGTGGCAACTTCCATGAGCTTCCGGGCGATCGGGGATCCCGCCTTCACCAGTTGGGCGGTGCTCGGCTTCGGCGACCCAACGGACTGTGCGGGGGCCTGTGACCCGAACGGGTTCACGAACTTCGCACCCGCTGCCTTCGGGGTCGTGGTCGTGCCAGCCTTGGGGGCGAACGGGTCAACGAATGGCATTACTCTCTGTTGTTCGGTGACCTGAAGGCGCCGAACTCTTTGTCAAAGTCCGCGTACCCGGCACGAGCCCAGGCCTGCGCCATCTTCTCGAAATCAGCATCGGAGAGGAACCCATCCGTGCCGACGCGGCTGTCAATCGCTGCCAGTGCCGCCGCCCGGTCGGACGCCTTCTGAGCTGCGGCGACCTCTGTCTTGCTCGGGGAACCGGTTCCTGGGGCGTATGTCTTAGGTGCCTTGTACAGCACCTTGCCGGTCACCGGGTCCACGAGTGACGCGCCCTCAGCCAGGGTGATCGGTTTCTCCGCCTCGTCGGGAATCGCGTCGAAGTAGTCGGGCAGGTAGCCCGCGAGGAGCTTCTCCTGCGCGATCTGGTCCTCCTCCTCGGCGAGCTTGAGCATGAAGTTGAGCTGCTGCTGCCGGGTGGCCCGGTCCTCCGCGAGGTCGGCTGCGGACTGCTGCGTGATGCGCCCCACCTCGGCGAGCCCCTGGGTGTAGAGGTCGTTGAACTGGGAGATGTCCGCGTACGCGAGCTTCTGGAGCTCGCCCAGCTTGCCCGAGCGGGACGCCTCCGAGAGCCACGGGTTGTCGTTGATGGCGCTGGTCGCGCGGTTGAGGTCCTCCCGCCGCGCCTCAATCTTCTTCTTGATGTCCGCGAGCCCCGAGGAGCGGAACGCGTCCCGGTAGAGCTTCTGCGTGGACGTGGAGGGAGCGAACGCGGACTCGGCGAGCTCCTGGAAGCTGCCGTAGCCGAACTCCTGCGCGATGCGGTTCCGGCTCTCGGACGGGTCGCTCCGCGCGATGAGCCCGCCCAGGTCGGAAACCTTGACGCCCGCCGCCGCCGCCTTCTGCACGAGCTGGCGGTTGGGGTCTTCCTGCGGCTGCACCGGCGCCGCCACGGCGGGAGTCGCCGGAGCCTGGCCGAAGGGGAGACCCGTCGCGGCGTCCACGCGCTGCCCGTTCACGAGCCTGGTCTTGGGGGTTCCTGCGATGGGCATGTGCTAGAAGGAAGACGGGGTGCGGTTCTGACCGGCGAAGAAGTCGGGCACCTCGAACATGGGGCGGACGGGCTGGTCACCCGCGCGGCGGGCGCCTGTCGCCTGCCAGAGGTTGGATAGAATGGCGATCGCGCTCTTGCGCTCTGCCTCCGCCTGGGCGTACTCCTTCTTCTTCTCGGAGCCGAGTGCCTCGGCGAACGCGAGCAGGACGATCGCGCGGTTGCCCGAGTCCTCCTGGTTGTCGCTGTCCGGGGAGAAGGGCAGCTTGTCGGTGCCGGTGGTGAGCGTCGGGGCGCGGAGCGTGCCCGTCACGTACAGGTAGCCGCTCGACGCGTTGGCGAAGTACATCCGGTGCGTCTCCGCCCAGACCTTCGCGTCCGGGTCGTCCCGGAGCGCCTTCTTGTAGTCGTTGAACGAGAGGCGGCGGTACTCCTCGGCTGCGGGCTCCGAGGATCCGGCGCGGAGCGTGAGAATGGACTCGTCCTTGAAGTCGTTGGGGTACGAGAGCGCCTCGTGGGGACCCTCCGCGTCCGTGGTGTACGTCTTCTCCGTGAACGTCCAGGGGCGGTAGTCCCAGGCAATCTTGACCCCCGCGTCGATGTAGTCGGCGAGGTCGTCGTCCGTGAACAGGTCGTTGCTGGCGATCGTCGCGTAGTCGATGTTCAGCTTGCGCGCCAGTGCTGCTTTTGCTTCGGAGAGCTGCATTTGCGGAAAGTATAGGTCGCTAGGTTAAGGTTGCATAGCGCCACGAGCTGCCGACGTACACGTACAGCCGCCGCGTCCCGCCGCTCTCGTAGAACTCGAACATTTCCAGGAAGTTCTTGGGGACGTGCGTCGGAGCGGAAGCTACCGGTCGCTTGACCTGGCGCATCGTCGCGAGGAGCGCGAGGAACCCCTCGAACTCGACCTCGGAGAAGCCCCGCTCGTCCATTACGTGCGCGGCCCCTGCTCCTGGGCGATGACGGCGAGCGACAGGATTTCGACGGGCACGGTGAGCCCCTCACATACGAGCTTCACGAGCCACCGCTTGCCCTCGTAGCTGTTCGGGCAGTTGAAGTACACGTCGCGGAGTTCGGTCGCCGAGCTGAACGTCTTGCCCGACACGAGCCGGAACGGGGCGACGGAGAGGTGGCAGTCCGCCTCGATGTTCGCCGTGATGGCAGAGCTGAGCGTCCAGACCTCGGTGCTCGTCCCGCCACCCGTAATGGCGGTGATGTGGCGCACGAGCCCCGCGTTCGCACCCTCCATGACCGTGACCTCGTCGCCCACCTGCACGTCGCTGAGCGCCGTGCCGTCCACGGTGATCGCCGTGGTCGAGCTGCCCGCGATTTTCGCCTTCTGCAAGCCGAAGAGCCTCCGGTTGAGAGCGGCCACCTTGGCGCTGATCGTCCCGCTGATGGTGTCCCCGCCCTCGCTCACGGCGAGGTCAGCCTTGACCCCCGCGAGGCTCTTGGAGTTGCCCGTCAGCGCGAGGGGTTGGGAGATGACCGACGCAGCCGGAGCCGCCTCGTCGGAGAGGACGCACAGGTACCGCTTTGCCGGTTCGGCGGTCTGGTACGAGACGTTCACCGCCTTGTCCACGTCCACGAAAAGCGCCCCCGGCGTCACGTCGTACGTGTGCCCGCCGAGCGGCGCGACGTAGTCGTACGAGTCCCCCTCGATGTCATACACGTAGAGCCCGCTGCGCTTCTTGGTGTGCCCGCCGATGCGGTTGGCAATGACGAGGCGCTTGTCCACCACGGCAGCTCCCGTGGGGTCGACGGCGAACGAGTCGTTGCCCAGCTTCGTTTCGTACCCGTCCGAGAGCGTGCGGACGGCGTAGCCGTTGGTGTAGAGGATCTCCTGCTCGGTGATGACGAGCCAGCCGGACTCGTACGCCTCGATGGCCTGGACGCGCGAGCGGAGGCGAATCCAGGGGGCGATGGAGCGCAGCGAGCGGTTGTCCCAGAGGATCAGGAACGACGAGCTGCCCACGGTCGCCTCGATGCCGAACAGGATGCCGTTCGCGCCCGCCGCCCCGCAGCGGTAGTAGAAGGGGTCGGGCAGGTTGAGGAGCGCGGCGGAGTCCGTGCTGAAGGAGCCGTCCGTGCCGTTGAGCCGCGCCAGCCGGTCCTGCCTCGGAAAGATCACGTCGCCCTCGAAGGCTATGGGCTTGAACCACTCGTACCCGGTCTTGGACGAGCCCGCGTCCTGCCACAGGTCGTTCCACTCCGAGAAGATGCGGTAGCTGAGCCCGGACGCCGTGCTCCCGGTGTAGTTCGACGCGAGCGTGATGCTCGTGCCAGAGCCCACGGTCGAGACCGTGTACCACTCGTTCCCGATCTTGATGCGCTTGCCGTTGTGCGCCGCGCCGTTGAACGCCGTCCCGCTGCCCGTTACGTTCGCGGAGCCGTTCGTCACGCTGATCGTGCCGGTCACGTCCGCGTCCGCTGCCGTGGGGAAGCCGTTCGTGCGCCCCACGTACTCGGGGCCGACGAAGTAGAAGTTGAGCCCGTCCCCGAGAATGCCGTAGACCTTGTACCGGGGCTTGTAGAGCGCCGTCCAGGTCGAGCTGCCGCTCTGCCGGACGTAGATGACCCCGGCATCGTCGTACGCGGCGACGCCGTCCACGGTGGTGTCGGCTGCCGTTCCCACCGGGAAGTACGTGATGTGGCTGTACCCGCGAATGACGCTGGTAAGGGTGGCGAGGGTCGAGCTGTCGGCGAGGGTGCTGTGCTTGTACAGGTTCGCCAGCCCGAACTCGCCGCGCTTCACGTTCTCGGAGAAGAACCGCCCCTTGGGAAAGCCCTTGGTGAGCTCGGAGGTGGAGGAGAGGATCTCGGGCATTTACTCGTCTCGGTAGGTTTCGCGGTAGTCGGGGCTACCCGGTAAGTGTGCCTCCTCGTGCTCGGTCGCGCCAGGGGTGTACGTCTCGCCGTAGCTGCTGCTCTCGGGCTCGTGCGTCTCCCCGTACGTCGGCGTCGAGGGCGTGTACGTGCCGCTGAAGGCAGCTGAGATGCGGTCGTACGTGTTGCGGTAGAAGGTCGCGATGCCGTTGAGCACCTTTCGCAGGAACTCCACGAGCGTGACCGCCTCGGAGAGCACCCGCCCGTACGCTATCGAGGCCATTGCGGAGAGCGACGGAGCCTCCGACAGCTCGCGCGCGAAGCTCCGCAGCGTCTGGACGGAGTCTGACCCCGTGACGGCTTCGGAGAGCTGGCGCGTCACCGAGCGCATCAGGTCGTCCGCCCAGGATACGGCGTCGGACAGGGTGGTCGAGACCAGCTTCACGTACCCGAAGGTGTCGCTGCCCGTGACCGCATCGGCCAGGTTGCGGGTGGCCGTCCTGACGATCGCGTCGGCGTGGGTGACGGTCTCGCTCACCGCCCTCACCAGGGAGCGCACGAGCGAGTCGGCGAGCGTCGCCGCGTCGGAGAGCACCTGCGTCAGCAGCGTGCCCTCGGTGAGATTGACCTTGAGCGCGAGGTAGTGGACGGTCTCCCCGCTCGGGTTCGAGCCGGTCGAGCTGCCCACCTGGAACCCGTCGCTCTCGAACGCCTGCACCTCGTTGCTGGTCTCGGCGAACTCTGAGAAGAACTGCGCGTTGTCACCCGCGATTGCCGAGCTGCGGTTGCGCGCCGAGTTGCCCGCCGCGTCACGCGTCCAAATCATCGCGTCCGGCTGGAACCCGACGCCCGTGATGGATCGGTTGTCCGCGCCGTTCCCGGTGAAGGTGCCCTGGTGCGCGACGCCCGGCTTCCCGTTGATGGCGACGTAGTGGTACGACCCGCCGCTCCCGTTGACCTCCGCCGAGGTGCCGAGGCTGAACCCGTCTGACACCATGGCCGTGATGCGCCCCGAGCCGGGCGTGGAGGTGACCAGCGGCCAGGAGTCCGCGTCCCCGCGCGACGCGAAGCGGTGGTAGGTCGCCTGCGCGGAGTCCGTGCGGAACGCGGCTACCCACTCGGGGCTGAACCCGACGCCCGTGATGTCGCGGGTAGATCCGTCGCCGGTGTAGCTGCCGGTCTTCACGAGCCCGCCGCCCCAGGCGTACCAGACGTACGTCGAGGTGTTCCGGTTGACGGCAGCGTGCGTGCCCAGCGTGATGCCGTCCGCGTCCACCGTCTTGATCGCCGTGGTCGGCACGGAGGGCGAGCTGCCGTGCGTCCGCACGGACTGGTTCGAGCCCATGGTGTCCGTCTTCCAGACCGAGGGCTCCTCGCCCCCTCCCGCGTCGCGCTTCTTGATGAGTATGACCTTCGGCGTGAAGCCGAGGCCGGTGATCGCCCGGTTGTCGGTGCCGTTGCCCGTGTAGGTTCCCGTGGCGAAGAGCACGGAGGGGTTGCCCCTGGCGAACGTGTCCGCGAGGGTGGCGGTCTCGGCGATGGCTCGCGACGTGAGCCTTGAGGTGGCATCCGCGAGCGTCGCGGCTTCGGAGACCGCCCGGCTGGTGGCGCGGCTCAGGGCGTCCGTCCAGGTGACGGGATCGGCGAGCGTCCGTGCCAGGGAGCGCACGGATTCGTCGAGCCACGTGACCGCGTCTGAAAGGGTCGCAAACTGGGTCTTCACGGAGGCAAAGGTGTCCGAGCCGGAGACGGCGTCGGAGAGGGAACGCGCGGCTGAACGCGTCACGGTTTCGAGCCAGGTCACGCCGTCGCTCAGCGTGCGCGACGCCGTTCGCGCGATGGTGTCGGCGAGCGAGGCGGCATTCGAGAGGATGCGGGACGGGAGCTTCAGCACCGAATCGGCTAGGGTCACCGTCTCGCTCAGCGTCGGGGTGTGCAGCGTCCCGCCCTCATCGTACTCGATGTAGCAGTTGAGCGGGCCGTTCGACGATCCTCCCGAAGAGAACGGCGTGGTGGGGGAGCCCGAGCCCGGGTAGGCGTCAGAGGCGAACCGGTTGACGTTGGAGCTGTTGTCGCGCTTGTACTCGTAGCTCGGCGTGCCGGGGTCGTCCGCCCAGAAGCCGATCCAGTACGGCGTGCCGGAGAAGACGTCAATCTGGTTTGCCCCGGAGAACGGGAACTCGGTCAGCGTCGAGGTCGTCCAGTTGACCGCCACCTCGTCGGACATGGCGAGAAACTCGTCCGGCTCGCCGCCCGAGTCGGAGAAGATGACGACGCGGATCTCCGACGTGCTGGCGGAGGTGACGCGCACCCGCCCCCAGCCGGACGTGACCTGCCCGCTCGAAGACGGCGTGGCGGTCGAGAGGTAGATGCGGTCTCCCGAGAAGGTCTGGACGTTCGAGCCGTCGCTGGTCTTGCCGAAGGTCGCCACGGGCTAAATCAGAGTGTGAAAACGTGCGACGGCACCCCGTCCGCTGGAGCGAATTGGGGTGCCGCGCATGGTGGCTGCTACGAAGCCTGGACCTTCCAGGTGATCTGGAGGCTGTCGCCGTTGACGACGTTGATAGCCGAGAAGACCTGGCGGCAGAGGAGGACGCCGGACGAGCTCGCGTTGAGCACGCCGGACTCGGTGATGGCCTTGGTGCCGGTCACGGAGAAGGTGTACTGGAGCTGGGCGGTGTCGTTCGTCTGGGACGTGGTCACGCGTGACGCGGTGGCGTTCGCGCGGGCGAGGCCGGAGTCCGTGGTCTCGGTTTCCAGCGTCGTGTTGCCCGCCGCCGCTGCGGTCGTGCCGGTGCCCACGGCGATGTACGTGAACGCCGCCTCGGAGCCCGCCCCGTTGATGCGGGACGCGACGCCCGCCTTGCCCGCGTTCGTGACGAGGTTGGGCTTGACGGACGAGAGGCGCCACGTGCCGAGGAGGTACGGGACCTTCGGCGCGTGGGACGAGAGGATGCCGCGCTTCATCAGGAAGCGGAACAGCCGGTTCTCGTGGAAGATGGGCTTCAGTTCGCCGTGAACCTCGCCCTGCTCTCCCAGGTCGCAGTACATTGCACCCGTGTCTGGGTTGATGCCTCTGGCGCACTCGGCGCAGTGGCGCAGCGTGTACTCCACGTTCTCGGGAATGTTGACCTGCTTGCTAACTGCTTTCTGGTGCATCGGGGGTGATTTCGGCGCCGGAGAGGTTCGCAATGACCTCGTCCGCCTGCCGGTGGGTGGCTTCGACCTTTGCGTTCGCCTCGGCGCGCTCGGCGTCCTTGAGGAACGTGCTCACGAGCTTGCCGAGGGCTTCACGGATCTCCTCCTCGGTCGATTCGAGGGGGAACCCGTGCGTGCCGGAGTGGACGACCTCTACCGCGCCCTTCTTCGCTCGCTTCGCGGTAGACGGGCGCACGATCTCGAACGAGACCGCGAGGTAGTCCAGCGCATCCGGGATGGAGTGAGCCTTCTCTACCTTCGTGACGTTGAGCGCGTGCATCGGGCTAGAGGCTTTCGAGAGCCGGGAGGAACGGGAACGGGGTGTTCACGTAGACGGCGTTCGGCACGACCGTCGCGTCGTCGAGCTCCGTGGTGCCGCCGACGAAATTGCCGGTGCCCGTCGGGTTGACGATGACGAAGCCGATGACGGCGTTTCCAGACGGGATCGCCGGGAAGCGGACGCCGCCGAGGGTCGCCGCCTCCGTGCCCATCTGGGCGGAGACGGTGCCCGCAGAGTTGATGCTCAGAACGTACACGTTGAACAGGTCAGCCGTGACCGTTCCCGAGAGCGTGATCTCTGCGGTGGTCTTCGCCACGATGATGCCCTCCACGTACGCGCGGATGGTGTTCGCGATGAGGACCTTCGCCTTGCTGCTGGAGCCGATGGCGAGGCCAGCGGAGTTGAGCACCTGGCTCGTGAGGGCGCGCTGGAGCTTCTCGAAGAGCGGCTCCATTTCCTCAAGCGTGTTGGGGAACTGAATGGTTCGGGAGAGTGACATGGAAGTGTGCCAGCTCCCAGCCCCCGGAGGGGCTGGGATTAGCTGCTGGCGCTAGAAGGTGACGAAGGCGTGCGCTGCGAACTTGCGGCGCTCGTCCGCGACCTTTGCGCCGTACACGAAGAGGTCCTTGTAGGCGGAACCGAAGTTGCCGATGAGGTCCTCCTCCATGCCGACTTCGAGCGCCTTGTCCGCGAAGGTCAGGAAGCTCTTGTGACCGGCGATGACGTGCCAGCCGTTGGTGTTGTCACCGGAGAGGCGGCTGACCTGGAAGACCTTGAAGCCCTCGATCTCGCCCTTGAAGCCCTTGGTGACGAGCTCCGAGTAGGCGCTCTCCACGGCGAGCTTCACGTTCGGATCCTTCGCGAGCCTCGTGAACGCTGCGGGCGGGAGGAGCAGGTAGCGGTCCTCCTCGGGCACCTCGGCGTCATCGAGGTACTGCTTCAGCTTCAGGACCATGTCGATGAAGTAGACCGAGCTGTTGTCAATCGCCTTGACCGTGTTGGCCTGGATGAAGTAGCTCGCACCGGCGCCGATCGCGCCGCCGTCGTAGGCGGAGGTCTCGTCGTCGGAGTCGTTCTCGATCACGATTGCGGTCGTGCTGGAGAAGGTCTTCACGCGGTACCACTTGGAGTGGCCGGTTGCCTTGAACGGCTTGCCGACCATGGCGGCGGTGAAGGTCGTGCCGCTGCCGGTGACGGCGCCGGTCACGGCGTCGACGGTGACGGTGCCGGTCGCGTAGTCGGTGCCGTACCACTGGCCGGAAGCCGCGTCAGACCAGAAGCCGGTGAGGAACGTCATGATGTTCTTCTTGCGCTCGTTGCCGGTCTGCTCCACGACGGTGCCGTGCGGGTTCTTGATGTAGGACGCCCACCGGTCAATCGTCTTCTCGCGCCAGTAGAAGGACTTCTTCTGGTCGATGGTGAGGACGGTGTTGACCTCGGTGAGGTCATCGGGCGAGAGGTTCGAGCCCGTGTAGGTTTTCTCGGAGACGCGCGAGATGGTGAGGATGTTGAGCTTCGACCCGACGGCGTTGATTTCGCCCTCGTAGTCGCGGTTCACAATCTCGTCAATCGGCGCGCGCTCGTACATGTGGCGGATGAGCTTCGCGGAGAAGCCCTCGGCCAGCTTGGTTGCGTATGCGCTGGGCATTGGTGTTGTGTGATGGGTGGATTAGGTTCCAACCTGCCCGAGCCTAGATGTCGACGTCGTGGGTCCTGACGTACTCGCGGTACGCCTTGTGGTCGTCCCGCCGGAGCTTGGCAAGATCCTCGCCGCTCAGCGTCTTTGGCTTTTCGGGTTCGCGCGGGCCTCCCGAGCCGGGCTCCAGGCCAGGCTGCGGGTCTCGCTTCGGCTGCGCCGACGTGCCGTGCTTGTGCAGGAACGCGTCCACGAGCACGCTCACGGGTGCCCCGCGGTGGCTCGGCTTGCTGGCGAACTCCCTGAACGCCCGCTCCCTGCCTTCCAGTCTGTGGTTGGCGATGATCGCGGATTCAATGGCGTTGGTCCAGCGCTCCTGCTCCTCGCGCTCGCTCTGCTTCTGCATCGCTGCGTCAGCCTTGTGGTCGGCAATCACTTGCCCGCGCGCGAGAGCTTTCTCGGTGTCGGTCATGTAGTCAAAGGTCGAGGGGAATCGTGCCCGCACCTCCTCGTCGGTTGGGTCGAGAATGGTTTCCCTCCGAGGTTGTATGTCCTTCAGCTTTCCGTTAAGGACGATGTTCTCCGCAGCCTGCTCGGTGGCCTTGTTCTTCCAGAACTCGACGGTCTCCGTCTCGTCTGGCTTCTCGGGCTCCGGCTGCTGCGGTGCAGTCGGCTCGGTGACCGGCTGCTCGGGGTTTTGCGGCTCCTCCTGCGCCGGTACCGTCCCGTCTTCCGGGGTAAGGTTCTCTACTTGCATTGGTGTTGGTTCCCGTCCCGTCTCCGGGGTATGGGTGGGTGAGTGCGAAGGCTTACTTCTTGGCTGCCTTCTTGGCCTGTGCGTCCTCTTCGGGCGCCTCCTCCTCGGCGGGTGCCGCCGCCTCCTCGCTGATTCCGAATGCGCTGCGCTGCTCCTCCGTGAGGTACGAGCGGCGGGCGAATAGGAAGTCGCGGTCCGCGTCGCTGATCGCGTTCGGGTCCGTGGCGAGGATCCGGTCGAGGGTCTCGCGTGAAGTGCTGTCCATGGTGCTGGTGGTGTGCTGGTGGGCGACCTTTAGAGCTTCAGCATCTGCTCAAGCTGAGCCTTCAGCTCGTCTCGCTGCTTCTGCGGCGTGGTGGTGATGGCGTCCATCACGAGGAGTATACGAACGTACGCCTTGTAGTACAAATCTTTCGTCGGCGAGTTGTCGTACGAGCGGAGAGCCTCCTGAGCCCGCTCCATCTCGTCGCGGAGCACGGCTGCCACGTCGCCCAGGTTGGGTTCGGGCTTGTTGAGCACGGAGAGCCACGCGTCGAGCGTCTGCCGCTCTTCGTCCCGAAGCTCCTCGGCGCTCGTGATACCCCGCTTCGCGAACAGGCGCTCGATAAGGTTATGCACCGGCGCTCATGGGCACGGGTGCGACCTGGGGCGGCGCCCTGAGGGCGGCGAGCTGGGAAGCAACCTGCTCATCCGCTTCCAGCACCTCCTTTCGGCGGTCCTGGTCGAGGTTCACGATGTCGAGGGCTATTTCCTTGAGCGATCGGTCGAACGCGGCGTTGCCCGGGAAGAGATTGCGGACGGCGGTCATGCGGCTGAGCTGGTCCAGCTGCTCCTGGTCCTTCTTCGCTTTCGAGACGACGCGCACCTTGTAGCCGGTGCCCGACTTCCAGTCCGAGGGGGAGACCTCCCGCTCCCAGTATGCACCGCTCGCGGACTTCTTGTGCAGCTTCACGGCGTCGAGCTTGTCGGCGTTCGCCTCGGCGAGCTTCCAGAACTTCTCGCCCAGGTCGCGGTTGCGCCGGAGGATGTACGTGTCGTCCGAGCCGATGCGCTCCGCTGCCATGGCGGCGAGCTTGTTGAACTCTCCCAAGGTGGTTTCGCGCTCGGGTCCCGTGCCCTTGACGATACCGGTTGCAGCCGTCGCCCGCTCGTTCATCGCGATCACGAAGTTCATCTCGTCGAGCGACTCGGACAGCTCGGGAATCTCGATGCGCTTCACCATGTCGTCCGGCTTGCCCGGGACGGGGTACCAGCCGAACGGAGCCGGGACGAACGTGCGCGGGTTGAACTTTTCGTTCGTGCTGTCGAAGTACTGCATCCCGAAGTTGCGCAGGGTGCGGTTCTCGGTGAGCTGGCTCATCCACACGTTGAGAATCTTGTTCGGCGTGAGCGTGATGTCGCCGGTGCCGTCGCTCCAAAAGTCCGTGCGCTCCACGTCGCTCGCCATGGTCACGTACGGGTAGAAGTCGACGTTCAGCACCTCGGCGAGCGGGCGGTCGGTGAGGATCTCACCCTCGGCCATAACGGCGAGGCGCGTGACCGTCTCTTTGCGGGCCGGGTCCCACTCGCGGTAGAGCATCTCGTTGAGCTCCACGTACGTCTCGCCCAGCGCCGGGTTGTCGATGTCGGGCACGCCCAGGTCCGCGAGGCGCTGGTTCTTCTCCCGTGCCGCCTGGACGTTCTGCTCCGCCTTGATGAGCCCGCGCTTGGTCGCGAAGAACGCCCTGAGGCGTGAGATTGCGTCCCGGTCGTAGAGCGCGTTGCGGTCGAGCTCCCCGAGCGCACGGTAGATGTGCAGGTGGGTGATGCGGCGAGCCGTCTCGATGTCGGCTGGGTCCACGTACCGGTCGACCAGGATGTCGAACGGATCGATGACCTCGATCGTGATGCGCCCGCCCACCACGTTGAGCTTCATCAAGCTGCGCCCGTACAGCTCCTCCTGCTTCTTGTCCACCATGTCGCGGATGTCGAGCTTGTTGTGCTCGGCGGTGTCCAGCCAGTACTCGTTCATGAAAATCTCGCGCTGCTGGGCGACCTCGGGGTCCTGGTCGAGGCAGTCGAAGTGGAGGTCAATCGGGTCGCCCTTCTGGGCGAGGCGCGCGCGGATGGTCTCCTTCATGAGCGGCACGTTGACGCTCTGGCGCTGCGTGAGCCGGTTCGTGATGACCTTGTTGCGGTACAGCTCGTAGATCTCCGTCCAGACGGAGTGGCGGCGCTCCCGGTGCCGGTAGTCGCTGTCGACGTGTGCCTTGAAGATGTCGGTCGTAATCACGGGTGCGGTTGTCGGTACTCCGAAAGTATAGGGGACGTGGGCGGCATGGCAATCAAACGCCGAGCTCCGGGTAGAACGGCTGGACGAGGCCGGTGACCGGAGGCGGGGAGCCAGCCGAACTCCCCGGCTTCAGCTCCAGGTACATCCGCATTACCAACGTGTCCGCGTGGTCGGGCGAGCGCCCGATGAGTTCCTTGACCTTCTCCTTCGGCTCGACCGCCAGCTTTCGGTCGTCGGAGTCCGGGTTCGCACGCTTGATGACCTCCAGCTCCTGAATCAGCTCGCCTCGCATCTCCTCCGGCTCCTGCCCCTGCACGTCGAGGCTGACTGCCACGCGGTGCCCGTTGACCGCGTCCGCGAGCAGGAACGTGCACTGCGACTTCAGGTTGCGGTAGTTGGGCTTCTCGTAGCCATCCCGCTTCCGCTCGGAGGGCGTGGCGGTCTCCACCGGCGAGCTGTTGGCGACGAAGCCCCGGACCCCACGGAGCCCGTCCACGACGCCCCCGCCCACGCCGTCCTCGTCGATGACGATGCGGGAGTAGGGCACGCGCTCGGTGGTGGCGAGCTCGCGGATCTTGAGCTTCGTCTGCTCGGTGTCCTGCTTGGTGGCTACGACGGTGCGGTAGTTCCGCAGCCCGCGCCAGAGTCGAATCACGGTCTTGTCCTGCCCCATGCGGGCAACGTCCACGGTCATGGCCCGCTCGCCGTCCTCGTTCTCCAGGGCGTTGGTGAACAGGTCGCAGATGGCGTCGTACGTCATGAGAATCGCCGGGTCGTCCGAGTACTCCCAGTTGCCGAACATGAGGCGCTCCTTGGTCGCGATGTCCACGATCGCTCCGAGGTCTTCGCCGTACGTGCGCGCTGTGTGCGGGTTGTCGTTGAAGAGCGACTGGATGAACGCGTACGGGGAGCGCAGCTTGCCCTCCTTCCAGGGCTTGTACACGTACTGGTAGAGCCAGTTCTTCTTCGGGTTGCAGGTCACGAGAATCTTGCCGATGAGCCCGTACTCGTCGTTGCGGTGGCGATTGACGCGCGACTTGAGAACGTCGAACGCCTTGAAGACAATCTCGCCGCCCTCCTCGATCCAGCCGCCCGTGTACTCCAGCGAGCCGAAGCGCTCGTAGAGCGGGTCGGAGGGGAGAAACTTCAGGTCGAGCAGGTCCACCCGCGAGCCATTCGCGAACTCGATGTAGTTGCGCACCTTGCGCTTGAGGCTGACGTCGGAGACGAGCCCATGATTGGTTTCGGGATCGAGCCGCGGCAGATTGCCGGCATCGGGATCGCCGTTGGGATTGCCTCTCGATACGTCGAACAGCAGCACGAAATCGTAGCGGTTGGCGAGAGCGGTCATTGGATTAGTCCTTCTGGTCAGCCGATTCGGTCTTTTTCGATTTGAAGAGTTCGTTTCGCTGATGGTAATAGCCGAGCCCGAACAGCGTCAGCGCGTCGAGGAAACGCGCCGTCGCCGCCTGGTCCCACCCGCGCCCGACGAAGCCGAACAGCCCCGTCGAGCCGCTGAAGTCGCGCCGCCACAGCGCATGCCCCGGATGGGAGGGCAGGCCGGGATGGAGGACCTGCGAGACCTCCGGCCGCTGCTCGAGCCAGCGCGCGATCTCGA
>WBZY01000655.1_pt1 | contig 24451 bp, 29 predicted proteins | sample 5204191 | NCBI WGS metagenome assembly WBZY01 (sample SAMN12344363, study PRJNA552823) | activated sludge metagenome | biome: Activated sludge suspended growth; feature: Anammox Sidestream; material: Wastewater; isolation source: activated sludge from anammox sidestream of wastewater treatment...
CGATCACGAGCGCGGCGCAGCCGCCGATCGTGACGAAGCGGCGCTCGCGTTCGGCAAGTCCCCGATACCATTGGATCAGCGCGTTCATCAGACCCCCACCAGCTTGATCTGGATGCGGCCCTCGTAGCCGGCATCAGCGGACGTGCCGCTCGTGATCTCGGTGGCAAAGCCGCGCGCGCGCAGCTCCTGGTTGATCCGGTCGAGGCTCTGCGCGTCGGTGGCACGCACGCGCAGGTCGAGCGCGCCCTCGCGCAGCGACAGGCCCCGCAGTGTGGCGTCCGGCGCGGCGGCCCGGGCAGTCGCGAACGCGCTGAGCGCGGGCAGGAGGCCCTGCTGCCCACCGTTCTCCTGCAGTGACTGGTAGCGCTTCTCCATGCGCTGCCGGGCGTCTTTCGAATCGAGTGCCCCGGGCATTGCCGCACGGAAAGTCTGTTCGATCTCGACATCGAGCTTGCGTTCGGCGTCGTTCAAGCGCCGGATCTCGAACATCTTCGAGCCTGTGAACAGAAGCAGGATCGCGGCTGCGAGAGCGGCGGGCAACCGCCAGCGTCGCAGATCGCTGCCGCTTGTCGTGCGTGGCACGAACTCGCCCTGCAGCAGATCGAGCGGAGCCGCGGGCCCGATCTGGCTCGCGAGCCAGGGGAGCGAGCCCTGCGGCAGGATCTGCACTTTGGCGGTGGCGAAGTGTCCCTGCAGGAAGCCGAGCTCGCCGGCGTGCTGTTGCCAGTCGTGAGCGGGTGCATGCAGCAGCAGCGATAGCGTGGCCGGTTCGATTCCTTCTCCATAGGCCTGTGTCGAGGCGAGAAACCCGAATGCGTCGGCGAGAGTCGTGACGGGTGTGACGAGAGGGGGGCGATCCGGCGCGCAGACGACGAGCACATCACCCTCGAGCCAGGCGACCACCTGTCCGGGATTGGGTGCAACGAGGCTTGCCTCGCTGTACAGTGCCGCGGGCGCGAGCCCTGCCTCCCCGAGCGCTGTCAGGGTTGCCTGCATTGCGGATCGACCGACCACCGCAATCGCGGTCCGGCCCGTTGCGCCAGTGCGCCGGCCGACGGCGAAATGCAGCGAATCGATGTCGTCCGCGACCTGCTCTTCGAGCGCATAGGGCACGACCTGCGCGAGTTTCGCGCCGGTCTTGGCAGGTAGTGCCGCGTCTGTCAGCAGGACGTCACCGGCAGGCACGAGCACGGCGACACGCCGACCCGTCGCCTGCGCCGCAGCCTGCGACAGCGGGCCAGTGCCCTCCGGGGTCAACAGGCGACCTTCGCCGTCGACGGCGATCCAGGTCACCGGGTCGTCGCCCTGCTTGCCCAATCGCACTACGAACCAGTCAGCCATGGCTCAATCCGTACCGTAAGTGCGCAGAATCGGGCGCACGCCCGTCGCTTCACGCTTCAGGAGACTGTACAAGGCGAACTCCGTGGTGCCAATACTGACAAAACTGCGCAGGCGAAAGTACTCTGACGTGTCGCTGACCTGATACTGCAGTGTAGCCCAGAGCGTGGAGTCCACCTTTGCCTGCAGATCGGCTTTGGTCGGGAAGCAGCCCGATTGTCTCGACTTCGTGAGCCGCTCTTCATCGATGCCGTATTCCTGCTCGTCGGTCATCGCGTCGATCACGATGCCGGCCGCCGTGCACGTATTGAGCGGCGTGCCGGGCGGCAGCGCGCTCAGGTAGGGCGCCAGATTCGCGTAGCGCTCGCTGCCGAAACCGGGCAGGGCCAGCAGCTCACTCACGCTGACGATCGGCGCGTTGGGCGCCCGATACGCGGGGCTCTGCGCGAGGTAGAGCGTATCCTCGCCGCCCTCGAAACCATTCGGTTCCACGTCGGCGTCGATCCAGTCGGCGAGCAGCGTCGCCCACTTCGCCTCGAGACCGAGCGTGGCGAGCAGACGCTTGAACTGCTCGATGGCTTGCGGGCGGGCCTTTCCTTCGGCGTCGATCAGGTTGTTGATGTTGAATCGGCCCTGCGCGTCGTCGAGCCGCGCTTCCAGCCAGACGCCGGAACCCGGAATCAGCTCGACGGGGCCATAGGGCCGTGCCCAGTCCCGCGTGTAATCATCGCGCCCACCTTTCTTGCGATCTTCGCGCAGGACGTATGCGGCAATGGCTTCAGTCACCGCAGCGTACTGGATCCCCTGGTCGAACATGAGGGCGCTCGACGCGCGGCGCGCAGTCAGACCATTGCGAAAGGCAATGCCCGCCGCGACGATCGTGGCGAGCGCCACGAGGATGATGGCGGTCAGCAAGGCAACACCGCGCTCGCGCTTCACCCGACCACCTCGATCAGGCGCGTGACGGTGCCGAAATCCTCGAGTTCGAGCGTCACTTCGACGGCGATGGGTCGGCGCCGCAACTGGGGCTGGCGGGGGTCGCCGCCGGTGACGATGCCGGGCCACTGATCGGTCCAGCTGCGACCGTTTTCCATGAACCGGAAGCGCACGTTCTTCACGCGATCGATCAGCAGGCGACGTACGGGTTGCGCGCCGAGCACCGGGTCGAGTACCCGCCAGTGCTCGCGATAGAGAGCGCCGTTGTCGAAGGCATAGCGCACCCGCTGCAGTGCGGGGCGCTGGATGCCCGCGGGGTTGGCCCAGCCCATGCGTGTGAAGGTCACGAGGGCATCCGTGCGGCCATCGGCAAGGAGCGCCGGGTCGGCGCCATCGCCAACGAGGCTGCGTGTGGCCCGCGGAGCGAGCTGGCCGAAATCCTGCGACAGGATGCGCATCGTGTTGACGAGCGCCGTCAGGCGATCCTGATTCGCCTGCACGGCACCGCGGTTTGCAAGGGCCTGCTGCAGGGCGCCGTAGCCGATCGCGAAGATGACGGCCGAGATGAACAGGGCCACCAGCAACTCGATCAGTGTGAAGCCGCGACGTTGCATTCAGGTGGTGGGCAGCGTGCCGCCCGGTGGCGAAGCGGCGGGTGCACCGGGCGCGGGGGGTTCTGCTGGGCTGCCCGGTGCAGCGGGCTCACCGGGAAAAGGCGCGCCATTCCAGTCCGGATCGGTGCCGTTTGGTGCCCCGAGCGCATCACCGACGACGCCGCTGGCCGTAACGGTCCAGACGTTCTTCGAGCCTCCACTCTTGCCCGGCTGCGCGACGGCATCAGCGACCTTGACGTCGATGCGCAGCACCCCCGGCACATTGGTCTCGACGATCTCCTGTTCATAGCGCCACTTGCGCCCGGCGTAATCGATCTCGCCGCTGCTCTTGCCCTTGGTGGGTCGCTTCGCGCCGAGCCGCAGCTCGCTCACGCGATTGAGCGCGATCCACTCGGCAAAGGTCTTGTCGCGCAGGTAGATCGAGGAATCCGCCGCCGATGACAGCGTGCCGAGGAGCGCCGCCATGCCCACTGCAACAATCACGAGTGCAACCAGCACTTCGATCAGGGTGAAGCCTCGCACGCGGGTCACGGGCGTGCGCCTTCCCCGGGTAGCGTGAGCTTCACCACTCCGTCCTCGTCGCTCGCAATCATGGCCTGCAACGGGCTTGCTTCGCGACCGAGCGTGAGCTCGAACGGGGTGACGTCACCGTTCGAGAACAGCATCACCTGAGGCTGTAGCGGTTCGGTGTCCTTCGGCGGGCGCAGCAGGACCTCGCGTCCCTCGATGCGCAGGCGGATGCGCAACCCGACCGGCAGCACGCGCGCGCGCAGGATCGGGTCCTCTTCGGCGGCGTGCCAGAGGCCGCGGCGCAGGTCAAAAGCGAGGAACGCGTAACGGTCACCTTCGCAGCGCAGGCCAAATTCATGCGTGGTGAGTTCCGCGTGCTCGCGGACGTAGGTGATGAGCGCATCGAGGCGCTGCGCTTCGGTTTCGAGTGCGTCGTCGCGCTGGCTCGTGCCGATCGCCAGCACGGCCCCAACCGCCAGGAGGCCGACGATCACGACGACGACGAGGATTTCGATGAGCGTGAAGCCGCGTGCGTGCTTCACGCGAGCGTCGCTAGCGATCCAGGTTCCAGTTGCCGATATCGGCATTGATTCCCTCGCCGCCAGGCTCGCCGTCGGCGCCGAGCGAGTACAGATCGTATTCGCCGCCGCGAGTACCCGGGAATACATACTGGTAGTCGTTGCCCCAGGGATCCTTGTTGACGCGCTTGAGATAGCCACCCGCACGCCAGTTGCGCACTTGCGGATCGGCAGGCTTCTGCACGAGCGCGACCAGGCCACTGTCCGTGCTGGGGTACTGGAAGGTGTCGAGCTTGTACATCGTGAGCGCCGTTTCGAGGGCCTGGATGTCCTGTTTCGCCTTGACGATCTTTGCGTCGTCGACGCGACCGAGGATCTGCGGGGCGATGAATGCGGCGAGCAGACCGATGATGACGACCACCACCATGATCTCGATGAGCGTGAAGCCGGCGTTACGGGAAGTGGTGCCCATATGTCGGATAATGATACCAAATGGTCCCCGTTGGCACGCCCATCCGTGTTCGAAATGCGGCCTTCCGCCGGCTCACGTCGGTGAATGGCGACGGTCGCTACGGGCTCGCGCTGCTCTGCGTCGTCGCGTGTCTCCTGTTGCCGTCGGTGGGTGGCGACACAGTGCGGGCCTTCGCGCGCTTTGAGCGTGCGGGAATTGCAGACGGCGAGTACTGGCGGCTGCTCACGGCACACGTCGTACATCTCGATCTGCGGCACGCCGTCCTGAATTCGCTGGGCCTCGTATTGATGTGGGCGCTCTTCGCGCGGGACTACCGCCCGCGAAGCTGGCTCGCGATCGTGCTCGCTTCGATCATCACAATCGACGCCGGACTCTGGTTCCTCGCGCCCGAAATCCAGTGGTATGTCGGTGCTTCGGGGTGGCTGCACGGCGTGATGGCAGCTGGCACGCTCGCGCACCTGCGCCGTCGCGATCCCGACGGATGGATCCTTGCCATGTTTCTCGCTGGCAAGCTCGCCATCGAGCCCTGGCACTCGCTGCCCTTTGCGGGCGATGTGCCCGTCGTGGTGCAGGCTCACCTCTATGGGGCTCTGGGCGGGCTTGCGGCAGCCTTGTGCCTGCCATCGAGGCGCGAGCCGCTATAATTCGCGCCCCTCGAGTCGCCAGGATCGCCCATGGGTATCGCATTCGTTTTCCCCGGCCAGGGTTCGCAGTCGATCGGCATGCTCGCTGCGCTCGCGGCATCGTTGCCGGTGGTACGCGAGACCTTCGACGCAGCTTCGGCCGTGTTGGGCTACGACCTGTGGCAGCTCGCGCAGGAAGGCCCTGTCGAGCGGTTGAACGAGACCGAATGCACGCAGCCGGCCATGCTGACCGCCGGTTACGCAACCTGGCGTGCCTGGCAGGCGCGGGACGGCAGCGTACCGGACGCGGTGTCCGGCCACAGCCTCGGGGAGTTCACGGCACTCGTGGCGGCAGGCGCCCTCGATTTCGCCGCTGCGGTCGAACTCGTACGGTTCCGCGGCCGCGTGATGCAGGAAGCGGTGCCGCTCGGTGCGGGCGCGATCGCTGCGGTACTCGGCCTCGATGCAGCCGAGGTCGAGGCTGCCTGTCAGGAAGCGGCGCAGGGCGCGGTCGTCGAACCGGTGAACTACAACTCCCCGGGACAGATCGCGATCGCAGGCGAGGCCGCTGCGGTGGCGCGCGCCATCGAAGCGGTCAAAGCGCGCGGCGCCAAGCGTGCGGTGCTGCTCCCGGTGAGCGTGCCCGTGCACAGCAGCCTGATGCGGGGCGCGGCAGAGCGTCTGCGTGAACGACTCGCGGCGGTGGTGGTCCGCAAGCCGCGCGTCCCCTACTACAGTGCGGCCGATGCCCGCGCTCACAGTGAACCGGAAGATATCCGCGCCACGCTCGTCCTGCAGCTCGCAAGTCCCGTGCGCTGGACCGCGACGGTGCGCGCGCTGCTCGACGCTTCATATACGACCGTGATCGAATGCGGTCCGGGCAAGGTGCTGACGAGCCTGAACAAACGCATCGACAAGGGATCCGGCGCCGCGTTCTTCGCGATCGAGGACCCGGCCTCCATCGATATGGCGCTCGCAGCGGTACAGGGGGGATGAACATGCTGGAAAGCGACATCGCACTCGTGACGGGCGCTTCGCGCGGTATCGGTCGCGCCATCGCCGCCCGTCTGGGCGCGGCGGGCACCACCGTGATTGGAACATCGACTTCGGTTGAAGGCGCGGCCCGTCTCACCGCGGAATTCGCGGCTGCCGGCACCCGCGGTCGTGGCGTCGTGCTCGACGTTGGCGAGGGCGCCTCGATCGATACGCTGATTGCGGAACTCGAGGCGCAAGGCGAGCTGCCGACGATCCTCGTCAACAACGCTGCCGTCACGCGCGATACGCTGCTCCTGCGCATGAAGCAGGAGGACTGGGACCGGGTGATCGCGACGAACCTCACGTCGGTGTTTCGCCTCACGAAGGCGTGCCTGAAGCGCATGATGAAAGAGCGTCGCGGACGCATCGTGAATCTCACATCGATCGTCGCACTCACTGGCAATCCGGGCCAGGTGAACTATGCAGCCGCGAAGGCGGGCCTGCTCGGGTTCACCAAGTCGCTTGCCAAGGAAGTCGCGAGTCGCGGCATCACGGTGAACGCGGTAGCGCCGGGTTTCATCGATACCGACATGACTCGCAGCCTGAATGACGACCAGCGGGGCACACTGCTCGCGCAGATTCCGATGGCGAGGCTCGGATCGCCCGAGGATATTGCTGCGGCAGTCGGCTTCCTCTGCTCGCCCGCGGCGGCCTACATCACTGGGGAGACGCTGCACGTGAATGGCGGCATGTACATGGCCTGACGCGCGCGCGCCACGCAGGAATCGGCGTGAAAAGGCCGTTTTGTATGAAAAAACAGGCACTCGCGGGCGATGCTGGTGGCGGGGGCAGGGGCGTTCCCCTACAATACCGCGCCCATTCGGCCGGCCTGACTGCGGCCCATACCAAAGATAAGTCACGAGGACACCACTGAGATGAGTACTGTTGAACAGCAAGTGAAAGCCATCGTCACCGAACAGCTGGGCGTCAAGGCGGAACAGGTCACGAGCGACGCCTCGTTCGTCGACGATCTGGGTGCCGACTCGCTGGACACGGTCGAACTGGTCATGGCGCTCGAGGAGGAATTCGAAATCGAGATTCCGGACGAGGACGCCGAGAAGATCACCACGGTTCAGCAGGCCATCGACTACATCAACGAGCGTCGCAAGGCGTAAGGCTCGTGGCGCCGGCTTGCCGGCGCCGTTTCATTCCTGTCCGCCGCACGAGGTGCGAAAGGTCTGCGTGGGTAATCGCCGCGTCGTCGTCACCGGAATCGGAATCGTCTCCCCGGTCGGGAGCACACTCGAGAGCGCCTGGGCTGCGATCCTCGCGGGCGAGAGTGGCATCGGCCCGATCACTTCCTTCGACGTGGCGGGTTTCGCGACCCGCTTCGCGGGTGCGGTGCGCGGTTTCGATACTGCAGCCTACCTCGCACCGAAGGAAGCGCGTCGCATGGATCCCTTCATGCACTACGGCGTCGCTGCCGGTGTGCAGGCAGTCACCGACGCGGGCCTCGATTTCGGGAAAGAGGACCCGACGCGCAGCGGCGTGATCATGGGCTCCGGCATCGGCGGTCTTGAAGGCATGGAGCGCGAGATCGGCACCTGGGCCACGACGAAGAATCCACGCAAGATCTCGCCCTTCTACATCCCGGGCACGATCATCAACATGATCGCCGGGCATCTTTCCATCCGCTTCGGGCTCAACGGGCCGAACCTCGCGGTCGTATCGGCCTGTACGAGTTCGACCCACGCGATCGGTCTCGCGATGCGCCTCATCCAGCACGGCGACGCAGACATCATGATCGCAGGCGGCGCCGAGCATGCAAGCACTCCCACCGCGCTCGCCGGCTTCAGTCAGGCGAAGGCGCTCTCGGAGAGGAACGACGCGCCGGCGAAGGCGAGCCGCCCCTGGGATCGCGACCGTGATGGCTTCGTGATGGGTGACGGCGGCGGTGCCATGATCATCGAAGAGCTCGCGCACGCGAAGGCGCGCGGAGCGCGCATCTACGCCGAGATCATCGGCTTTGGCATGAGCGGCGACGCCTTTCACATCACCGCCCCGCCCGACGACGGCAACGGCGCGCGTATCGCGATGGTCAATGCGCTGCGCGATGCAGCGATCGCGCCCACTGACGTGCAGTACCTCAACGCGCACGCGACTTCGACGCCGCTCGGTGATGTCGCGGAGACGATTGCGATCAAGAGTGCCTTCGGCGGCCACGCGGCGAAGCTCGCCGTGAGCTCGACGAAGTCGATGACGGGACACCTGCTCGGTGCTGCGGGTGCCGTGGAGGGCATATTCTCGGTGCTCGCGATCCGCGACGGAGTCGCCCCGCCCACCATCAACCTCGACAACGCCGATCCGGCCTGCGATCTCGATTACGTGCCGAATGTCGCCCGGCGCATGCCGATCGACGTTTCGATGTCGAATTCGTTCGGGTTCGGCGGCACGAACGGCACCGTCGTCTTCCGTCGCTTCACGGGCTGATCCGGTTTCCATGGCCGCACGCGAAGCGCGTCGCCGGCTCGAGGTTTCGCCCCGGGTGCTGCGTCGCCTGATCGACGCGCATCCCGAGTATTTTCCGGTTCTGCTCGACAGCGCCGCGCGCGTAGCGTCGGGCGCGCGCGCAGCGCGCACATTGCTGGCAGCCGCACCGGGCGCGTTCCTTGGCCTGACGCGCGACAATCGTCTCGTTGCGGGCGGCGATCTGCCGCCCGTTGTGGCAGCGCTGCAGGGCCGTACGGGTGGCTTCCTCGATGCGCTGGATGCCTGGTGGCGCAGCATTCATGCAGATGAGGCGATCAGCGACGGGCTCGCCGGCGGCTGGGTCGTCTATCTCGGCTACGAAATGGCGCAGGAGGTCGAGCCGGGCCTCCAGCTGCCGGCCGGTCGTCTGCCATGGCGGGCTGTCGCGATGCGTGTCCGCGGCGCGCTTGTGCACGATGCGCAATCAGGGACTGTCGAGATCGTCGTCAGGGCGCAGGAGCGTGCGCTCCTCGACGAAATCGAAAGGCAGGTGCTGGCTGTGCAGGCCGCCCCGGTGCTGCCAGAGGAGCCGCCGGGCGCCGTCGGGGCGCGAATCGAAGAAGAACCTGCAGAGCGCTTCCTCGCGCGTGTGTTGCGCGCGCAGGAGCACATTCGCGCGGGCAATATCTACCAGGCGAACCTGTCACGCTGGTGGAGGAGCGGCTGGCCCCATGCTACCGGGCCGCTCTACGAACGCCTGCGCGCCGCCAATCCCGCCCCATTCGCTGCCTACGCGCGCCTTCCCGACATGGAAATCCTGTGCTCCTCGCCCGAGCGTCTGCTCGCCATCACCGGACGCGGCGCAAGCACGCGGCCGATCGCCGGCACCCGCCCGCGCAGCGGGCAGCCCGGTGAAGACGGGCGCGAGAAGGCAGGACTCATTGCCCACCCGAAGGAGCGCGCGGAGCACGTGATGCTCATCGATCTCGAGAGGAACGACCTGGGCCGCGTCTGCGAGGCCGGCAGCATACGTGTCGATGAATACATGGCCGTGGAGAGCTTTGCGCACGTGCACCATATCGTGTCGAACGTGAGTGGCACGCTGCGCCCTTCAGTGACCCCCGTCGAGGCGTTGCGTGCAGTGTTTCCGGGAGGCACGATCACGGGCGTGCCGAAAGTGCGCTGCATGCAGATCATCGCCGAGCTCGAAGGCGAGGGACGTGATGCCTACACGGGGTCGCTCGGCTGGTTGTCGAGCGCCGGCGATGCCGATTTCAACATCCTGATCCGCACGCTGACACTGGCAGGCGGGCAGCTGGAAGCGCGGGCGGGCGCCGGTATCGTTGCCGACTCGAATCCGGAGCGCGAGCTCGAAGAAACCCGCGCCAAGGCGCGGGGATTGCTCGCAGCGCTCGGTGTGACCGCCTGATGCTCGCGGCGTGGGTGGACGGTGCACCGGCGGGCGCGATCAGCCTCGACGACCGCGGCCTGCACTATGGGGATGGGCTCTTCGAGACGATCGGCGCGAGCGACGGTCATGCGCGTTTCCTCGAGGCGCACTTCGCGCGACTCACGCACGGCTGTGCGAGGCTTTCGATCCCCGCGCCCGACACGGCCAGATTGCGGTTCGAGGTGGACCGTGCGGTGCAGACGGCGAAGCATGTCATCGTCAAGTTGATCCTGACGCGCGGTGCGGCGCTTGAACGGGGTTATGCGTTTTCCGGTGCCGAGGTGCCGCGACGCATCGTGTGCGCGTATGCCTGGCCCGAAGGCCCTGCTGGCGATCGGGCGCCGGCGCGCGCGGCGGTGGCGGAACTGCGCAGCGCCCGGCCCGTGCTTGCGGGGGTCAAACACCTCAACCGGCTGGAACAGGTGCTGGCGCGACAGGAAGCGCGGCAACGCGATCTCGACGAAGTCATACTTTGCAGCGATGCGGGCTTCGTCACGGGTGGAAGCATGACGAACGTGTTCGCGCTCATCGACGGGCGACTCGTGACGCCTCACGCGGCACAGTGTGTGGTCGCCGGCGTCGTGCGGGCGCAACTCCTCGGGGTGGCGGGGCGACTCGGGATCCCGACCGGCGAGCAGTTGCTTACGCCGCAGGCGATGCAGTCCGCAGACGCGCTGTGGCTCACCAACGCTCGCGTCGGCGTGTGGCCGGTCGTCTCCTTCGGGACGCGCGTCTTTGCCGCGCACGAGTGGACGCCGAGGCTGCAAGGCGCGCTGCACGCTGCCGCCGTGGAGGCATCGTGATACGCAAGCGGCGCCTCGCGACCTTCGTGCTGCCCGCCCTTGCGGTGGGCATCATCGTCATCGTGGTCGGCGGGCTCGGCTGGATGGAGCGCATGATGAGCACGCCGGGTCCGCACGCCGAGGTCGTGCGCATCCATGTCTATCCGGGGCGGAGCCTGCGCGCGACCCTGCAGGAAATCTCCGTGCGGGGCGCCTTGCGTGATCCGCGCGCTGTCGAATGGTATGTGCGTCTGCATGGCGCGCGCGTTGCGGCCAAGGCAGGCAACTACGATCTGCCCGCGCGGGCGACTCCCGCCGACATACTTGCCCAACTGAATGCGGGACGTGTCGTACTCGAGCAGCTGACGGTGGTCGAGGGCTGGACCTTCGCCGACATGCGCCGCGCAGTCGATGAGCATCCACGCATCAGGCATACACTCAAGGGGCAGCCTGCCGAGGCGATCATGCGCGCCATCGGACACGACGGCATGCACCCGGAGGGGCGCTTCTTTCCGGATACCTACCGGTTCGCCGATGGCACCACGGATCGCGAGATCTACAGCCTCGCCTGGGACACGATGGCGCGGGAGCTCGCTGCTGCCTGGGCGACACGTCGCGCGAACCTGCCCATCACAAGCGCGGACGAGGCGCTGATTCTCGCGTCGATTGTCGAGAAGGAAACGGCACTTGCGAGCGAGCGGCCGCTGATTGCAGGAGTCTTCACAGCCCGTCTGCGCAAGGGCATGCGTCTGCAGACCGATCCAACCGTCATCTACGGGCTCGGCAGCCGCTACGATGGCGACATCCGGCGTCGCGACCTCACGGCCGACACACCCTACAACACCTACACGCGATCTGGATTGCCGCCGACCCCGATCGCGCTGCCGGGTCGCGAATCGCTGCGGGCGGTGGCCCAGCCGGATGAGAGCGGAGCCCTGTATTTCGTCGCGACCGGAGAGGGAGACGGTTCCCACGTATTCTCGAAGACGCTTGCCGAACACAACGCTGCCGTGGCGCGCTATCTTGCGCGCCTGCGCACGCAACGGGCGCCGCAGAAGTGACCGGACGGATCGGAACGGCGAAAGGTGACAAGGTGACAAGGTGACACGGGGGCGCTTCATCACGCTCGAAGGAATCGAAGGGGCGGGCAAGTCGACGGTCGCGGCGCAACTGCGCGAGTGGTTCGTGGAGCGCGGCTTCACGGTGCGGCTCACCCGCGAGCCTGGCGGCACCCCGCTCGCGGAACGCCTGCGCGCGCTCGCGCTCGAGCCGGGCGAGGAACACCTCGCGCCTGAAGCCGAGACGCTGCTCATGTTTGCGGCCCGGCGCATTCACGTGGATAACCTGATCCGGCCTGCTCTCGAACGCGGCGAGTGGGTGCTCTGCGACCGGTATACGGATGCCACGCGCGCCTATCAGGGTGGCGGGCGCGGCGTGGCGGCCGACTTCATCGATTCGCTCGCGCGCGTCGTGCATGCGGACGTCAATCCCGATCTGACGCTGCTGCTCGATCTGCCGCCCGCGCTGGGCCTCACACGCGCGGCCGCGCGACGGGGCATGAAGGACCGGTTCGAAGCGGAGAGCAGCGCATTCTTCGCGCGTGTACGGGCGCGCTATCTCGAAATCGCGCGCACGGAGCGGCGCGTCGTGGTCATCGATGCGACCCGGCCGCTCGCCGAGGTGGTGGCCGCATCAGTAGCCGCAGTGGAAGGCATGGCCCCGCCATGATGCCGGCCGACTGCTTCTGGCTTGTACCAGCGATGGAGGCTCTGCGCAGGGCCCATCAGGCCGAACGGCTCGGTCACGCGCTCCTGATCCACGCCGATCCCGGCTGCGGTGGGGAACTGCTGGCGGCGTGGGCGGCGCAGCTTGTCCTGTGCCGGCAGGATCATGCCCCCTGCGGCGAGTGCATCGACTGCCGACGATGCGCGGCCGCACAACATCCGGATCTGTTCGCCGTGCAGCCGACCGGGGAATCGAAGCAGATCCGGGTGACGGAGGTGCGCGATTTCTGTGCGGAACTCTCGCTCACCAGCCACGGTGGCGGCTATCGTGCCGGTATCATCGCACCTGCCGATTCGCTCAACGTGGCGGCGGCGAACTCGCTGCTGAAGACGCTCGAAGAACCACCGCCACGCACGCTGATCGTGCTCGTAACGGCCACGCCGTCGCGCCTCCCGGCCACGGTTCGCAGCCGCTGCATGCGGCTGCGCGTGACGGCGCCCGGTCGCGCGGCGACGTTCGCCTGGCTCGCCGATCATGGCAGGACGGGTGACCTCGCCGCGGCGGCCGATATTCTCGGCGACGCGCCGCTGGCACTGCTCGGGGCCGACCTTGCCGAAATCGGACGCGTGCGCACCGAGGCCGCGCGCGCGCTCGAAGAGATCGAACGGGGCAGGGCGGACCCTTCGCAGCTTGCGGAACGTTGGTCACGGGAGGACTACGCGCTGCGTCTTGCGTGCATCGAGGCGTGGCTCGGCGCACGAATTCGCTTGTCAGCCAGGCGTTCAAACGGGAATATAGCGCTGCAGTTCGGGCTGCTCGATGCGGTGCGCGAGTTGCGGCGCGAGATCGACACACCGCTCAACAAGTCGGTAGCGCTCGAACGGTGGCTATGGCGCCTCGCGGGCGCCGAAACAGAGAGGCGGTTGAGGCACGGATGAAGGACCCCACGGCGCGAACCGGCAACAAGCCCGGTCTTCTGACTCTCACGATCAAGGACAAGAGCGCGTTGTACCTTGCATACATGCCGTTCGTGAAGAACGGCGGGCTGTTCATCCCGACGAACAGCAACTACCGACTCGGCGACGAAGTCTTCATGTTGCTGAACCTCATGGGCGAGGACGAGAAGCTTCCGGTCGCGGGCCGGGTGATCTGGGTGACGCCGAAGGGCGCGCAAGGCAAGCGCACGGCTGGCATCGGCGTGCAGTTCAGCGACCAGGATCGCGGGCAGACGCAGAAAAAGATCGAGACCTATCTCGCCGGCGCACTGTCAGGCGACAAGGCCACCCATACGATGTAATCAACCCGTGCGGCGCAGCCCGAGATCGGTGCTCGCCAGCCCACCCTTCAGCACGTAGGCGTCGAAACCGCGTTCGACGAGGATGAACGCTCCGGCGGAGCTGCGCCGGCCCGTGTCACAGCAGACCACATACTTCGTGCCGCGATCGAGCGTGGAGAGCTTCATGCGGATGAAATAGAGCGGGATGTTGATGGAGTCCTCGATCTTGAGGTTCTGGTACTCGGACGGCAGTCGTACGTCGAGCCACTTGCCGCCCTTCGCCACGATTTCGCGTGCCTGCTCGTCGGTGACCCACTGCAGCAGCGGCTCGTTCATCAGCTCGCGGAAATCCTGCTTGTTGAGCCGCATCAGCACACCGTCTGTGAGCATGGAAATCGTCGCGTTGCGCTTGGCTTCCGCAATCAGCGCTTCCTCGCCGAAGGTATCACCCACGCCGAGTTCGGCGAGCTTGATGCCGTCCTTGTTGAGTGGTGTCTCGCGCGTGACCTGGCAGCGGCCCTTGACGATCGCGTAGAAGAAGTCGCCTTCATCGCCCTGCTTGATGACCACTTCACCGGCGCGATAGGCCTGGCGCTGCATGCGGATGAAGATCGCCTGGATGTTGGCGGGCGGGATGCGGTGAAACGACTTGGTCGAGAGCAGCGTCGTCATCCAGTCGTCGGCGTTGCCGCCGCCCTCGAGATCGGCCTGCAGCTCCGACACCTCGTAGCTGCCGGTCTGGTCCCAGGTGATCATCACGTCGAGGAGGTCACTGTCGATCGACAGATACTCGATCTGGTCGACGGCGCGTGCCGTGTACTTGCGCGGCTGTCCGGGAGTCAGGGGATTGCGGGCTTCGGGAGTGCCGGCCTTGACCATGGCGGCCGTGCGATCGCCCGCGCGCAGTTCGACCATGCCCTTCACCAGCCAGAACGTGCGCTTGTCCGACTCGCCTTCCTTGAAGAGCACGCGCCCCGAATCCATCGTGCGCACGGTGATTTTCTTGGCGAGCGCGTGCAGGTTCTCGGCCTTCATGCCCTCGAGGGGCGCGAAGGCCTTGAGCAGTGGAACCGTTGCGGGGCGTCCTTGATCCTGTGACATCAACCTTTGATCCAGCGCACATTATGGTGCGTCGCAATCGCCCGGATCGTAGCACAGTGGCTTTTTCCCCCAGGTACGCAGTTCACGCCTTGCCCGTCGCGAACCGGCTCCAGCCTGCATCGGGGGCAAAACGGGGGCCATGTCGTGCGGCGAGTTCCTCGAGCCGGCGCACGATTTCATGTGGTCCACGCTGCTTCGCGTAGGCGATCGGGCCGCCCCTGAAGGGCGCGAAACCCGTGCCGAGCATCACGCCGGCATCGAGCAGGTCCGCATCTTCGACCGTAGCTTCGCGCAGCACCGCGACGCTTTCGTTCACGAGCGCGAGGATCAGCCGGTCCGTGAGGTCAGTGGGCGCCCGCGTCCGACCCGGGTCCGGCTTCACCGCCTTGCCGTGCTGCCACTCGTAGTAGCCGCGACCGGTCTTGCGGCCAAGTTCCTTCGCGGCGAGATGCTTCGCGAGTGTCGGGAGAGCCGGTGCAGCACGCCCCGACTCCTGGGCAATGATCGCGCCGACGTGTTCCGCCACATCGAGACCGACGACATCCGCGAGCTCGACAGGCCCCATCGGCATGCCAAAATCGACCGCAACGCGATCGATCAGCGTGCCCGGCACACCTTCCTCCAGCGCGAGCATGGCCTCCTGCAGATACGGCATGAGAACCCGGTTGACGACGAAGCCCGGCGCGCTGCGGCAGGGCAACGGAAGCTTGTCGATCCTGCGCGCAAAGCCGAGTGCGGTCGTGACCGCGACATCGCCGGTGCTTGCGCCGCGCACGATCTCGACGAGTGGCATCTGGGCCACGGGATTGAAGAAATGCAGGCCGACGAGTCGCGCCGGATCGGCGAGCCGCCCGGCGAGTTCTTCGAGTCTGATACTCGAAGTGTTCGTCGCGAGCAGGGCGCCCGGTTTCATGCGGGGCTCGAGCGTCGCGTAGAGTTCGCGCTTGGCGTCCGCGTTCTCGTAGATCGCCTCGATGATCACGTCGGCCTGCGGCACACCGTCGCCCGCGACATCGGCCTTGAGGCGCGCAAGCGCGGCCGCGACGCTGGCCTCGTCCTTGAGCCGCCTCGTGAAATGCTCGCGGGCGCGGGCGAGCGCCGGCTCGATGAAACGCAGTTCCCGATCCTGCAGCGTGACATCGAAGCCGCGCAGCACGCACCAGGCCGCGATGTCGCCGCCCATCACGCCCGCACCGATGACGTGGACGCGCTGCAGGTCCTTCGAGGGCCGGCCGCCGAGCGACTTCAGGCGGTCCTGCAGGAAGAATGCGCGCACGAGGTTGCGGGAGGTGTCGGTGAGAAACAGCCGGGCGATCGAGCGCGCCTCGGCCTCAAACGCGGCGGGGCCGTGCGCGCCGTGATGGGCCCAGAGTTCGATGATCGCGTAGGGTGCCGGATAGTGATCACGGCGCGCGCGCGCGGCGACCTGCCTCTCGAGGGCCGGCTTGATGAAGGGTCGCACGAGCGGCGAGGAGAGCATGCGCGCGGCGAGCCGCGGCCGGTGGGGAACGGGCGGGTGCAGGGCCAGCGCACGCGCCGCAGCATCCAGCTCCGCGCGTGGCGCGAGCCGGTCGACGAGCCCGAGTCGCAGCGCCTTGTCGCCGCGCACGGGTTTGCCGGTGAGCATGAGCTCGAGCGCCGCCTTCGCACCGATCAGGCGCACCGCGCGCACGGTGCCGCCGAACCCGGGATGGATGCCGAGCTGTACTTCGGGCAGGCCGAGCGACACTTTGCCGTCATCGGCTGCCACCCGGTATCGGCAGGCGAGCGCAAGTTCGAGACCGCCACCAAGGGCAAAGCCGTTGATCGCGGCGACGGTAGGGCAGGGCAGTGCTTCGAGGCGATCGAGCACCTGCTGCCCGGCGCGGATCAGTGCGTAGGCCTCCTCCCTGGAAGTCAGCGGCACGAACTCGTTGATGTCGGCACCCGCCACGAAGCCGCTCGCCTTGGCCGAGCGCACGATCACCGCGCCTGGCGGTTTCTCGTAAAGCTGATCCAGCAGGCTGTCGAGTTCGGTCAGCACCGGTTTCGAGAGCACGTTGGCCGAGGTTCCCGGTTTGTCGAGGGTGAGGGTCGCGAGTCCTTCGGCGTCGCGCGCGAGAGTCCATGCGGGGGCGTCGGGCATTTCAGCTCCTCACTTTGAAGTCGCAGACGATCGGTCGATGGTCCGAGAAGCGCACGTCCGGTACGCGGAAATTGCTGACCTCGATGCCCCGGCTGACGAGGATGAAATCGAGCTCGACACGCGGATTGCGCGCCGGGAAGGAAGGCAGGTTCTGCAGGTTCGCGCTCTCGAGCCCTGCGGCGCGCATGAAGAGATAGATCTCGTGCGTACCCCAGAAGGTATTGAAGTCACCCGCGACGATCACGGGTTTGGAGGAGCGGACGATCAGGTCGTGCAGCGAGCGCAGCTGATACTGCCGATGGCGGAACTTAAGTGACAGGTGCACGAGGAATACGCACACATCGTCGAGCTCGAGCTCGATGATCAGCCGCTTGATGCCGGTGTCGAAGTAATGGAAGCGCTCACCGGTCACCCGTGGCGCGGCGAGGAAGGCATTCGCCTGTTTGCGCACCACCGGCATGAACTGGTTCAGCGAGTTGACACTGTACTTGCTCTGGTAGGTCGTGTAATGCCCGAGCTCGCCGGCGATGTAGTCGGCCTGGTTCACCATGCCGGAACGGATCGAGCCCGTGTCGACTTCGATCAATCCCACGACGTCCGCGTTCTCGGCGCGCACGAATTGCGTGATCCCGTGCAGGACCCGGCGACTGCTGCGCAGGTAACCGGCGCCGGGCAGGGGCAGGTGAAATGTGGGGCCGGTGCCGGTCGCGTAGCGAATGTTGTAGACGAGCAGCCTCAAGTCGGGGTCCGCAAAGGTGAATCTGCGCAGTGTATCGGTGCCGCGTGTACACTTGAACCCATGTCGCAGGCCGACCCGATCCGCGTGTTCGTTTCCCACGTCTGGGAGGCCGACGACGACTACCTCCGCGTGTTCGAGTACCTCGAGAGCGCCCGCAATTTCTTCTACCGGAACACGGGCACACCGGACCGCTTGCCGACCGGCGACAAGGAGGCCTTGCGGGAGGACCTGCGTCGCCAGATCAAGGAGTCGGAAGTGGTGATTCTGCTGCCGACGCTGTTCGCGAAGCACCAGGATCTCGTGACGTTTCAGGCGCTGTTTGCGCAGGCGAGCAACAAACCCGTCGTGCTGCTGAAATACTTCGGCAAGGACATCAAGCTGCCGAAGGAGCTCACGGATCTCGCCACGGTCGTGATCGACTGGGACGAGCGCGGGCTCGTCGATGCGATCAGGAAGGAAGCGCGCCACGAGAATACGGCGCGCTGGGATGTCATCGAATTCAAGCTCGACTGAAGCGAACGATCGCGCCGCTCTCGGGCGCGAGCTTGTGATCCTGCTGGCACTGGCCGCACAACGCGCCGAACAGCAGCACGACGCGACCTGCAATCTCGACGGCCTCCTCGTTCGACATCTTGCGCACGGTCGCCTGCACGGCATCCTCAGCACGGCACAAGGGGCGCTCGCGCACCATCGCGCGACGCACTGCGATCAGATCGTCGGCAAGATCGCGGGGCAGCTCAGCAGACTCGATCGACGCAAGGTGCTCGCGATAGGCAGACGCCAGGCGATCCTTGATCGGTCCGGTGCAGGCAAGAGTCAAGGCCGCACGCTGCATTTGCTCCATCACGGTGCTCATCGGTCCCCCGGGCGCGTTGCGTTAATTTTCAATGGACTAGAGGTGAAATATAGCGCGTTGGATTTGAAATACAACGTAATCAGGACGGAGATTGCCCGTACTTTGCGTGGCAGCGGCATTTTCCTGTCTGCTGCACAACATTACATAAGGGTCGTATAACGCTGAATACAAAGAAAATTATCGACTCAAAAAATCCAACGGACCTGAAGACTTGCACCACCCGGCGTCATGTCCAGCGCAATGGCCGGCGCCGCCGCGCGATCGAGCCCCAAAAAGGCATCGTTGTAGAACGACGCGAAGAATGCCCCGAGGGACGCACTGACGAGCGTGTCGGAGGGGTAATGCCAGCCCGCTTCAATGCGGGCCCACGACGTGCCGATCGTGATGGCGTCGAGCCCCACCTCGAGCACGCGTCGCTCTCCGGGTTTCAGGTCAATCGAACGAAGGTTGAGGGCGGCAAGCCGGCCATGCACCGCGGCGACCGCGGTGTGTCCTGACGGGAAACTCTCATGGTCCGCTCCGTTCGGTCGCTCACGGCCGGCAGCAGACTTCAGGCCCTGGGTGAGTGCCGTGGTCGATACGATGGCTGCCGCATCGACGGCGTAGCCGCGCACTTTGTTCGGGATCCACTCGCGCGGAGTATCACCTCCGGGTGTCGCGAGGGTCGCGACGTGAAAAGCGACGACTGAAGCCGTTCGCAGGTCATCGCTCCAGCGCCCCGCGTTTTCGACCGATCCGAAGAGCGGCGTTTCCTCACATGCCCAGTCGGCGATCTCCCGATCCCAGCCGTTGATCTGCAGCAGCGCCGCCGCGGCGAGAGGCACCCACACCCGCGGGCTGCGAGCGGCTTGCCATGCGGCATCCCGTACGTGTCGCCAGCCAGGTGTGGCGGTGGCGTCCTCGCCCCACGCGCGGCCGTTTGGCAGGGTGCCGCAGGCACTCGCCAGGGAGGCGAGCAGCGAGATTGCAATGAGGCGCGCAAGCATGGATCGCAGCCTACGCCGGCCGCGCGCGAGCCTCACCTCTCCTGCGATGACCAGTGGATCTGGACGATCCGCCACGCGTTTCCTTTCCTCTCGAGGACCATGGTCTCCGTGCTGAGCAACGACGCGGGCTTGTCGCCGTGCGCATGAATGGTGCTTTCGGTCGCGACCCACGCCATGTCGCCCCCGGCACGGGCGATTCGACGCGTGAGCTGCACGTGCGCGCCACGCAGGAATCGGGCGTCGGCGACCGCGTGGTCGCTCATGTACTCCTCGCGGCTGCGCTGTGCGCCGCCCGCTTCGAGCACGATGACCCGGGGATCGAGAAGCAGCTTCGCCTTGTCCAGTTCGCCCGCGACGAGCGCGGCCAGGAACGCATCGACGACGGCGGCGGCGCCGCGGGCGGCTTCCGGCACATCGGGGAGTTCCGCCTCATCGTGATGGTCCGGGTTGCGGTGTTCATGGTCGCCGTGATCGTCCGCGCCTTGTCCGTCGTGCGAGTGCCCACCGCTTGCCGCGACGAGCGTCTGATATTGCCCTGCGTCGAGGCCGGGCAGCGCGCCGAGGAAGGCCACCAGATTCCAGATGTACTCATCACTCATGCTCTTGCCCCAGGCGGGCATCCCCGAAGCCTTGATGCCGTGTTTCACGACCCAGAACGCCTGAGCCGCATCGACCCTGGCCACATCGAGACGTGGCGGCGCCGGATAGAGGCCGCGATTCAGTTCGCTGCCGGAGCCCCCCGGGGAGAGGTGGCATGTGGCGCACATCGCGTCGTAGTTGCCCGCGCCTTGCCGGATGCGCGCCTCACTCGAGAGGTCGCGAGGCACCTCGAGCTTTGCGGCACGAGCCCGAACGGCGCGGTCCCTCACGCTGGCGAGAAAGGCGCTTACCGGTCGTGAGTGAGGGTCATCGGCGCCGATTCCATAGACGCCAGACCACGCGAAAGCGGCGAGGGTGCCGATCGCGATGATGAGGCTGACCGCGAATCCCAGCAGGAACCTGTTTCCTGTCATGGCCATGAAATACTCCTGGAATCAGACGCGCATACTATCGGGTGGCACGACATTGCGAGGAGAAGCCCGATGGATCAGTCCATGTACCCGGCCTCGACCCGGGAAATCGCCCAGAAGCGCAAGGAGTTGGCGCCCGCGCAGCACGATGCCTTTCAGGCCTTCAGCAAGGCGGTGTTCGCGGAAGGCGCGCTGTCCGCGAAGATGAAGCAACTGATTGCGGTGGCGGTGGCACACGTCACGCAATGCCCATACTGCATCCGCGGGCACACCGAAGGGGCGCTGAGGCGCGGCGCGACCGATCAGGAAGTCATGGAGGCGATCTGGGTCGCTGCGGAGATGCGTGCGGGAGGCGCCTACGCTCACTCAACGCTGGCCATCGATGTGATGAATGGCGCCCACGCACACAAGGACAAGATGCAGATCTGAGGTCGAAGCCGCCGTGCGCAAGGTCAATGCGCCGGGTTGACAGCCACCCTGTCTTGCGCCGACTCTCCCACACTTTGCTGGAGCAGGGGGATCGACATGCACCTCCAGGACGCCATCTGGGGCATCACGCTCACGGGTATGGGGCTTGTCGCCCTTGGCTTCATCCTTGTGATCCTCCAGGCAGGCAAGCCAGCGGATGATGCGGCGACCGCGAAGTCGGCGCAGACCGCGCGCCGGTTTCAGGCCCGGCTGTTCGGCGTGCTGCTGGTCATTTTCGCCGCAGGAAGCTGGGCGACGCTGCACAACTACCCGATTCCGCCGCAGCACCGTACGCTCGATGTGCAGCAGGTGGTCGATGTCACCGGTCGCATGTGGTCGTGGCAGATCGAACCTGCCACGGTCGAGGTGGGGCGCAGCGTGGAGTTTCGCGTCACGAGCGCCGACGTGAACCACGGATTCGCGATTTACGCACCCGACGGCCGCATCGTCACACAGACCCAGGCGATGCCCGGCTACACGAATGTTCTGCTGCACGCTTTCGACGTGCCCGGCACTTATACCGTGCAATGCCTGGAATTCTGCGGGATCGGGCATGCACCGATGGCCGCCGAGCTCCAGGTCGTCGCAACCGGAGGGCAATGAACATGGCCGCGCTAACGCTCTATCCGCAAGACGAGCAGCTCGAAGGCGGCAGCCGCATTGCCTTCAACCTCTACATGATCACGGCGGTGGCGCTGTTCGTGGTGCTGATGCTGGTCGGCCTCACGATGCGCATGACACAGGCCACCTGGCTCAGCGTGTCTCCGGTGTTCTTCTACAAGCTGCTGTCGATGCACGGCGCGGGCCTCGTGGGCACTGTGTCGCTCGCGACGACCGCAGTGATGTGGTATTTCCTGCGCAAGTACGTGCGCCTGCACCTCTGGGCATTCGTCACAAATTATGTGCTCTTCATGCTCGGCGCGCTGTGCATCATCGCCGCGATCTTCATTGGCGGTTACGGGGCACTGTGGACCTTCCTGTACCCGTTGCCCGTATTCGGCATGGGCCTCTGGAGCACGCATGCCGCGGCGCTGTTCATGCTGGGCTATCTTCTGATCGGCGTGGGGAGTCTGCTTTTCTATCTCGATGCCGCCGCTGCGATCATCAAGGTGCATGGCAATCTCGGACGCGCGCTCGGCCTGCAATGGCTGTTCGGCGGCACCATCGATCCGGCGCATCCCAAGGCCGTGGTGGCCAGCACCATGGTGCTCATCGCCAACTCGCTCGGCATCCTTGCTGGTGCCGTCGTGCTGGTCATGAGCCTCATCAACATTTTCTATCCCGAGGTGCCGCTCGACGCACTGTTTGCCAAGAACCTGATCTACTGGTTCGGACACATGTATATCAACGCAACCATCTACATGGGCGTCATCGCCGTGTACGAACTGCTGCCGCGGTATACCGGCAAGCCGTATCCGATTTCGCGGCCATTTCTGTGGTCGTTTGCTGCGAGCACGGTGTTCGTGATCATCGTGTTTCCACATCACCTCATGATGGACTTCGCGCAGCCGCGCTGGCTCACGGTCATGGGCCAGGTGGTGTCCTGGGGCGCCGGCTTCCCGGTCTTCGTGGTGACCGCCTATGGTGCACTCACCAACCTCTATCGTTCCGGCATCCGCTGGAAGATGCCCTCGCGACTGATCGTATTGTCGTTGTTCGGCTGGGCGGCGGGCATCGTACCGGCCATCATCGACGGCACGGTTCGCAACAACCTCGTGATGCACAACACGCAATGGGTGCCGGGGCATTTCCATTTCTACCTGCTGCTGGGCGCTGTCGTGATGGCGTTGGCACTGATGTTCCATGTCATCGGACGTGAAGACCCGGCACGTGATCGGGCGTCCGACCGGGCGGGGTTCCTCGTGTACTTTGTCGGTGGACTGGTATTCACGTTCGCGTTTCTCGATGCGGGCCACCTGAGTGTCGCGCGCCGCATGGCGACCCACCTGCCCGAATGGACCGCCACCGACCGGCTCGGGTCGATCGGTGCGACCCTGGTGGTGCTCGGCATGCTGTATTTCGCGATCCGCATCACCGCGGGAATGCTCAGGTCGCCATCGGGTCGCGGGACACTCCATGCGTCTGCGGGCGCTGCTGGCTAGCCTCGCGATCCTGGCGGCAGGACTCGCGGTACTTTCGCACGCCACTGACGGCTTTCGGGCGTTCACGACCGAGACCGCCCGCCGGATCGAAGTGCGCGAGCACCCGCGCCCGGTGCCGGACGTGCTGCTGCAAACCGCGGACGGGCAGCACCTGCGCCTTCATGCGCTGCGGGGTCGCTGGCTGTTGGTGGATTTCATCTACACACGCTGCCCGACCCTTTGCACGGCGCAGGGCAGCGAATTCGCGCGTCTGCAGGGTCGGCTGGCAGGACCGATCGCCCGCAGGCGGATCACGCTGCTCAGCATCAGCTTCGATCCGGACAATGATGACCCGGCGCGCCTCGCGGACTATCAGCAGCGCTTCGGTGATCGCGGTATCGGCTGGATTGCCGCGCGTCCCGCGGATGCGACAGGCCTTGGGCAACTGAGTCGCGTATTCGGCGTGACGGCTGTGCCGGACGGGATGGGTGGATTCGTGCACAACGCAGCGATCGCGGTGGTCGATCCAGGAGGGCGCCTGGTTGCCATTCTCGACTGGGACGACCCTGGTGCGGCTGCGTCCTATGTCGAGGCGCGGCTCGATTCATGATTTCGACGGGGCGCGCGCTTGCGCTCGGCGGCGCTGTGCTCTGGCTCGCACTGACGGTGCCGCCGGTCCCGCAGATATTGCAGGCGACGATGACGCGGCAGACGCTGGTGCAGATTCCGCTGCTTGCCGCAGCCGGCTGGCTCGTGTCACACGTGGTTCCACGTCGCCTCGGGGAGCTGCTCGCGCGCTGGAACGGGGAGGGCATCGCCGGGCTGCTGCTCCTCACGGCTACCTCTGCGGTCTGGATGTTGCCGCGCATGATGGATGCGTCACTGGACGACTGGCGCTTCGCGCTCGCGAAGTTCGCAAGTGTTCCGGTGCTCATCGGTGCGCCACTCGCGCTGAGCTGGCCGCGAATGGGGTTCGTCGTGCGGGGCGTGTTCCTGCTCGAAACGATCGCCACCGCCTTTCGCATGGGCTGGCTCTATATCGCGTCGCCTGAGCGCTTGTGCACGAACTATCTCTGGAACGACCAGCAGCAGCTCGGCCGCTACCTGATCGTGCTCGGCGTCCTCATGTGCCTCGTCGTGGCGTGGAACCTGATCTGGGGTCGTACGCGTGTCGAGTCCATGGAACCTTGAGATGCATGGCCTTCGTGCGTCGCCCGCCATCCTGCACCTGCAGCACGCTGTCTGCGTGCCATACTTCGCATAATGTATATAAACTACAGGGGTGATGAGCCGATCGCCTGAACTGCAACTCGACGATCCCGCCGCAAGGCCCGGTGTGTTTTACAGCACGCCGGGCCTTTCTTTTGAGGGACAGGTTGTAGAGGCGTGGGAGAGGT
>WBZY01000627.1_pt1 | contig 24393 bp, 22 predicted proteins | sample 5204191 | NCBI WGS metagenome assembly WBZY01 (sample SAMN12344363, study PRJNA552823) | activated sludge metagenome | biome: Activated sludge suspended growth; feature: Anammox Sidestream; material: Wastewater; isolation source: activated sludge from anammox sidestream of wastewater treatment...
CGGGGTCGGCGGCGCTGGGGATCGCCTACGTCGCAGCCGGCCGATGGGACATCTTCCTGCACGCAGACCTGCAGGCGTGGGACCTTGCGGCAGGCCTGCTCCTGGTGCGGGAAGCGGGGGGCATCGTCACGGACCGCGAAGGCAGACCGGCGACCATCTTCAGCAACGGGCTGATTGCGGCGACGCCAGCGGTGCACGCAGATTTCATGAAAAGGGCGGGCCACCTCCCCTGGCGGGAATAGGCGGGGTGCTGGACAGGCCCTTCACTCTCCCGCAGAATCCGGCGCGTCATGACCGCGGACCTGGCTGTTGAAGCTAAAACGGCGACGGCATGGGATGGCGCGCCGCTTCATTACGAAGTGGCGGGAGCGGGCGAGCCCATCGTCTTCCTGCACGGGGCGTACGCGTCACGTTTCTTCTGGAGGTTTCAACGCGACGCACTGGCAGATGAGTTCCGCATCCTTGCGCGCGACCTGCGCGGTCACGACGGGAGCCCCTCGGTGGCACCGGAGGGGTTCGGCTTCGATTCGACCGAAGTGGCAGACATGTCGGCGGTGCTGGATGCGGAGGGAATCAGCCGCGCCCATTTCGTGGGGCATTCCACCGGCGGCACGATTGCCCTCTTCTATGCACTCAAGCACCCGGACCGCGTAGGGCGGCTGGTGCTGCTGGAACCGACGCTGCTCTCTTTCGCGCCGTTTGAGGTGTGGACCGCAGGTGACTGGTTACAGTCCATGGAGCGGGGCCGCCGGGATGGCGGCATGTCGGTGATTCACTCGGCGATGGCCGCGTTCATTGGCCCGGACTGGCGGGAGAAGATGTCGCCGCGCTGGGTCGCCCGCATGGAAGCGCAGGCGGCGATCGCGCAGGCGCACATGGAGGCCTGGGACCGGACCGTGGTCACCGGGGCAGACTTGCGGGCGCTGCGGGCCCAGGCGCTGGTGCTCTACGGGGAGAACGGCGTCAACACGCAGCCCTACATCCACCGGGCGATCCGGAGAGCGCGCCCGGACATTGAATGCCGGACGGTCCCGGGTACCGGCCACAACCTCAACATCGACCGGCCCGATGAGGTGTCGGCGGCGATCAGGGAGTTCCTGAAGCGGAAGAGCTGAGCTGGCAGGTGGAAGCGGCGGATCGAGACCCTTAGACTTGCGCCCGTGAAAGCGGAAATCATCGCCATCGGCACCGAGATCCTGCTCGGGGAGATCATCGACACCAACAGCGCGCATATCGCCCAGCAACTCCCGGAACTCGGGATCGACCTGTTCTACAAGACGGTGGTGGGCGACAACCTCGGGCGCATCACGGAGACGTTCGAGCGCGCCTGGAACAGGTCGGACCTGGTCATCACGACCGGCGGGCTGGGACCGACGGAGGACGACATGACGCGGGAGGGCGTCGCGTCGCTTCTGCACGAGGAGCCGCATGTCGATCCGGAGCTCGAACGGCGCTTGCGGGCGTGGTTCGAGGGCCGCGGCTTCCCCATGCCGGAGACGAACCTGAAGCAGGCTTGGCTTGTTCCCAGCGCCAGGGCAATCGACAACCCGCGCGGCACCGCCCCCGGGTGGTGGGTGGAACGCGACGGCCGCGTGATCGTGTGCATGCCGGGGGTCCCCCCTGAGATGGAAAGGATGTGGGCGAACGAGGTACGGCCGGAGCTGGAGCGGCGCTCTGATGGCCAGGTGCTGGTTACGCGCACGATCAAGACCGTTGGCATTGGCGAGGGGACGGTGGACGAGATGGCCCGCCGGCTCTACGGGACGCCCGGGATCGGGATTGGCACGTACGCCCGGGCCGATGGGGTGCACCTGCGTATCGGCGCCAAGGCGGCCAGCCGGGAGGAGGCCTGGACGCGCATCGAGCCGGTGGAACACGAGCTGGAGGACATCTTCGGAAACGCTATCTGGGGCAAGGACGACGACACCTTTGAGGGGATGCTCAGGGATGCGTTCGTGAGCCGCCGCCAGACCCTTGGGGTGATGGAGTCGGTCACGGGCGGGCTCCTGGCGAGCACGCTCACCGACGTACCGGGGGCGGCGGACTACTTCAAGGGCGGGCTGGTCACGTACTGGACTGATCAGAAGATCGAGGCGGGAGTTGATCCGGCCGTTATAGAGCAGCACGGAGTGATCTCACCCGAGACGGCGGCGGAGATGGCCCGGACGGCCAGGCTCAGGCTCGGCACGGACTACGGCGTCGGCATCACGGGCGTGGGCGGCCCCGACTCGATGGAGGGGAAGCCACCGGGGACCGTGCACGTTGCCGTCGCGGACCCGGATGGGGGGACATCAACGCTTTCGATGTCGATGAACCAGGGCCGGGCGGCAGTGAAGCGTCGCGCGGTGCTGACAGCAATGATCCTGCTGCGCCGGGCGCTGCTCGGGGAGCGCCGGTGAGCAGGGAGCCAGGGGAGACCGTTACCTCCTTCCTGCGCGAGTTCGACGTTGCGCACCCGGACCGGGGGCGGCTGGCGGCCTATTTCACGGAGGACGCCTTCTACCACAACATCCCGCTGGAGCCGCCATCGCCGGCTTCCTGGCGAATATGGGTCCCTTCCAGCCGGCCGGGTTCGAGGTGAAGCGCCAGGCCGTGAGCGGGAACGTGGTGATGAACGAGCGTGTCGACCGCTTCACGGTTGGCGGCAGGACAATTGAGCTGCCCGTCATGGGTGTGTTCGAGTTGCGTGACGGGCTCATCGCTTCGTGGCGCGACTACTTCGACCTGGCGATGTTCCAGAAGGCACTGGCGGGCGGTTAGCGGCCCCTCACACGAGCTTCGCGCAGGCCCAGCGGAAGAGCTCCGATGCGGTTGGGTAGGGATGGATTGTGCTCGCGACCTGCCGGGCAGTGAGGCCGTGCTGGATGGCAAGGCATGCTTCGCCCACGAGGGTGCTGCCGCGAGCGCAGAGGAAGTGGGCTCCGAGCAGGGTGCCCGTGTCGCCGTCGGCGATGACCTTGACGAATCCGTCCAGCCGCCCGGTGGTGCGGAACCAGTCGAATTCTGCGGCGCGAAGGATCGCGGTGCGAACGCTGGTGTGGGCGTTGCGGGCCTGGTCCTCGGTCATCCCGGCGTGCCCGATCTCGGGTTCGGTGAAGATGGCCCAGGGAACGAGCGTCTCGGGGATTGGCTCGCATCTCTGGTTGAGGATGTGGCGGGCGATGTGGTGCGCCTGGTAGCTGGCGAAGTGGGTGAACTGGAACTTGCCCGTCACATCGCCGGCGGCCCAGAGGCCGTCCAGGTTCGTGAGCCCGCAATCGGCGACGGTGACAAAGCCGCGCGAATCACGAGCAAGGCCGAGCTCATCGAGCCCATCGGGAACCTGTGGGCGGCGCCCTGCCGCCACGAGGATGTCCTGGAACTGGAAAGCTCCACGCCTGGTGGTAACGGTGACCTCGCCACCTGTGCGGTCGACGCGTTCGATGGCGGCGCCGGTTTCGATGCGAATGCCATCGCGTTCGAAGAGCATGGTGAGTTCGAGAGAGACCTCGGCGTCCTCGGTGATCGCGATACGGTCGAGAGCTTCGAAGATGGTGACCTCGGTGCCGAGCCGGTTGAAGGCCTGGCCGAGCTCGAGGCCGATGGGTCCGCCACCGATAACGGCGAGGCTCGACGGCTGCGCGGGCAAGGTGAAGATGGTGCGATTCGTCTGCGGCCGCGCCTCGGCAAGTCCGGGGATGGGAGGCAGGCCGGGCCCGGTACCCGTAGCCACGACGGCGTTCTTCGCGGTCAGCACTCGCCCATCGACAGCCACGGTTGTGGGCGCCGTGAAGCGCGGGTTCCCCCAGATCAGCTCGATGCCGTCGCCGCGCATGCCACCGTTGGGGTCGCTGCCGCGGACAAGGAGTTGCACGGCGTGGATGCGGGCGACGATTTCGTTCCACGAGAGGCCCTCGTCCCCGGCGCGCTTGGAGATGTCGATGAGCGCCTTGCTGGGGATGCAGCCGTCGTTGAGGCATTCCCCGCCGAGGTGTTCGCGCTCGACGACTGCGACCTTGAGGCCGCGCCTGCCCAGGGTGCGGGCGATGTTATCGCCCGCCGAACCGTTGCCGATGACGATGAGGTCGAACTGTTCCATGCCTGAAAGCATGCTGGTTCGGCCGTGGCATCGCCAGCGGGCGGGTCAACGGGGAAGGCCGAGCCCGCGGGTGGCGATGATGTTGCGCTGGATCTCGCTGGTTCCCCCGGCGATGGTGCGGCACACGGTTGTGAGGTAGGTGAGGGCGAACTGCGCGTGCAGGCGTTCATATGGCGAACCCGGCATGAGCGCGCCGTGGAGCCCGAGGACGGCGAGCCCGGTGGCTGCGATGCGCTGGTCAAGCTCGCTGAGGAAGAGCTTGAGGAGGCTCGCCTCCTGGTTGGGCACTCCCCCGCCGGCAATGATGCTGGCCACCCGGTAGCTGAGCATGGTGGCGACCTGCACTTCGACGGCATGTGCAGCGAGCCGTGCCCGGTGCGGCGCGGCGGCCTTTGAGCCCGAGTCGCGGAGAAACGAGCAGAGGTCGTCTATCGTGCGCCGGGCGGCGCCGGCGTTGGCGATGTTGGAGCGTTCAAGGTCGAGGGTGGTGGTGGCCATGTACCAGCCGCGGTTCGCCTCTCCAAGGAGGGCGCCGGGAGGCATGCGGACGTTGTCGAAGAAGAACTGGCCAAACCCCTTGCGGCCCGCCATGTTGAGGAGCGGCTGGAAGGTGACTCCGGGCGAACTGAGGTCGAGAAGGAAGTAGCTAATGCCGCGGTGCTTGGGCGCTTCCGAATCGGTGCGGGCGAGAAGGTACATCCAGCCGGCGTAGTGGCCGTGGCTGGTCCAGATCTTGGAGCCGTTGAGGATCCAGTCGTCCCCATCGCGGACGGCGGTTGTTTGCAGGCTGGCGAGGTCAGAACCGGAATTGGGCTCGCTGAAGCCCTGGGCCCAGACTACGTCCCAGTTCGTGATGCCGGGCAGGTGGCGGCGCTTCTGGTCTTCAGTCCCGTACATGATGATGGTTGGTCCCGCATAGCCCACGGCGGGTCCGCGGGCGCCGTTCGGGGCACGGGCGTAGGACATCTCTTCGCCAAAGACGAGCTGTTCGACCGCGCCGAGGCCCATGCCGCCGTATTCGGCCGGCCAGGCGGGGGCGATCCAGCCCTTTTCCGCGAGCTTGCGGTTGAAGGCCCGCAGGCGCTCGGGCTCCTCCTCTTCGGCATAGGGGAAGCCTTCGAGTTCCGGCCGCATGTGGTGGCGCAACCATCCGCGCACGCTTTCGCGCAGGGCAACTTGCCCGTGGGTCAGCCTGAATTCCACGGGCGCGAGTATACGGGGACGCGGGGCAGAAGTGATGTGCGCGAGGGGTACAGGCCCGGGCGGCGGCCAGGCAGCTACGCGTCCGCCAGGTCCTCGAGAATGGGAAAGGCCTCGGAGAGGTTGCGGATGCGGTGGATACGATCGCCTTCGAGCCAGCGGTTACGGCCCCAGTCGACGAGGAAGACGGCCGGGAGCATCTCGGCGAGCCACCGGGCGGTGTGGGGGTCGTCCTCGAAGTGGGCCAGAGGCTGGAGCTCACGGAGCTTGCGGACCTTGAACTGGGCCGAGGTCTCGCGCCAGTGCGGGCGCAGGTGCAGCGGAGGCACGATGCCGAAGTAGCGCCGGAACCACCGTTCGGTGAGAGCGCGGGCATGCTCGCCGCGGGCGGTGACAACGTGGCATTCGAAGCGCTCCATGGCGGCGGCGAAGCCCTCACGCGCGCCAGGCATGGGACGCCGGAAGGCGTAGCGGGACCTTTCCGTGAGCCAGAGGAGGTTCTTCTTGCCCGGCGCGTCTCGCCGCTTGGCCTTGCCCTTGCCGGGATTGATGCCGAATGGCGGGCGGCAGAGCACACCATCGAGGTCGAAGGTGACAGGCTGGCCGCGTGAGGGCATGGCGCACATGGTACCGGCGGAGGGGCCGGCGTGCTGTGGCTGCCAGCCGGCGCAAGATAGGCCTATACTCCTGCGAATCAGTTCGAGGTGCCGCGGATGTCCTGGGTCTCGAAACGCAGTCTCATCCTGTTCCTGGTTGTTGCGCTTCCGGTCGCAATCGGGATGGCCGGTCAGGGGGCGCCGGGCACGCATGCGGCAGCGCCTAATGTCACGACGGAGATGGACCAGTCGCCCCCTGATGGCAGCGCGGTGGCCCCCGGAACGACGGTGACCTACACGGTGACGGTCACACTGGCGACAGGACAGGCGAGCTCACTCACCATCCAGATGACCGGCACGGCGAACCTGACGGACAAGGCGCTGGTCTGCACAAGCACCGCCCAGGGCGCCGCCGACACCACCGGGCCTGGTGGGGGCCCCAGCTGCAAGTGGGACGGTCCCGTGATCGCCGACACGTTCACCTTTACCTTCTCGGGCAAAGTCAGCGGGCCCGTGGCGGACCTTCTTGCGGGGAGCGTCGTCTGCACCGATACGAACTCATCGAACACGTGCAGCGACGAAGCAACGGGCGACCAGGCGGCGATTGCCGACTCCGACGGGGATGTCGGCCCGGTGGCGGTGGCCGCGACTCCCGATGCGACCTCGGAGGTGACCCAGTCGCCGCCGGGGAACAGCATCGTAGCTCACGGAACGCCGGTGACGTACACCGTAACGGTGGTGACAGGCAGCGTCCTGGGCGTGCCCATGACGATTCAGCTGAAGGGGGATGCGGATCTGACGGGCAGGACGCTCACATGCACGAGCACCACGAACGGGCCGGCGGATGTGACGGGGCCGGGTGGAGCGCCTTCCTGCATGTGGAGCGCCCCTGTGGCCGCCGGGCTGTTCACGTTCGTCTTTTCGGGTGATGCCGTGGGCGCCATCGACGATGCCGTTCCGGCCGCCACAAGCGTTGTCTGTTCCGATACCAATGCGAACAACCAGTGCGACGATGAGCTGGCGGGCAATCGGGTGGCCCTTGCCGACTCCGATGGCGACACGGGGCCGCTGAGCATCATTCCGCCGCCGGACGTGACCTCCGAAGTCGACCAGGCGCCTGCGGGGGGGACGGTGATCGCGAACGGGGCGCACGCGACCTATACGGTGACGGTGACGCTTGCCACAGCGCAGAGCGAGGCCCTGACCATCCAGCTGCGCGGCGATGGCAACCTGACGAATCGCACCCTGACCTGCACGAGCACGACGAACGGAGCCGCGGACGTGACAGGGGCAGGAGGCACGCCCACGTGCATGTGGACCGGCCCGCTCGTCGCGGGAGTGTTCACCATGGTGTTCGCGGGTGACGCCACCGGGACGGTGGGGGATGCCATCCCGAGCAATCTGAGCATGGTATGCACGGACCTCAACAGCTCGAACAGCTGCATCGACGAGACGCCTTACTACACGGTGGCGCTGGCGGATGCCAATGGGGATGTTGGTCCCCTCACGTTCCAGACAACGTTCAAGCTGGTGTTGCCAGTGGTGGCGAAGGACTGACGCGCTGGCGGCAATTCGCGCGCAACGCTTGTGACAGGCGATCGTGAACGGCGATGGGCCTGATTGAGGTGGCCGGGCTTGCCGCGGCGGCATTTGCCGGTGGTGCAATCAACGCCGTAGCGGGCGGGGGTTCGCTGGTGAGCTTTCCCGCCCTGCTGGCCGCTGGCTACCCATCGAAAGCCGCGAACGTGACGAACTCGGTCGCCCTCTGGCCCGGCTACGCGGCCGGCTCGTTCGGGTACAGGGCAGAGCTTCGGACACAGGGCAGGCGAGTGCGTGCCCTGGCGGTCCCTGGCGTGCTGGGCGCGATCGCCGGGTCCGCCATCCTCCTCTCAACGCCGCAGTCCGCCTTCGACGTGGTTGTCCCTTTCCTCATCCTCTTCGCCTGCGCGCTGATGGCGGGGCAGGACCGGCTGGCGCAGTTTTCGACCACGCAGCGGCTCGCCGCCCGCCACGACGAGCAGGTGCCCGCGTTCGCTCACCTTTCGGTTTTCATCCTGGCGATTTATGGGGCGTACTTTGGGGCCGGGCTCGGCATTCTCACCCTCGCGGTGCTTGGGCTCCTGCTCCCCGACGATATTCAGCGGTCGAACGCGCTGAAGGGCGCACTCTCGCTCATCATCAACGGCGCCGGAGCCGTGTACTTCGTGGCGTTCGGGCCGGTCGAATGGGCACCGGCGGCGGTGATGGCGGTGGGCTCGGTCGCGGGGGGCTACCTTGGCGTGGGCGTGGCACGGCGTTTGGGGCGGCGCTGGTTGCGCGTGGCCGTCATCGCCTATGGACTCGTGGTGGCGGGAGTGCTCCTCTGGAAACTGCTCTAACCACGTCCTTCGCCGGGGTCTGTCGGGCGGAAGGCCACCATCCGGACTGCCCGGGCCAGCGCGGCGGTCGCCTCCGCGGAGCCGTCGAAAGGGACGCCGAGCCAGCGGCCGATGGTCCGGGCAGCGGCGGGGTGCTCGCGGGCATACCTGTCCAGCTCAATCACCCGTTCATCGAAACCAAGGAACCGCTGAAGCGGCTGGAAGCGGTCTCGGCCGGTCTGCACCTCGATGGCGGGCTGGTGCATGAGGTTTCGGAACCATTCGGCACGCTCTCCCCAGGCCGAGACGACCATGATCTCACGCCTTTCGCTATCAACGCGGACGACCTCGAGCACGGTGTGGCGGAGCTTCCCGGTCTTTCGCCCCCGGTGACGGACGAGGATGAAGCGCCGGCCGAGGAGGCGGCCGAGGCGGAGCCGGTAGAGAAGCACCGGCAGGCGCGCGGCAAGGCGCACCAGTCCCGTGGGGCGGGGACGCGTCACAGGCCCGGCAGCGGGAATCGCGGAGTTGCCGGGGGAAGACATCACAACCGATTCTAGACCCTCGACCCGGGGCGGGAACGCTGGCTCCGCGGTCCCCGCGAAAGTACGCTTGCGCGGGATGGGAGAAAACGAGGCTGCGCTGGGGCACCTGATCCGCGCCAGGACGTGGTTTGACGGGGTGATCGCCGTCTCGGCGACCGGGGCCGGTATCGAGCTGGGGCTCTTTGAGACGCTCCGCGAAAAGGGTGAGGCGACGGCGGAGGAGCTGGCCGCCGCGTTGGACCTTGACCCGCATGCGGTCAACGTCTGGGCCATGACGCTGGTTCACCATGGCCTGCTGGAACCTGCCGGCGTGGGCCATGTCGCCCTTGCCGAAGGTGCAGGGCAACTTGTGGGTGAGCCGCGAACGCCGTTCTACCTGGCCCCGCTCTTCGAGTTTTACCACCGCTTCCTGGGGACCGACTTTACGGAGCTGCCTCGCTTCTTCCGCGAGGGCGAGCCACGGCCCCCGCGGCGGCACGGGCTGGCGCTTGTCCGCAACATCGCGGCGCAAACGTTGGCCATGCACGAGATCTTCGCCGGGAGCCTGCTCGCGGAGCTCCCTGAAATAGCAGGGCCTCTCGCAGCCGGCGGGCTGCTGCTCGATGCCGGGTGCGGAGCCGCCGGGCTTGGCGTCCGCCTGTGCGACCAGCTTCCCGCTGCTCGCTACCTGGGGATTGACCTCGATGAGGTATCAGTGGCGGAGGCGACGGAGCGAATTGCAGCGGCCGGGCTTTCGGGGCGGGCGCGAGCGGAGGCGGCCGCGCTCGATTCGTTGCCCCAGGGTTGCGCCGACGCCGCCACCTTCTTCCTCTCGCTGCACGAGTTCCCGCTTGAGGCAGGTCTCCCTTCGCTGGTAGCCGTGCGAAGGGTGCTGAAGCCGGGGCACTGGCTGCTGATTCTTGAGGAGTACTACCCGGCGACGCCGCTTGAAGCGCTTGAGGAACGCGCCCGGTCCGCCATCCAGTTCCAGTACGAGGAGCTCCTGTGGGGCAGCCACCTGATCACGCGTGCGGGGCTCAACAGGCTCCTCCGGGAAGCAGGCTTCACCGAAATCACGTGGCGCCCGATGCTCGGGGGAAATCTGGAACTGGTGCTTGCGAGGGTCTTGTGACGGGAAACGGCGGGAAGAAGCTGGAAGGGGCGCTCTTTGACGAATGCGCCGGCTGGATCTGGGAGCAGCTGCAGGAGGAAGGCGTGTACATCGCCGGTGAGGTCGTGGACCTCATCCTCGCGACGGAGCGGGAGCTTGGCGTGCATTCGCGCGAGCCGGGCGAGATTGCCCGGGTGCTGGAGGAGGAGTTTCGCATGCGCGGGATCGCGGCAAACCCGTTCGCCATTGATGCGCCCCTCATCCAGAGGGTGCTGGAATGGGAGGATGACTTCCTCGGCTTTGCGGGGATGAAGCGGGCGGAGAGCTAGCGAAGGGCATTGACGGGCGCGCAAGGCCTGCGCCAGACTGGCTGGACACAGCAGGGGAGGTGATGGCAACAGAGACAAGCACAGCGCACGCGGGAAAGCGCAGGATCAACCAAGCGCCAGGTCCGTCGGCGGAGACGGATGACGAGGTGGGGGCAGAATCGAAGCACTCGGCGGGTGGCCCCCCGGCAGGCACGGTCGAAAGGCAGCAGACAAACCAGCACGGGTAACCGGCTGACAAATGAGCGCCACGTGCCAGGGACTCGCACTCCCTTCACGCTTTCCTTCAACCGGCAGTCAGCAATCGCCCCGTAACTCCCGGGCAACCGGGTGGCGGAGATCTGCCGCAGCGTGCTCCCATAATGGTCCGGCGACGGGCCCCAGCAACAGGAGTTCGCATTTTGTGTGGAATTGTGGGGTATGCCGGTTCGCGGCCGGCGACACCCATCCTCGTCAGGGCTTTACGAGACCTCGAGTACCGCGGCTATGACTCTGCCGGGATTGCGATTCTTGGCTCCGCGGACGGAGAGGGCGTGGAGATCACGAAGCGTGTGGGGAAGATCGCGAACTTGGAGTCGGCGCTCGACGCATCTCCGGGGAGCGAAGCGACGACCGGGATCGGGCATACACGGTGGGCCACGCACGGCCGGCCCAGCGACCTGAACGCCCACCCGCACACGAGCTGCGGCGGTGAGGTGGTGGTGATCCACAACGGCATCGTGGAGAACTACGCGGCGCTGCGAAGCGCGCTCATTGCACGCGGGCACGCCTTCGCCAGCGAGACCGACACGGAGACGATTGCGCACCTGATGGAGGAGCGCACAAAGTCCGGGCTTTCGTTGTTGGAGTCGCTGCGGCTCACGATCGCCGAACTGGAAGGATCGCACGCGATCGTAGCGATGAGTCCATCGGAACCGGGGGTCATTGTGGCGGCCCGGGTCGGCAACGCAGGGGGTGTGGTAATCGGGTATGGAGAGGGGGAGATGCTCGTGGCGAGCGACCTCGCGGCGATCCTTCCCCACACCCAGCAGGTGGCGTTCCTGGCCGGGCTGCAACTGGCGCGGGTCGACAGGAGCGGGGCTTCGTTCATCAATGGCGATGGCTCGGCGGCGGCGGTCGAACCGCGACGGGTGCCAATCGACCCGGTGAGCGCACTCAAGGGCCAGTACGAGCACTTCATGCTGAAGGAGATCATGGAGCAGCCCGAGGCTCTTTCCGACACGATCCGGAGCCTCGTGACGCTTGAGCCTGCCGGTGTCCACCTGGATGACCTGGGGCCGATTTCGGAGCGGCTGAGCGAAGTGCGGCGGGTGATTCTCATTGGCATGGGAACCAGCCTGCACGCGGCGATGGTGGGCCGGGCCTTCATCGAGCGGCTCGCGGGCGTGCCGGCGGAGACGGACAACGCGAGCGAGTTCCGCTACCGCGACCCCGTGATCGGCGCGGGTACGCTCGTCGTATCGGTCAGCCAATCGGGGGAGACGGTGGACGTGCTCGAGGCGATGGCGGTGGCAAAAGCGAAGGGCGCCATGCAGGTGACGATCTGCAACACGGAGGGGGCACAGACCACGCGCGTGGCGGACGGCACGGTCTACACCCGGGCGGGACTGGAGCGGGGAGTGGCGAGCACGAAGTGCTTCACCACGGCCATGGTGGCGCTATACGCGCTGGCCCTGCGGCTGGGCGAGGCGAACGGGCACCTGGGTCCCGGGCAGTTGGGCGACCACATCCAGGACCTGGCACGGTTGCCCGACGCGGCAGCGCGCGTCCTGCAGGACCACGCGCCCTACAAGACGCTTGCCAACCACTTCTACGATGCCCGGCATTTCCTTTTCCTGGGACGCGGCCTGGCGTTTCCGGTGGCGATGGAAGGGGCCTTGAAACTGAAGGAGATCAGCTACATTCACGCCGAAGGCTATGCAGCCGGCGAAATGAAGCACGGGCCGATCGCGCTAATCGACCGGGGGTTTCCCACCGTGGCGGTGGCGCCGGCACATGCTCTGCGGTCGAAGCTGATCTCAAATGTCGAGCAGATCCAGGCCCGGGGTGGTGAGGTGCTGGCAATCGCGAGCGAGGGGGACCAGGAGGTAGCAGCGCTGGCCAACCACGCGGTGTTCATCCCGGCGGTATCGGAGTTCGTGGAGCCTTTCGTGGCGACGCTGCCGCTACAGTGCCTCTCGTATTACATTGCCCTGCGGCGCGGGTGCGATGTGGACCAGCCGCGCAACCTGGCGAAAACGGTGACGGTGGAATGAAAGGCGGCATCAGCGCCGCGTATCGGAAGCATTGATGCGATTGCACTTGGGGAGCCCGGGGGTGCGGTATAATCACCGGGTCGAGCTATCGGCGGTCGCTATGAAGGGACCCCGGAGGTATTGATGGTAAGCATGACCAGGTCGGTCGTATGGTTTTCCGAGGTCGGGCGGGAGGACCTCGGGCTTGTCGGCGGCAAGGGTGCGAACCTTGGCGAACTGACGCGAGCCTCTATCCCGGTGCCGCCGGGCTTCGTGGTGACGGCCGATACCTACTTTCACTTCATCCGCCAGAACGCCCTGGAGCCGCTCATCAAGAAAGAGCTGTTCGGCCTGAACACTCACGACACGAAGGCGCTCCAGGAGCGGGCAGCGCGCATCCGGGAGCGCATCATCGCGGCGCCCATGCCGCCGCACATCGCCGAAGAGATCCGCCAGGCCTACCACGAGCTGGGCGAAGGCCCGGTGGCCGTGCGCAGCTCGGCGACGGCCGAAGACCTGCCCGAGGCGAGCTTCGCAGGCCAGCAGAGCACCTTTTTGAACGTGGTTGGCCCCGAGAACGTCGTTCGCGCGGTGCAAGCCTGCTGGGCGTCCCTTTACGAGGCGCGAGCGATCTTCTACCGGGAGGAGGCGGGCTACGACCATCTCAAGGTTGGACTTGCCGTCCCCGTGCAGCGCATGGTCCAGTCCGAGAAGTCTGGAGTGATGTTCACCGTCGAACCGGTGACTTCGGACGGCACGAAGATCACGATTGAAGCCGTGTACGGCCTGGGCGAGGGCATTGTTTCGGGGGAGATCTCTCCCGACCTGTACATCGTCAACAAGGAATCGCTCCAGATCGCCAGCAAGCACACGATTTCCCAGGAGCAGATGATTGCGCGCCGCCCGGGCTCGGATGGCGCGCACGAGGAGGCGAACGCCTGGCTGCCCGTGGCCCCCGAACTCGTGGACACGCCAAAGCTGACCGATGAGGAGATCCGTGAGCTGGCACGCATCGGCCGGGACGTGGAGGAGCACTACGGCCACCACCAGGACATTGAGTGGGCGTACGAAGGGGGCAAGTTCTACCTCACCCAGGCGCGTCCCGTCACCACCATGCGTGAACAGCACGCCGATGAGGGCGAAGAGGAGACTGCGCCGGTCATCCTCTCCGGGCAGCCGGCGAGCCCGGGTGTGGGCATTGGCGCCGTGCGGGTGCTACACAGCCCGGACGAGATCGACCTTGTCCAGCGGGGCGATGTGCTGGTGGCCGAGATGACCACGCCGGACTTCGTGCCCGCCATGAAGCGCGCATCGGCGATCGTTACGGAACGCGGAGGGCGAACGTGCCACGCGGCCATCGTTAGCCGCGAGCTGGGGATTCCCTGCGTGGTCGGCGCCACGGGTGCACTGGAGCGGCTACCCGTGGGGCGTGAGGTGACGGTCGATGGTTCGCGGGGGAACATCCATGACGGACGGGCCGAGGCACGCCTGGCATGGGCGGAGAGCCAGAAGGAGCGGTACGCGAAGTCCGCTTTGCTCAAGACAACGACGAAGCTTTACGTCAACCTGGCGGAGCCCGAGCTTGCCGAGGTCATCGCGCAGCGAAGCGTAGACGGAGTGGGGCTCCTGCGGGCGGAGTTCATCGTCGCTCAGATTGGCACGCACCCGCGGACGTTCATCGAAGAGGGGCGGCCCGAGGAGTACACGCGCCAGCTCGCCGAGGGCATCAAGCAGTTCTGCAAGGCCTTCGCGCCGCGCCCGGTCGTGTATCGCCTGACAGACTTCAAAACGAACGAGTACGCCAACCTGCGGGGCGGGGCGAAGCACGAGCTGAACGAAGAGAACCCGATGATCGGGTATCGGGGTGCGGGCCGCTACATCAAGGAGCCCGACATCTTCGCCCTTGAGGTGAACGCGCTCAAGGATGTGCGGCGCGAGCACAGCAACCTGTACGTCATGGTGCCGTTCGTGCGCACGCCGGGCGAGCTGAAGGGCGTCAAGCAGCTGCTTGCGGAGCACGGCCTGGTGCGCGGCGATGACTTCAAGCTCTGGATGATGGTCGAGGTGCCTTCGAACGTCATCATCCTGGACAAGTTCATCGATGTCGGGATCGACGGGATCTCGATTGGTTCAAACGACCTTACGCAGTTGGTGCTGGGGTGTGACCGCGACAGCGAGATGCTCGCCGACACCTTCGACGAGCGCGACGACGCCGTGATGGCGGCGATCCAGACGGCGGTTGCGGTGGCGCGGCGGCGCGGGATCACGGTTGGCATCTGCGGCCAGGCGCCAAGCGTCTACCCAGAGATAACGGAGAAGCTTGTGGAATGGGGCGCCACGAGCGTGAGCGTCAGCCCCGACATGATCGACCGGACACGAGAGATCATCGCGAACGCGGAGGCGAAGCTGGGCCGGGCGCCGGTTTAGGGAGACAGTCTCTTCCCGGCCGGGCTTCTTGACAGGGCGCTGCTCGCTTCTCGATCATGCCCAGCAGCAGCCAAACGATGGGAGGTACGCCAATGGCCGTTCGCGGCTATGTCCTTATCGAGACGGACGTCGGCAAGGCGAAGGCTGTCGGCGCAGCCATCACGGAATTCAACTACCCCGGCGCGCGGGTCGCGGCGGTAGACACCGTTACGGGCCCGTACGATGTGATCGTGCAACTGGAGGCCGATGACCTGGACCGGCTCGGAAACGCCATCACCGATGCAATCCAGAAGGTCTCGGGTGTGCAGCGGACCACGACCTGCCTGGCGGTGCGCCTCGCCTGACCAGGCTGCAATTCGTGGCGCTGTCTGCTGACGGCCCATGCTCGGAAGTCCGGAATGACCACACCCGGGGAGGCCATGATCAGCGTCGACGAGGCGCGTGAGCGTATCCTCGCGTTTTTCGGCAGGCTGCCCGCCGAGCGCCGCCCGGTGCTGGAAGCGCTGGGGCAGGTGCTCGCCGAAGACGTTGTGGCGCCGTTTGACATTCCTCCCCTCGACAACACCGCGATGGACGGCTACGCCGTGCGCGCGGCGGATACGGCCGGAGCATCTGCGGCGGCCCCGGTTGCGCTGAGCGTGATTGCCAACCTGGCGGCCGGGTACGTGTTCGAGCATGAAGTTGGACCGGGCCAGGCGGTGCGAATCATGACGGGTGCGCCAATCCCGCAGGGCGCCGATGCGGTGGTGCCATTCGAGGAGACCGATGAACCGCTGCGGGGGGTGGGCGAAGCTGCCGCGAAGGGTTCGAGCGTGCGGGTGTTCAAGGCGGCGATGCCAGCGGCGAATGTGCGGTTCCGCGGTGAGGATGTTGGCATGGGGCAGGTGGTCGTCCCCGGCGGCAGGGTATTGCGCCCGGCCGAGGTGGGAGTGCTGGCCAGCCTTGGGGTCGTAGAAGTGCCGGTCTACCGGCGGCCCGTGGTGGCCATCCTTTCGACCGGAGATGAGATAGCCGAACCGGGAACGCCCCTTTCGCCGGGGCACATCTACGACTCGAATGCCTACAGCGTGGCGGCGCAGGTCAAGAAGTTTGGCGGTATCCCGCGGCTGCTCGGAATCGCCCGTGACACAGTCGAAGAGATGACGGCCAGGATTCGCGAGGGGCTTGACGCGGACATGCTGGTGACGAGCGCTGGCGTATCACGCGGCGACTTCGATGTGGTGAAAGACGTGCTGGCACGCGAAGGTGCCATCGACTTCTGGACGGTGCGCATGCGGCCGGGAAAGCCCCTCGCATTCGGGGCGTTCGAGGCGCCGGGGGGCCGAAAGGTTCCGCATCTCGGGTTGCCTGGCAATCCCGTCAGCTCGATGGTTTCGTTCGAGCTGTTCGGGCGGCCGGCTATCTTTAAGATGCTCGGCCGGAGCGACTGGGAACGGCCGGTGGTCCGCGCGATCACGCGGGACGCGGTGGGGAATGCGGACGGGCGCCGTTTCTTTGCCCGCTGCATCGTCAGCAGGGGAGACGACGGGCGCTGGTATGCGAGCCTGACGGGAGCGCAAGGGAGCGGAATGCTCACCAGCATGAGCGCCGCCAACGGCCTCGCAATCATCCCCGAAGATGTGCCGGGGGCGCAGCCGGGTGACGAGGTGGAGGTGCTGATGCTCGACTGGGAGCACGCTCCTTAGGCTAGCCCCTGGGCTCGGCGCGTTCGCGCATGAACATCTCTATCAGGTCGACGGGCACGGGAAAGACGATGGTGCTGTTGTTCTCGGCAGCCACCTCGGTGAGCGTCTGGAGGTAGCGGAGCTGGACGGTGATGGGCTCTTCGGCCATCACCACGGCGGCTTCCTTGAGGCGTTCGCTGGCCTGGAATTCCCCGTCGGCAGCAATGACCTTGGCGCGCCGCTCGCGCTCAGCTTCGGCCTGGCGGGCCATGGCGCGCTGCATGGTGCTCGGGAGCTCGACGTCCTTCACTTCGACGGTTGAGACCTTGATGCCCCAGGGCTCGGTCTGTTCGTCGATGATCTGCTGGAGCCGCTGGTTTATCTGCTCTCGCTGGCCGAGAAGCTCATCGAGGTCAGACTGGCCGAGCACTGAGCGAAGGGTGGTCTGCGCAATCTGGGAGGTGGCGCGGACGTAGTCCATGATGCGCACAACGGCGGCGGTGGGCTCAACCACGCGGAAGTAGATGACGGCGTTCACCTTGACGGTGACGTTGTCGCGGGTGATGGCCTCCTGGGCGGGGACATCGAGCGTGATGGTGCGCAAGTCGACCTTCACCATGCGGTCGACGAAGGGAAGCATGATGAAGAGGCCGGGGCCCTTCGCACCTACGAGGCGGCCGATGCGGAAGATAACGCCTCGTTCGTACTCCTTGACGATGCGCACGGAAAAAGGCAGCAGGGGGATGACCAGGATGGTCCCCAGGCCAAGAAGCAGGGCCCTGACGATGGTTGAGCCTGCTCCGGTTGGATACTCTCCGGGCGGCAGCCCTTCGGTTCCCGGCGGTTGCTGAGTCATTGAGCCTTCTCCTTCTGCACCTTGAGGCGCAGCCCCTCGGCGCCGACTATACGCAGGCGGTCGCCGGGCTGCGCGGCGCCTTCTTCAAGCGAAGCCTGCCACCGTTCGCCCTGGATGAAGACGAACCCATCGGGCGAAAGCGGCGTGCGGGCGACGGCCACCTTGCCCACAAGGGCGGCAGTGCCGATGTCGCCGGTCATTCTGCGCACGCGGGCCACCCCGACCGCGAGCGAGACGAACATGCCGACAATGAAGAACGCCAGGACTCCGAGCAAGATTTTCGATGGCTGGAACTCGGATGGGGTATCGCGGAAGGCGATGATGCCCCCGAGGACAAGGGCCACGACACCCCCGGCGCCGAGAATGCCCCCGGATGGAACGAAGAGTTCGAGGGCGAAGAGGACCAGCGCGAGGGCGATGAGCACCAGCCCGGCGGTATCGACGGGCATGACGCCGAACCCGATGAAACCGAGAACCATGGCGATCACGCCCGCTACACCGGGAAAGATGAGGCCTGGGTTGGCCAGTTCGAAGATGAGGCCCAGGAACCCCAGGGTAATGAGCAGAGAGGCCAGCGTGGGGTTGGCAAGGAAGTCGAGGAAGCGCTCCCAGCCGGTCATGTTGGTGCGGACGATGGGCGCTTCCGCCAGGCCCTGGAGCTGGACGCTGGCGCCGGGCCTGAGCTCGACGGTCTGGCCATCGATGCGGGAGAGGAGGTCATCGAGGTCGACGGCGACGAAGTCGACCACATCAAGTTCGACGGCACTATTGGCGGTGGCGGCGACTGCTTCGCGCACGGCTTCCTCGGCCCAGTTTGCATTGCGTCCGCGCAGCTCGGCGATGCTGCGGATGTAGGCGACGGCGTCGTTTTCGACCTTCTTGCCGAGTGTGCCTTCGATGTCACTGCCATCGGCATTGACGGCGGAGGCTGCGCCGATGGAGGTATTGGGCGCCATGGCGGCAAAGTGGCCCGCCATTGTGATGAAGGTGCCGGCACTGGCGGCGCGCCCGCCGGCGGGCGACACGTAGACGGCCACTGGCACACTTGAACGCTGGATGCGCTGGATGATCTCACGCATGGAGGAATCAAGCCCGCCGGGGGTGTCGAGCTGGATCACCACGAGCTTCGCCTGGTTGGCTTCGGCGCGGTCGATGCCACGGTCGAGGTAGCGCGCCATGATGGGCCCGACTGTGCCCCGGGCGGTAAGGACGTGTACAGCCTCGTCGGCGGTGGCGGCGCCGCAGGCGGCGGCAAGGCCGGCAACCAGCAGCAAGAGCGCGACCGCCCGGCGCAGCAACTTCATGAGAGTGCCCCGGGAACGAGTATACGGGTTGCGGATGGGCGCGGGATCGCCGTTTGGCCGGAAGGGGCGTTCTTCGCCGGTTAAGCGGGCCCGGCTTATCATGTCCGGTACACCGACATGTCTTCACTCCAGATGGCTCCTCCACAACGATGCCGCGGGATGCGCGACCTGCTGCCTGCGGACATGCGCGCTTTCCGGCGGGTTGAGGATGCCTTCCGGGCGGCAACTGCGCGCTGGGGTTACGAAGAGATCCGGACTCCGACGATAGAGAACTACGGCCTCTTCACGGTCGCGGGGGCGCTCACCCCGCAGATGCTCTCGCGGGTGTACACGTTTCTCGATTGGGACGGTTGGAGCGGCGAGCGAGTGGTGTTGCGGCCCGACTCGACCATTCCCGTGGCCCGGGCCGCGGCCCAGGGGGGTATCGAATTCCCTGCGCGGCTTTTCTACGTCCAGAACGTGTTCCGCTTCAGTGACAGCGACGACAGGGAGGACTGGCAGCTGGGAATCGAATATCTCGGCGCGCCATCGCCGGTGGGGGAAATCGAGATTGCCGCCGTCGCCTGCGAGACCCTCGACAGCCTTGGGCTGGAGCCTGAAGTTCGCATCGCGCACATCGGCATCGCCCGGGCAGTGATCGAGGCGCTCGACCCCGGTGAGGGGGACGGAGCCGGGCTTTCGGCGGGAGTGGCTTCCCAGGGGCTGACGGCCCTCCGGCCCGCCGCGGCAAGGCATGACGGGGTTTCCACATTCCTCGATGTGGCCCTGCAACGGGGGGGCGTGCCCCTGCTGGACAACCTGGAGGCACTGGCGACGGGGCTCCCGGGCGCGGCCGCGGCCCTTCGCGAGCTTCGCAGCATTGGCGCCGCGCTTTCCGGCGCGGGCCGGACGGTGGTGGTGGACCTGAACCTGCCCCACGACTTCGAGTACTACACGGGCGCGGTGTTCGAGTTTGCAGGCGGGGGCCATTCGTGGGGCCGCGGCGGACGCTACCGTCCTGCGGGGCCCGGGACACCGGAAAGTGCCTGTGGCATCGGCCTCGACGCTGCCCAGCTGGCGGGCCACATCTCGGCTTCGACGCGCCCGCCGCTGGTGGTCTCCATAGTCCCGGCGGTAGAGAGCGATATGGCCCGCGCCGTCTCTGTTGCGCGCGCGCTGCACCGCAGCGGAATCGCGGCCGCCCTCGCAGCGGATGCCGGGAATGCGCCCATGGCGGTGCGCGTTTCTGCCGATGGCCTTGTCGCCCGCACGCCCGCCGGCGAGCACAAGCTGGCCGCCCTCGATGACGTCGTTGGGCTGCTGCTGCAATTCAAATGACAATCCGGCTCGCGCTGCCCACCGGGGATCCACGCCCGGCCGTTGGGGCGCTCCTGCAAGAGGCGGGTATCGGCGCCGAATGCTACGAGCCCGGTTCACGCGTGCTCCGCTCAGTGGTCGCGGAGGAGCGTCTGACGTTGCGCGTCTTCCGCGAGAAGGACATCCCCATCCAGGTTGCCCTGGGGAACTACGATCTTGGCATCTGTGGCGACGTGTGGGTCTCGGAGCTGCAGATTCGCTTTCCCCTCCAGCGCGTCGTGCAGGTAGGGTCGCTGCCGGGCGCGGCTATGAAGGTCTGGCTCTGCGCCTCGCCCCAATCGGGGGCGGTAGCGGGGCGCGTGCCTCCTGCCGGGTCCCTTGCCGGGGCACGAGTGGCCTCGGAGCTCCCCAATCTCGCCGACCTGGTGGGTGTGCACCTTCGCATTCCGGGGTACCGGTTGCTGCCCCTGTTCGGGTCGGCCGACGCCTACCCGCCGGAGGACGCGGAGCTGGTGGTAATGCCGGCCGAAGGGCCCGAGGAGGTGCAGAGGAAGGGCCTCGTGCCGCTCCACTGCATCTACGAAGGGGGCCTGGCCCTGATCGCGAACGCCGACTCCCTTGCGGGCAAGGACCTCTCGCCGCTGCTTGGGAAGCTGGGGCAGTTCCTGGGAGGAGAGAAGGGCTCGATGGACCTGCCCCCCGCGGGGGGCGCGAGCGCCTTCCAGACGTTTGGGCGGGACACGACGGTTGTGCGGCTTGCCCTCCCGGATGGGCACGCCCAGCGGCACACCTGGGTTGCCCTTGCCGACGCCGGTCTAACGTTCGAGGGCTACGCGGAGAAGACGTTCGTGCGCAGGCCGGCCGCCGGGATCGATGGCCTGGAGATAAAGGTGCTCCGCCCCCAGGACATGCCTGCGCTGGTGGCCACGGGCGCGTTCGATATCGGCGTTACGGGTATTGACTGGCTCACCGACCACCTCTGCCGCTTTCCCTCTTCGCCGGTGCGGATGGCGGTCGATCTTGGCCGCAGCCGCTACAAGATTGGCCCGGTTGTGGACGAAAGCTTCGAGGCCGAGAGCACGGCAGAGGCGGTGCGGGCCTGGAACCGGCTTGGCAGACCTGTTCGCATCGCCAGCGAGTTCCCGGCGCTGGCCGAGGCCTTTGCCCGCGACCACCACCTCGCGCACACACAGGTAATCCCTATCAGCGGGGCGAGCGAGGGGTTTGTTCCCGAGGACGCCGACATCCTGATTGAGGGGTCCGAGACGGGAACCAGCATCCGCGCAAACGGGCTAAAGATGCTTGACCCGTTCATGGAGTCGACCAACTGTGTCATAGTTCGCCGCGAGGCCGTGACGGAGAGGACTGACCTGCTGGCAGATCTGCTGGCGCGCCTTGAGAAGGCGGCCCGCGCCGCGGCGGTGAGCTGATGCCACCGATCACGCTTCACATGGTGCTGGCCCGGAGGATAGCCGGGGAGGTCGCATCCGGGGATCTTGCCGGGTGTCCCGGGTCTTACCTGCTGGGAGCCACCACGCCCGATATCCGGTTGCTGACGCGCCAGGACCGGTTCAGCACGCATTTCTTCGACCTTGGGGGGCCGGACCACCAGGATTCGGTGGGGGCCTTCCTGGCGCAGCACGGGCGCTTTCTCGACCCGGCGAGCCTGAACCCGGAGACGCGCGCGTTCGTGGCGGGCTATATCAGCCACCTGGTGATGGATGAGCAGTACATCACGGGGGTGTACCGGCGCTTTTTCGCCCAGCACGAAACCCTGGGGGGAGCAATCCGTGCGAATGTGATGGACAGGCTGCTGCAGTTCGACCTCGAACGGGCATACAGCAACGACCCGGTGCTGAAGGGCGAGATCTGCAGCGCGCTGGCGTGCACGGTCGAGAACATCGACGCCGGCTTTGTGGAGCCGGATACGCTGGAGAGATGGCGATTGCTCACGGTTGAGGTGATGCAGAGAAACATGGACTGGGACCGGATGCGGGGGATGATTTCGAACCACCTGCGATTCAGCGGACTCGAAGAGGGTGAGACACTGGGGTCGTTCCTCGACTCGCTGCCGGAACTGCTAGACGAGACGGTGGCGCACATCACAAGTGCGGAGATTGAGGCATTTGTGCAACGATCGACGGAAGCCGCCGGCATGGCGGTTGAGAGGTACCTTGCATGCGGATAATCCGCAACGCCGAGGAGGGCCGGAGGCTCCTTCTCTCACGCAAGCCGCTCGAAACGGAAGAGCTGCCGATGGACGTGCGGGAGACCATCTTTCGCACGTTCGGGCAGGAGCTCTCACCGGACGAAGTGGTGCGCCGGGTGATTCGGGACGTGCGTGACGACGGCGACAACGCCGTGCGTTTCTACAACACGAAGTTCGATGGCGCGCAGACCGGCGAACTGCGCGTAACGGAAGCCGAGATTCGCTCCGCCTACGACGAAGTCGACAGCGAGGTGGTTGAGGCTCTGCAATTCGCTGCCGAGCGGGTGCGCCGCTACCACGAGCAGCAGGCGCGGGGGGCGTTCTTCGACTTCAACCAGGGCGGGCTCGGGCAGCTGACGCGGGCCATCCAGCGCGTGGCGGTTTACGTGCCCGGCACGCGGGCGCCGCTGCCCAGCACGGTCCTTATGTGCGCCATCCCGGCCCGGGTGGCCGGCGTGGATGAGCTGTACATGACGAGCCCGGTGCTCCCTGACGGGTCCGTGCCCGCGGTGAAGCTGGTGGCGGCCGATATCGCCGGGGTGGACGCCGTGTTCCGGGCAGGGGGCGCCCAGGGGATCGCCGCGCTGGCCTACGGCACGGCCACGGTGCCGCGCGTCGACAAGATCGCCGGCCCGGGCGGGCTGTTCGTCACCATCGCCAAGAAGCAGGTCTTCGGTGATGTCGGCATCGACTCCATTTACGGGCCCACGGAGACCGTGGTGATTGCGGACGAGAGCGCCGACCCGGAGATGGTGGCCTGTGACTTGCTGGCCCAGGCCGAGCACGACGCTCTCGCCAGCCCGATTCTGCTCACGCCTTCGCACCACCTGGCAGAGCGTGTGGCAGTGGCCATAGAACGGCAGCTGCGCGACCTGGAGCGGGGCAAGATCGCCCGGGAATCGCTGGAGAACCGCGGTGGCTGCATCCTGGTGAACGACATTGACCATGCCATAGAGCTGGCGAACTACTATGCGCCCGAGCACCTCTGCCTGCTCGTGGACAACGCCATGGCCTACGCGGCGAAGGTCCGCAACGCGGGTGGGCTCTTCCTGGGCGAATCTTCGCCCGAGGCGATCGGCGACTACACGGCCGGTCCGAGCCACACGATGCCCACCGGGGGGAGCGCGCGCTGGAGCTCGCCATTGAGCGTGAACGACTTCATCAAGACGACGAGCGTGGTCAACGTTCCCGATGAGGTGACTGATGAGCTGGCGCGCGCTGCGAGCGTTATCGCCCGCGCCGAGGGCCTGACCGCCCATGCGCGGGCCGTCGAGCGACGGATCCAGGGCCGCTAGTGAGCGCCGAGGCCGGACCCCTCCGGTTTGTCCGCGGCGATTTCCAGGACCTTGAGGAGTACGTCCCGGTGAAGCCGCTCGACGTGCTTGCGCGGGAGATCGGCGTGCCCGCCGGTCAGCTTGTGAAGCTCGATGCGAACGAGAACCTGTACGGCGTCATCCCCGAAGTGCGGGAGGCCATTGCCAGTGCACCGCTGCACATCTATCCCGACCCCGGGCAGGGAGCATTGCGCGAGGCGATCGCGGAGTACGCGGGCGTGACGCCCGGGCAGGTCGTAGCCGGAGCGGGCGCGGACGACCTGATCGACGTGATCATCCGTCTCGCCGGGCCGGGGACCATCGTGACCGCCACGCCTACGTTCGGGATGTACGGCTTCCTGGCGAAGATCGCGGGCGCGCGGGTTGTGGAGTCGCCCCGGGGCGCCAACTTCGAGCCCGGCCTGGCCGCGATCGAGCGGGCCGTGGACGGCGGCGCCCGCGTGGTTTTCCTCGCGTCGCCCAACAACCCGACCGGCAACCTGTTGAGCCGCGCCGAAGTGGAGCGGCTCTGCCGCATGGATGCGCTGGTGGTGATAGACGAGGCGTACATCGAATTCTCGGGGGATTCGGCGGCGCCCCTGCTTGACGAGCACTCGAACCTGGTCATCCTGCGGACGTTCAGCAAGTGGGCCGGGCTGGCAGGGCTGCGCGTTGGGTATTCGCTCAGCCATCCGGACCTGGCGCGGCTCATGATGGGCATCAAGCAGCCGTACAACGTCAGCGTGGCGGCCGACGCCGCGGCCCGGGCTGCACTCGAACACCGCGCGCAGATCTTCGAGACGGTGCGCTGCATCGTGGCGGAAAGGGAGCGCATGGCGGGGCTGGTGGGCGCCCTGGGCTGGATGACGCCGCTCCCCTCTTGCGCGAACTTCGTGTT
>WBZY01000656.1_pt1 | contig 24382 bp, 23 predicted proteins | sample 5204191 | NCBI WGS metagenome assembly WBZY01 (sample SAMN12344363, study PRJNA552823) | activated sludge metagenome | biome: Activated sludge suspended growth; feature: Anammox Sidestream; material: Wastewater; isolation source: activated sludge from anammox sidestream of wastewater treatment...
GGTAGTCCATTATTTGCACCCGATTTCCTTGTCGTATCTACAAATCAGTTCGTCCATTTTCGCCTTGTTGTTACGATACACGAAATAGCCACCGATGACACCACCGATAACACCCACCGCCAACATAACTACTGCAAGTATAATATAACTCATTTTATTTCTCCTTTATTTTTCTTAGTATTTCTTTCTCAATTTCCTTGATGAAAGTAAGTTTCAAAACGGTGCAATTTATGCACTGTAGCTGCATCTCGTGTAACAGTTCCTTGATGGTCATCTGCCACAGGGGTTTATCCATTGAGCAATCCTATCACCCGTTCAGCACGTTTCGGAACTTGCCTGTAATACCGGCTGTCCCTCAGTTCTGCCGCCGCATCGTCCCAACGTCCTGTATTAACGGCAGCGATAAAATGCACGAATTTACTTGCCCTGTCATACCCAAGTTGAAAAAGGAAATCAGTAAGCGCAATTCTCTGATTGTGTGATAGGGTGCGAAATGCCGGAAACAGTTTATGGCAATCTGACACGGCTGAAATCAAATCAATGGCAAATAGCCGGTCAATATGTTCGTCAAGGATATGGCCGTTGGCTTTCAAATAGTCAGCAATGTCCTTCGGGAGTCCTCGCGCCTGTATGTTATGCCCCACGCCGATAGTTGACACGCCCTCACTGCATTTGTACGGTTTGTTTTTCCGGCCTTCATTGCCTTGAATGAACTCTCTTGCGGTCATATCAACACCATCAACCAACAGCACAACGCAAAATCAAAGACCATCATAATCATCATTAAACCAACCACAATACCCATATTACTTCCCCTGCTTCAAACAGAATCCAAGATACATAAGACCAAGCAACCCGCTAACCAATGCCGTGATGACAATTTTAAGTGCTGTGTTTTTACAAGTTTCAGCGTAGTCCATCATATTGCCAAGAAATTCGTGTTGCTTGTAATGCGTTTCACGGTCAATATAGAACGCCCTTAATTCTTCTTGAAATGCCTCTTTAACCGCCGCCTTAATATCATCCCGTTCCATCTTGACCGTTCTCCTTTTTTAGTATATTGCCTCAATCGGCGGGCAGCCGGTTGTCTCTCCGGTGGGTGTTACAGCACCCAGCCCATCCACTTACATCAACGTCTCCGCAACTGCCTTTACTACCGCCAATGCAATCAAACCGCCAAACCCTGTCGCCAAGAAGTCAAAAACGTCCCACGTGCGAACCGTCCAAGACTTCGCACGGATAGCGTCAAAGGTTTCCTTGACCGCCCCAGCTATAATCGCCGCCACAAATCCATACGCTTCGGGCTGCGAGAGTCCTAGAGCGAAATGGCAGATTAAGCCGACAATCAGACTGATAACGAAACCCGCTATGAAGTGATATAATTTGTCCATTATTTCACCCCCACCGCTTGTTTAAGTACCGTCCCTGCTGCTTTACATTTCTCAACATAGGCATTGTAGGCCGTGAACTCTGTAGTGTTCCCATCCACGGCAGTTCTCAACGCCTTGAGTTCATCATTAATACTGTACTGCGCCCGTATCTTCTGAACGGTCTGGAAATCAATTTTGTCGGCTTCATAATTCGCTTCAATCAATAATACAGGCTGATCGCTCGGCAGCGTCACGGAATCAGGTACTTCAACGTAGGTGAAGCCGTCCAGTTCGCCGATTACCTGAACGCGTTCATTGAGTTTTAGTAACTCGTAATCAGGTTCAACCAAAGTGATTGTTGTTACATCTGTCTGTATCTTCTTATATTTGTATTGTTTCATTTTAACTCTCCTTTTATTAACTATGTGCTCCCATCGCTTCGCTATCGCTCGGTTACTCAGGGTAACAGGCGAGGCGGAAGCCAAGAACGTTGTTCGCATACGCGCGAGAGTAGCGCCAATAGGAACTCCAAACGCCGGCACGCGTACCAGTGTTCCAACTCCCGGACGAGACGAGGCACAGCTCATTAACGATATACTGACAAAAATAATCTTTCCCGAATGTATTGGTTCCTGTGGCGTCCACGCCTGTTCCGGCCTTCGGAAATCCCATGCCGGTCAGCAGCCAGCCCGCGCCACTGGTGGCCTCCGAAAGCACTTGATTCGTTCCGCTGCCCATAGCCATCGAATAAGCATATCCCGACTTGAATGGCGGTGTAAACTCGGTCATCGTCGCCGCGACACCCGTTGCGCCCCAGTGATCTGTCGCCAATGTATTCCCTGATGTATAGGATTTCATCGCTGTGGCTGTTTTCGCGGCGTAAAATTTACCTGTGGTGATCGTACCGGCGTCGGTTCCAGCATCATACGGAGTCCCAAATGCTGACGAGTTAAAGGCGATACTGAATGTATCGTCGGTCAGTTTTGTGACTTGCCACATCTTATCTTTTGCTCCGCTCCAGTCGGTCTGTGTGACGGTGTTAATCATGATGAAATCTCCGTTGACGAGACCGTGGCCGGTTATGGTAATGACTGATGCGGCCGCCTGCGACCAGCCTTCAATGGCCTTCACTGCCGGCGCGATAGCCGTTAATCCGATGGATACTTCCCACATTCCACCATTCAGGTCGGCAACGCCGGACGCCTGACCGTTGTGTGTCGTTTTGGCGAATGACTGAGCAGATCCCGTCGTGCATGACTTATTGCCGACATATCCGTCGCTGGTATATACAACCGTTGCGTCGTCGTGATCTTTGAATGTATTAGTGTTGCAGCCTTTCGGGAAATTATTGGTTGCATCGTACCACGCACAGTAGGTATCGGTCTGGCTGTATTGCGCGTGAGCCAATGATAACATCGCCAGCGCCGCATTTTGGAAGACGCTCTTGACGTGGAAAATCGAACTGGCATTGACGTTACCGTTGGAACCATCCCGACGATGGGCGAGGTCGATTGTTGATCCATTATTATTCGCTCCGCCGGTCAGACCAGTATATGGATTATGCTCCGAGTGAGATGAGAGAGGTTTCCCACCCTTGATAGAGGCGGCGGTGTAGCCTGTACCGTTGGCCACTTTACTGTTTTTGTACTTATCAACAAAAAATCCTTTTTGCTCTTTCCCGCCATCATAGAAAGCACGGTGTAAAGCGTAGCCCGCTGCATTGGCGTCTGTTACATTGGCAAAATCGGAGTAATTTTTAATCTGAATAGAGTTGGTGTGATATGCGACCAGAGTATCGTTAAATCCGTCGGCTGGTTCCTTTGCCGCCACGCCACCGCTGGAATATGCTCCATAATCAGATGAATCTACGCCGATTGTAATATTCCCTGCGTCAACCACCGTGACGGTATATATACTACCGTTGACCTGTGTCATCCCGGCAACATTGGCGATGTAAATTTTATCGCCGTTGGCAAATCCGTGGTCAGCAATCGTGACCTTTGCGGGATTCTCTTTTGAAATAGCACTGATTTCTTTCCATGTGTGCAATCTGTAATAGAACGCCGGAATCCAGACCATAATCGAACCGTCTTTATACTGGTAATTGCCGTAATTCGGAGACGACGGGTCTTGGTAGCCCTTCATGGGTGTGAATCCAGTAGGTAAGATATTCGACGGGCAAACTCCCACGCCAAATCCTATTTGACCGGGTGTGCCGATCATGTTTTCTGTCTGGCCCCATCCAGTGACATTCGCGACGCCGGAGACGGTGAGGTTGGCGGTGCTGACTCCGGTAATGTTGGAAGCTACTGCGTTGAGGTTGGTCACGTTGGCGGTAGTCGTCATTACGTTGGTCGTCGTGATATTCGCCACGCCTGTGCCGTCGTAGGTGGAAGACGGCATGGGCGGTATTGCGCTACTCGTACACACCCAAAGAAACGCCCCGATGATAAAGAAAAATGTTACGATTGATAGTTTTTGTTTCATATTCCCCCCTAGTTCTTCACGAACTCTAAATCCATCACAATAACTGAAGGATTAGCAGTCTGGTTAGCAAATGTGATCGCCATGTCGTTGTTATCCATAATGTGCCAACCGATTAAAGGCGGGCAGATAATCTTTGTCTGTGTTGCAGTTGCCGACCTGTCGGCTAACAAACCACCCGCTACGTCCTCACCGGAAACAACTAAGGTAATGTCGTAATCTGCTGTAGGTGCAGTTCCAGGGTCAGTCGTCACGGAGTAAAGGTAGAATCCTAAAACGTCAAACGTCTTGGAGTTGAACGAGTACGCTGTTATAGTCCCGTCTCCGGTACAAGTCAGCCTTACGATGACCTTCTCAACTTTTCCCGTCTCACCCATAAATGCCTGTTTGGAGGTAAAGACACAACTTCCTGCCCCAAACGCATAACTCGTCCAAATAAACAACATCATCATTGCAACTAATATTTTCTTCATATTGCCTCCTAATTTATTGAAATAAGTAATCTACTGGTTTTTCTGGTATATCGTCTTTCTTTGGATTAATAGCCCTGTCAGTTTGAAATAAAGCGTTTACAGTATTACTTGTAGTTGGTGAAAATCCAGTTCTTGTCTTACCTATTGCTATTGCTAGTCTTGATAATACAGGTTGGCTTGCCGCTACCCTCCAAGCGATAGTAGAAGGTAATCCGTTTCCAGTTAATGTACCAAACAACATACTAGATAGAGATATAGGGTCAAGATTACCGCTTCGGTTTGTTGCTCTTTCAACCCATTTGCGGGAAGTTAATATACCCGATTCTCTTTTCAACGCTTCCTTGACGGAATTAGGAATACTTGGATTGTCTAAAATTTCTGTTCTTAAAACTTCCGCAACCTTAGCTTGTGCAACTGCGTCAACATCGTTTTTTATTCCAACACGCCCTGTTTCTGGTTTTTGAAACTTCTTATAATAATCACCTATTTCCTGATATATCCCCTTTTTAAGACTATGGGCATCTGACAAACTCATTTGCGTTGAAGGGATTACCGTTCCATCTGCTTGCTGTACCCTCTTTAAAAATTCATGCTCTGTTATATTCATTTTTACATTATCAATCACATCGTAATACTCTTGCGGATTAAGTCTGTTTGAGTATTGTTTTTTTAAATTATCTAATGCACCAGAAACCTTGCTAATGTTTATTTCCTCTCCGGCAAGTGAGGCATCGTCTATTATTGGAGTAATCTTGTTTTCTATTTCATTAACAATCTTATTCATTTTATCTACAGTCTTGCCGCCTAATGGTAACTGTTCATCACGCACAAGTGTATTCAATACCTTGCCCCTAGTTGCTGTGTTAAGGCTGCCTGGGGGGATTTTCATTGTTCTTGCGTAGATTTCTTCTGGTAAACTTGTTTTTGAAACAGCGTTTAATGGGGCAACGGCAACCTTACTAGCGACTGAAATTGGATTTGTGTAATCAGAAGCTGTCGCTAGTCCCTTTGCTACCCTTGTTGCGTTGGCTAACCCTGCCGCTTTGCTTGCCGCCCCCAAACCTAAAGAAAGATTTAATGCTGAAGTAACTGGTTTTTCATAGGCGTAATCAGCTATCTGCTCTGGTATGCCTAATGGATTATCAAACGCTTTCGCAAATGGTCTCGCCATCTCTTTTGCCGCTTCTTCATTACCGGCTTTCATGTGTGCGTCCAAAAGCCCCATCTTCTTTTGTGCTAAAGAACTTGCGCCAACTGCCAACCCGCCTATTCCAGTAACCGTGTCAATGGGATGCGTTACAGCGTTAAGCAAACCACTTCCAACATCATATATGTCGCTTCCGATATTCTTAACAAAACCACCAATAGACCTTTCTTGTGGCTGAACTTGTTTCAGTTGTGGCTGGTGTATATTCGTTGCCGGAGTTTCATCTACCCAATCAGACTTACTTAATTGTTCGGTATCATCTACCCAATCTGAAAGTGCCATTATTTAACCTCATTACCGTTAGCGTCATAAAGTTTATTCCCGACTCGATAACCTCTTTCACCTGTCCTCTTATTAATAATAGGTACTGCGCCGGACGGGATTGCATTAGGTGGTGTTCCGTCTTTACCAAAGTCTTGTCTTGCCCACGCCATTCTTTCCATTGCTAAACCATGAGAATTAACAATATTAGCAAATGTCTCTGGACTATAAGACGGGTCAAGAATATCTGATGCAACCTTGAACGCCCATTCTCCACCCTGTGTTCCACCGATAACCCTCATCAGAGAGTCGGCTAAGAACTTCGTCTTTTTCTGTAACAATGCCGCATCGGGGTCATTTAATTTTCTGTCAATCCATTGGTTTAATGCGCCTACGTCTTTGAATTTTTCTTCTGGCATTAATCCTTTTGATTTAACCTTTTCTCTTAACTCGATAATCTCCGGTGCTTCTAATTTATACATCTTAACAGCCGCCGTTACGTTAGCGGTTGTCGCACCACCCCTCTGACCAGCTTTAGCAAGTTTCTCTTTCTGTTCTGGACTTGCGGAAGCATTAATAAACCGCCCAGGTTCATTGCTATTTGCTTTATTGAAATCATCGGCGTTCATTGAAACAACTGAATCTGTTTTGTTGTCATAAAAGGCTTGTATTTTATATTTACCTAATGCTTCATATCTTGCCCTCCCTTGCTCTGCACTCTTGGTAACATCTCTTTTCTGTTGTTCATCTGCAATAGCAAGATTGATTTCATCTTGTGTGGCATTGGGATTTTCTCTTTTATACTTTTCAGAAAACCCTTGAATAAAAGCCTGTGTAGCTGTCTTAGGTGTGCTCTGTCCTATATAATCATTCTTGAACTTGTCCATTGCAGCTTTTAAAATGCCCTGTCTTGTTTTGGAAACTTCACCAAATGTCTGTGCGGCTATAAATTCAGCCATCTTGTATATGTCTTTGGTTATCTTCTCATCAGCAAAAGGCACATTAGGTTTGTTCTGCTGAAGGAAATCTCTGTACGCTTTTTGCGCTTCGTAGTTCGGGTCGGGAAGTGACGGCTCAAAACTCTTTACAAACCTGTGCATCTTTTCCGTGAAGTCCATATCCTCATCGGTAGGTCTATTGTTAATAGACTCATACGGTGACATATCCGCATAAACTGAATTAGGTTCGTTTGCCATTTCCGGTTTATTTGTGAACATTGGTGTTTCGCCGTAATCCGAAAACATACTGCCCATTCTTCCCGCTTCTTCTGGTGATAAAAGTGTTGATGCCATAATATCTCCTATAATCTTTCGCCGTCGTAACTTAGATAACCACTCTTTCCGGTTTTTTCATCGTACCATTTCTTCCCGCCTGATCCCGAAGGTATGGTTGCCCCGCCACCAACAACGCCGGGTGCTTTAATATTTGAAGATTCAACACCCTTCATTGCCGCTTCGTAAGCCATTTCGTATTCTTTCATATATCTCTGAAGTTCACCCTCATAGATATTCTGGTTTCGGGTGTTCTGTGCTGAAGCGTTGAACATACCGGCTTGGTTCTGTGCGTTATACTGGTTGGCGTAAGCGTTATTCTGGGCGTTGTATTCAGCCATTCTTGCGTTGGCGTTTGTGGTGTAATTCGTCTTGGCTACATCAGCCGCATTGCTAATATTGAATTGAGAGGCCTGATTAGAAGCGTTGGCATTGAACTGATTCGCCTGATTTCGAGCGTCATACTGCCGATTATAAGCGTCAGCCAACGTGAGGAAATTCGTCTTAGCAGCGTCATTGGTAAATCCGGCATTGGTCTTGGCAATATCAAATCCGGTCTGGTAGTTAATTCTGCCCTCGTCAAGATCAGCTTGGAAATTAAGTTTATCAGCGTCAACGTCAGTTTGGAAGTTGAGCATTTTGGCTTGCATCTTGGAAAGGTAGTTTTGTTTCGCTTCGTCTGAAATAGACTCCCACTTGTAACCGTACTTCGCCATTTCAGCATTGAAGTTGGATTTAGCCGCTTCAAGTAAACCTTGATAGTTCATCTTCGCTGCGTCATTCGCCATTAAAGCGTTGGTCTTTGCTGCGTCTGCCTGATAACCGTATTGTGTGTTATAAAGTCTTCTAGCTGTGTTCGCCGCTTGACTCATAGCACTCTGTAAGCCCTGACCGTAGCCCTCTAAGGATTCTCTCAAGGTCATCTTGGCTACATTAGGATTGTCGTAGTATCTTGAAGAAATTCTCTGAACAGCGTTCCTTAATCCCCTGACAGCCGGAGCCGCCTGTTCCTGTGTCATAGCTTTTATTTTCTGCTCGTCATAAGTCGGAGGTTCGTATTTGGCGTAATCCATTGCACCAGGAGATTTAAAAGCGGGAGAGTCACCGATAGATTCTATATCGGGAGCGTTGTATTTTTCCGCTTCAAACGTCCGTGAGTTTGTGTAGGTAGGTGCGTTATATTTCTTGTCATAGCTAACTTGAGTAGGTGAATACTTCCCACCAAAGGCATACGGCGATACGTTATACTCTGCCGGAGAATAGCTTTGGTCGAAATCGTAAGTGCCTATGTCTAAGTCACCAGGCATTTGGTATTGTCCGGGGTTATATCCCACAACATCATACCCTGAAGGTGCGCCGCTTCTTCTCGAACCGCTACTACCTCTGTTGAAACTTGCCGTTACACTTTGAGGCGCACCACCAGGCGTATCCGTTGCCCAACCGTTAGCAGTATTGACTTTCCCCGCCATTGCTTCCAAACTTGACAATGGAATCTGGACACCGTTTATGTTTTGCATTGTTCGATAGTCTAGGTATGGCGCAATAGGTTTATTAGCCATTATATAATCTCCTCTATGATAAGCGATAATTCCTGATTACGTTTCTTTCTCCGCTTCTTTTCTTTTTCTAATTTGTCCTTGTCCTCCCAAGGTTTAAGAAGGGATTTCCTTAAATCAACCTTGAAGAAATTATTGCTCGCTGTATTCATCCAGTTTCACCCCGTAGTCTAAGAGATAGAACCCTTCGTCAACCGCAGAATGAGCGAACTTGACTGAAAGATTCTGGTCAACCCAGTTAATGTTATCTCTATGCCGTCTTATTCTGTCGTTGGTTCTTTCGGCTGTTAAAGACCTTGTGAGTTGCTTGGATGGGTCGTTCACACCGTTTCGGTACACATCTATGGTCATGTTTCCGGCAGTTTGTGTTTTGACTCTTGTGACTAATTCGCAGTTTCTGATTTTTCTGCCTTTGTTGCTTAGTTCAATTGTGGCGAAAGAAGATACTGCCGCGGTGATGTCATTCACGCCTGAATTGAGAATATAAACCGTCCCGTCTGCCTGACCACCGGCTAAGTGAACTACAGGAGCGTTCCCACTTCCCGCATCAGCTTCACACTCGCATTGGAAGTTGTTTGCGTAAGAGTCTAAAGACCAATCGGAAGTATGAAGATCGTAAACCAGAAATACATTGTTATTTGTCGCTGAAGCACCCGTAGTCAGACCGATTTTAAGAACGTGGAATACAGAGTCATACTTGAGATACATCTTAGATTCGTAACCCGTTCTGATACAATCTCCCGTGTCGGTGGTGTCAAAGTAATTCTTAATCTTGTCGAAATTAGGGACAAACGAAACAGACTTGCCGTCCGTCATCATTACACCGTTTCTTGATAGAAAGAACGCCCTATGCCCGCCTTCAATCGCTTCAATGACCTCAACGCAATTAGCGTTCATAGTGCCGTAGTAAGTAGAGAGAGAAGTCATGTTCCCGATTGCGCCGTCCTCATCTGACTTTGTCAATAGACTGACACAACCACCACCAGCCCCCTTTTCTTCTTGGAAAATTAACAGAGCGTCATAGAAGTTTTTCATGCAGACGATTTTGTTTTGACGACCGTCTCCAACGGGAAATATTCCGCTTTCACTTCCCGACAAAACTTGCGGCATATCGGGTGTTGAGAGGTAAATATAGTTCGGGTTTTTATCGAACACATAAACAGCCCTGTGTTCCCATACGGCGTTGCATAAACCTTTCCCAAAGTCGTTTATATCGTAGTAAGGAATGACTTGTATTCCAATGGTGACAGAAGCGGCGCAATCAGCACCACCTAATCCAAATCTGTACCAGTAAGCGTTATACGTTCCACTGTTGTAAGTTACAGGGCTTATATCTGCCGGTCTGTTAAATGTTACATAACCGGAGTTAGCCAATCCATTAGTATTGTCTGTAAATGTTCCAACAGTTTTCCATGCCCCGCTTGTAGAAAGATATTCAAATTGGTCAATGGTTGTAGCCGCTACTGTGTTCGGGGTAGGACCAACATCTATATAAACTCCAATTATCGGGTCTGCTGAACTAAAGTATAAAAGGTCATTATCCGAATCCATCCCGCCAATGGCTATAGCTGTTGTCCCATACAAGAAAGAACGCATTGCCGGTTTCTGCGCTGTTGGTCGAATCGACAATGGATAGGATATTGCGTTTCCAACGCCCTCACCGCTTCCTACTGTTGCTTTGTATGTTAATTTATTTTGGAAGGTTGTTGTGCTTGTCCCACCGCTTGCGTCATAGAAGATAGCTTCAACAGCGTCCACTAATCCACCGTCCCACACGTTTTGAATTGAGTTCCACGCCGAACCATAGGTTAAAGAACTTATTTCAACTTCTGCATCCAATTCTGCTGTAAATGCTATTTTAAGCCAGAACCCGTTAAGGCCGTACATATAATTAGGAACTGCGTCTGTGGGAGTAGTCCATGTCATTGTGCCTGTCTGTGCAAGTGTCTTAGAAGATGAAGCCGTGTTGTCTGTAATTGTTAGATTTTTCCAACCCGTAGCAGTATAATAAGATATGAGTGCGGTAGAAACCGTGCCGTTAGGTTTAGATACAGTCCACGTTAAATGAGACGGCATTATCGGGGCAAGAACTAATATGCAGTCGTGTGTAGTCTTTAAAACACCTCCGCTAAACGTAGCCGCCCACGCTGTTTTAACGGTTGCAACTGTATTGCTTGTAATCGTGTCTATAACATTTGACTCTGCCCCACCTAGTAACGTACCCGCCGCCCATTGTGTGTGTGTGCCGTTTTCTGTAGTGGTAATTACGTTTCCAGCTGTTCCAGCGGTTAAATAATAAGCGGTAAGCGTTACATTGTCGTTGCCTCTGTACGCACCGCAAGTTGGATGAGCCGCCGCACACTTATAATCCGTGTCAGGGGTTCCGGTGTGCATAATAGCCGAAACAAGGTTGTTCCTTGAGTAGAAAGCAGAACCACCTATTAACACTTCACCCTCTGAAGGAGTTAATGTTGTTTTGAATGTGTATGTTTTTGTGTCTAAGGTAATCGTGTCGCCGTCGCTTGGAGTTCCGTCAAACGTAAGAACTCCGGCAGCGTGTATGTTTATCGGTTGTCCTACTTTAAGGGTTGTGAGGAAAGCCGTTCCTGTACCGGTAAGTGTTGTTTCGGTGATATTTCCCGCAACGGTCTTTGCCATTGCACTATAAGTAGCACCTTCAGAAAACCGCATAGAACTAAGGCTATCTAAAACTGCAACAGTAGATGAACTGGAATCAGTCATCTGTGATGTGTAATTGATTCCTTCTTCGGGAATGTCGCTCATTGCAGTAAGGCTGGCTAATACAGCAATACCCGACCCAGTTATTGTCCCATCTGTAAATGTTTCACCATTAACAGGAAACTCACCTGTTCTATTTTTAATATAATATGAAGATGGGGTAAGACTTTTTACGATTGTGCATTGCTGTTTAGATATTAACCCTGTTACAGTTGAACCAGCCGCCCATGCTGTTTCCGGAGGGTTGGGAATAGTCATTAATTCCTCTGCCCCGTCCATATCATTCTCAAAGAACGCCTGAACATTCTGTGTTGTACCCGCACATATCTGGTGTTGGTCAACCCCGTTGGAGTAAATAAGTAGGTCGTTCAACACGCTCCAAGAAGCCGGTATTGTACCACTAGAACCGTCAAAGACTTCACTCCCGAAAGCACCCGTAGTAACCGTTGGAGGCGCGTCAGTCGCTTCCAAAACATCCCCATCGGTCATCTGTGCGTAGAAGTGTCTTTCTGTTCTTTTCCCTTTAGAGAACTGGAACATGGACATGACACCGTTGGTTGAGTCTGCCGTAGAATGTTTCTTGATATACCCTGCTCGTTGTTTTAAGCCTGGGTGCATCTGTCGCATATTCTGAAGGGCAGAAAGTGAGCCTGGGGCTAATAGTCCTGGTTCGTGATAGGTGTCCATGCCCCCTTGAAAGGCTATTGTGTCAACGTCTGTGAGTCGTTTGTCTTGTGCCATATTAATAAAACGGTTCAAAGGAGTAGAATACTTCACTCAAGGGAACATCTTCCCTCGTTCCAGCGTAGCTTCTAAGAGTTTCAATCAAGTCCTCTCGGAAGTCGCTCATCTCTGTCGCTTTGTTGTCTTGGGGGGATGTTACGGAGTTCTTCAGCATTAAGGTCGCTCTCCGTGAAATCAGGTGATGGAACGGTTCAGGGAGTTCCGAAACCGTACCGTAATACTGTGAAGAAGCGGATGTGTTTGTGACAATCGTAGCCACTCTAACAGCGGAATAATCTGATATAACGTCATCCCACCCCCCTGTAATGCTTTCAATCGTAAGTCCATTGTAGTAGTCGGCAACAGGCTTGGCTGTGGTCGCTAATGTCATAGACTTTAACCCACCCGCAGACGTAATACCCTGTGTTAATTCTTTTACAGTCTTGTAGTAGTAGAACGTGAGAGCGTCCGAACCGCCACCGTCCCTGACTATGGTATTCCCGTATCGGTAGTACAGATAGTCATTTCCAGAACCGCTTGCGTGTTTTATCTTGACTGAAATGGGAGAAATATTTTCACCGTCAGAATTGATGATATGAGAGAGTCTATACAAATCACTTGGAATGGTGTAACTTCCGCTTGACCCCGATACAGAAGATGATGTGAGAAACATTTCTGGGTATCTCTGAAACAAGAGTCCCCATATGTACTTCTGTGCTTGGTTGATTTTCCGTACAATATCGGAGTTGTCATACGCCCCCGCTTCACTACCCTGCACCAATACCGTGTTGTACTCGTTTAAATCGGTACGGATTTCCTCTAACATGGCGTAGCAGTTATGGTGAATGTATAGACTCTGTGGCATTTACTTATCCTTATGATAGTGGTTCATGTGTGATTTCAACTTGGACGCAAGGACTTTCTGACCGCAACCGTCAACAGGACATTCCACTAAGGGGTCTTTGTCGTCTTTGGGCTTAATGAATCCCTTGTTGATCTGGTCGCTAAGACCTTGCACCATTTCCGTCAACTTTAAGATTGCTTCTCCCTGTTCCTTAATCTGCTTATCCTTTTCTTCGACCTTCTTGTTGAGGTCTGCAATCATGGCCTTCTCTGCTGTCGCCATGTCGTAACCCTGCAAGAGAGCGATACCTAACTCTGCTGCGTATTTCTTGACCTCTGCCGTTGGAGGGTCGTATGGCTGCCCAGAGGCTTTCCGTCTTTCGTTTCGCTCGTTGTAGTGGACAATCTGTCTGACTTTAAATTCTCTGTTTCGCTCGATTGCGTCAGCCTCAATCTGTTCTTCGTTAATGCTCTTGCCCTCGTCATTGAATACTAACCTCGTCAGTCCTCTTGTTCCGATTGCGTTTAAGGCGTGATTGCCTTCCGGTTCTTTTACTTTCTTACGGGTTTTGGGAAGCATGGTGTAACTCAACCCCCCGTAAGTGTAATCCAATTTATCTCCCGTGGGATTCCAAAGGAATATCATTTCTTCTCTCCTTTCTGTTTGATGAGCATTTTATAAATTGCCCGTCAAAAGCGTTTACTGTTTCAATAATTTCTTCTACGTCGGGAAGGTATTCCTCAATCTTGTGTCCTTGAGGGACTTCCTTGACCGCCATAAAACTGTCCGTGTCGCCCTGAAAGATTGCGTCATCTTCCATTAACTTTTTATATAAAGCCTTGGCTTTGTAGTGCTTAGAACCGTTTCTAAAGGGCATGATAAAGTCTGGATTCTTACAGGTCGGGATTAAAACGATGTTGCAATCAAACGCCCCCGCAACGTGAACCGGAGCGGAGTCATTCGTAACTAATGTCTTGCACTTTGAAATAAGCGCAAAGAGTTCCTTGAGATTTAACTTGTCCCTGAAGTCCACACAACCCGTCGTGTCAACGTCTAAATAGGTGTGAGAGGTTAAGAGTTGTCTTTCGACATTCATGTTCCTACCGATGATTCCTACCTTATGACCGTTCTCTTTTAATCCTTTGATGATCTGATTCCAGTATTCAACAGGAAAGGTCTTTGATTCCCACCCAACACCCGGATGAACCAAGACTAATTCTTCAGGATAGTCGCAAATGGATAGTATCTTTTCCAAGTGTTCTGGTTTGTAGGTGAGTTTGATTTGTTTTTCTTTGTCTGGTAATTGTCTGCCCAAAGCACATAAAGACACCCAATCCACGCAATGCGTGAAGTGAAAAGGGACGTTCTGCCCGAAATTTCCCCACGGTAACTGATGGGTGTTTACTTCTAAAACGGCGTCCAATTCCACTTTCGGGTAGTTATCGCTCAGGTGAATGTCTAAGTGGTCAAACACTTCGTAGTCTTTGGACATGAGATAAATATTGTCATTGGGGTAAACTTTCTCTTTGATGTGCCTGATAACAGGTTCTACGGAAATAACATCACCTATCCCGCCCAACGCCCAGATGAATACGTTTCGTTTGGAGAACTCTTTGTAGTCGGAGGATTTTAGTTTCTCAATGTCCCTGTCCAGTTTTTCAAATAATCTCTCCCCGTCCCCTGCGTAATGAATGAAATACGAATCCAATCTGGAAATTCCTGTGATCCTGTCCATGATGGACATTCTATTGAACTTGTACGGAAGCGGGAAAACGGTTTCACCGGAGAGCATGATTTTCATATTAAGGAAGGTCTGTTCCCCGAAGTGGTTTCTCAAAGGCTTGACTTCTTCCACGACATTAAAGATGTGCCTGTGTTTCCGTGAGCAAACCATGACCCCGGTGTTGTAGTAGGTCTTTCCGTCGTACTTGAACCCTTCTACGTTATAGACTTTCATTACCTCATAGATGCAGATATTCCTTGGGGTGTAAAGACCTTCATTGAATATTCCGAACTCATCGGGAGGCACGATGTCGAAGATATTTGGGGAGTCTTTTCTGATTAGAATATCAGCGTCAATAAACGCTATTCTGTCAAAGTCTTTTTTAAGCAATTCGTGTATGGAAAATTTCAACCAGTGGGGAGAGGGAAGACTCATTCCCTCATAACCCTTTAGGACAATCAGTTCAGCATCACACTTCTCTGCGTAGTCCACAAAAAACGGCTGTGTCTTTTCCCATATCTTCTCATATTTCTCACCGGAAACTATGGTCAGTATGGCTTTCTTCATTTTTCCTTATTTTTTTATTTGTGATTTTAGTTTCTTCTTAATGGCTCTTAAACCTTGCGGGTTCATTAGAACACCTGACCTTTTGGCTTGTAGGTGACTGGCCTGAACGCCGCTTTGTTCTTCCCTACACCATGCGCTTTCTGAAATGCGTTCATCAGTTGAATACGGTCGTCTTTGGTCATGTCCCTAAACATCTCTTTTGATTTTTTCTTACTTTCTTCCCTGACAGAAAGCAATTCATAAGCACGTTTCTGTAATTCAACTTCGGGGCGTTTGTTGCTCATGTCACCGTCATAGATTACTTTCAAATCCCTATTATCGGGTTGCCTGAAACCCCCATCATCACGTTTCACAGTGTGAAGATTAACGGGTTCGCCGTAGCCTCTGTCGTAAGTGATGACGAAATTATCCCCGTTGAATTTAACGCCTAAACGCCTGTCTAGGTTTTTGAGGTTCTTCATGAATCCTCTTTCAACTGTTGGTGATTCCATTATTTCTGCTCCCAATCATATCCGTAAACTTTGTTATCCAATGTTCTCATTACTCTTGAGTTTCCGTGGACGGTTATATTTGCGCCTAAACCCTTACCGTAACCGCACCAGAAGTCACAACCGCACTTGAGACGGTAGTAGTCAGAATCCCCGAATAACGTAATCCCATAAAGGTGTAGGTCTCTGTAGCCTTGATACAGAGCGAGGGCGATGGCGTAGTCAACTGTCGAGGAAAAGTAATCGGTGTCAAATTTCTCAATCATCTCCTGTATCGGGTAATTCTTTAAGTCTATATAAGGGATTCCGTTCTGAAGGCATTTGAGTCGGGTACGTTCAGCGTCGTCCTTCTCTTTTAATCCCCATCGCAAGTCGTCATAAATATTCATATCTATGACGAGATTTACTGGTCTGCGTAGGTAAATCTGGGTGATGCCCCATGAAAATTCTTCCATCGGAGCATCAACCCATGTATTACCTTTTCCGATAATGTTAAGTTTCAACTTATGTTACAGTGTCAACAGCCGGAGCCAATGCGCCGGAAGCCGTACCCGCAGTGTTGGTGACATAGTTCTCAAACATAGACATTGCGTTACCAGTAATAGCAGCAGCAAGAAGAACAGCAGGGCCACCCATGCAACAATTATGGTGAATTGTTCCAGTGGATGTCGTTACACATTCAATTATTTTAGTAACCGTATCGCCCAACCAGTTAATCGTGTTGTAGGCGATTTCCGCATCAACAACTGCCGTAGAACCGCTAATACAAATCGAAGCTGTGGAAGCTTTGGCTGTAATCAGAATGGTGTTGTTCAGAATACGGGTATGGTCTGTTCCCACCAACTGAATCCAAAGCGTAGTTCCGTTTGTCGCTGTGGGCTGACGATGGAAACAGTTTTTAATGGTCAACTGGTCTGCCGCATTGGTCGTCAAAAGGAACTGCAACGCCTGTGCGGAAGCACCCTGAACGTAATCCACCGTGTCCAGCGTGACACCCGCAGCCGTGACGTAGAACAATTTGGCAAGCTCATCAATCGAAGTCGTACAAATAATGTTCTTGATGGTCACATTCGCCGCAGAGATATTCCAACAAGCGGCAGTAGATGTCGCCCATGTAATCGTGGGACGGAGATTTCCATTCCCCAAGCCGATAATCGAAACACCTGCAACGTCGCAGGTAATCGTTCCGGCAGCAATAATGGATTCCGTATGACCAGGAAGCACATAGATAATATCTCCACGGTCAGCCGTACAAGCACCGATTGCCTTGTCTATCGAGGTAAATAACTTGCTGGCGGGAACTCTGGAACGATAGTAATTGTAGGTTGCAGTTCCCGCAGTACCTACCCAAAATGTTTCACCTGCGCCAACAACGCCACCACCCAACAGTTTATGGGGCATGATGTTTGCATTGTCAGCAATATTTCTATCTTTAATCATTTTAATTCTCCTTTAATAGTTGTCCCTAGCAGGGGACTTTCGTCCCCCACTAGATACTGGTTAATTAGCTATAGAGCGAAGGTTCAACGAGGTCTTTAATCAGACAAAGCACGTTGCGCTGTTCGCAGCCCAGATTGGTGTAGAGCCGCAAATAGGCTTCCCATTCATCGTAACTCGCTCGCTGGTGAAGCTGTGAGTTATCCAGATTACCCCAACCCAGAGGACTCATTTCATACTTGTAAATGACATCATCGGGGAAAGCGTAAATCAGGTTGGGCTGGCAGAGGGGATCGACGATAATCTCCACCGAACCGTCACCACCGGAGAATGTGAGAACTTCGTAACCGCCCTGAAGTTTGGTCGGCTGGAATCTCACATCGGGCATCAGCAGATTGGCGTACTTGCGTTTCTGTCCCAAACCCATCAGCATTTTCTTCACGGAAGCACCGGAAGCGGTACGCACAACGTCAACCGCCTGTAGCATGAGGTCGATGGATAGTTCACGGTTCACGGACGAATTGGACAGGATATTTGCCGCCCACTTCGGATTCGATGCAACGGTAATACCCTCATAAACAGAAAGGTTTGTTCCGTCATCGAACATACCATACAGACCGGTGATTTCACGGGGTGTGTCGGTTGTGGCGTGTGCCAAATCCCTTGCGCCCATCTTGACCGCAATCGCACCTTCAGCCAGCGTACAAGCAACACCGTTGGTCAGAGTGGAAAGAGTCGGGTGAGTGGCTTTAAAGGTCGTGGCATTGGGTTCAAACGTGACAACCTTGGTAGAAGGCTTGATGGATTTGACTCTCTGACCGAAAGCGGCAGAGTCGCTTGAACCCAGAACCGTATCGCCGGCAGAGGCGTAGAAGTCAACGACCTGACCTTCAATGAGGTATTTAACGCCGATGTCATTGTCAAAGGTACAAGCATAGGTAGCATTGGCCGCAGCACTCGAAGCGGAAGAAATTCTACCCAGCATACCAAATCCGTCCCAATGACACTGACGGTTCAAGTCAACGACCATGCTCTGATAGATGTCGTCAATTTCGTCAGCCAGACCGTCAACGAAAGCGGCTTCAGAACCCTTGGCAGCTTCAATAGCCGGGCCGGTGATTCGCAGAGTTCCGTACAGATACGCAGGGGTGATAGTTCCCTGAATCTTTACGCCGGTCATCGGGTCGGGCAGAATAGCAGATTCCGCACGACCACCAGTGGACTGATTGCGGGCGATTCTCGCACCGAATACATATCCCTTGCCTTTGGGCTGTTTGTCGGATTTCGGGAACAGGTTATAGGTTATTTTTTCATCGGCAAACTGGTTTTTCAACCCGTCACCGTAAACGTACTTCAAGGCATTTGCCAGATTGGTTAAATCAGCATAATTGGACATTTTTAAACTCCTTTATTTGCCCTTCCCCCTAGTCATCATTTCCAGAAAGGCGTTCTTTCGCTCTCTGGCGTTTTTAAGGGTGGGCTCTGTTTTATAAGTCGCAGCAGTTCCGTCCGTGGATGGCACATTCGGAATAGAGGCTTTTCCCGCCAAATATTCTCTAATACCTTCGTCTTTAATCGCTTTGATTAGGTTGTTCATTTTCTTCACGCTCTGTTGCGTGATCCTTCGGATTTCCTTCTTGTCGGTAATATTGATGTCGTTGCACTCGTTCCCAACTCCCAAGGTGTATGCTAAGAAATCCTTGGCTTCCGTTGATAAATCCTCGATGGAATTTATCTGGCTTTTGACTTCGCCCTCATAAAAGGCGATTGCTTTCTTCGCCTCTTTCGCATCCTGTTCCGCTTTCTCTTTCGCTGAATATCTGTTGTTTAAATCCTCTCTCTCAGCCTGAAGTCTGGCGATAGTCTGTTCGGGGGTTTCCATACCCCTCTTGCGGAGCTCCTCTTGTTGCGCCCAATATTTCTGGTACTTGTCGAGGGTGTCGGCTTTCTGGGCAATCTCGTCTAACTTGTCTAAGTCAATCTGTTTGCCGTAAACCTTTTTCCCTGACGCAACGAGGTCAGCGAGTTCTTCAACATCTTCAAGACCGTTGGCTTCCACTAAAGACTTTGCGATCTTTAGGAGTTTCAGGTCTTGTTTGAACCGTGGGTCTTTGTGCCACGGTTGGTCGGAGTCAGACGGCTTCTCCCCTTTATCGTCCGGTGTGGTTGATGAATCCACCTTCTCATCTTTTACTTCTTTATTTTCAGGTTGCGACCCTGATACTTCGCTCTTTTCGTCTGCCATGATTTTTCTCCTTTTGCGTTCTTTAGGAACTTGCCCGTAAAGAACGAAATTATTTTCTTGTCCTCACAAATACGGCGTTTTCAGCGTACTTCTTGGACATATTCTCCATTAAGCCACCTGTCTTGAGGTCGAATCCCTCATAGCCAAGTTTCTCAAGGTACTCTATCAATTCGCTCTTGGTGTAACCCATCTCGATAAATGCGGAGTCGTTCATTTCCAGTATAATCATCGGGGAATATTTCTTGATTAAGTTCTCCGCACCCTTGACGACCATCAACTCACAACCTTCCGTGTCGATTTTGATTAACTTCACTGGTTCGTCGATACAGGAATCTAAAGTAACCATCTCCAATTTTTGTAGTGTCTTTTGTTCTTTGGTTTTCTTATTAAAGGGATGGTGTGATACATCCCAAAGTGCGTGACCACCGTCATTGTCAAGGTTAACGTAGAGTTCCACTTCTTTACACTCATCACCTACGGCATTGTTAAAGGCTTTTACGTTTTTCAGTCCGTTGAGGTTTATGTTCCCCACTAAACATTCGTAATTGGCTTTCTCCGCTTCAAAGGAATAAACCTGTTTGCAGAGTTCCGCACCGATAATCGTGAACCAACCTATGTGAGCACCGCAGTCAATGAAGGTGTCTGTCGGTTCCAACATCCTCACCATCATGTCGGAAACTTCGGACTCATAGAATCCGTCTGACTTGAGCATTAACTTTTGTGTAAATTTATTCTTGTCCAGTTCGAGATTCATTCGATTCCCTTGATTCGTGTCTGCTTTTGATGACTTCCTGGTTCATCTTGTTTGAACCGTCAATTTGTTTTAATCTCAATTCTTGTTCGGCGTTAAATACGTCTTTACGGTTTAAGACTCCCGCAACGCCGCTCATTCTTTCCTGTACGTCGGGTTCAATACCTATTGTCGGCAAATAGGAAATCTGCTCTTTGGCGGTCAGGTCTTGGAACAACTTGTCCATCTGGACAAATTCTCTTGGGTCTTTCGGTTCGGGCTTGGCGTTCTTTTCTTCTTCTGCAACCATGTTCTGATGTAGTGCTACATGGGCGATGGCTTGGGTTTGAATATCAGGGGGTAACTCTGAAAACTCGTCACTCAAGATAAACTTACGATGGACTTCCAAATGTATCCTGTGGTTGTCAAACCTGAATAGAGGGTCATTGGATAAGACTGTTGAGTTCTCGGTAATCCCACCTTTCTGGGGGTCTTGATCTACGAGCATAATCCCCTGAAAGTCGCCAATGGACATCTTGGCGTTTTCGGTTTCTGCTCTTCTGGAGTCAATGCTTTCTTGTGTCGTAAATCCGCTTAATCCCGCTCTCCTAAAGAGTTCATCTCTCAATTCGGGGTTATTAGGTACGTCACCCAAAAGACCTCTCTGGGCGAAATCTATAAGCATACTCATCTTGCCTGAATTGGTAGTCGAAAGACCGGAATCCAGTTCCATTCTTACGTCTGTGTTGTTTCTCAAATCAGAGGCTTTAAATCTGACAATCTTCCACTTGTTGCCCTTCCCACAAATCTTCAACATCCGTTCTTCGGTGAAGATTTCCTGTGCCAAGAGAAGCCTCTTTTTCTGTACTCTGGTTCTTGACCTGACGAATCTCTCCATGTCGGGGGCTTTGCCTCTTTCGGCGGTCTCTCTTAAAGTATCAACCATAATCCCCGAAGCCTTTGCACCAGGACTCTGCCCTCTTAAAATGTTCTTGGGGTCTCCACCTATGTCTTGAATGGACGTTCTCTGTATGGCTCTTTCTTCCAAGACCTGTTGAGGCAATGGAGTGCCTTGGTCGATTTCCGGTTTCTGCCCACCGCTTAACAACGGGTCGTATTCAATGACTTGCATACCTATTCCCAAAGCACCTACGTCATCGGCTTTCTTGATTCCGATTTTTCCAGGTGTGAACATCTTGGGACGGGCAACGCCTTTTCTGTTGATAGCTAATGCTTGGTCGATTTCGTTTATGGTGATCTGCGGTGAGATTAAATTGGACACACCAGCCTCTGACCAGAAATTCCCAGGCATATAATCGTAATGGAAGTCTGTGAGAGAGTAGAACCACTTGCCTTCACTCATGGGAATGGGCATACGGTCATACTTCTTGAGAATCTTATCGTCACAGGAAATGATATATCTTCCATTGGGGTATTTAATGGTCGGCTTCATTTCGATTTCTCTAAAAAGAACCAAAGAGTCGTCGTCTATTGTATAATTGGAAGCGTCATATCCCCTGCCCTTCCAAGTAGATGTCTGACGGACTAACTTGGAAATCCTTGAGATGTAATCAACGGAATTGGCGTTCTGTGAGGAAACTTTTACCTTGAAGGTATCTTCAACCCATTCCTTAGACTTTAAAGACTGAATACCTATCCAACGCTTTTTCTCAAGCCTGTCCCCAAGCACGTCAACATACACCTGAAACGGGATAATGTTCTCAACGCCTATTTCTCCGGTGGGGATTATGTTTCCTTCCTTGTCGAACATCCACCTGTCGTCAAACATCTTGGGGAAGGTACGCATAAACCCAACTCCGTAGAGGGGAACGCAAATGGCGCACTTTTCCAGTTCATCTAGGAACTCTCCGTCATTGTAGGAGTCCAAATACTCTAAAAGCAGTTCGGCAAGTTCAGCAGCCTTGGTATCTTCTTTCTCGTTTGTGTTGGGAGCGACCTTGGTAATGAGTTTCTGACCCAAAAGAAGCGATTTCACACTTCTTACAAACTCGATAATCTGATTATCAACAGGGGTGGGGATGTAATCGGGCATTATTCTTCTTCTGAAGGAACGGGTAGAAGGCAAATACTCAATCCATTGTTCACCAAGATAGAATAAAAGATTCCTGTACCACACATCTTCCATCATTTTTCGGATAGGGTTGTTGTTGGATGAGTCAAACAACTCCCCTATGGAAGTGGCAAGGTTGGAATCGTCTTTCTTGTCGTTTAATTTACTGAATATGTCGCTAAGTCCCATTTATATTACCTGATAGGATTCAGGTTCGTCCTGAATTAAGGGTTTTACTTCTTTACGTTCCTCAAATACGGCGTATTCATGGTAATCTTTCGCCATTAAACGGTTTAAGAGGTCTTTTTTCTCGTCTTGGAGAGAATTAACCAACAACCCAACCGCAAATAAGAGGAAAATGTTCAAAAACAACGAGAGTCCCAATAAAAATTCCATCAATAAAGCCTTTCCAGCGAGAAATCGCTGTTCTGATTGTCCCAAGTCCTCTCTAATTCCAGATGAGCCACTTCGGAAATCGTTCTAGGTTTTTTATTCGATTTTTCAAGGGTGTCTTTCCATTGCACACCCGCCATCTGTAAAGGTCTCGCCATGAAAGCCAACGCTGCTTCATCGTAACAATGATCTTCGGAGTCGGTGTCTATATCTTCAGGGTTGTTCGGGTTGATAACCAAAGTTGGAATTGTCCTGATAAAGTGAATACAGTTGTTGTAAACCTGCATCATGGGGACTCCAAACTTCCCGTCTTTCTCTGGAACAAGCAACCTCTGGTGAAACTGCCTTAACTTCAAAGAACGGTTGGGGTCGCCTGGTCTCATTAGGATTCCCTGTCGTCTAAATTCTTCGGCGGTTGACATTCCCTGCCCGCCACCCCGATAATCAGGTTTCTTATTAAAACAAGTAGGATCACAAAGACGGACAATCTGAGGATTAACAATACCGTTTGACTCATTATTCAAACCCATCGCCTTTTCTTTCTTGATAATCCCATGGGCTATTTCGGAATCGGCTAACCTTAAACCCTGATTGGGAGTGCCGTTCCACCCGTACCATTCGTTGAATCTGTAAAATCTCCCGTCTGCATCCACCCACCACCAACCCACCGAAAACGGGGCGCCAAAACCCCAGTCAAACGTCATAAACACAGGAACATCCTTTGGGACGGGAATTGGCTTGATAACGTGATGAAGCCTGTTCCACTCCTGTAATGCCTGACCTACGAATGTGTCCCACGAACCGTCCTTAAACGCCGGTCTGATATGCGCGGGGAGGGTATTAAGCATCTGCCAATAGGTTTCATCAAGGTAAGGGTTATCTTCAGCCTTGGACTTCACAAACACAAACTTGCCTGTGTAATCTACGGGAGACTTGTATTCTTTGGGGTATATCTTGTCTATCCAGAACGCCTTACAGTACGAGTGTCCAATACCCCCAGGGTTTGTCCCTCCGATAAAGAACGTCTCATCATCCTTCAAACCAGGCCATCTTAAACGCATTCTCAAGTCATTAAATGTGTCGTAAGGGTTCTTCGTAAGTTCATCAACAAGAATAGCCGCAAACTCCGCAGACTGATACTTGGAGGGGTCATCTAAGTTCCTTAAACAAATAACCCCGTTCCCGTACTCAGGTTTCAAAATGAAACACTTGCCGTAGGTCTTGTGGTCTGAATAAGACTGCCCCAACCAAGACGGGAACTCTCTGTCAATTTTAGTGATCTGCCGGTCTTTCAAAGAGGGGTAATCCTCACACGCCAACATCACCTGAACCCAAGTTAACTTGTGGTCAAAGAACCACCCCATCAGCATCCGAACGGCTATCCAACGGAGTAAATAACTCTTTCCGCCACCCAAACAGCCGCCGTAGAGAATATACTTCCCTAACTTGCCGTCTATGATGGCACATACCTCCTTCTGACGCTCCGTGAATTTGGCAACGTCCTTGTCGAAATCTAATTGTGGCTGCTCTTTCTTAGCCATTATCCACCGAAGTGAGGGTCGTTATTGACACACGTTGTCGTGTTTGTAAGCCTGGAGCTAGCGGGAGGTCTCGAACCCCCCACCGTCTGCTTACAAGGCAGTTGCTCTACCGATTGAGCTACGCCAGCACGTTTGAATATTCGGTCGTAATTCGCCCTGTACTTCTTATTGGCGGGCTTTGTTCTTATTTCCGCATCCATCTTATATCCGTAATCTCCGTCTTTCCGTCCTTGTTAAACAACCACACATCACTCACTTC
>WBZY01000366.1_pt1 | contig 24296 bp, 18 predicted proteins | sample 5204191 | NCBI WGS metagenome assembly WBZY01 (sample SAMN12344363, study PRJNA552823) | activated sludge metagenome | biome: Activated sludge suspended growth; feature: Anammox Sidestream; material: Wastewater; isolation source: activated sludge from anammox sidestream of wastewater treatment...
CGGCGACACTGACCTCGTCAGCGTACCCGCCGTGGCGCACTGACCAAACACCGACGCCCAGCGTCGCGATGACCGACTGTTACACCACGGACTGGGACACGATCGGCCCGCACGCAGCGGCGCTGTGACGGCCAGGCGCGCGCCCGGCTTGGCACTGGCGCGTGGCGATGCGCGCAGGCGGCCGTGGCGCTGGCGCGCCGGGGCATGCACGCGCCGCCGCGGTTTGCAAGCATGTTGCGCGGCCACAAAGTGCGACGTGTGTCACATTTTTACCAGCGGCGTGACTTTCGTCCGCGCGTGGCCGCGCCGGCCGGGGCCGGGGCGGCAGACCGGCCGCGGCGCCCGGCGCGGCGCGGCGCGGCACTGGCCGCCCCGGCCCCGGCCGGCCCGGCCACGCGATCGCGGGCCTGCGACGCAGTTCGTTTTCCTGCGCCGGGTTTTTCCTCTACACTGGGCAAAATCTTCGGGGAATCGGGGAATTGGCGGTCATGCTTAAAAAACTGCTTGCAGTCTGTGCCGCAACGTTGTTCACGCTGACCGTGTACGCGGCGACGGTCGAATGGAATGACCATGCGCCCGACCGCTACACGGTCAAGAAGGGCGACACCTTGTGGAGCATTTCCGCGCGCTTCCTCAAGCAACCATGGCATTGGCCCGAGATCTGGCAGGACAACCCCAGGATCGCCAATCCGCACCTGATCTACCCGGGTGATGAACTGGTGCTGCGCGATGGCCATGTCGGCGTGGGCGACTCGGGTCCGCACGTGCGCGCGAGCGGCGGCGAGGCGGCGATTGCGCCGATCCCGCTGTCGGCGCTCAAGCAGTGGCTCAAGAACACGCGCATCGTCGGCGAGGACACGCTGCGCGATGCGCCGCATGTGGTCGGGCTGGAGGAAAACCGCCTGCGCAGCTCGCCGGGGCAGCTCATCTACGTGCGCGGCCTGAGCGCGCAGCCGGGGACGCGGCTGGCGCTGGTGCGCCCGCTCGGCCGCTACTACGACTATCCGCCCGAGTCCGCGGGTGCGCCGCGCGAGGTGCATCGCCAGGAAAAGGACGCATGGCACGATTCGCGTGGCCAGATCCTGTGGCGGCATGGTCCCAACGAATTCACTTTCCGCGGCAACACGCGCTTCCTCGGCTACGAGATGGTCGACTTCGGCGTGGCCCAGGTCACGCGCAGTGCCGCGGACGTGTCCTCGGCGCTGGTGACCTCGTCGGACTTCGAGGTGCGCGAGGGCGACTACCTGCTGCCGCTGGATGACAAGCCCTACGACGACCATTACCTGCCGCATGCGCCCGATGCGGTGCCGGCCAACATGCGCGTGATCGCGTTCAGCGATGCGTTCAACGCGGTGGGCCCGCTGCAGGTGGTGGCGCTGTCGCGCGGCAGCGAGGACGGCATCGGCAACGGCCAGACCTTCGCCATCTACCAGGACGGCGCGACCGTGAAGGACCGCACCGACTATCCCGACTCCAGCATGCGCAAGTTCTTCCATCCCAAGGATGCCAAGGCCAAGCTGCCGCCCGAGTTCGTTGGCCACGTGATGGTGTTCCGCACCTTCCAGCGCGTGAGCTACGGCCTGGTCATGGACGCGATCAAGCCGGTGCACATCGGCAACTTCCTGCACGATCCCGACAGCACGCCCTGAGGCCCGCGGCTCGCGGGCACGCGCCCGGCCAGCGGCGGCGGCTGATTTCCTACACGGCGCGAAGGCAACTTCGCGCCGTGTCGCGTTGTGCGGCCGGCTAGACTGCACGCATGGACACTGCGGCCACCGCCTGGCTCGAAGCCTGGCTCATCCTGCTGCGCGCGCCGGGACTGGGGCCGGTCACGTTGCGCGAACTGCTGGCCGTGCATGGCGGCAGCGTCGCCGCGCTGGCCGCCGCGCGTGGCGGCGCGCACGAGCGCACGCGCAGCGCGGCCTGCCGCGACTGGCTGCGCGCACCCGACCGGCGCCGCATCGACGAGGACCTGGCCTGGCTCGCGCAGGATGGCCATGCGCTGCTCACCTGCGACGGCGCCGGGTTTCCCGCGCTGCTCGACGAGATGCCGGGCGCGCCGGCCGCGCTGTTCGTGGCCGGTGATGCCGGCGCGCTGTGGCAACCGCAGGTCGCGATCGTGGGCAGCCGCAACGCCACGCCCGGTGGCGCCGCCAACGCCGAGGCTTTCGCGCGTGCGCTCGGCGCGGCCGGCTTTGCGATCACCAGCGGCTTGGCCGAGGGCATCGACACCGCGGCCCATGTCGGCGCGCTCGCGGTCGGCGCGAGCACGCTCGCGGTGCTCGGCACCGGCGCCGACCGCGTGTATCCCGCGCAGCAGGCGCAGCTGGCCGCGCGCATCGCCGCCGGAGGCGCACTGGTGAGCCAGTTCCCGCCGGGCACCGGCGCGCAGCAGGCGCATTTTCCGCAGCGCAACCGCGTGATCGCGGGGCTGTCGCTGGGCACGCTCGTGGTCGAGGCCGGCGTGCGCTCGGGCGCGCTCATCAGCGCGCGCCACGCCAGCGAGGCCGGGCGCGAGGTGTTCGCGTTGCCGGGCTCGATTCACAACCCGCTCGCGCGCGGTTGCCACCAGCTGATCCGCGAGGGCGCCAAGCTGGTCGAGACCACGGCCGAGATCATCGACGAACTCGCGCCACTCGCGCGCCGGCTCGGCGCGAGCCTGCGCGAGCGCCTCGCCCCCGCGGCCAAGGACGCGCCAGCGGCACCACCGGCACGGCCCGCGAGCGCGCGCGATGGCGATCCCGACTACGCGCGCCTGTACGCCGTGCTGGAACCTGATCCGCTCGACATCGACACGCTCGCCGCGCGCAGCGGCCTGGGCGTGGCGGCGCTGGCCTCGATGCTGCTCTTGCTCGAACTGGAAGGCGAAGTGGTGGCCGCGGTCGGTGGCTACGCGCGGCGCGTGCGCTGACGCCACGAACCCACGCCGCCGTACATCGGCTTGGTTGCAGGCGCGCCCGGGATCACGATACTTGGGCACGGGTCACGGAAGAGCAGGTCACGGCAGTGCACGCTGGTCGCCACCGGCACCGATGAGAGCCAGGCTTCGTGCTCCTTGAACCAGCCAACACCGCATGTCGCCGCCGGAGCGAGGGATGGATTGCAAGCGGCTCGCGGCAGGTGCGGTCGCCAGGTCAGGGTTGAGGCATGCAATACCGATTCGGCAGTTTCCAGGTGAACCCGGGTGCGCGCCTGCTGCAACGGGAGTCGGTCCAGCTGAACGTCTCGCGCAAGGTGTTCGACTGCCTGGTCTACCTCATCGAACACCGCGATCGTGCGCTCGGACGTGATGAGCTGGCCCGCGCGCTGTGGAAGCACGACAGCGTTTCGGACAACCAGCTCGCGCAAGTCGTCGCGGCCGTGCGCCGGCTCGTGGACGACGATGGCACGCAGCAGCAACTGGTGCGCACGGTGCCCGGCTTCGGCTACCACTGGATCGGAGCGGTCCAAGCCTGCGACGCAGGCGCGGCCGGACACGCCGCTGGCGTGCCGGCGAGCACCGTCGGTGCCGACGCTGCAGAACCAGCCCGCGAGACGGACGCCAGCACCGATGAGGCCGCGCCCAGTGCACCCGCAGCGGCACGCGAATCCGCACCCGCCACGACCTTGCCGCCGCCGCAGGCCACACCCGCGGCGGCGCCACCGCGCCCGCAGTGGCTGGCGCTGGCCACGCTGCTGGTACTGCTGCTCGTGCTGGCCGGCGTGTGGCGGCAGGCGCGGGTCGACGACACGGCGCCGGCCGCGCCCGCTGCGACGGCGCCGACTGCGGCGCAGGTGTGGGTGTTGCCGGCGGCGTTGCCGGACGATTCCGAAGCCTGGGCGCGCGTGGGCCTGATGGCTCTCGTCGGCGAAGGCCTGCGACGCACCGGTGCGGTGGTGGTGCCGGTGGAGAAGGCGCTCGCGCGCTTCCGCGAGCCGGTGACGAGCGAGCGCCTGCCGCAGCTGCGATCCGAACTGGACGCCGCCCTCGTGATCGCGCCACGCGTGCACCGGCTCGGTGAGAACTGGGTCGTCGAACTGGCCGCGGCTTCACGCGCATACGGCAACGTGCGCGTGGACGCCAACGCGAGCGACCTCACCGCGGCGGCGCGCGTCGCGGTATCGCGGCTCAACCAGCGCCTGCAACGCGCGGGCACCGGCCTGGACGGGTCGATCGACGAAACCTTCGACCTGATCGAGCAGGCGATCCGTGCGCGCGACTTCGAAGGCGCCCTGCTGCAACTGTCGCGCCTGCCGGCAGCGGCACGCGAACTGCCGCAAGCTGGCATCCTGGAAGCGCGGCTGGACCTGGAAAAGGGCCGTTACAGCGCGGCGCGCGACAAGGCCCAATACTGGATCGAGGAACTCGACCGCAACACCCAACCCGTTCCACTCGCGCGCGCACTGCTGCTCAAGGCCACCGCGATGCGCCAGTTGAGCCAGCCGGGCTGGACTCCGCTGGTGGACGAGGCGCTGGCGCTGCTGCAGACTGCCGATTCACCGCGTGACCTGGCGATCGCCACCCAGTTCCGCGGCATCGCCGCGATCCTCGCCAACCGACAAACCGACGCGGCGCGTGACCTCGCGCGCGCACGCGAGCTGTTCGTGGCCAGCGGCGATGAGCTCAGGGCCGCGGGGGTGACCAGCACCATGGCACAGCAGGCCGAGCTGCAGGGCCGGCACATGGAAGCGATCACGCTGCTGGAACAAAGCAACCAGGTGTTGAACGCCTATGGCGCGGTGGGTCCGCTGCTCATCAACGCGCGCTGGGCCGCCTACGTCTACCTCAACCTCGCGCGCTGGGATGACGCGTTGCGCATCACCGGCCAGATGCAGCCGTTGCTGCAGGCCGGCGGCGGCGCCAGCAGCTATGAGCAGTTCAGCTACCTGCGCATCCGCAGCCATGCACTGCTCGAGCTGGGACGGCTCAAGGAAGCCGAAGCCTTGCTCGACGAGCAGACGCATCTGGTACAGCGGGAGATGTCCGACAATCCATCCGGCGATGGCAATCTGGTGGAACGCGCCGAAATGTTCCGGCAGCGTGCACGGATGCGGATGATGCAGGGCCGGTGGCAGGAAGCGCGTGCGGCCGCCGCGCGCGGCTTCGAACTGATCGGCAAGGTCAGGGGCGCCAACGACTCGTTCCTGCATCGTGACGATGTCGAGGCGCTGCTGTGGCTGCTGATCCAGGCGCAGGCTGGCGAGGCGCCCTGGAGCCCACAGGCGCCCGCCCTGCACCTCGAGCCGGACCAGATCCGGCTCCTGCGTGCCGCCGAACATGACGATGGCATCCTCGCCCGCGCCTACTGGCATGCGCGGCACGGCGATGACGCGGCCGCGGAAGCCGACTATCGCGCGGTGCTGGCAATGGAACGCACGCGGGTCAGCCCCAACGACCTGCTCGTCGCCGCGCGCACCTACATGCAGTTCCTGTTGTCGCGCGGGCGCATCGCCGACGCATCGCGGCAACTCGACCAGCTCGAGGCCAATGCGCCAGGGGTCGTCGAGCGCGACTATGACGGGGCCCTGACCACGCTGCGCGTGCGCCTCGCCGAAGGCGACGCCCAACGCACGCAGGCCGCCGCGCGCCGCGTACTGGCGCTGATCGGTGAACGCGAGCCACCCGCCGACCTGCGCGAGGTCCTCGAGTCCGCCGCGGCGGTACCTTCCGCGCCACCCGGCTGAGCCGGCTCGACGCCGGACACGGGCATCGACCACCCTCGCGCCGGCAGCAGCGGGCCGTGAGCGACCGCCGCGGCGGGGCCTCCGTCCCGATGCGTCCCACGGGCCGGGGTCTGGCGCCAGAGGCGTGTCCCGAGTCCGCCGCCGACCGCGCCCCTAACCCGGTCACGGCACGCGATGCCCCTTGCAATCAGCAGCTTGCGCACACGGCGTGCAGACCCGCGCACCTCGCGGGTCACGACCGTGGCCGCCGACGGGCGGGGCACGGATGCGCAGCGTCATCGATTCATCATCACATCCACCCCATTCCCACACCGGATCGGCACGACACCCGGCATGCCCCGGCGCACCGTCGGCCGGGCCGGGGTGCGTTGCGACCATCGGTTGATGCCCCGGGCGACACCGAAACGTCATTCAACGTCAACAAGTGAGGGAGACCATGAACAAGTTAGCCACACTGGCCGTCGCGATCGCGCTGAGCCTGTCCGGTTCGCTGTACGCGGGCGAACATCACGAGGCCGATCATTCACACGACCACGCGACCGCCGATGCCAAGGCCGTACCCGATCCGCTGGCTCAGTCCGGCGCGCTCGACAGCGACGACCATGCCTGGCTCGCCGCCGGCAGCATCGACGCGGCATCGTCCGAGGTGGCCTTGGCCGCCGAGGCACTGGCCGACCAGCTCACCGACGAGGAAAGCATCATCGAGATCCAGCGCGACGCGGACGACAAGGCCTGGGCCGTGGTGCTGGGTGGCTACTGCGACACCGAATCCAGCTGCGTCCAGTACACGCGCATGCTGAGCCTGGACGAGCCAGAATCCGCAGCGGGTGCGACCAAGCAGGCCAGCCAGGCGCAGGACATGAAGCTGGTCATCGCGCCGACGGCACTGCCGGCGCTGCACATGGCCAACGTGGTCATCCAGGCGCAGGTCGAACCGTTCCGCGGCAACCAGTCCGGCCTCGCCGGTGACGCGGACGTGCGCCGCGTGCAGCAGGGGCTCAATGCCAAGGGCATCAGCACCACGGTCGATGGCTGGTACGGCAACGACACCACGTCCGCCTACGCAAGGTGGCAGCGTCGTCTGGGTTACACCGGCCTCGACGCCACCGGCATTCCCGGCCCCTCGTCGCTGGCGGCCTTGGGCCAGAACCGCTTCGTGCTCACCCACAAGATCAACGTCGGGTCGCGCACCACGTTCTCCGGCAAGCGGGTCAACGAGCGCACCCGCGCGATGCTGCGCGAGGCACAGCGCCTGTTCGGGCGCACCATCACCCTGACGCAGGGCTCGTACAACCCGGGCGGCGTTGGTGCGTCGGGCGGCACGCACGATGGCGGCGGCGCGGTGGACATCAGCGTGTCCTCGCTGAGTCAAACCCAGCGCTGGCAGCTGGTGCGGGCGCTGCGCAAGGTCGGCTTTGCCGCGTGGTATCGCACGCCATCACAAGGGCCGTGGTCCTCGCACATCCACGCCATCGCGGTGGGTGACACCGACATGTCGCTGTCCGCGCGCAACCAGGTGGCCGACTACTACGTCGGCAGGAATGGCCTGGCATCGCATGCGCCGGACAATACGCCTACGGCATACCGCGTGCCGTTCACGTGGTGGGAAAAGTACTGAGCCCGCGGGTTCCCGGCGCTCGCAAGCCGGGTCAGGGCTGATTGGAGGCGCGGCGGTCCGGCCTCGGGCTGCCGCGCGCAAGGCGGAGAATTGCGTGGGGAGCGCAATCCTCCGCGGACGCTTCGAGCCCGTGACGTTGAGGCCCGAAGACCGGCCAGGGACGACCGCAGGCGAAGCAGGCACGCAGGTGCCTGCTTCGCTCTCTGTCGGGAGGGTCCACCCGCCGCCATGCCGGGTGGGTTCGGCGTCGTGCGGGGCGACGCTCGCCACCCGGTGACGGCACGACGCGCAATGGCTCGGCGCAAGCATGTGCCGGGATGCACCGCACGCTGCCTGCACAGTGCGCACCCGCACCGCGATGGCGGTGCCATGCGCCAGCGCGGGGATCGCTCCGGTCGCGGACACGCATCGGATCCAATCGACCAGGCACCTGACTGCGGGGCACCCCGCCCGCCGCAGCCGCCTGACTGTGGATGCGCCGCGAGCCGGCGTCCGAAGGGGCTTGCGCCAGCCATTTCCACCCCAATCCACGGTGGGCCGCGCGTGGCCGCATCGCCCCGCGCGGCGGTGCCGCCCGCCGCGGTCCGGCTTGACAGCGCGGCACGTGGCGTGTTTCCACTAGAAAAGAGTTTTCGCTGCATCGCAGCAAGACGCTGCCCGCAGCCGCGGGCGGACGCCTCCAGGACAGCGCATGGCCAAGAACCTCCTGATCGTCGAATCGCCCGCCAAGGCCAAGACGATCAACAAATACCTCGGCAAGGACTTCCAGGTGCTGGCGTCCTATGGCCACGTGCGCGATCTCGTGCCCAAGGAAGGCGCGGTCGACCCCGACCGCCGCTTCGCCATGAACTACGAGGTGATCGACCGCAACGAGAAGCACGTCGATGCGATCGCCAAGGCCGCCAAGGCCGCCGACACCCTGTACCTGGCGACCGACCTTGACCGCGAGGGCGAGGCGATCTCGTGGCACATCGCCGAGATCCTCAAGGCGCGCAAGCTGCTCGATGGCAAGGCGCTGCACCGGGTGGTGTTCTCCGAGATCACGCCGCGCGCGATCAAGGAGGCGGTCGCCCACCCGCGCACGCTGTCGATGGACCTGGTCAACGCCCAGCAGGCGCGCCGCGCGCTCGACTACCTGGTCGGCTTCAACCTGTCGCCGGTGCTGTGGCGCAAGGTGCAGCGCGGCCTGTCGGCCGGGCGCGTGCAGTCGCCGGCGCTGCGCATGATCGTCGAGCGCGAGGAAGAGATCGAGGCGTTCAGGGCCCGCGAGTACTGGACGATCGAGGCCGACTGCGCGCATCCGGACCAAGCCTTCAAGGCGCGCCTGACGCGCCTGCGCGGCAAGAAGTTCGAACAGTTCGACCTCACCAACGAGAGCGACGCCCACGCCGCGCGCGAGGCGCTGCTGCGCTCGGCGCAGGGCCGCCTCGTGGTGGCCAACGTCGAGTCCAAGGAACGCAAGCGCCGCCCCTCGCCGCCGTTCACCACCTCGACCCTGCAGCAGGAAGCCGCGCGCAAGCTCGGCTTCTCCACCAGCCGCACGATGAAGGTTGCACAGGGCCTGTACGAGGGCGTGGCGCTCGGCGACGAGGGCGTGGTCGGCCTCATCAGCTACATGCGTACCGACGCAGTGTCGCTGTCGGCCGAGGCGATCGCCGAGCTGCGCACGGTGATCGGCCGCGACTACGGCGCGCACGCGCTGCCGGCCGAGCCGCACTACTACCGCAACAAGTCCAAGAACGCGCAGGAAGCCCACGAGGCGATCCGCCCGACCTCGGCGCTGCACCGGCCGCGCGACGTCGCGCCCTACCTCAACGACGAGCAGCGCAAGCTCTACGAGCTGATCTGGAAGCGCGCGGTGGCCAGCCAGATGCAGCACGCCACGCTCAATACCGTGAGCGTGGATCTCGATGCCGGTGGCGGCTCGATGTTCCGCGCCAGCGGCACCACGGTCGTCGATCCAGGCTTCCTCGCGGTGTACGAGGAAGGTCGCGACATCAAGGGCGCCGAGGACGAGGACGAGGGCCGCAAGCTGCCGCCGATGAAGATCGGCGAAGCGGTGCCGCTGGCCGCGATAGAGGCGGACCAGCACTTCACCGAGCCGCCGCCGCGCTATTCGGAAGCCTCGCTGGTCAAGGCGCTGGAGGAGTACGGCATCGGCCGGCCCTCGACCTACGCCAGCATCATCCAGGTGCTGCTCAACCGCGAGTACGTGATCCTCGACAGCCGCCGCTTCAAACCCACCGACGTCGGCCGTGCGGTGGCGAAGTTCCTGTCCGCGCATTTCACCCAGTACGTCGACTACGACTTCACCGCGCGGCTCGAGGACGAACTCGACGCGGTCAGCCGCGGCGAGGAGGACTGGGTGCCGCTGCTGGACAAGTTCTGGCGCCCGTTCAAGGCCACCGTCGACGACAAGAGCGAAACCGTCGACCGCTCCGAAGCCACCGGCGCGCGCGAGCTCGGCGTCGATCCGGCCTCGGGCAAGCCGGTGCAGGTGCGGCTGGGGCGCTACGGGCCGTTCGCGCAGATCGGCAGCAAGGACGACGAGGACAAGCCGCGCTTCGCGAGCCTGCGCCCGGGCCAGAGCATGCACACGATCACGCTGCAACAGGCGCTGGAGCTGTTCCGGCTGCCGCGCACGCTCGGCCAGGCCGACGATGGCGTGGACATCACGGTCGGGATCGGCCGCTTCGGCCCGTTCGTCAAGCACGGCAGCCTGTACGCCTCGCTGCAGGCCGACGACGATCCCTACACGATCGAACTGCCGCGCGCGCTCGAACTGATCCGCGCCAAGCTCGAAGCCGCTGCCAATCGCATCATCCTCGACTTCGGCAACGGCATCCAGGTGCTCAACGGCCGCTACGGCCCCTACATCACCGACGGCGACAAGAACGCGCGCATTCCCAAGGACCGCGAGCCGCGAGAGCTCAGCGCGGCCGAGTGCCAGGCGTTGCTCGCGGCGGCGCCAACCAAGCCCAAGCGTGGCGGGCGCTTTGGCAAGTCCAAGGCCGCGGCCAGGGACGATGCCGCCAGCGGCAGCGCAGCGGCGACGCCACGCAAGGCCGCGGTCAAGAAGGCGCCGACGAAAAAGGCCGCGCCGCGCAAGGGCGCCGCGACCAAGGCCGCGGTCAAGAAGGCACCGGCGAAGAAGGCCGCGGCCCGCAAGGCGGCAGGGTGAGCGCCACCGGGGGCCGGGCGCAAGGCGCGCCGCCGGCCACGGACGCCCGGGCCATGCAGGCTGCGCGCGAACCCGCCGCCGACCACCGTGACGCATGGCGTGAATACCGGCGTGGCCGGTTGCTGCCGCTGTTCGCGCTGGTCGCGGGCGGCGCCTGGGTACTGGCCTCCGGGCATTGGCCCGCGATGGCGCGCTACAACACGCTGGTGGCCGGCGCGGCGGCCGCCGCGATGCTGGTGGCGCGCTGGCGCCTGCGCCGGCACCAGGCGCGCCTGGCCTGTCCGCGCTGCGGCGAGCGCTTCCACGGCGACAGCACCGCTGGCAACCTGCTGCGCAGCGCGCAGCGCCCTGCCTGCGCACACTGCGGCCTGGCCCTGTTCGGCACCGACTGAGGCGACCGCGCCCCGCGTGCTTGCAGAACGCCGCGCGATTTTGCGTACTACCTGCCATGCACGAGGCCATCGCCAGCACGGACCCGGCACCTGACGCGCTCGCGCTGGCGGTGGCCGCGCTGCGCGCCGGAGGCGTGATCGCCTATCCCACCGAAGCGGTGTACGGACTGGGCTGCGATCCGCGCAATCCGGTCGCGTTCGAGCGCCTGTTCGAACTCAAGCAGCGCCCGCCGAGCCAGGGCGTGCTGCTGATCGGTGCCGACTTCGCGCAACTGGCGCCGTGGATCGATCTGGCCAACACGCCCGCGGCTGCGCTCGAACGCGCCCGCACGAGCTGGCCGGGACCGCACACCTGGGTGTTTCCGCGTGCGGCCGAGGCGCCGCCCTGGGTCGCGGGCGGCCATGCCGGCATCGCGCTGCGCGCCACCGCCCATCCGCTCGCGGCGGCGCTGTGCCGCGCCTTCGGCGGCGCGCTGGTGTCGACCAGTGCCAACCGCCATGGCGCCGCACCCGCGCGCTCGGCGGCCGCGGTGCATGCCGCGTTCGGCGATGCGCTCGATGTGGTGCTCGACGGCGCGCTCGGAGGGCTTGAGCAACCCACGCCGATCCGCGACGCTATCAGCGGGGAAATCATCAGGCACTAGACCGGGGACGAAGCGATGTCGGCTGTAGTGGAGGCGCGTGCCGCGGGCAGCGCGCAGTTGCCATTGCTGGGCGATGCCAGCGCCACGCGCCGCATTGCCTGGCGCGACGGCGCCGCGGTCGAGGTGGCGGGCTTCCTCGCCGACGTCGACGCGATCGCAGCGCAGCTGCCCGCGGGCGGCCCCATCGTCAACCTGTGCGAGGACCGCTATGCGTTCCTCGCCACCTTCTGCGCGGCCGCGAGCCGCGGCCGGGCCAACCTGCTCGCGGGCTCGCGCGCGCCCGCGGCGATCCTCGAATTGCTCGCGGCGCATCCGGGCAGCGTGGCGGTGAGCGAGGCGCCGGTCGCGGGAGTCCCCGGCCATGTGCTCGCCCCGCTCGGCGCGGGCGGCCACGCCGTCGCGCCGCCGCTGCTCGATGGCGCCGGCACCGTCGCGATCGGCTTCACCTCGGGCAGCACCGGCGCGCCCAGGGCGCACGCCAAGAGCTGGCGCACGTTCCATGCGAGCTGCGCGGCCAACGTGCGTGCGCTGCGCGCCTGCCTGCCCGCGGACGCCGGCGGCCATATCGTCGCGACCGTGCCCGCGCAGCACATGTACGGCATCGAGCTGTCGGTGCTGCCGCCTTTGCTCGGCCCGTTCGCGGTGCATGGCGGCCGGCCGCTGCTGCCCGCCGACATCGCCGCGGCGCTGGCGCAGGTGCCCGCGCCGCGCATCCTCGTCACCACGCCGGTGCATCTGCGCGCACTGCTGCGCGCCGACATCGACCTGCCGCCGCTGGCCGTGATCGTGTCGGCCACCGCGCCGCTGGCACCGGAGCTGGCCGCGGCCGCCGAGGCGCGCCACGGCGCGATCCTGCTCGAGGTGTTCGGCTCCACCGAGACCTGCGTGATTGCGCAGCGGCGCACCGCACTGGGCGAGGACTGGCAGCTGTACGACGCCGTCGATCTGCGCCCGCAGCCCGACGGCACGCTGGTGGATGCGCCGTACCTGGACGCCCCCGTGGTGCTGCCCGACCTGGTGGAATTGCTGCCGCAACGGCGCTTTCGCCTGTGCGGGCGCCATGCCGACTTCGTCGACATCGCCGGCAAGCGCGCATCGCTGGCCGAGCTCACGCGGCGCGTGCTCGCGCTGCCCGGCGTGGTCGATGCCGCGCTGCTGCAACTGGACGAGCCCGACGCCGCGGGCGTGCGCCGCGTGGCGGCGCTCGTGGTCGCACCCACGCGCGGCGAAGCCGACCTGCTCGGCGCGCTGCGCCAGTGCATCGACCCGGCGTTCCTGCCGCGGCCACTGCGCAAGGTCGCGGCGTTGCCGCGCAATGACACGGGCAAGCTGCCGCGCGCGCAGTTGCTGGCGATGCTGGCGGCGCCCGACTGAAGGCAACGCCGGTCGCGCGCGTCGGGTCGCCGGGCTGGGGGCAGGCGATCGTCCAGGATCCACGCCCGCCGCTCAGGCGCAGCGCGGGTCCGGGCCGATGCGCCGTGCGCAAATGAAAAGCCCCGAGGGCCAGGGGAAGCCCTCGGGGCGGGAAGACCGATCTGGGGAGGGATCGGGCTTCGGGGTTGTGCTCAAGGGGAGGTGAGCCAACCGGGGACGCCGTTGCGTGCGTCCGGGCTCATAGATCGGGTGCGGCGGGGAAAGTTTCCAGTGCGCATGCGGATTCATTTACCACCGATTCATGTGCATGGCGGTGCCGCGTGCACTCAGTGCGCCTCGTCCCAGTTCATGCCGGTGCCGATGTCGACCACCAGCGGCACGTCGAGCCGGGCCGCGCCGGCCATGCGTTCGCGCACGCCGGCCACGATCGCGTCGACCGCGTCCTCGCGCACCTCGAACACGAGCTCGTCGTGCACCTGCATGAGCATGCGGGCGTGCCCGCCCTGGTCGGCCAGCCATGCATCGACCGCGATCATCGCACGCTTGATGATGTCGGCCGCGGTGCCCTGCATCGGCGCGTTGATCGCGGCGCGCTCGGCGCCGGCGCGCTGCGCCTGGTTGCGCGAGTTGATGTAGTCCAGGTACAGACGCCGGCCGAACAGCGTCTCGACATGGCCGTCGCGGTGCGCCTGCGCGCGGATGCGCTCCATGAACTCGTGCACGCCGGGGTAGCGGGCGAAGTAGCGCGCCATGTAGTCCTGCGCCTCGCCCCGCGACACCCCGAGCTGGCGCGCGAGGCCGAACGCGCCCATGCCGTAGATGAGACCGAAGTTGATGACCTTGGCCGCGCGCCGCTGGTCGGCGTCGACGTCGCCCTGCGGCACGCCGAACACCTCGGCGGCGGTGGCGCGGTGCACGTCCTGCCCGCCATGGAATGCGGCCAGCAAACCGGGGTCGCCCGACAGGTGCGCCATGATGCGCAGCTCGATCTGCGAATAGTCGGCCGCGACCACGCGCCAGCCCGCGGGCGCGATGAAGGCCTGGCGGATGCGACGGCCCTCCTCGGTGCGCGCGGGGATGTTCTGCAGGTTCGGATCGGACGAGGCGAGCCGCCCGGTCGCCGCGATCGCCTGGCCGTAGCTGGTGTGCACGCGGCCGGTGCGCGGATTGACCATCTCCGGCAGCTTGTCGGTGTAGGTGCTGCGCAACTTGGCCAGCGCGCGATAGTCGAGCACCACGCGCGGCAGCTCGTGCTGGTCGGCCAACGCCTCCAGCGCCTCCTCGTTGGTCGAGGCCTGCCCGCCCGGCGTCTTGACCGTCACCGGCAGGCCCAGCTCCTCGTACAGCACGCTGCCGAGCTGGCGCGTGGAATCGATGCTGAAGGGATGGCCGGCCAGTTGTTGCGCGCGCTCGACCAGCACCTGCATGCGTTGCGCCAGTTCGCTGCCCTGGCGCCGCAGCGCGGCCACGTCGATGAGCACGCCGGCCTGCTCCATGCGCGCGAGCACACCCAGCAGCGGGATCTCGATGTCCTGGTACACGCTGCGCAGGCCGGGTTGGTCGGCGAAACGCGGCCACTGCGCCAGGTGCAGGCGCAAGGTGATGTCGGCATCCTCGGCCGCGTAGCGGCAGGCGCTGTCGAGATCGACCTGCGCGAACGGGATCTGCCGCGCGCCCTTGCCCGCCACGTCCTCGTAGCGGATCGTGTCGTAGCCGAGCAGGCGCTTGGCCTGGCTGTCCATGTCGTGGCGCCCGGTCGAATGCAGCACCCACGATTGCAGCAAGGTGTCGTGCACCACGCCACGCACCGTGATGCCGGCGTTGGCCAGCACGTTGAGGTCGTACTTGGCGTTCTGGCCGAGCTTGGGGCGCTGCGCGTCGGCGAGGATCGGTGCCAGCGCGGCGAGCACCTGCGCGCGCGGCAGCTGCGCGGGCACGCCCGCGTAGTCGTGTCCGAGCGGGATGTAGCAGGCCGCGCCCGGCTCGACCGCGAAGGACAGGCCCACCAGTTGCGCCTGCATCGGGTCGAGCGAACTGGTCTCGGTGTCGAAGGCGATGAGCGCGGCCTGGCGCAGCCGCTCCACCCACGCCGCGAGTTGCGCGGGCGTGGTGACCAGTTCATAGGCGCCGGCACTGGCCGCTGCGGGAGCGGTGGTGGTCGCGGCCGCTGCCGCGGGGCGCGGCGCGCCGGCGGGCGGCTGCGCCGCCGCGGCCGGTGGCGCTTCCAGCTCCCGCAGCGCGGCATTGAATTCGTAGCGCCGGTACAGCTCGCGCAGCGCCGCCAGGTCGCGCTCGCGCAGGGCCAGGTCACGCGGGCCCTGCGCCAGATCGACGTCGGTCTTGATCGTGGCCAGTTCGCGCGACAGCGGCAGCTGCGGCAGGGCGCGGCGCAGGTTTTCGCCGATCTTGCCGGCGATCTCTCCGGCATGGGCGATCACGCCATCGAGGCTCGCATACGCGGCCAGCCACTTCGCGGCGGTCTTGGGGCCGCACTTGTCCACGCCCGGAATGTTGTCGACGCTGTCGCCCATGAGCGCAAGGTAGTCGACGATCTGTTCGGGCCGCACGCCGAAGCGCTCGATCACGCCCGCGCTGTCGAGCGTGGTGTTGGTCATGGTGTTGACCAGCGTGATGCCGGGCGCGACGAGCTGGGCGAAATCCTTGTCGCCGGTCGAGATCGTGACCTCGATGCCATCGGCATGCGCCTGCCGCGCGAGCGTGCCGATCACGTCATCGGCTTCCACGCCGGGCACGCGCAGGATCGGGATGCCCAGCGCGGCGACGATCGCGAGCATCGGCTCGACCTGCGCCACGAGGTCGTCGGGCATGGCCTGGCGCGTGGCCTTGTAGGCCGGGTACAGCGCGTCGCGGAAGGTGGGGCCGGGCGCATCCTGCACGAAGGCGACGTAGTCGGGACGCTCCTTGAGCACCGCGCGCAACATGTTGACCACGCCATACAGCGCGCCGGTCGGCTCGCCGGCGGCATTGCTCAGCGGCGGCAGCGCATGGAAGGCGCGGTACAGGTAGGACGAGCCGTCGATGAGGACGAGGCGGGGCGACATGGCAGGCGGGCGGGACGGCGGACCCGCAGCTTCGCGCGCGCCCGCCGCCATTGCAACGCCGCGCCGCCGCGACACGCGACTGCGGCGCCGGCCCATGCCGGTGCCACGCCATCAGCGGCCCGCCATGACCGGTCCCACCCGGCGGCCGCTCAACAGCCTTGCGGCGCCGGGTTGAGCGTGCACAGGTCCAGGCGCAGCTCGTTGGTTTCCATCCAGTCGCGGAAGATCACCTCGCCATTGGCGAACGCCCCCACCTGCGGATAGCCGACCACGCCCACGTCGGGGTTCACGCGCCAGGCGATCGCGTTGCTGCCGTTCTGCACCTGGGTCGCCCGCACCGGAATGAGCAGTTCGAGCCAGAAGCCGCGATGCATGCCCCAGGCGCCGCCGCCGATGCCGCCGCGCACCGCGCGCACGGCCAGGCCCTGCAGCCCCTGCGGGTAGGACTGCGGGCAGCCGTAGTCGGGATCGGCATCGAGGTCGTACAGCACCAGCGGCGTGCCGCGCGCCATGAAGCAATAGGCGATGTTGCCGGGCGAGTTGGCGGTCTCCATGCCGGGCGGCAGGATGAGTTCGATGCCGACCGCACTGCCCGCGCACGGGTTGCCGGGATGGCCGAGCACGAGATGGACGTAGAACACCTCGCCCAGCGCGGGGGTGAAGTCCGGCGGCGGATGCGAGAAGCCCGCATAGCCCATCACGCGGGTCTCGACGACCGGCGGCCCGAAGATGTCGCAGTACACGTCGGTACCGATGTTGATGAACGAGCCGTTGTACCAGGGCTGCAGTTGTTCGATGCCGGGCAGCGACAGGGGCGCCGGCAGCGGTGCCGCGGGCGTGGCCGCGGCCGCACCGGCAGCAGCCAGCACGAGGCCGGCGGCAAGCTGGATCAGGCGTTGCAGGAACTGGCGCATGGACGCACTCCGTTGGAGGGGTGCGCCACACAACGCAGGATCGCGGCCAAAACCCCAACCCCGGCGCTGCCGACCGCTCCATCGCCGCGCGGCCCGTGCGGCCTGGCACGGTCCACGCGCCTTGGGCCCCGCGCGTGCGCCACACGCCCGCACGCCCGGCCGCGAATTCAGGGGCGCGCGTTCCCGTCGCGCATCCGCGCGCCCACGGCCTGGCCTGGCCGGGCAAGCCTCAGCAGCCCTGCGGCGCGGGATTGAGCGTGCACAGGTCGAGGAAGAGCATCATGTTCTCCATCGAGTCGCGGAAGATCACGTCGCCATTGACGAACGTCGCCACCTGCGGGTAGCCAACCACCGCGATGTCGGGATTCACGCGCCAGGCGATCGGATTGCTGCCGTTCTGCGGCTGGGTTGCTCGCACCGGGATCAGCAGTTCCAGCCAGAAGCCCATGTGCATACCCCACGCGCCGCTGTTGCCCAGGCCGCCACGCAACGGCCGCACCGCCAGGCCCTCCAGGCCCAGCGGAAAGGTCGTCGGACAACCGTAGTCGACGTCGGCATCGAGGTTGTAGAGGCGGTCGGGGTTGGGCAGGATCGCGAAGCAGAACGTGGGGTTGGCGGCCGACACCGCGGTCTGCATGCCCGCGGGCAGGATCAGCTCGATCGCCACCGCACTGCCGGCACAGGGATTGCCCGGGTGCGCGAGCACGAGGTGGGTGTAGAACACCTCGCCGACCGCGGGCGAAAGATCCGGCGGTGGATGGCTGAAGCCCGCGTAGCCCATCACGCGCGTGCCGAACAGCGGCGGGTCGCTGAGGCAGGACTGGACCGTGCCGATGCTGGCCAGCGCACCGTTGTACCAGGGCATCACCATCTCAGGACCGGGCAGGGACAGCGGCGCCGGTGTGCCGGTGTGCGGCCCGGCCAGGGCCTGCGCGTGGGCGCCGGCCGGGACCGCGAGGGCGGCGGCCAGCAGGCCACGCGCGATGGGTCGAAGGCGTATCATCATGGCAGCTTGCTCCACGGGTTCGTGCAATTTCCTGATACGTGGTCGGATGGCCACTCCCTCAATGGGTGCACAGCATGCAGGCGCGTGCACAGGAACTTGAAGCCACCGGCCTGGTCCGCGCCTGGCGCGCGGGTGGCGAATCGGCGCGCGCGGCGCTGGTCGAGCGCGTCCACGCCAACGTGCGTGTGCTGGTTGCGCAGGCGCAGCGCTCATTTCCGGGCATGGCAGGCGAGGCCACGGCGGCGGCGCCCGAGGCCGTGCACCGCATGCTCGATGCCCATCCTGCCTGCGCCGACCGTCCGGATTTCTTCCGGGCCACCGCGCAGGCGACGCGCCAGGTCCTCGTCGCTGCCGCGCGGCGTGTGGCCGATCCGCGTGGCACCGCTCCGATTGAACGCGCGCGGGTGCACATCGCCAGCGCGGGCGCCGATGCCGACCCGTTGCGCATCGAGGCCACACTGCACGACCTGCAGCGCACCGACGCGCGGCGTGCCGAAGCCGGCATCGACCAAGACCTGCGCCTGGCGCGTGCCTGGCTGGACAGCGTGCCCACGGCATGAACACGACACCCTCGCCACTGGCCGAACTCGCACCCCATTTCGAGCGCCTGTGCGAACTGCCCGAACCGCAACGCAGCCAACTGCTGGCCAGCCTGCCGCTGGACGCGGACCAGCGTGCGCGCCTGGCGGCGATGCTGGCCGCCGATGCACGCGGCGACGACTGTCTCGACCGGTTGATCGGCGAGGGCGCCGCCCGTCTGCAAGAGGGCGCGGCGGACGCACGCGACGACTTCGGGCCGTGGCGGCCACTGCGCGAACTGGGCGCGGGCGGCATGGGCACGGTGCTGCTGGCCGAGCGCGCCGACGGCCAGTTCCAGCGCGAAGTGGCCATCAAGCTGCTGCGTGGCTTTCCCACCCACGATGCGATCCGCCGCCTGCGCCACGAACGGCAGATCCTCGCCGGCCTCGACCACCCCAACATCGCGCGCCTGCTCGATGGCGGCGAAACCGCACAGGGCCAGCCCTGGCTGGTCATCGAGTACGTGCCCGGGCGACAGCTGCTCGACCATGTGCGCACGCTGCGGCTGGGCCTGCCGCAGCGTCTGGACCTGTTCGACGCGATGCTCGACGCCGTCGCGCACGCGCACAGCCACCTCGTCGTGCACCGCGACCTCAAGCCGGCCAATGTGATGGTCACGCCGGACGGTGCGGTCAAGCTGCTCGACTTCGGCATCGCGCGCCTGGTCGATGCCGGCACCGACGCGGTCCATGAGTCCTCCACACGCGTGTTCAGCCGCGGCTACGCCAGCCCGGAACAGGAAGCCGGCGGCACCATCACCACCGCCAGCGACATCTACAGCCTGGGCGTGCTGCTGCGCGAACTGCTGAGCGGACACCGCAGCGAGCAGCCGTTCCATCCGCCGGTGGTGCCGCCGGTGGCCGTGGGCGCGGAGCTCGCCGGCATCATCGCCAAGGCCACCGCGCGCGAACCCGCGCAGCGCTACGCCAGCGTCGGCGAACTGCGCGACGACCTGCACCGCTTCCGCGAAGGCCGGCCCGTGCGTGCGGCGCGCTGGACGCGCCGCTATCGCCTGCGCAAGTTCATCGGCCGTCATCGCGGCGCCGTCGCCACCGCGCTGCTCGCCCTCGTGGTGGCCACCGCCTTCGTTTGGCGCCTCGCCCACGAACGCACCCTGGCGCGCCAGGCCCAGGCCGTGGCGCAACATGCGCAGGCGGCGTCCGAACGCGACGCGCGGCGCGCGCGCGCCTCGCTCGAGTTCCTGCGTGCCGCCTTCGCCGCCGCCGCACCGCAGGTGGCGATGAACCGCCAGGTGAGCATCCGTGACCTGCTCGACGCGGCCAGCCACCAACTTGCGCAACGCGACGACGTGGTACTGGTGCAATCGATGCAGCGCCTGCTCGCGTCGCTGTACGCCGAACTGGGCGAGTCGGTGCGCGCCGCGGAGTTGATGCGCGCGGGCTTGCAGGGGCTCGTGCCCAGCGATCGCGCCGAGGCGCTGGAGCTGGCCGTCGACCTCGACACGCTGGCCAACCAGCGCGGCATCACCGGCGACATCGCCGGTGCCCGCGCAGCGGCGCAGCAGGCTGCCCAATGGCGCGAGCGCTTCGCACCGGGCGAGCGCAGCGAACGCGCGCGCAGCCTCGCCAACCTGGCCAACATCGAGCACCGCGAAGGCAAGGACGAGGCGGCGATCCCGCTGCTGCGCGAGGCCCTGGGCTCGGCCGACGAAACCGCGGCCTTGCCGCTGGAACTGCACGTGGACATCGCCCAGAGCCTGGCGTCACTCAGTGCCACGGCCGGAGACACCACGCTCGCGCTGGCGGTGGCCGATGCCGCGCTCGCACGGCTGGCCGCGCAACGCCCCAAGGATGCGCCCTCGCGCGTGGCGCTGCTGCTGGCCAAGGCCACCGCGCTGCGCAGCGCCGGCGACGCCAACGCCGCCGCCACGCTGCTGCGCGAGGCCATTGCGCTGCAGGCGCGCGTGATCGATCCCGGTGGCGCGCGCATGATGTACCTGACCAACGAGCTGGCGCTCGCGCTCAACGACCTGGGCCGCTACCGCGAAGCCGCCGAACAGCTGGCCCAGTCGGAACGGTCCCGTCTCGCCGCCGGCATCCACGGCACCCAGGACGAGGCGATCGGCCTGCTGAACCGCGCCGGCGTGCTGGAAAGCGCGGGCGACTATGCAGCGGCCGAACCGCTGTACCGCGAGGCGCTGGCGGTGTTCGACGAGGCCGGCCTCGCCGCCGACCACCAGGCGCGCCGACGCGCCTTGCGCGCGCAGGCCCGCACCCTGGGCCTGGCCGGCGAACACGCCCGCGCGCTGGAACTGTTGACCCGATTGCGCGCCGATTCCGCGCGCATCGACACCGTGGACTCGGCCGAGTACGCGATGCTCACCTGGCAACTGGTCGTGCTTGCGCGACAGATGCATCGGCCCGATCGCGGCCTGCCCTTGCTGGAGGAGGCGACACGCCGCTGGCAGGCGCTGGTCCCGCCCGATCATCCGCTGTTCCTGCACATGCACCGCGCGCGCGCGGCATTTGCCATGGACACGGGCGACCTCGGGCGCGCCGACCGGGAACAGGCCGCAGCGGTCGCGGGTTTCGAGCGCGCCGACACGGCACCGGTGGATCTCGCGATCGCCCGCAGCGAACTGGCAGGCATCCGCCTGCGCCAAGGTGATCGCGCCGGTGCGCGACGGTTGTTGCAGGCGGCGCTGCCGGTGTTGCGCGAAACGCTGCTGGCGCACGAAGTCAGCCGCGCAGCGGCCGAGCGGCTCGCCGCGCGGCTGGGGCTGGCCGGACCGTGAGCGCCGCGCAGCGCCGGCTCTGGTAGGCTGCACCCGGGCCACGAGGTTTCGTCATGCAATCGATCATCCACGCCATGGTCGCGGGCTGCGCGCTCGCCTTCGCCAGCTCGCTCGCCTGCGCGCAGCAGCGCCCCACCCCGGCCGAGGTGCCACCACCACCCGGCCTCAACGACCCGGCGGCGGCCGCGCCCGCGCCGCAGGCCACGCCGGCCGCGAGCGCTGCAGCCGCCACGCCACAACCGGCCGACGACCCGCTCGCGCCGCTGCCCAAGCCCGACGCGCGGCTCGTGCGCGACAAGGCCTCGCGCGACGCATCGACCACCCAGCAGCGCATCGCGGCCAGCCAGGTCACCAAGCGTCAGCAAGGCAGCGACACGGTCGAGGAGTATCGGCAGAACGGCCGCATCTGGATGATCCGCATCGTGCCGATCAACGGCCCGATCCAGACCTTCGTCACCAACGACGGCAGCGGCCGGCTCGTGCGCGATCCGCGCGAGGGCCCGGTGTCGCCGGTGTACTACACGCTGTACGAGTGGAAGTAGGCGCGCGAACCCGGCGCGCTGGAGCGCCTCAGTCGAAGCGGCCGAGGCCGAACGCGGCCAGTGGCCCGCGTGCGGCCGGTTCGCTGCAGCCGCGCGCGATGAGCTCGCCCGTGGTCGCGGCGAGCGTCAGGCCCAGGTGCTGGTGCCCGCACGCGTAGGCGAGATTGTGGTAGCGCTCGCCCACGCCCAGCGCGGGCAGGTAGTCGGGCAAGGTCGGTCGCGCGCCGAACCAGGCCGTGGGCTCGCCGTGCACGGGCAGGCCCAGTTGCGCGGCGTGCCGGCGCAGGCGCGCCCACTTGCGCGGATCGGCTGGCGTGTCCGGCGCGGCAAATTCGACATGGCCGGCCAGGCGCAACCCCGAGTCGAAACGCGTGAGGATCACCGCGCGGTCCTCGAACACCAACGGTGGCAGCCGCGGCCAGTCGTGTCGCGACCATTGCAGGTGGTAGCCGCGTTCGGCGATGAGCGGCACGGCAAAGCCCAGCGGCGCGAGCAGGCCGCGCGAGTGCACGCCCGCACACACCACGATGAAGTCGGCATCCAGGCGCACGCGATCGGCATCCAACGCATGCACGCGGCCGTTGGCCGCCTGCAGCGCCTGCACGCGCCGGCGCCGGACCAGGCCACCGGCGCGCACCAGCGCCAGCTCGAGGCGACGCGCGAGCGTGGCCAGGTCGGCGATCTGCGCGGTGTGCTCGAATGCGAGCGCGCCAGCCACGGGCACCTGCAGCTGCGCCTGCAGCAGCGTGCGCTGCGCCTGCGCCAGCGCCATGCAGCGCGCGCTGCCGAGCTCGGCGCCCTGCCACGCGGCGGCACCGCGCGCGGCGCTGCGCGCGGACTCCCAGCACAGCCAATGGCCGGCTTCGAGCAGCAGCTCCGGCGCGTCGATCGCCTGCGCGAGGCGGCGCCAGGCCGGCAGCGCATCGGCGAGCAGGCCGCGCAAGGCCGCGCGACCTGCGGCCGCACGCGCGGGCGCGCAGGCGCGCACGAAGCGTGCGAGCCAGCGCGCATGCCGCCACGGCTCGCGCAGGTCGAGCGGGCCGCCGAAACGATGCCAGCGGCGCGGCGCGCTGCGCAGCGTCGCCAGCGTCGCCAGCGGCTCGACCTGCTCGGTGGCGATGTGGCCGGCGTTGCCCCATGACGGCGCCGCGCGCGGCTCGTCCGGCGCGACCAGCGTCACGCGCCAGCCCTCGCGCTGCAGCGCGAGCGCGCAGGCATGGCCGATGATGCCGCCACCGACGACCAGGGCTGTAGCGGATGCGGCAGGCATGCGGGGGCGGGACTCCATGGGCGCGGCGCTCCATGCTAGGTCGCGCGGTCGCGCCTGGCTATGCAGGATTCCGCACCAGCGGTACGGATGCGTGCAGGCTCAGGCCCAGTCGCCGCCGACGAGGCTGCGGTAGTCGCGCGGCGTGGTGCCGACGGCGGCCTTGAACTGGCGGCTGAACGCGCTCTGGTCGCTGAAGCCGCAGGCCTGGCCGATCGCGGCGATGCTGCCGCCGCCGCGCAGCAGCTGGGTGGCCGCCTCGATGCGCAGGCGCATGAGCCATTGCTGCGGACTGAGATGGAACACGCGCTGGAACTGGCGCTCGAGCTGCGACAGCGACAGCCCCGCGAGCTCGGCCAGCGTCTGCATGCGCACGCGCTCGCCATAGCGGCGTTCCATGTGGTCGAGCACGCGGCGCAGCCGCGCGTGGCCCGGATGGCGGCCATCGGGCTGCTGCAGGTCGCGCGAAATGCCGATGAGGCCGACGATCGCGTGACCCTGCCGCAGCGGCATCTTGTGGGTGAGGCACCAGCCCGAGGCGCGGTTGGCGAACAGGTGCAATTCGAGCTGGTTGCTGATGGTGGCGCCGGCAAGCACGCGCCGGTCCTGGGCCAGATAGGACTCGCCCAGCCGCGCCGGAAACAGTTCGGCCGCGGTGCGCCCGACCACGGCCTCGCGCCGCGCGCGCCCGAGTCGCCGCAGCAGGGTCTGGTTGGCGTGGGTGTAGCGGCCGTCGCGGTCCTTGATGAAGAACACCGTGTCGGGCAGGCCGTCCATGAGTTCCTGCAGCTGCGCGGCGGGAATCGGCGGGATCGGGCTGGACATGGGCATTTGTGCAGATTTCGGCATGCGCATGGCGCGAATCAGGCTAGACGATGCCACGCCGACGGGCGATCCTGCCAGCATGATCGAGATCGACTACATCGACAGCCACAGCGGAGGCGAGCCGACCCGCGTGGTGCTCTCGCCGTTGCCGGGCATGGAGCGCGGCACGCTGCAGCAACGCCGCGCCGCGCTGGTGCGCGAGCACGACCGCTGGCGCAGCATGATCGCGTGCGAACCGCGCGGCTCGGACACCATGGTCGGCGCACTGCTGCTGCCGCCCGAGCAGCCCACGTCGGTGGCCGCGGTGATCTTCTTCAACAATGTCGGCGCACTGGGCATGTGCGGCCACGGCACCATCGGCCTGGTGCGCACGCTCGCGTACCTGGGCCGGATCGGGCCGGGCCTGCATGCGATCGACACGCCGGTGGGCACGGTCCGCGCGCAGTTGCACGAGGACGGCCGCGTGAGCATCG
>WBZY01000659.1_pt1 | contig 24271 bp, 20 predicted proteins | sample 5204191 | NCBI WGS metagenome assembly WBZY01 (sample SAMN12344363, study PRJNA552823) | activated sludge metagenome | biome: Activated sludge suspended growth; feature: Anammox Sidestream; material: Wastewater; isolation source: activated sludge from anammox sidestream of wastewater treatment...
GCTGGCCGAATCGATCGCCGCGCGCAGAACGCACGCGGACGCGGCAGCCGCGAGCGCCGACGCCGACGTGCCGGTGATCGCCGCGGTGGCACCACCGGCGCCCAGCACCGAGGCGGGCTGGCTCGCCACGCCCCGGGTGGAGAGCGACACGCTCAGCTTCGACGACCTGCGCGAACGCATCGGCAAGCGCGTCACCATCACCACGGTCAATGAGCGCCAGCACCGCGGCACCGTGATCGCGGTCGATGCGCGCGAGGTGCAGCTGTCGGTACGGCGTGCGGGAGGCGCGGCGACCTATGCCGTGACGCGCGACCAGATCCAGCGCATCGAACCCTTGTGAGGCGACCATGGTGCTGTCCCTGCCCGTGCTGATCCTGCTGCTCGTCTCCGGCCTGGCCGTGTACCTGTTCGGCATCGCGCTGGTGTGGCGGCGTGATCGGCTCACCGCGGTGTTCACACTGCTGCTGCCACCACTCGCGCTGTACGCGATCGCCAAGTACTGGGGCGAGCGCGAGGCCAACCCGCGCTGGTATCTGCTCGCCGGACTGGTGTTGCTCGGCTTTGGCGCGGCCGTGCTGGGCGGGCATCTGCTCGACACCCCGGTGAGCCACGACGTCGACTGGCTGCGTTCACACGACGCCGACGAGGCGCGCCGCGCAGCCAGCGCACGCGCGCGCCGCGCACGCGCGCTGGCCAGCCTCGTGCGCAGCAGCGGCAGCATGGAGATTCCCAATGCGGTGGCCGGCATCGCGGTGCCGCAGCATTTCCGCTTCATCGAGCGCACCGAACTCGTGCGTGCGTTCGGCGGCACCGCCGATGCACCGGCCGACGACACGGTCGGCTGGCTCGTGCATGAACGCGTGGACCTCACCACCTCCAATGCCTGGCACGTGCGCGTGGACTACCGCGGCGATGGCTACGTGGCCAACCGCGGCCTCGGATCCACCGACAGCGCCGCACTGCTGGCGGCACTGCAACAGGCGCGGCAGCCCGCCGCCGACGATCCGCTGGAGCCGCCGCAGGTGCTCGGCTTTGCCGACCTGCCGACCTTCGATCCGATCACGGCGCGCGCGACCTGGGTGCTCACGCTGGCGCGGCCGCGCAGCCAGGTGCAGATCGTGGAGTGCCATGCCGCGCGGCTGGGACGCAAGGGCGTGGTGCTGTTCACGATCGAGGACATGGCTGCCGCGCGCCAGGAACTGTGCCTGCGCAGCGTGCGCCTGCTGGCCGCGCACGTGCAGTTCGGCGTCGGCCAGTCCTGGACCGATCATTCGCGCATGCTCGATCGCAACGCGCCCTACGGCCTGGCCGACCTCATCACCGGTCGCTACGGCCCGGCGAAGGCCGAAGCGGCCGGGCCCTGAGCCTGCCGCGGGCGAGGCGGCTCCAGCATGCCTCAGCCGCGCCACAGGCGCCGGTAGCCGCCCGCGACCAGCGCCGCGATGTCGAGCAGCAGCGCGGGCACCCATACGCCGCGCGGGTAGGCGAGGTAGGCACCGGTCCAGTCGGGCTGGAACTTGTCCTTGTAGCGGCGCAGACCCTGGTAGTTGTACAGGCGGCCGCCGTAGCGGAACGCAAGCGCGGCAAGGCGCTCGTTGAGGCGGGCATACGGGTTGTCGCCGACCGCCGACAGCGGGGCCATGCCGAGGCTGAAGCGCGCGTGGCCCGCATCGCGGGCGCGCTGCAGGATGCACGCGAACAGGAAGTCCATGGTGCCGCGCGGGGCGTCGTCGACATGGCGCATGAGGTCGATGCTGGCGGTACCGTTGGGTCCGTAGGGCGGCAGCACGTTGGCGAAGGCGATGAGCTCGCCGTCGCGGCGCACCAGCGCGAGCGGACTCCACGCGAGGTAGTCCGCATCGAAGCGCCCGAGCGAGTAGCCCTTCTCCCTTACCCCCTTGGCCACGAGCCATGCATCGGACACCTGCTCGACCTGCGCCAGCAGCATGGTGTCGAACGGCGGTTCGACCCATTCGAAGCGGAGTCGTTCGCGGGTCGAGCGATTGACCGCCTGGCGCAGGTCCTCCCAGCGCTTGCCCGCGAGCGAGAACTCGGCGAGCCGCAGCGTGGCCAGCTCGCCGAGCTTGAACAGGTCGAAGCCGAGGTCGTGGTACAGCGACAGCTCGGGTTCCAGCACCTCGTAGAACACCGGCTTGCGGCCCTGCGCATCGGCAAAGCGGCGGAAGTCGAGGATCGCGCGCCGGATCGCCGGCTCGGGTCCGCACGGCGAACCCAGTGCGACGAGACGGTCGCGGATCGCTGCGCAGGCCACCACCGCGCCATGATCGGCCGACCAGAACAGCGCCTTGTCGCGCATGAACGACAGGTGGCCGAATTCGCCGCCGCCCTGTTCGAGGTAGAGCGCGCGCGCGCGTTCCAGCTCGGCCTGGTCGGGCAGGCGCAGCAGCGGGCGCCGCACCGCGAAGGATTGCCAGATCAGATAGCTGCACAGGCCCAGCGCCGCCGCGAGCAGTCCGCGCGCAAGGCGCGAGACATGCTCGCCATGGCCGAAGTACCACAGGTCGAAACTGTCGTCGCCGAGCACCTGGGCGATGCCGATCGCGAAGAACGCCAGCACCACGAGCACGAGGCCGCCGAGCCAGGCGAGCGTGGTCATCGACGACAGGCTCATCGCGCGCCGGGTGAACTCGCGCTTGCGCGCGCGCAGCAGCAGCGCGATCGCGAGCAGGAACAGCGCTTGGCCGAAATGCAGGCCCTTGGTCACCGCGAGGATCGCGCTGAGCAGCAACAGCGGCTGGGCGAGGTTGTAGGCCACGCGCAGGCGCCCGTCGATGCCGCGGCCCAGCCCCAGCAGCAGCACGCCGGTGAGGATCGACAGCCAGTAGGATCCTTCCACCGCGGCCAGTGGCAACCACTGGCGCACCACCACCACGTGCTCGTGCACCGCGGGTATCGCCGCCGACGCGAGCAGCAACAGGCCCGCACCGAAGGTCAGCGCCGCCAGCACATGCACGCCCAGTCCGGCCAGCAGGCTCACCGGCAGGCCCAGCAGCGCGAACAGCGGATGGCTGCGCAGGCGCGCCGCCGCGCGGCCCACGCCGGGCAGTTGTCCGACCAACAGGCCCGAGCCCACGTACAGCCCGGCCAGCAGCGGCAACAGGTAGTACGCCACGCGGAACAGGAACAGTCCCGACAGCACCGCGGCGCTGGCGTAACCACCCGCGCCGAGCGCCAACAGCATGAGTCCGTCGAACACCCCCAGGCCGCCCGGGATGAGGCTGAGCAAGGCCAGTGCCTGCGCCGCGGCGAAGCTGCCGAGCAGGGCCGTGGGCCGCACAGGCACGCCCGACAGGTACAGGCAGCCATACAGCACCGCGGCGCTGAGCAACCAGTCGAGCAGGGACAGTGCCGCGAGCGTGAGCTTGAGCCGCAGCGGCGGCAAGGCCGTGCCGGCGGGCAGCCAGCGCAGCAGGCGCTGGCGACCGGTCAGCACGAAAAAGGCGGGCAGGTAGGCGGCCGCCGCCGCCAACACCAGCAACGCAAGCCAGCCCAGCGTCGCATTGGGCGTGACCGGCCGCCCGCCCAGAGCGAGTGTGACGATGACCAGCAGCGACAGGCCCAGCGGCAACGACAGCACCTGCAAGCCGACCAGCGCGGCACCGCGGCCGAGCTCGATGCCGCGCGCGGCGAAGCCGAGCAGGCGTATGCCCGAGCCGAGCGTGCCGTACAGGTTGAGCGCGTTGGCCAGTGCGTTGGCGACGAAGCTCAGCCGCAGCAGGTCGCGCGTGGCAATCGGCAAGCCGAGCCAGCGAGCGATCACCCAATCGATGCTGCCGGTGAACGCCACCGCACCCAGCGCAAGCAGCGCCACGGCCAGCGCAGGCAGCGTCGGCACCCCGAGCAAGGCGCGCTGCAATTGCGGCAGGTCGAGCTGCCCGGCCTCGCGCCACAGCAGTGCGCCCACGACCACAAGGCATGCCAGCGGCACGAACCAGCGCAGATGGCGGCGCCAGCGGCGTGCGGGCCTGGCCGATGCCCCGGACGTGGCGGCATTCATCGCGGGCATCGCCGGCAGTGGTGCCTGGGGTAGCGCATCGGACATGGCTTCGCCGGCGATCGCTGCGCGCCGCTGGTGCCGGTATGGGCCTCAGTCGAGCTGCGCGAACGCCGCGCGCGTGAGGTTGTCGGGCTCGCCGCTGGTGCACACCACATCGTCCTCGATGCGGATGCCGCCATAGCGGCGGAACGCATCCACGCGCGCCCAGTCCACATCCTTGCCCGCGGACGTGGCGCGCAGCGGTTCCAGCAACAGGTCGATGAAGTACAGCCCGGGCTCGATCGTCACCACCATGCCCGGTTCGAGCACGCGCGTCATGCGCAGGTACGGATGACCCGGCGGGCGCGCGAGCGTGCCGCCTTGTTCACCGGCCTGGAAACCCGCCACATCGTGCACCTGCGCACCGATCGGGTGGCCCAGCCCGTGCGGAAAGAACGCGGTCGACACGCCGGTCTCGACCGCGGCCTGCGCGCTGCAGCGGATGAAGCCGTGCTCGCGCAACACTTCGGCGAGCACGTGGTGCGCATGCAGGTGCAGTTGCGGATAGCTCTGGCCGGCGCGCACCTGGCTGCACAGGCCCTGCTGCGCGGTGTCCACCGCGGCGACCAGCGCCGCGAACTCGTCGGCACCCGCGCCGGCATGAGTGCGCGTGATGTCGCTGGCGTAACCGTGGAAACTTGCACCCGCATCGATGAGGAACGAGTGCAGCTGCGCCGGCGGCGCGTGCGCGAGGTCGGTGTAGTGCAGGATCGCACCGTGCTCGTTGAGCGCGATGATGTTGCCGTAGGGCAATTCGTTGTCGGTCTGGCGTGCCGCGGCAAGGTAGGCCAGGTGGATGTCGAACTCGGACTTGCCCGCGCGGAAGGCCTGCTCGGCCGCGCGATGCGCACGCGCGCCGATGCGGCTGGCCACGCGCATGAGCGCAAGCTCATAGGCGCTCTTGCAGGAGCGGTGCCAGTGCAGGTAGTCGAGCACCGCGCGCGGATTGTCCGGCACCCAGCCATCGAGCGCGGCGCCGGCTTCGCCGATGATCGCGCAGCGCGTCGCGTCGACCGGCAGCTGCGCGCGTGCCTGCGCGGCCTCGCGGATCACCACGATGTCGAACTGCTCCACCCAGTAGCCGGCCGGCGCCGCAGGCACCACGTGCCAGTAGTCGTGTGGCTGCAGGTAGACCAGGCGCGGCTTGCGCCCGGGCGTGACCACCAGCCATGAGCCCGGTGCGCGCGTGACCGGCAGCCAGTGCTTGAAGTGCGGGTTGGTGCAGAACGGATAGTCGCGATCGTCGAGAAACTGGTAGTGCAGCTGGCCCGCCGCGATCACCAGGTGGTCGAGCCCGCAGCGCTGCAGGATCGTGTCGGCGCGTGACTGCAGCGCGTGCAGGTGCTCGGCGTAGAGCGCGCGCAGGTCGGGGTGCTGGCTGTCCATGGGGATCGCTCGCGAAGGCGGGCACGCATTGTGCCGCGCAGCGCCGCGCTTGGCGATGCGCGGCGCTGCGGCTGTTTGGGTGGTCAGCGGCGCGCGGGCCCGTCGATGCCGCGACGCAGCCAGTCGTCGATGAGGCGCTTCTCGTAGCGCAATGGATCGTTGCGGTCGAACGCGATGCCGCGGTCGAGGTAAGCCAGGTCGGTGAGCTTGCGATCGCCCTCGGCCGCGATCGTGCCGTCGGCGTTGCTGATCTGGTAGTGCAGGTTGATCATCGGCGGGTAGATCGAGGTCATGATGCGGATCTGGCTCAGCCGCGGCCCGCGCCACGGCTCGCACTGGCCTGCGCGCTGGATGTCGTTGATGGTGACCTCGAGCGTCTGGTCCGACAGTAGGTGATCGGGCGCGCGGGCCTGGATGTAGCGCGCGAGTTGGCCAAGCCATTCCTCGGGCTTGACCGGGTCGCGGCACTGGTCGGTGCGCGTGTCGGTGAACTTGGCCGGGTCGGTCCAGTCGACCTTGACCGTGACATGGGTGGGCTTGGCCGGCGGCGCCCCCGCGCAGGCGGAGAGCAGCGCGCAGGCCAGCAGGCAGTACAACAACGAAGTTGTGCGTTTCATGATGAGCCTCCTTCGTGATGCAATGCCGGCATCGTGCACCTGCGCTCCACGGGTTGGCAACGGGCTGCACGTGGCTTGGGCACTGCGCGTACAGCATCCGCTCATGCAGTTGCGCCGCGCGTGTCGCGATGACGCCACCGGCGTCGATCCGCATCCGGCAGTGGCCCACGCTGCACGGGCTCGCGTACGGTTCCAAGGCGCGTGCCCGATCGGCTATGGTGGCGGCTCCGTGCCATTCGCCGACGTATCCCTGCACCATGAAGCTTCCGGTTCCGTTCATCCAGTTGCCGCTGCAGTTCGATGCCGCGGCGCTCGCCGCCGAAGTGGCCGGTTTCGACGAATCGCTGTGGCAGCCACACCCCAACGGCATTCCCGGCAACAGTGCGCTGCCGCTCATCACGGTCGAGGGCGATCCCGCGCGCGGCGACGCGTTGCAGGGGCCGATGCGGCCGACGCCGGTGCTGAAGCGCAGTCCGTACTTTCTCAAGGTGCTGGGCAGCCTGAACGCGGTGCTGGGCCGTTGCCGCCTGATGCGCCTGTCGGGCCATGCCGAAGTCGACCTGCATGTGGATTCGGACTACTACTGGCATGAGCGCGTGCGCGTGCACGTGCCGATCCTGACCCAGCCGACCGTGCGGTTCACTGCGGGCGACCACACCATCAACATGGCCGCGGGCGAGTGCTGGATCTTCGACACCTGGTTGCTGCACCACGTGCTCAACGACCAGGACCATGCGCGCATCCACCTGGTCGCCGACACGGTCGGTGGCGCCGCGTTCTGGGACCTGGTCAACCAGGGTCGCCCACACACCGCGCCCAGGGATGGCTGGGCGCCACGCCGGATCGAGCCGGGCGGTGATGCGCCGCCGCTGATGTTCGAGTCGGTCAACAGCCAGTCGCCGATGAGCTACTGGGAGCTGCGTGACCTCGTGCAGTTCATCCTCAACGAGGCCCAGCCGCAGCCGCGCATGGCCCAGGTGGCCGACCTGTGCGGCGTGTTCGTGCGCAACTGGCAGACACTGTGGTTCCGTCATGGCAGCGCCGCCGAGGGCATGGACGAGTACGCGGCGCACCTGGGCGGCTTCCTCGGCCGGCTCGCCCAAGTGGGTCATGGCCTCACGCTGCGCAATGGCGCCGACCTCGTCGCGGCGATGAGCGGCATCCTGCGCCGCGCCGCGCGCCCGTCCGATGCGCACACGGAACTGGGCGAGGAGCGCGCGCGCCAGCAGCCATCGCGGCCGACCACGGCCGTGATCGAGCGGCCGGTATTCATCGTCTCGCCGCCGCGGTCGGGCTCGTCGCTGCTGTTCGAAACGCTCGCCCAGGCGCCGGGCCTGTACACCATCGGCGGCGAGAGCCATGGCCTGATCGAGGGCCTGGCCGCGCTCGACACGCGCCAGCGCGGCTACGAGTCGAACCGGCTCACGGCCGAGGATGCGAGCCCGCTCATCGCCGAGCAGTTGCGCGCGCGCTTCCGCGCGGCGGCGTTCGACCGCGAGCGCAAGCCGCCCGGCGCCGCGTTCCGGCTGCTGGAGAAGACCCCCAAGAATGCGCTGCGCGTGCCGTTCCTCAATCGCATCTTCCCTGACGCGCTGTTCGTCTACCTGTACCGCGATCCGCGCCAGGTGCTGGCGAGCATGCTCGAGGCGTGGGAATCGGGTGGCTTTCGCACCTACCGCGAACTGCCGGGCTGGAACGGCCCGCCGTGGTCGCTGCTGCTCACGCCGGGCTGGCGCGAGCTCAACGGTGCCGCGCTCGGCGACATCGTCGCCGCGCAGTGGCAGACCACGACCGAGCTTCTGCTCGACGATCTCGAAGCGCTGCCGCGCGAGCGCGTCGCGGTGGCGCGCTATGACGCGCTGCTCGCCGACCCGCAGGCCGAGGTCATGCGCCTGTGCGGGTTCGCCGGGCTGCACTGGGATCGCCCGCTCGGGCAGGTCCTGCCGATCGCCAACCACACGGTGTCGAACCCGCACGCGGACAAGTGGCGCCTGCGCGAGCACGTGATCGCGCCGCTGCTGCCGCGCCTGCAGGCCACGCTCGAGCGCGCGGCCGGGTTCGCGCAACGCTGACCACCGCACCGCCACCGCACCGCTGCCGCCGTGCGCGGCCGCACGGGTGGGTGGGCGCGCTACTCGAATCCCGCGTCGAGCAACCCATCGCTGCGCAGGCGGATGGCGACGAATTCGTCCTGGTCGTAGCCGCTGCGAGCCGAGCCGACCGCGATGAGGCGCTGGTCGTGCCAGCGGATCGCGGCGATCGTGTCGAGGTTGCCGAAGCCGTCGGCGAGGTCGATCGGGCCGATGAAGCGGCCGTTGCCTGCGCCGCCGAAGCCGGTGTCGAGGCGGCCGTCGGGCCACAGGCGCGTGGCGGCCAGGTCGAAGCCGCCGGTACTGCCTGGCGCGCGCGAGTAACCCGCGGCGACGATGCGGCCATCGGGCTGGATCGCGAGCGCCGCGCAGGCGTCGTCGGGTTGCATGCCGCTGCGGAACACGACCCGGCGCAGGCCGGCGTCGCCGAATCCGCTGTCGATGTTGCCATCGGCGTCGATGCGCGCGAGCGCGAATGCGGATTGCAGCACCGGCGGTGACGTGGGTGTGTTCACGAGGTGACTGCCACCGATGATCAGGCCATCGTCCGCATCCAGCGCCAGTGCCGCGGCCTCGAGCATCGCCGGCGTCGGCAGGAGTCGTGCGCCGCCGTCGCCGAACGCGGCGTCGGGTTGCCCCGACGCGAGCAGGCGCGCTGCGGCAAACGTCGACACACCATCGATGGTCGCGCTGCGCGGTCGCGATGTCGCCGCAACGACGATGCGGCCCAGTGTGTCGACCCTGACACCGGCCACGGTGTTGAACGTGGTCTGGCCCGCAAGCTCATCGAAGCGCCTGATCGTGGTCGCGCCGTTGTTGCCGAAGCCGGTATCACTGCTGCCATCGGCGTGCCAGCGCGCAACCGAAAGATCCTGGCCCCAGGTAAACGTCGGGATGCCGACCGGCGCGAGCGTGACGATGCGACCCTGGCTATCGAGCGTGGCGGCGGCCCGCCCGAAGCGGAAATTGAGACCCGCAGGCGCGGGCAGGTTCACGCAGGCGCCTTCGACCGTGCCCGCGGCGTCGACGTGGCACAGCAGCAGCCGGTTCACGTGGTCGACCACTCCCGAGGCCAGCACGTGCACACCCCCGGCAGCATCACCGAGCAGGGCGCCGAGCTGCAGCGACGTGATGCCGGGCGCGGGTGTGATGAGGATCTTGCCGCCGTCGCCGAAGCTGGCGTCGCGCTGCCCGCTGGCGTCGAGGCGCACGAGCGACAGCTCCCCCGGCTGGCCCGATGCGCGGACCGTCGTGCCACCGACGAGCAGGTTGCCGTCGGGCAACGCCAATACGGCATTGGCGCTGTCGATCGATATCGCCGGGTTGCTGACGACGTCGATGATGCTGACGCCGGGGGCATGGTTGCCGAAGCTGGCGTCGTACACGCCATCGCCTGCGCTGGCGAGCGCGGCCAGGATGGACAGTATCAGGCCTGCGCAGGCGGTGTGGAGTCGGTGCATGGAGATGTTCCCTGCCGTGTGGCCGATCGGGGACCGGTGGTTGCCTCTCCTACGTGCAATGGTCATCGATCCCGCAAGCCACCGGAGCCGAAGTCGCCGGCAACGTCATCGATCACGCGCTCCAGTCCCGCCGGCGCGGCGCCAATCGCCGCTGCTGCCATTGACGCGCCACCGCACGTCATGGGACGGCGCTGCGGTGGCGGCAGCGGGCATGGCCAACATGGACGGTGGGCACGTTGCCCGATCCGGGCGCGTGCGGCAATCTGCGTGGTCCGGGGCCTGCGGCGGGTGCCGGCGCAGGAGGGCCGGCGGTCCCGTCCCTGCGGAGCATGACAAGGCAGGTTGGTGATGGCGGCGGCAAACGTGAATGATCGGCATCCGTGGCGGCTGCTCGTGCTGGCGGCCTGCGCGCTGCTGCTGGCCGGCTGCCGGCAGGCACCGGCGCTCAGTGGCGGCATGTTCAGTGCCGGCGGCAAGTATTTCGCCTACGTCTACGTGGTGAGGTGGATCCACAGCTACCAGCGCACCGGCGGCAGGACGGTGTCCACCGGCACGTTCCGGCCGTACCTGCAGGTGATCGATACCGACAGCGGGCACAAACTGCTGGAGCGGCCGCTCCGGCCCGACTGCAGCTATCCGCGCATCGGCGATGTCAACGAATCGTACGTGCTCGTCACCTGCATGGCGGCAGGGCGCGACACCAGGGACAGGCCGGCGCCGTTCGTGTTCGACCTTGCCACCGGCAAGGTCCGCGTGGACAGCGGGACCGTGGCCGAGCGCAATCCCGGCGGCTTGCTCGGTGGGGCCGACTCGACCTTCCGCGATCCGGCTGCGCCGGAGGCGCTCATCGTCGAGGGCAAGGACGGGCGCAACTACCGGCTCGACCCGAGCAGCGGTGTGGCGACCGTCACGAGTGGTGAGCTGGTACGGCTCCAATCGGGAATCAGCGGCTTCCACCAGGCCTGTCATCTGCCTGCCGGGTTGCATGAGAGTGGCGGCACCCGGCGCCACATCGAGCGCGACAAGGCGCTGCGCTCGCAGGACGATTTCCTCGATCCGCGCTTCCTGTGCGTGGACAGTGGCCAGCGCGACTCGCTGGCCGTGGCCACCGACATCGACGGCGGCCTGCTCGTGCTCTCGCGCACCAGCACCCAGGACGCGCAGGACAAGCTGCTCACCCTGCTCGATCGGACCACGCTCAAGACGCGTTGGAGCACGCCGCTGCCGCAGCCGCGCGGGGATTGGGCGGGCCGTTTCGACAGCGAAAAATTCGCCCGTCGCGGACGGCGCGTGCTGGTGGCCAATGCCTCGCGGCTGCTCGACATCGACCTCGCCAGCGGGCGGATCCTGCGCGACACCGCGCTGGTGGACTGAACGGTCGCGACCGGCGCCCTCGGCACTGCGTGCGCGGCGCGATGCGCCTGCACGGGCGGCCCCGCTTGCCGTGGGCGCGGGCCGCGGGCCAGGCCGCCAACGCGCGGCAACCTTCGCGCAACACCGAACCGCCCGCGCTGCGCTATCTTGGCGCCGCAGGCAACCGGGAGTGGTCCATGTTGAAGTCGTGGCTGTGGCGGAGTGTGGGCGTGGTCGCGCTCGCCTATGTGCTTGGCGTGCTCGTGCTCATGTGGTGGTGGGACTACGAGCCGGCGCATTTCGACGTGGCCGCCAACGGGCGCGAGGTCACCGCGCAGGTGGCGGGCAGTGCGCGCACCGTGACCGGCAGCGTGACCACCGCGGCGCTCATCACCAGCGCGCAGACGCTGCTGGACAAGCGCGGCGGCTACCTCAGCAACGACCGCCTGCCGCCGGGCGTGCTCATGGACAACGTGCCGAACTGGGAGTTTGGCGTGCTCACCGCCACGCGCGACCTCGCCCGCGCGCTGCGCAACGACTTCAGCCGCTCGCAGACGCAGTCGGTCGAGGATCCCGACCTGCGCGAGGCCGATCCGTTGTTCAGCTCGCCCAACGACCGCTGGCTGTTGCCAAGCTCGGAGAGCCAGTACCGCAAGGCGATCACCCACATGCGGGCCTACCTGGCGCGGCTGGTCGGTGGCGGCGAGGCCAGCGCGCAGTTCTATGCGCGCGCCGACAATCTCGCCGACTACCTGCAGGTGGTGTCGACGCGGCTCGGCTCGCTGTCGCAGCGGCTGTCGGCCGCGGCCGGGCAGGTGCGGCTCGACACCACGCTCGCGGGCGACCCGCATGCGCAGCAGGCCAGCGCGACGCCGAGCGAGCAGCTGGTGCGCACGCCGTGGACCCGCATCGACGACAACTTCTATGAGGCGCGCGGCTACAGCTGGGCATTGCGCGAACAGCTCGAGGCGATCCGCATCGACTTCGCGCCGATCCTGGGCAGCAAGAACGCGGCCGTGAGCCTGGAGCAGATCATCCGCGAGCTGGAGGAGGCGCAGCGCGCGCTCGGCAGCCCGGTGGTGCTCAATGGCCGCCCGTTCGGTTTCTTCGCCAACCATTCGCTGGTGATGGCCAACTACATCTCGCGCGCCAACGCCGCGATCATCGACCTGCGCGAGCTGCTCAAGCGCGGCTGAGCAGGCCCCGCCGCGGTCGCGACAAGCCGGCCGCGGCATGCCAAGATGCGCGCTTTCGTGCCTGCGTGCGTGCTTGATGTTCCCGTCTGTTCCGGCCCCCGCGTGGCAACGCGCTGACGCCTTGCCGCTGCTGGCGGCCTTTGCGCTGTTGTTGCCGATGGTGCTGCTGCTGCCGCCGCTGCCGATCGACGAGACGCGCTACCTCGCGGTGGCCTGGGAAATGCGCCAGGGCGGCGAGTTCCTCGTGCCGCACCTCAACGGCGCCACCTACGCGCACAAGCCGCCGCTGCTGTTCTGGCTCATCAACGCGGGTTGGCTGGTCACGGGCGTGCATGCATGGACCGCGCGCCTGATGACGCTGGCCTGCTCGCTGGCCAGCCTCGCGCTCATGCACCGCCTCGCATGGCGCCTGAGCGGATCGGTGCAGGTGGCGCGCCTGGCCACCTGGCTGCTGGCCGGCACGATCTACTTCGCATTGTTCGCCAACGCGATCATGTTCGACGTGCCGCTCACCACCTGCGTGCTCGCGGCGCTGCTGGGTGTTTGCGACCTCGTGGCCGGCCGGCTGCGGCGCGGGGTGCTGGTGACCGGCGTCGCGATCGGACTGGGCATCCTCGTCAAGGGCCCGGTGATGCTGCTCGACATCGGTTTCGTGGCCCTGCTCGCGCCGTGGTGGAGCGCGGGCCGGCTCGCGGGCCGCAGCGCCGCCTACTTCGGCGCGCTCGCGCTGGCCGTGCTGCTCGGCGCCGCCATCGCGCTCGCATGGGCGATTCCGGCGGCGCTGCACGGCGGCGAGGACTATGCGCGTGCGATCTTCCTCAAGCAGACCTTCGACCGCATCCATGGCGTGGTCGGCACCAGTGCGCACCGGCGCCCGTTGTGGTGGTACCTGGCGGTGTTCCCGTTGCTGCTGCTGCCATGGCCGCTGGTGGTGCGCGGCCGGCTCGCGCGCCTGCGCGGGCTGATGGCGCAGCCGGCGCTGCGTTGCGCACTGGCGTGGCTGGTGCCGACCTTCATCGTGTTCTCGCTGGTCAGCGGCAAGCAGCCGCACTACCTGCTGCCGCTCATCCCCGCGCTCGCCTTGCTGCTCGCGCTCGGGCTGGACGCCTCGATCCTGCAGCTGCGCAGTGGCCTGCTCGGCGCGGTGCTGGTGCTGCTGGGCGTGGGCCTGGTGGTGCTGCACCAGCTGCCGCTGGCGCGCGCCAGCGCCGAGTGGGTGGATCTGGTGTCGCCTTGGTGGAGCGTGCCGGTGATCGTGCTGGGCGCGTGGCTGCTGCGCTGGCGCGGACCCGTGCCGGTGGCGGTGCCGGCGCTGGCGATCCTCGCGCTCACGCTGGTGGCCAAGCTCGTGGTGCTGTGGGGGCCGGGCGTGCGCTACGACATCACGCCGATCGCGCAGCGCATCGCCGCGCTGCAGGCACAGGGCCACGCGGTGGCGAGCATGGGCTGGCACCACGGTGTGTACGAGTTCGCCGCGCGCCTGCCCGAGCCGATCCCGGCGTTCTACACGCTGGACGACTTCAAGGCATGGGTGGGGCAGCACCCCGACGGCTACGTGGTGACGTTCTTCCGCCAGTTCCGCTTCCGCGCCACGCCGGTGTTCACGCAGCCGTTCCGCGGCGTCGAGGTGTCACTGTGGCAGGCGCAGGCGGCGCTGGCCGCGGGTGTGGACCCAAACGTGTCGCACGTGGTCGAGGCCGAGTTCGAGGAAGAGGACTGAAGCCGGCGTCCCGGGCCAGTCGGCGCGGCTCAGCGCCAGTTGGCGTGGCGGTCCCAGAACTCCACGCTGCGCAGGTAGGCGGCGCGGTCCAGCGCCACGCCCGAGCCGCCCTCGTCCACGCCCAGCGCGTTGCGCAGCATCGTGATCGGTGCCATGGGGATTTCCGCGGGTTCGAGCGTGTACAGGCAGCCGACGATGCCCCAGTCGGCATCGATCGGCGTGCCTTCGCGCGCCAGTTGCGCGCGGTCGTACAGGATCGGGACGAGGTAGCGCGCGCGCGGCGGCGTGCAGCCTTCGAACCAGCGCACCAGCACCGGCAGTTCCTCGCGCGTGCGCGCCTCGTAGCCGCTGCGCAGGTGCTGGCGGTTGCTGTCGTCGATCGCGATCACCGAGCAGCGCGTCGAGGTCCAGTTGCGATGCACGTGCAGGCGGCAGAACGGGGCATAGCCGGCCAGCACCGCGACCGGCGCCTCGGCGTTGAGGCGCGCCACGAAGGCATCGGCATCGCAGTCCTGGATCGCGCTCGCGCGCGGTTCGCGCGGAAACAGCCGCGCACGGGCAAAACCGGTGAGTACGATCGACATGGGCACGCACGTGGCAGACAATCAGGCCGCGAGCATAACGGCACGGCGCTGCGCGCCGCTGCCCATGGCCGGGGCAAGCGCATGCACGACTGGCGTGGCAACAGGACCCGCGCGCCCGCCACGCGCGGCGCGAGCCTGCGCGAGGCGGGCTGGCTGATCGCGGGCGGGCTCGCGCTCGCCCTGGTCGGCTGGCTGCCGTTGCAGCTGGAGATCTGGTTCGGGCCGCGCGACGCCAACCCGATCGGCCTGGGCCTGCTCATGATCGTGGCGGTGCCGAGCGGGCTCATCCTCGCCGGGTTCGGCCTGCTGCGGCTGGTCATCGCCTGGCTGGTGGCGCCGCGCCCATGAGCCTGTTCGACTTCCTCGGCGTGCTGCTGGCGCTGTACACGCTGCTGGCGGTCGCGCGTGGACGCGTGCATGCGAAGGACGGCTGGCGCATGCGCGAACTCGAGCGCGACGACACGCCCGTCGACTTCTGGACCATCATCGCGCTGTACGCACTGCTGAGCCTGGCGCTGGTGGCGTGGTTCTAGCCCGCGTCGCGCAGCAGGCGCGCGCGGTCGCCGGCATCGGCTGACTGCGGCTCGCGGCTGCGCCCATGCAGTCGGTGCCGCATCCGGCCATCTATCTCTCTATCCGCACAAAGAGATATAGTGCGCGCCTGTCGCACCATGGACCCGCCGATGGCCCACGTTCCGGTTTCCTTCGAATTCTTCCCGCCCAAGACCGACGAGCAGCGCGAGGCGCTCGAGGCGTCCTTGCCGCGGCTCAAGGCGCAACAGCCCGAGTACGTGAGCTGCACCTTCGGTGCAGGCGGCTCCACGCTCAGCTACACGCCCGAGACGATCCGCCACCTGCGCGAGGTGCATGGGCTCGATGCCGCGCCGCACCTGTCGTGCATGGGCGGCACGCGCGCCGAGATCGCCAGTCTGCTGGCGCGCTACCGCGAACTGGGTTGCCGCCGCATCGTCGCCCTGCGCGGCGACCTGCCCTCGGGCATGGCCAGCCATGGCGACTTCCGCCACGCCAGCGACCTCGTCGAGTTCATCCGCCGCGAGCACGACGGCCATTTCCACATCGAGGTGGCGTGCTATCCCGAAGTGCATCCGCAGGCCGACGACGCCCACGCCGACCTGCGCCACTTCAAGGCCAAGGTCGAGGCGGGCGCCGATGGCGCGATCACCCAGTACTTCTACAACGCGGACGGCTATTTCCGGTTCGTCGACGCGGTGCGCCGGTTCGGTATCGACATCCCGATCACGCCCGGCATCATGCCGATCGCCAACTTCACCCAGCTCAAGCGCTTCTCCGACATGTGCGGCGCCGAGATCCCGCGCTGGCTCGGCAAGCGCCTGCATGCGTTGGGCGACGATGTCGAGGCGATCCGCGAGTTCGCCGCCGAGGTGGTGGCCGACCTGTGCGACCGCCTCGTCGCCGGCGGCGCGCCCGGCCTGCACTTCTACACGCTCAACCGCAGCAAGCCCACGCTCGCGGTGATCGAGCGCATGCGCAGCCGCGCCTGAGCGCGCGGCCACGCGCGCGTGGCGCACACCCGGCGCCGCACCGCCTCACGCCGCCACCGCGGCTGCATGCACGCCGGTGACCGAGCGGCCGGACGGATCGGCCGCGTGGGCAAAGGCCGGGTCCCATTCCAGCGCCGCCGGTGACGAACACGCGATCGACTTGCCGCCGGGCACCGTCGCCGCGCAGGCCGGGCCCGGAAAGTGGCGCTCGAAGATCGAGCGGTACAGGTAGGCCTCCTTGGTCGCGGGCGTGTTGAACGGGAAGCGCGCGGCGGCCGCCGCGAACTCGCGGTCGCCCACCACCTGCGCGGCGTGCGCCTTGAGGCCGTCGATCCAGCCGTAGCCGACGCCGTCGCTGAACTGCTCCTTCTGCCGCCACAGGATCGACTCGGGCAGCACGCCCGCGAACGCCTCGCGCAGCACCGCCTTCTCGATGCGGCGCGTGCCGTCGGCCTGCACCCCGGCCATCTTGTGCGTGGCGTCCATCGCCATCGCCACGTCGAGGAACTCCAGGTCGAGGAACGGCACGCGCGCCTCCACGCCCCAGGCCATCATCGCCTTGTTCGCGCGCAGGCAGTCATACGCATGCAGCGCGTCGAGCTTGCGCACGGTTTCGTCGTGGAAGGCCTGCGCCGACGGCGCCTTGTGGAAGTACAGGTAGCCACCGAAGATCTCGTCGGAGCCTTCGCCCGACAGCACCATCTTCACGCCCATCGCCTTGATGCGGCGCGCCAGCAGGAACATCGGCGTGGAGGCACGGATGGTGGTGACGTCGTAGGTCTCGATGTGGCGGATCACCTCGGGCAGCGCGTCCAGTCCCTCGGCGAAGCTGTACACGAACTCGTGGTGCACCGTGCCCAGCGCCGTGGCTGCCACGCGCGCGGCGGCCAGGTCGGGCGAGCCGTCCAGGCCGATCGCGAACGAGTGCAGGCGCGGCCACCAGGCCTCGCTGCGGTCGCCGTCCTCGATGCGCGCACGCGCATAGCGCGCCGCGCAGGCGGCGACCAGCGACGAGTCCAGTCCGCCCGACAGCAGCACGCCGTAGGGCACGTCGGTCATGAGCTGGCGATGCACCGCGGCCTCGAACGCGCCGCGCAGCGCGGCCGGCTCGATCCGCACCCCGCGCGTGTGCGCATGCTCGCGCCACGGTCGCGCGTACCAGCGCGTGAGCGAGCCGTCGGCGCTGTCGTAGACGTGGCCGGGCGGGAACTCGCACACGTCGGCACACAGGTCGACCAGCGCCTTCATCTCCGAGGCCACGCACAGCCGGCCCTGCGTGTCGTGGCCCCAGTACAGCGGGCACACGCCGATGGGATCGCGTGCAACGAGATAGCGGCCGCTCGCGCCATCCCACAGGGCGAAGGCGAAGATGCCGTTGAGCCGCGCCAGCCAGTGCGCGGGCGGCGTCGCGCCCGCGTCGCGGTACAGCGCGTTGACGACCTCGCAGTCCGAGCCGCTGGTGAAGTCGTAGCCGCTGTCCGCGCGCAGCGCGGCGTGGTTGTAGATCTCGCCGTTGACCGCGAGCGCGAGCGCGCCGTCGCGCGAGCGCAGCGGCTGCGCGCCGCTGGCCGGATCGACGATGGCCAGGCGCTCGTGCACGAGGATCACGCCGGCATCGACATGCACGCCGCTCCAGTCAGGGCCGCGGTGGCGCTGGCGCTGCGAGCATTCCAGCGCCTGCCGGCGCAGCGCGGCGAGGTCGTCGCCCGGCTGCAGGTCAAACATTCCAAAGATCGAACACATGGGGGTACTCCAGCAGCCTCCCTGCATCGCGCAAACGCGGCTGGAGTTCCGTTCCAGCCGCGGCGACGAATCCCGTGTCGCGGACCCCAAAACGCCGAAGGCCCGCATTCGAGCGGGCCTTCGTATCGTGTCGGTTGCAACTTTCGCCTACACGCGAGCCCCGCTTAGCGGCCACGGATTATTGTTGCGGCGATTGCGCAGCGCGACGCCCGCGACAGCGGCGGCGAGGCTGGGCACAATCGGGCGCATGGGCGAAGTCATGGGCCAACTAGAACACGTCGGCGCGCGCCGTGCAAGCCACCCGGGCGGCGCCGGGCGCCGGCGCCCGCCTGCGGCGGGCCTGCTGCTGCTCGCGCTGCTGCTGCCTGGCGCAGCGCCGGCCGGTGACACCGGCCAGCGCGTGCATCGCTGCGTCGGCCACAACGGCGAGATCGTGTTCAGCGGCCTGCGCTGCAGCGAGGAAGCCAGTGCGGTCACGGCAGCGGCCGCGGCTGCGGCCGCCGACCTGCCGCGCGCCGACGAATGCGCGCGCAGCGGCGCCGAACTGCGCGAGCGCATGCTCGCGGCGATCGCGCGCCACGATGCCAACGCGATCGCCGCGATGATGCACTGGGGCGGCGTCGGCGGCGCCGCCGCGAGGCAGCGCATGGCCGAGCTGCGCGCACTCGTGGCCGAGCCGCTGCTGTCGCTCGATGCGGGCGCCGACGGACTGAGCCTGCGCAGCGGCGGCACGGCTGCCGGCGTGGTCCACTTCGGCGTGTACGCCGACGGCGCCTGCCACTGGCTCGAGTGGTGAACCGGCCGCGCATGGCGCGCTGCTATCATGCGTGGTCCCGCACCGGAGCATCGCCATGGCCCAGCAGTATCCCCCATACATCTGGCACAACGGCGCGATCAAGCCGTGGGCCGACGCCACCGTGCACGTGATGGCGCACGCACTGCATTACGGCTCGTCGGTGTTCGAGGGCATCCGCTGCTACGAGACCGACAAGGGCCCGGCGATCTTCCGCCTGACCGACCACAACAAGCGCCTGCTGCATTCGGCCAAGATCTACGACATCGCGCTGCCGTACTCGCTCGACGACATCAACGCCGCCTGCCGCGCGGTGGTCAAGGCCAATGCGTTCAAACAGTGCTACCTGCGCCCGGTCGCGTTCCGCGGGCTCGGCGGCTTCGGCCTGTCGGCGCAGACGCCGACCGATGTCGCGGTGGCGTGCTGGGACATGGGCGCGTACCTGGGCGCGGGCGTGCTCGAACAGGGCATCGACGCCTGCGTGTCGAGCTGGCAGCGGTTCGCGCCCAACACCATCCCGGCCGGCGCCAAGGCCGGCGGCAACTACCTGTCGGGCCAGCTCATCGCGCGCGAGGCGCGGCGGCTCGGCTTCGGCGAAGGCATCGCGCTCGCGTCCACCGGCCTGCTCAGCGAGGGTGCGGGCGAGAACCTGTTCCTCGTGTTCGACGGCGCGCTGCACACCACGCCGGTGAGTGCGGCGCTGCTCAACGGCATCACGCGCAACACGCTCATCACGCTCGCGCGCACGCATGGCATCGACGTCGTCGAGCGCGACATCCCGCGCGAATACCTGTACCTGTGCGACGAGCTGTTCATGTGCGGCACCGCGGCCGAGATCACCCCGATCCGCTCGGTCGACGGCAAGCCGGTCGGCGCCGGCAAGCCGGGGCCGGTCACGCAGCGGATGCAGCAGCTGTTCTTCGGCCTGTTCGACGGCAGCACCGCCGACCGTTGGGGCTGGCTCGAGGCGCTGTGAGCACCGCGCCCGACCTCGCGGCCCTGCGCCGGCGCGCGATCGACGCGGCGCAGCGTGCGTACGCGCCGTATTCGAGCCTCAAGGTCGGCGCCGCGCTGCAATCGGCCAGCGGCGCGGTGTACACCGGTTGCAACGTCGAGAACGCGGCCTACCCGATCGGCGGTTGCGCCGAGCGTGCGGCGATCGCGAGCGCGGTGCAGGCCGAGGGTGCCGCGTTCCGGCTCGCCGCGATCGCGGTCGCGGCCTTCGCGCGCGACGCGGAGGCGTTGCCGGTGTCGCCGTGCGGCGCCTGCCGTCAGGCGCTGGTGGAGTTCGGCCCGGCCGCGCAGGTGAGCTTTCGCCAACCCGACGGCAGCTGGGTCGAAGTCGAGGCCGACGCGCTGCTGCCGTGGCGCTTCGTGCTGCCCGAGCGCTGACGCCTCAGCCGGGCAGCCAGCGCAGCAGCGGCACCGGCACGGGCGCGCGCTCGCCGATGCGGAACGCCGCGCACACCTGCGCGGCCGCGCGCGCCGCCGCCGCCGCGTCACGCGCATGCACGATCGCGAGCGGCTCGCCCGCGCTGACCGGTTCGCCCACGCCGCGCACCGCGGCCAGCCCGACCGCATGGTCGATGCGCGCGTCGGGGCTGCGCCGCCCGCCGCCGAGGTCGACCACGCACTCGCCGAGCGCACGCACGTCGATCGCCTCGATCCAGCCCGTGCGTGGCGCGGCCGCGGGCTGCTGCAGCGGCGCCTGCGGCAGGTGGTGCGCCGCGCGTTCGAGCAGGTCGCCCGGGCCGCCCAGCGCTGCCACCATGCGCGCGAAGCGCTCGGCTGCCGCGCCCGAGGCCAGCGCCTGCAGCAGGCGCGTGCGCGCGGCGGCGGGATCGGCGGCGAGGCCACCCAGGCATAGCAGCCGCGCCGATAGCTCCAGCACGAGTTCGCGCAGGCGCGGGCAGTGCGCGCGGCCGCACAGCAGGTCGAGGATCGCGCGCAGCTCCAGCGCATTGCCGGCATCGCGGCCGAGCACCTGGCCCATGTCGGTGAGCGCGGCGGCCAGCACCAGGCCGCTGCCGGCGGCCACCTGCTGCATGCGCTGCGCCAGCGCGCACGCCGCCTCCTCGGCGGGTGTCTGCGCGCCGCTGCCGGTCTTGATGTCCAGCACCAGCGCCTGCGCGCCACCGGCGAGCTTCTTGGACAGGATCGAGGCGACGATGAGCTCGGGCACGTCGACCGTCGCACTCACGTCGCGCACCGCGTACAGGCGCCGGTCGGCCGGCACCAGGTCCGCGCTCTGGCCCACGATCGCGCAGCCGACCTCGGCCACCACGCGCCGCAACCGTGCCGCGTCCGGCAGCACGTCATAACCGGCGATGCTTTCGAGCTTGTCGAGGGTGCCGCCGGTGTGGCCGAGGCCGCGGCCGGAAATCATCGGCACGTAGCCGCCGCAGGCCGCCACCAGCGGCGCGAGCGCAAGGCTCACGCAGTCGCCGACGCCGCCGGTGGAATGCTTGTCGAGCACCGGGCCGGGCAGGTCCGACCAGTCCAGGCGCCGCCCCGAATCCCGCAGCGCCAGGGTGAAGTCGCGGCATTCGGCCGCGGCCAGCCCGCGCCAGGCCACCGCCATCGCGAACGCGCCGATCTGGCCATCGCCCCAACTGCCGTCGGCGATGCCGCGTGCGAGCGCCTGCCATTGCGCGGCGCTGAGCGCGCGCCCTTCGCGCTTGGCGCGGATGAGCGCGGCCGCGGAGTCGCCGCTCACGCGGGCGTGGCCAGTTGCGGCAGCAGCGCGTCGTACAGCGCGCTCGCGCCGATGCGCAGGTGCGCGGGCGTGATCCAGGCCTCGCCCAGGCGTTCGCGCGCGAGCTGCAGGTAGGCGCGCGCATCGTCGAGACTGCGGATGCCACCGGCCGCCTTGAAGCCGCAGCGGCCACCGTGCGCGGCGATCACGTCGAGCAGGATCGTGGCCGCGGCCGGCGTCGCGTTGACCTTGACCTTGCCGGTCGAGGTCTTGAGGAAGTCGACGCCCGCGGCGATGCCCAGTTCGGCCGCGGCGCGGATCTGTTCCGGCGCGGCCAGCTCGCCGGTTTCGAGGATGAGCTTGAGCAGCGCGGGCGCGGCGCAGGCCGTGCGCGCGGCAGCCACCACCGCGCGCGCGCCGTCGTGATCGCCCGCGAGCAGCGCGCGCCACGGCAGCACCAGGTCGATCTCGTCGGCGCCGGCGGCCAGCGCGCGCCGCGTTTCGCGCTCGACCCGCGCCGGGTCGCTGCCGCCATCGGGGAAGTTCACCACGGTGGCGATGCGCACCTGCGTCCCCGCGAGCGCGCGCCGCGCCGTGGTGATGTGCTCGGGATACACGCACACCGCGGCGGGCAGGCCGTGCTCGCGCGCACGTGCGCACATGGCCTGGATGTGCGCCGGCGTGTCGTCCTCGCCAAGGCTGGTGAGATCGATCAGTGGCAGCACACGCGCGGCAAGCTCGCGCAGGGAGGGTTCGGTCGCGGACATGAGGGTTTCCCGATGGCGGCGCGCAGGGCGGGTGGTGGCTTCAGGGTGGGTCGCTCGTCCACGGCGCGTCCGGTGGCGCAGGCTGCGGTTGCGGCCGGCCCAGCGGGCGCGGGCGGATCGGCGATCGCGCAAACATGCCTGATCCGCACGCGCCGGTCGAGTGCTGGCGTGGCCGCTGCGCCTCGCGCACCGAAACGTCGCACCCAACCTGCCTGGGCTTGCCTTGCCCGGGTACGACCGGAGTGCCGCGGCGTGCGAGTGCCATGGCACACCCGGCGCGGGGCCGGCGGGATCAGCGTGGCGGGGTGAAACCGAGCGTGGCGGTGGCGCCGCCCTGCGGGCGCGGCGCCAGTGCCACCTGCCAGCCGTACAGTTCGCACAGGCGGCGCACGATGGCCAGGCCCAGGCCGCCACCCTTGCCGACCTTGGTGCCGCGCACGCCGCGCTCGAACAGGCGCTCGGCGTCTTCGGCGGCGATGCCCGGGCCGGTGTCCTCGACACTGACGCGGCCATGGCCGACGGTGATGATGACCTCGCCCGCGGGCGTGTACTTGAAGGCGTTGCCGATGAGGTTGCTCAGCGCCACCGCCACCACCGACGAGGGCGCCACCACTTCCAGCGGCTCGTCGATCTCGATGCGCACGGCCACCGGCTTGTTGGCGATGTGCGGGCGCTGCGAGTCCACCACCTGCTCGACGATCCTGGCCACGTCGGTGGTCTCGCCGTCGGTGGGCGCCTGCCGCTCGCGTCGCGACAGCAGCAACAGCGCGTCGATGAGCTCGCTGCACTGGCGCACCGCGCGTTCGATGCGCTTGAGGCGCTCGCGCGGCTTGTCGGCGAGGTCGGAGGAGGCCTGCAGCAGTTCGGTGGTGCTCGCGATCACCGCGAGTGGCGTGCGCAGCTCGTGGCTCACGTCGGCGTTGAACTCGCGGTCGCGCTGGACCATTTCGGTCAGGCGCGTGGAGTAGGCGTCGAGCGCCTCGGCGAGCTGGCCGACTTCGTCGTTGGCGAAGTGCGTGCGCAGCAGGCGCGGCTGGCCGCTGTCGCTCATCGCGCGCACGCGCTGCACCAGGTCGGTGACCGGGCTCATCACGCGCGCCGACAGCCAGAACCCGAGCAGCAGCGACAGCAGCGCGAACACGAACACCGCGGCCGCGATCGCCACCACGAGCTGGCGCTGGCCGAGCTTCTGCGTGCTCACGTCGAACCACAGGTAGGCCCAGTACTGGTCGTCCTTGTACACGGCCAGCTTGAACGGGCGCAGCGTGCCCTCGCTGCCCACGTCCTCGATGTCGTAGACGCCGGCGTCGTACTTCTGCCATGCCAGCGGCACGGTCGCGGTGCGGCCCGCGCGCACGATCTGGGCGCGGTACAGCGACATCGCCCATGGCGCCGCCGGATCGGGATTGGCGCGCTTGAAGTCGACGAAGTGACGCAGCTCGCGTTCGAGCGTGGAGTTGACGAGCTGGTCCTCGAGCCGGCCGCGCATGTACAGCGTCGCGGCCGCGAACAGCGCCGTGAGGCCGAGGCCGAACAGCGCGAACGAGATGATGATGCGCGAGCGCAGCCTACGTCGGTAGCGCATCCGGATCGACCATGCGGTAGCCGATGCCGTGGCGGGTCTGGATCAGCGGCTTGTCGAACGGCTTGTCGATCTGTGCGCGCAGGCCGTGGATGTGCACGCGCAGCGAATCGCTGTCGGGCAGTTCCTCGCCCCACACGCGCGTTTCCAGTTCCTGTCGCGTCACCACCGACGGCGACGCCTCCATGAGCGTCTGCAGCAGCTTGAGGCCGATCGGGTTGAGCGTGATCGTGCCCTCGAAAGGTTGATTCGGGTCCGGGTTGAACAACGTCGTTGTAGGGCTTCCTGTAACAGAACGCGATTTTCTCCTGTTATGCTCACGGCTGAACGTGGCGCCCAACACGGCGGTATGCTTGACACTACCGGTCTGCAAGCTTGCCCGGAGGTCGGTCTGACTGTCACAAACGTCGTCTTCGGTGAGCCAGGAGGGGCCATTGCGGTTGATGGTTAGCGAATCGTTATTGGCAAAGCGCGGCGCGGAGGTGATGGAGTCGCGCGTCGACCGCCCATAACGCAACTGGTTCCACAGCAGCAGCGAGTCGTCGAAATCGTGTTCGAACCTCACGGTCGCCATGTCCGAGCCCATCTTTTCGCGATCGCGCGACTTGAGCCCGTAGAAGGTGTCGCGGGGAACCGGCGCGGGCTGATTCCGGTAATCGGCCAGAGCATTCTGCGTGGCGGTGACCCACGGAATTCCATAGTCCG
>WBZY01000651.1_pt1 | contig 24241 bp, 23 predicted proteins | sample 5204191 | NCBI WGS metagenome assembly WBZY01 (sample SAMN12344363, study PRJNA552823) | activated sludge metagenome | biome: Activated sludge suspended growth; feature: Anammox Sidestream; material: Wastewater; isolation source: activated sludge from anammox sidestream of wastewater treatment...
CACGTGCGACTACGTTCCCGGCTTGGGAGCAAATGCTCCTGGCTACAACCAGTACCAGACATTCGTGAACGGCACGCCAGTGTACGTTTATGAGAATGGTGTCTCGTTGAACAACGACATCCCGCAGAATCCTGGACAGCTTCGAGTAAGCAAGATCGAAGTGTTCGGCTCTGCGTTCACCACCACAACCCACGCTGGCTTTAGCCCGAACCCGTGGCTGAACCCGGCACCGGCAGCGGTTGATACGTTCCAGACCGCTGGCCCGATCGTGGTTCCGGATCCTGGTACGATCAACGTACCAGTTAGCGTGCCGGATGCGGGTCTGATAACCGATGTCGATGCGGAGATCCGCATGCAGCACACGTTTGATGACGACATGGATATCGCCTTGAGGAATCCGATCGGTGATCAGACGGTGCTTACGACCGATAACGGCGGAGCTGGTGACAACTATGGTTCTGGTGCAAATACCTGTGCTGGTACCCCGACCACGTTCGATGACGAAGCATTGACGCCGATCACTGCCGGTACAGCTCCCTTCGCGGGTTCGTTCCAGCCTGAAGGTTCGCTGGCTATCTACGACGGCCTTGGGATGAACGGAAATTGGCAATTCCTTTTCAGGGATGACTTCATTTTGGACCAGGGAACGGTTGGTTGTGCCCGATTGAGGATCGAGAACTCGGCATACGTTGCCCGTGCTGCGGTATATGCACGTGCATCGGTCGTCGAGGTCAGGTTCACCAACTTCCGCTTTAACCCGACCGTTCTGAAGGTCTGTAAGAAGGCAGGAACTCCGAATCTGCTCGGCGTCAACTTCAACTTCACGGTTGCGTTGGTCAGCCCGCAGATCGGCGGCTCTAACCCGGCCCCGATGTTCCCGCCGTTCTCACAGAACGTTACGGTAACTGCTGGCCCGAACAACACCCAGGAAGGCAACTGCGCCTTCGTTAACGGCAGCGGCCTGCTTGGCGGTGCGTTCAATCAGGGATCTGAAGTGACCATCACGGAAGCGGCCCAGGGTTCATCTACGGTTTCGGCGGTCACGTGTCCGTCGTGCGGACCTGGCGGCCTTAGCTGGCCGGGACCGCCGAGCAGGGTTGCGACCCTGAGCGGACCGAATGGCCTGGTTGCCGGTATCAACGCTGTTGTCTTTACCAACAACGATGCTGGTGATATCTCACCTGCCGATCGTCCTGCGAAGTATGACTTCGACGGTGACAAGAAGGCAGACATCGCGGTGTGGACAGCAACGAACGGCAACTGGTCGTGGTTGGCGAGTGCTGAGAGCAACAACATGAAGGTCCGTCAGTTTGGTGCGACAGGCGACAAGCTTGTAGCAGCGGACTATGACGGAGACGGCAAGACGGACTACGCGGTGTACCGGCCAAGCAATGGCCGCTGGTACGTGCAGGGATCGGATCCGAACTTCGGCTTCAAGTTCTTCAACTGGGGCGAAGCGACAGACATCCCGCAGACGGGCGATTATGATGGTGACGGCAAGGCCGATCTGATCATCTTCCGTCCGAGCAATGGCACGTGGTACATCAGGACGATGACGGATAACTTCTCCATCTTCCAGTTCGGTATTCCGACGGACAAGCCAGTAGCCGGCGATTATGACGGCGATGGCAAGACGGATGTTGGAGTATTCCGCAACGGCACGTGGTACATGCTTGAATCGACTGGCGGTTTCGTTGTCAAGAACTTCGGACAGACGGGAGACATCCCGGTTCCGGCGGACTATGACGGAGACGGATCGGCCGATGTGTCGGTGTATCGTGCAGGTACGTGGTACTTCCTGAACACGCTTGGCTTCTACACGAAGCAGCACGGCGTAGCGACGGACGTTCCTGTACCGGCGGATTACGACGGCGACGGCAAGGCCGATGTTGCAGTGTTCCGCGGTTCTGAAGGCAAGTGGTACATCAAGAAGTCGACACTTGGCGAGGCAAGCTCGTTCGATGTTGTCAGCTTCGGATCGTCCACCGATTCAGCCGTAGCGGGACAGTAACTGAACCGCTAAGAGAGTCCGGTCAGGCGGCCGGTGAGGGAAACCCCGGCCGCTTCCATGACCGACGAAGATAAGAAGATGAGGCTGTCCAGATCGGGCAGCCTCATTTTCGTTCGAGCGAGTTGATCCTTGACGAACGGCCTACAATACAACAGGCCACCCAAAGCAAACGGCTGCGAACCCGCCTGATACGGTCATTCACCCGAGCATAACTATTCAGTTATTCGCTTTCCGGCGCGATTCTCCAACAATATAGCTGTCACGAGCCCGGATGGTCAGACCCGGCCGATCGACCCGAACTCGTATCTGTTTCCGTTGTCCGGTGGTGCCCTTCGAGCTTGGGATGTAACCGATGTTGTACTGATGCTGCAGTTCCTCGGCAATCGCCCGGAACGCCTCGGTCAGACCGCCTGCGGTTCCGTCAGGGCGAAAGACACGCCCTCCGGTGTAATCGGCCAGCTCGAGCAAGTAGTTTCTTCCACGCTCGTACTCCTCAAATGTCGTGCCAGACTGGCTTGCTAACGCCGGAACTGGATGTCCGGGCCTCGTATTCCATGAGAAGGTGTCATAGTAGATCGGGAAGATCACGGTATCGCTTTCTTCTGCAAATGCCAAGGTCGTGTCGTACCCCGCGTTCTCGGATGTAGTATCGACCCCATCCGTGAAGAGAACAATAGCCTTCCGTCCGGTTATTCTAGCTAGCTTCTTTCGCAGCGTATGGTAAACCGCGTCATAGAGTGACGTTCCGTATCCAAAATCGGCCTTTTCGATGGCCCGATAGATCCGCGTCCTGTCCGCTGTCGGCTCGGTCAAGACGTGAATATTTCCATCAAACTCAATCACACTGACGATATCCTGCACGCTCAATTGATCCACGAATGCCAAGGCAGCCCGCCGGATCTCTTCGATCTTGTAGCTTGTCGAAAGGCTTGTGTCTAAAAGCAGAATGACGGTAAACGGTTTCTGGGTTGTCCCAAAATACGAGATCGATTGCTCAACACCGTCCTCAAAGACCTTGAAATCGGAGACCTTTAGGTCCGAGACATACCGGCCGTCCCTGGCAAAAACCGAAACCGGCACCGTAACTAGTTCAGTTTCGATGGTGATAATGCCTTGAGCAGCTTCCAGCGTGCCGGACGTTGTGCGCGCTTTGTCGCGATCCGGCTTTTTCGAGCCGGCTTTCGGGGTTATGCGAACCGGGTGGGGCCTTACAGAAGGGGTCGATTCAGAGTATTCGCTCGGCAATCCGGCATTTGTCGCGGGGCTGGGGGTCGGCTTTGGACTATTGCGCCCAGCTTGTGCCGAGTCGATAGATACCACGCCAGCGATGACAAAGCAGGTTGCCCCTAGTTTTACTAACTTAGGTCCAGTCATTTCGGATATTTCCCGAGCGCTAGTGTGATGCCTTCCGCAAACGAAAGGTTTCGTGCGCTATTCAAGGCAGCGAATGGTCCGTCGCCAAAGAAAGAATGCCGGGATACCGGTGACAGCCAGCAAATAGCCGATGCCCGCGGTCGCTGGCGCGAGGAATGCCAACGATACAGTGACCATCGCGGACAACAGCAAGAAGATGATGGGCGTCAGCGGATAACCCAACGTTTTGTACGGCCTTTCCATCAAAGGCTTTCGATATCTTAAAACCATCACCGCCGCAACCGAAAGGGCCGCCGATACCAGATCGACCGAGACGATATATTCAAGCAGTTGTGTATAGACATTACCGAACGACGGAGGCTTTCCGTCCACATGGGTGACCGTTCGAGGAAGAACGAGCAGCGACGCCCAGATGCATTGGGCGATCAGGGCGACGGCCGGCACGTGATGAGTGTTCGTTCGGCCCAGGCCGGCGAACAGGTAGCCTTCGCGCGCCATCGCATACGAGACACGCGAACCGGAAAGGATCAAGCCGTTATTGCATCCAAAGGTCGAGATCATTAATGCGAATGCGATCAGAACAATGCCCGGAGGTCCGAACACCTGTTCCATCACCGCTGCGGCGACCCGCCCGTTCGATGCGTTCTGGAGTGCCGGAAGAGAAAGGGTCAGGACATAACCGAGATTCGCGAGCAGATAAAGCCCGACCACGATCAGGCAGCCGATGATGAGAGCCCGGGGCAGGTTCCGACCGGGATCTTTTACCTCGGCGCCCGTGAATGTAACATTGTCCCACGCCGACTGCGAGAACAGCGGCCCGGCCATCGCCTTTGCAAAGACCACCACGAACGCAACAGGGCCAAACGCTGCGGCGGCCGGCTGTGCGGCGTCGAGCGACCATCCGTTGGACGCGCTGTTCCAGAAAGCCGATGACAACAAGGCAGATCCGGAGTTTGAGCCGAGAAACAGCCCGACCAACACCAAAGCGAACAATGCGGCCGCCTTGGTAATGGTAAATGTATTTTGGATCCATTTGCCGAGCTGCAGGCCAAAAGTATTGACAGCCGTCAGAAGAATGATACTTGCGATCGCAACGGCCTGCTGCGTTGAGAGGCTGACGGCGTACGAGCCAAGAACGATCGGTTCGATGAGGTAGCTAGTGCCGGATATTTGCGGGACCAACAAGCCGCTGAAATTGGCAAATGCAACTGCAACGGCTGCGATCGTGCCGCTCTGGACTATCAGGAACTGAGACCAGCCGTAAAGGAATCCGACCGGACGGCCGTACGCCTCGCTCAGGAACACGAAGGGCCCGCCCGCCTTCGGCATACTGGCCGCAAGCTCACCAAAGCAGACCGCGCCGGTAAGCGTCATCGTCCCGGCGAGCAGCCACGCAAGAAGCAGCCAGCCGGGCGCACCGACCAATCGGGCAGATTCCGCAGGAACGATGAAGATGCCGCTGCCGATCATCGATCCAACAACGAGCATTGTTGAATCGAGCAGGGTCAACTCACGCAGAAGGCCTTTGGTGGACGCGGGATCTTGCACAATATTGAAGGTCAGGAAAGGCTTTTCATTTCGACGCCGTTGTGTTTGAGCGTTTCAAAGATGGCCGCGGCAAATTCAAGGGCGTGGCCGGCGTCGCCGTGGATGCATATTGTATCGGCTTTCACCGGAACCGATGTCCCGTCGTCGGCAACCACGTAACCGTTGGTGACGATAGCAAGCGCCTGTTGGGCGGCAGTCTCAGCATCAGTGATCATGGCACCAGGTTCGGTCCGCGGTGTCAGCGTCCCGTCGGGCCTGTAGGTCCGGTCGGCAAATGCTTCTGAGGCGGTTCTAAGGCCCATCGATCCGGCCTCATCGACCAGACGGCTGCCTGACAGGCCGAAGAGGATGAGTGTCGGGTCAATTCTGCGGACCGCATTGGCGATCACCCGCGACATTTCGCTATCCCGCGCCGCCTGGTTGTACATCGCCCCGTGCGGCTTAACGTGGCCAAGCCGCGTGCCATACGCTTCGCAGATGCCCTTCAGCGCGGCAACCTGATAAAGGACAATATCGTGTAGGTCTGACAAGGATACTGACATGTTCCGGCGGCCGAAGCCCTGCAGATCGGGGTAGCCCGGGTGAGCGCCGATCGCGACGTTGTGCTCGATAGCCAACTCGACCGTCTTCCGCATTGTCATCGCATCGCCGGCGTGAAACCCGCATGCGATATTCACCGACGAAACGTAACGCATCAGGTCGGCATCGCGGCCCATTTGCCACGGTCCGAAACTTTCGCCCATGTCACAGTTAAGATCTACAGAACGCATGTTTACCGACGGAAGGTTAGCATAAAGCGTCATCAATAACGACCAAAGCTCAAGCCGGCCTTCAGCCACCTGAGATCCCTGTTCAATTGAAGCATTTCACGGTGCGCGGTTTCGACGCCAACGATCTCAAACGCTATCTTGTCGCCCGGACCGAGTTGAGCGGCAAGCGGAAGGTCGGCACTGATGATATGTCCGATCCGCGGGTAGCCGCCGGTGGCCTGATGATCGGCCATAAGGATGATCGGACGGCCGCTGGGCACGAGTTGGATCGTCCCGAAGGTGACGGCGGCGGAAACAAGTTCTGGGTGGGAAGCGATGGTGATCTCGGGCCCGTCCAATTGAAAGCCCATTCGGTTTGAATTATGGGTGAGTGTGAATGCGGCGTTCTGGAACGTCCGCTTTGCCTCTTCACTGAGCAAATGGAACTCAGCACCCGTGAGAACGCGCACCGTCGGGAATGAAGAATAGGCGGGAAGGATGCGTCGCGAAACAGCCGCGTGTGTTATCGGGATCGAAGTGGTTGCCGCGTTTCCCGTCAGCGTTGCTCCGGTCGTCAGGCGACGCGTTGTCCAGGGATCGAACAAATCGTGCGACGGCGAAGCGAAACCGCCGCGAAGAGCTACGTACGCCCGGTTGCCGAATGCTCTATTCGAGAATCGAAGCGTGCTTGAGCGTCGTGCGCGGTGAGCTTTCCAGTTTGCGATCGTCTCGCCGTCAAGCTCTGCGCAAAGATCGGCGCCGGCAATTGCGAACACACCCTCGTTCTCGAATACTAACTCGGGGCCCGGGAAATGAGCTTCGATGACGAAACAGGCTTCGTCATTTCCGGCAAGCAAGTTGGCTATGCGGGCGGCGGCCTGGTCCATCGCTCCGCCCGGCGCAACGCCGAATCGCTGATGGCCGAACGAGCCAAGGCCCTGGAGCGATGTAAAAAGGCCCTCTTTTTTCAACGACACGCTCATCGTGGCTTGACGATCTAGCCGCGGACGAATCGAACACGATCACCCGGAGCGAACAGAAATGACCGGTCGTTCTCCTGACCGACCAGTTCGACCGCAGTGCGGCCAATGATCTGCCAACCGCCCGGCGATGCCGACGGATAGATGCCGGTTTGACGGCCGGCGATACCGATACTTCCTTTAGCGACCAGGGTTCGCGGCTCCTTGCGTCTCGGAACGGCTATCCGTTCATCCACAACGCCCAGATAAGGAAATCCCGGAAGGAATCCGAGCATGAAGACGCGATATTCCGTCGCCAGAAATATATCAACAACCTCCTCCCGTGTGATCCCCGCCGTTTCGGCGACCAGGTCGAGGTCCGGAGCGTCGCCGCCCGAAAATCGCGCCGGGATCTCAACAAGCTTGCCGGCCGAAAGTTCTGGCACGGTCGCATTGTCAAGTGCCTCATTGATCAGGCCGATAACGGAATCAAAGGCTGATTCAGTCGTCGTGTGGCTTTCTACAACAATCGGGTCGTAGAAGATCGTGGTCGATGCGATCGCGGCCACGGCCTCGTCCATTCCGGCGAATGGATGGTCATTCAGGTAGTTTGCGAGAGCAATGGATGCGTCGTTCAGATCGTCCGACATCGCATTGCCAAACTCCACGGTAACGGCCCTGTCGCCGAGTTGGAAGATTCGGGTCGGCCGGATATCCATTTTGTCAGCGTGTCCTTTGCTTTGGGTCAAGATACTCGCGAAGGCCATCGCCAATGAAGTTGAAGGCAAGTACGGTCAGGGCGATAGCGACACCGGGAAAGAACAGGACGTGCGGTGTGGCAGCAAAGAATTGCCGAGCTTCTTCGATCATCGTTCCCCAACTCGGAGCTGGCGGCGGAATACCGAGGCCGAGGAACGAGAGAGATGCTTCGGAAAGGACCGCTCCGGCCATTCCGAGCGAGGCCTGGACGATCAACGGCTGAATGGCGTTTGGCATAATGTGCGAGAACAGGATCCGCATATTGCCCGCTCCGAGCGCTTTTGCGGCGAGCACAAAATCGTATTCGCGCACTTTCAGAACCTGGCCGCGCATCACCCGCGCATAGCCGACCCAGCCGATGATACAAAGGGCAAGGATCAACTTGCCTAAGCCCGCGCCGAGGAAGGCGACCAGCGCGATGGCGAGCAGAAGGCCCGGAAACGCCAGGAATACGTTGAAGATGTAGCCGGATAGGACCTTGTCGATCCAACCGCCGTAAAAACCGGCGATCGAGCCGATGAAAATGCCTATGATGCTCGAAACCAGGACCACCGTAATTCCGACCTCAAGCGAGATCCGCGCGCCAAACAGCAGCCGTGAATAGATATCGCGGCCAAGAGCGTCTGTCCCGAACCAGTGCTCGGCTGACGGCGATGCGAATCTGATCGCGAGGTCTTGTGCCGTTACGTCATGCGTAGCAAGATACGGGGCGAAAATGGCGGCGAGCACCACGATCGCCGCAATGGCAAATCCGATGTAAGTGAGTCGGTTCATCAGGAAAGCCGGATCCTTGGGTCAAGGCGCCGATAGACAAGATCCGTGAGCGCGTTTGCCAGAATGTAGGTCACGCTGATCACGAGTACGCAGCCCTGAACAAGCCGATAGTCGCGTTTCGCGATCCCGTCTTCCAGCAGCAAAAGGCCTAAACCCTGCCAGCTGAAGATCTTCTCAGTGATGATCGCACCGGCAAGCAGCACGCCAAGCTGCAGGCCGAGAATTGTGACGACCGGGATAAGGCCGTTCTTCAGCACGTGTTTATACACAACCTTTCGTTCGCTAAGGCCTTTGGCCCTGGCCGTGCGAACATAGTCTTCGCCGAGTTCTTCGATGACACTCGATCGAACCATGCGAGTAAGAATGGCCGAAAGCGCGGCACCGAGCGTGATCGCGGGAAGAACGATATCTTCTGGATAAAGACTGCCCGTCGGCGCAAACCAACCGAGCTTTACCGCAAAAACATAAACAAGGAATGGCCCGATCACGAAGGTCGGCAGCGAGATGCCAAGCAGGGCAATGAACGATGCAGCATTATCGATAAAGCCGTTCTTGTTCCGGCCGGCCAGTACGCCGAGAGGAATGGCAATGCCGACCGCAACCAGCATAGCGGCCAAGGCAAGTTTGATCGTTGCAGGATAGCGCTCCAGGATCATATCGAGCACCGGACGATCGGTGCGGAATGAGGTCCCGAGGTCTCCGTGCAGAAGTCCCTTCCAATAGTCGAAGTATCGGTTGTTGGTCCCGTTCCAAACCAGGCCACTCTCGGACGAATACGTCACAAAGAACGCCGGACGGTCCAAGCCGTGTTTCTGATTGAAATTCTCGATCTGCTCGGCCGTTGCCGTCTCACCAAGGATCGTGCCCGCCGGCGAGCCCGGGACAAGTTCTATCAACAGCGTCACGAGCGATACCACGGTCCACATGACCAGCAGCATCAACCCGAGCTGTCGGACAAAATTAAGCAGCTTGTATTTCATTCGACGGAAGCGGTCGCGGCAATTTTATAATGTTGCGGAAGATATAACAAACATTGGGCTTGGTCGTTGCCGGCCGAGGCTGCCGACGGCCTATGTACGGGTTCCTGAGTGGATCGCTGCGACGCCGCCCGTTAGATCCTGATACCCAACGTCATCAAAGCCCGCCGAGCGAATCATCTCGGCCAGGCGTTCTTGATCCGGAAATTTCGAGACGGAATCCGGCAGATATTCATAAGCACCGCGCGAACCGCTGACCAGGCCGCCGATCCGCGGAAGGACGCGGGCGAAGTAGAAGTTGAAGAGCGAACGAAAACCGGGGATCGACGGCGAGGAAAATTCCAATACGACGAGTGTCCCACCGGGTTTGAGTATCCGTCTCAGCTCGAGCAGCCCTTCGCCGAAGTTCGCAAGGTTTCGCAGCCCGAACGCGATCGTTGCAGCGTCGAACGTTTCATCCGGAAAGGAAAGCTGCATTGCGTCGGCCTCTACATACGGAATGGCTATCGAGAGGGCGTCTGCCTTTGCGCGTGCACGCGTAAGCATCGGGCGGCAAAAATCGGTCCCGACGACGCGAGCTTTTGCGGCGAGCTGAAGTTCGATCGAGAGGTCACCGGTCCCGCAGGCGACGTCGAGCACAATCGCGTTCGGATCAGATAAGATCGCGGCCAGATGCGTTTTGACGCGACGGCGCCACCGCTTGTCGATATTCCCGGAAAGCAGATGGTTCAGAAGGTCATAACGCGGGGCGATGCCCGAGAACATGGATCGGACAGCGGCGGCGTGAGCAACCTCGTTGGCGGTGTGTTCCTGCGGCATCCTAGTTGGTAGTGCTGTCGGGCGTCGGCTTGGGTGCTGAGACTATGGTGGCGGCAAGCGGTTCGCCGGCAAGCCGTGACGAAAGCGCGTTGATATCTGCCAGCGTAACATTCTGAAACGCCTTCATTTCATCCGTCGGCGGGGCGATCCGGAAGGTATCGACATCGAGCCAGAGGTCGGCCATGTCCCGCTTTGCCAGCGCCGACAAGACCTCGCTTTTTGCCACGGCGAATTCGGCGTCGGCGACCGGTCGGTCCAGGATCGAACGAAAGTTCCTGTCGTCTTTTGTCTCGACGCGAGGCGAAGTGACGTTCGAGGGCGAGGGTGGCTGCGCTCGGTAGCGAAAGACGAACGCTCCTGGAAGAACGTGCTCGTTGTGGACGACCGAAGCGTCAGTGCCGGAACCGTTCGAGATCAGCTCCGCAAGACGTGCTTGCATCACACGGGCATAGATCTCGGCCGCCGCAAATTCCTTGCTCGACCGCGCGAATCCGCGAAGGGCGTAGCGCACCTCCGCCTTCGAGATACCCGGCATTTCGAGCTTCTCGATGGAGGTGTCCGGGGCGTCAGGCTGGCGAAAGGTCGAGGGGACACGCTTGTCGGACTTAAGCCACGCACCAAAGTATCGCCGGGCGGCGCGGTACGCAAGGGCCGTATCAACATTGCCGCTTATCATCACCGTCGCGTTATCGGCGGTCAGCAGCCTCTCCTTTGCGAATCTCAAGTCGGCAAAATCGATCTTCGCAAGCGATGAACCCGTACCGGTAACGGGACGCCCGTATGGAAAGGTGCCGAATAGTCTTTTCCGTACGGCCTGGTCAGCTACGTAACTGGCGTCGTTTTCCTGTGTCTTTATCTGCAAGGCGAGCGCCGCTTTTAAGGCTGCCGTAGAATCCTTGTCGATCTCAGGATTCGCAAGTGCCTGCGCAACCGTCTCGATCAAGGTAAGAAAGTCTTGGCTTTGCGCCGTAGCGTCGATCTGAATGTAGTCATAATTACACACGAGGTCGAAGCTCCCGCCGAGTTCGTCACGGAAGAAATTCTTCGAGTCCGGCGTTGGAAAAAAGCTGTCAGCAAGCAGAAACATGACGCCTTCCTTGCCCTGTGGATCAAAGGCCGCTCCGGCGTGAATACGCACTTTAACGGAAACACGGCCGCTTTCGGGAATATTCCAGAGAAGCAGTTTCATGCCGTTGAGGAGCTTTTCCTGGCGTGGTGTTGCCGACGGTTTTTGAGCCACGGACACGCCCGCTAAAGCAAATATCAAGGCGGTAAACAAGAATAGAATGCGTCTAATGCTCATGTTGGATCGGATACCGTAAAATCGAAATCTTACCTGTTTTAGTTGCAAAACTCCATCGTACTGTTGTCGGCAAGGGTCCAGAAAGATCTGCGGCGGGGCAAAAAAGTTGATTTGCGCAGGCATCGTGTCAATTCCATGGAGCATCTATCTGAGTTAACAGGGCGGCCCGCATCGCGCGGGAATTTTTTCTGGAATTTGCCCACGGCCAGAGAAAAAAAGGCTATAATTATCAGGTTATTCGATTTGTCGGCTTGTAGCAGCGACGAAAAAAAGGCGAGGCCGTTGTCATGGGAAAAATTGTCAAGTATTGCAGCACGTGTGACGAAGGATTTTCAGAGAAGTTCGGTTTTTGTCCGAACTGCGCGGCTCCATTGCAGGCATTTGAAATGAATCCGGTTGGCCACAAGGCCGGTGTCGATGAACTGCTCAGCGTGCCTGCGGCACCGGAACCGGAATTGATCGCTGACACCATCTCAATGAGGGCCGCTGATACCGTATTGGAAGTCCCGGAAGAAGTTCAGCCGTATGTTAGTGGGTCAGAAGTCGCCCCTGCCGATGATCCACCGATCGAGGTCGCCAATGCGGATGTGATTGAAGAGGCCGCGAATTCGGATGTGATCGCGGACGAGGATGTTGGGCCTGAAACATCTCCGGCTTGGGCCGCGGAGCCAACGGCCCAGGCGGTCGATGTGGCGGATGTGCCAACATACGTCCGCAGCGTGAGCAAGAATGATGACGATGGCGGCTATTACGTTACTGTCATCCAGGAAAAGAATGTCCAGCAGAGAAATCTGCTTCTTCTCGGCTCTGCGGTCTTGATGCTTTCGCTCGCGTTCGGTTCATATCTGGTTTCATTGTTCCAGAAGGATGTTTTTGTCGGTTCGATCGGCGATGATCGGTCGCTTGCGATGCTTTTGGAAGACGTTCCGATGCCGGTCGAGGACGAGAAGAAACCCGACAAGGAAGATGCCGGCGGCGGCGGTGGCGGTGGTAAGAATGACCCGAAGCCCGTCAATCAAGGCGATCTGCCTGACCAGACGCCCAATCCGTTGCGAGCGCCGGATCCAAAGGTGTATCAGAGCGATAATTTTGAACTGAAGATGCCGCCGCCATCGACCGAAGGCACGCTCAAGACCGAGAAGAAATACGGCCAGTGGGGCGATCCGAACTCGCGATTCGGCGATCTTTCAAGCGGGCCTGGTTCGGGTGGCGGAATGGGCACTGGGGTCGGTCCAGGCGCCGGCAGTGGACGTGGGACCGGCATGGGCAGCGGAACCGGTTCCGGTGCTGGAGCCGGAAACGGCGACGGATATGGCGACGGGACCGGCACGGGAAGAGCGGGAGCACCGCCTCCGGGCCCGCCGGTTGGCGTTACATCAGCATTTAAGATCCTTTCCAAGCCGAGGGCGACCTATACCGATGAAGCTCGGACAAATAATGTCCAGGGAAGCGTACTTGTAAAGGTAACACTCCTTGCATCGGGTCAGGTTGGCGGAGTTACGGTCATCCGCGGCCTTCCGCATGGGCTTTCTGAGAGGGCGATCGCTGCGGCGAAGCAGATCAGGTTCGAACCGAAAAAGATCAACGGCGTTCCTGTCTCAGTAACTCAAACCTTCGAATATACGTTCAGTATTTACTAAGATCGAGACAGGGTTTATAAAAAAGCGGCCGCCAATCGACGGCCGCTTTTTGTGTACGGTGCTAGTTGACCGCAGCTATCTTTGAGTTTCAACCAGACTTTGGTCAGGCGAAGGCTAGATGAAAACGACTGACTGAGACGTCGGTATCTCAAAACGTTTTCGGCACCGCATATTCTTGCACATCAATTGGTCGTCAATGCGAACCATATAATCCTTCGAGTTCGCGAACCGCGCTCGGTCGCTTTCATTCAGGTTGCGCGGCGGCTGTCTCTTTTTTCGCCGCGTCATCCAGCGGACGTCATACTCATTTCTTTCACGACAGAAGGGGCAGGAGAAGCTGGCCTTCTTTACTTCTTGGCGCTCGTCAAAAATATCGCGTTCGTGCATCAGGAATATTTTATCGTTTTTGGGCCGAGGCTGTCGCGTGCCGACCGGAAGCAATAGTGCTCAGGCCAGGCCCCGCAGATATGGAAAAGAAAAGATGCCTGAATCGTGGCCGTCGGTGAAGTGAAAGTTGAGAGCATAGCGGCCAACGATCGACGTATGCTTGAACGCGAGATCATCTGACACCGAATGGTCATCCAATGTCTTTCTGCCTGTCCATTCATCGATACAACCGGCACATGGGCAGGCGCGGCGAAGCTGAGTTGCAGAGTACCTGGTCACCGAACCATCCGACCATTCGATCGATACTTCACGGTCACTCTCTTCTATTATGCGTACGGGTTCGGTCATATTTTGGCGTGCAGGCTCGCATTTATCGCCGTTGGGTCGATCCCATAATGCGAGGCGTGATAAACGGCCTTGCCGTCTCGGATGACAAATGCCTGCGGTGACTGGTGGCGGTGTCCCGTCAACGTCTCAACGGCTTGCGAGGCCTCACGGTTCTCCTGCACGACGATCAGATTTATTTGACCGATCACGCTCGCGATCATTTCCTTGACATCCAGACTGATTCCGCAAGTATTGCTGTGCTTAAAGATCACGACTGGATAACTGAACGAACTCTTGAAAAGAGCGTCAACCTTCTCGTGGGACTCGATATTCACAAAATTTGCTGCCATAGGTTTTGTCGCTCTTATGCGGGTTCAATCCTTGGGAAGACTTTGCGGTATGCGACGAGACTTGATGCCGTTAATAATGGGATAACAAAATAAACTCCAACGCAAAACGCCATTTGGCCCAACAGCACAAGGAGAAGGTTGAGCCCGATCAAACCGGCAATTCCGCCGATATTCTTCATCGCCGCGCGGGCGCTTAGCTTTATCGCCTCCCAACTCGAAAGTTTTCGATCAACAATAAGCGGAAACGTGAAGATCATCAGCGAATGAATGCACGTCATTGCGACGGCCACGACAATATCAACTGCGAGAGCCGCTCCGAACGTGCCCAAAATTATTGTTGGATCGGCATTTTTGCCAAGTATCGCCGCAGTGATCAGAGGGGCATACATCGTCACGAACAGCACGACCATGTAGATCACTATCGGCACAACAAATAGGATAGTAGCGAGTGCACTCGACCCCAAATATTGGAGGCCTTTCCAAAGGTCTTCAAAATTGACCGGGCCGTCGCCGTCGATCTTTTTGAGATAACAAGTGAAGATCCCGCAGACCATCGCACCGAACAACACGTACATCGTGAATCCGGCGATCAACCCTCCAACCAGCGAAATGGCAAAAAGGAGCCAGTATTCGCTTTTGATCAGGTCCCACGCTTCGCGCACACATTCAACCGGCCGTATCGCGCCGACGTTGAACGAATGGCTGCTCGGTTCATTAGGCGTCATGATAGATACGTGAAAGATAATCCCGAACCATTCTATCACTTGAGAACTGCGGCGTGAGAGTGGTAAGCGCGTTTCGCATCCGCGAGATCCAACCAAGTGGCAGACCGCGTTCATCCCGTTCGTAGTAAAGCGGTATCAGGTTATTTTCGAGCGTCTCATACAACGCCAGGGCGTCCGCCGCATCGGTGACCTCATCATCGCCATTGGTATCCAACTCGCCTATCTTGAATCCATTGTTCCCGTTGAAGCCCTCGATCCACCACCCGTCGAGGATCGAAAAGTTGAGAGCTCCGTTCATTGCCGCCTTCATTCCGCTTGTTCCGCTGGCTTCGTGCGGACGCCGCGGAACATTCATCCAAACATCTACGCCCTGAACGAGATACCTGGCGGCCTCCTGATCGTAGTCCTCGATAAAAACGGCACGGCGCTGCCAGTTGGAATCGTGGTTGATGCTCATCAACTGTTGAAGGATCTCCTTTGCCGTTCGATCCTGTGGGTGCGCCTTGCCCGCAAACACGAATTGAACGGGTCTTTCAGCATCATCAACGCGCCTGACGAGCCGGTCAATGTCCGAAAGCATCAGGTTCCACCGTTTGTATGCCGCAACGCGCCGTGCAAAACCGATCGTCAGAACGTCGGGAGCAAAGAGCTTGCGCGTGTCCTTATGCTCATTTATGGTTTCTTGCCGGCCGGTTTCGGCCTTTTCGGTCCGCTGTCGAATGTAGGCGATGAGAATTCGCTTGAGCAGCAGGTGCGTTGACCAGATATCTTCATCGCTCAAGCTTTCCATCGCATACGCCCAGCGGTTCGGGTCCGAAAGCATGGAATTCCAATCGCCGCCCATCGACGTCCTGTAAAGCTGCTGAAACAAGGGCGCGATCCACGTTGGCGGATGAACGCCGTTCGTCACATGCGTGATCGGCACGTCATCGGGACGTTCCGCGCCAGGGAACATCCGCTCCCAAAGTCCACGAGAAACCGCGCCGTGCTTTTCGCTTACGCCATTCGCCGACCGGCACATCCTTAATGCCAGCGGCGTCATGCCGAATGATTCCTCGGCGTTGTCCGGATCGATCCGGCCCAAAGCGAAGAAATCGTCTTCGGTCAACTTGAGCGCTTCGATAAATGCTGTGTCAAAACAACTTCGCAGGTCGTCGACCGAAAACAGGTCGTTGCCCGCCGCAACCGGTGTGTGCGTTGTAAACACGCATTGTTCGCGGACCGCCGCCATCGAATCGAGAAAATTCGCGTTCGGGTTCGCGGCGATATGCTCGCGGGCCAATTCCAGGGTCAAAAAGGCCGAGTGGCCTTCGTTCAGATGAAAGACGGACGGTGAAATGCCAAGCTGGCGAAGCAGCCTGACGCCGCCTATTCCGAGGATCTTCTCCTGAACAATGCGCGTTTCGGCACTGCCGCCATAGAGATGGCCTGTGATCAGGCGGTCAACTTCAGCATTTTCTTCAAGGTTTGTGTCGAGAAGGTAAAGCGAGACCCGCCCGACCTGTGCGAGCCAAGCCTGAGCGAAGACCTCGCGGCCGCGGATGTGGACAGAAGTAAGCAACCGGTCCCCGGAACTGTTTGTCACCGGTGTAAGCGCTAGTTCCGAAGCCAGCAACTCGTGATAATTCTCTTCCTGCCATCCATCGTGCGAGATCGATTGGCGGAAATACCCGAACCGATAGAGAAGTCCAACGCCAACAAGCGGAATGTTAAGGTCGCTCGCCGATTTGAGATGATCGCCGGCAAGAATCCCGAGCCCGCCAGAATATATGGGCAGAGAGTTGTGAACGCCGTATTCGGCACAAAAATATGCAGCCGGATGTTCCGTCGAGATCCTGCCAAATGAAGCCGGCGTTTCGGCCGCGTAACTGTCAAACCGGGCCTTAAAGTCGCGAAGCCGATCGAGATACGACTGGTCCGTCGATTTCTGCAGAAGCCGAAGCTCATTCACCGAATTCAGAAGGAGTCTGGGGTTCTGTTCATATTTTTCCCAAAGTGATGGATCTATTTCGCGAAATAACTCAGAACCTTCCGGATGCCACGACCAATAGAAATTCATCGAAAGCTCGCTCAAGGCAGCGAGCGGTTCGATCAGTCGTTTTGGGGCTGAAAGCGGTTGGCGTGGTTTCGGCGCTTCATCGCCGACGGCAAAAACAATTTCGTTGTCGTCCGTTTGATCAAACTCCTTCATAGATGGACAGGGAGATATTCGTCGTGCGTGAAATAAAGCACCTTGAAACTATAGACCCTCGGACCGGTTTCACCAAATCTACCGTTGCTCAAATGCCGGAGTGCTGTAGGAAGGTATCGACGTCGGAAGGGTTGAAAAAGACCAAATTGACTATGAGATCGGAAGACATCAACAACCCGATCTCGGCCTTGATCGCGTCGAAGACGACCGGAGCCGCGAGGTGTTTAGGATAACCGAACGCACCGGTCGAGATAGACGGGAAAGCAATGGTCGCCAAGTGGTTGGTGAGCGCCAGTCTAATCGAATTTCGATAGCACGCCACCAGAAATTCGCCGTCGCGCCCGTTGTTCTGGCCATAGATCGGCCCAACCGTGTGGATGACGTAACGTGCGGGCAGGTCGCCGCCGGTAGTCAGAACTGCCTCGCCGGTCGGAAGGCCATCGGGATATTGCGTACGTCGGATCTCACGGCACGCTTCGAGGATGGACGGCCCGCCGCGTGTGTGGATCGCACCGTCAACACCGCCTCCGCCAAGCAATGTGGAGTTCGCCGCGTTGACGACGGCATCCACATTTTGTTCGGTCAGATCGCCGGATTTCACGATGAGCCGCCCATCCAGAAATGCGTTCATCATTCGGCCATTTTACAACGATTCCTGCCGCTCCTTAAGGCGGCCGACAGGCATGGATCGGTAATGAGATGCGACGACGGTCCCGAAGATCGCCCCAGCGCCGGCGAGAATTGCGCTTATCCGCAGATAGTTGGAGAAATTACCGAGGCCAATGGCCCACCACAATATTCCGAGTACCGCTCCGCCGGCCGCAAAAAATGCCGGGATGAACAGGAACCGCGGCTTTGATGCGTCCGGGCGTTCGGACCGTGTTCTGAACAGCAGCGGTTTGAACCTGTCATATTCCCACGCCGTCAGCCAAAGTGCGGCAAGGGCCATAAAGATCGTGATCACCCAGGTTCCCTTGAAGCCGACCGACCAGGTCAGCACGGCGATATTCACGATTATCGGAAGAAACATGAACGCTCCAATATGGGCTGTTCGCGGTATGAGCAGCAGCACGGCGGCAATGATCTGCGACCAGCCGATAAACTCGTAGTAGAAGCCGGTGTTATAAAGTGCGTGAAAATAGGCCCCGACCGGGTTTGTGTCCGGAAGGACAGTGAATGGCTTGTGCAAGATCTTCGGAATGCTCGGCGGGATAAATCCGATCGCCAGAAGGCAGCGCGTAAATGCCGTGAACAATTGCAGATACCTTTGGCGAACCACGGACGAATGAAGCCGGCCAAGCGCACGTTCAAGATCGTACATGCTGACATTAACGCAAAATAGCCGCTGAAATGTTCCAACATATTTGTTCGGCGCGAGGTAATTACGTAAGATTCTTTGTTTAGCGTCGAAGCCCGAGCAAAAGGCGCCGTTATTTGGTGCGGCTTGCGGTTGTTCGCGATCATTTTATGAAACTCAACATAATTCCGGTGAAATGGTCAGACGAAGGCGTGCTGATGCTTGATCAGCGGCTGCTGCCGACCGAAGAAAAATGGCTGACACTGCGGACCTACGACGACGTCGCCGCGGGCATCAAGGATATGGTCGTTCGCGGAGCTCCGGCGATCGGCGTTTCGGCCGCATATGGGATAGCCCTGGCGGCCAAGACCTTTGTTGGTACCAATGTTGACGATCTGCGGGACGAGCTCGAATTTGCCGCTGACGTGATCGGAAGAACGCGGCCGACGGCTGTGAACCTGTTCTGGGCGCTCGACCGGATGAAGCGCACATTCGAGAACGCAAAGTCGGAAGGGAAGTCGGTGAGCGAGATCAAACAGGTGTTACTCGACGATGCCAAGGCGATCCACGACGAGGACATCGAATCACAGCGGCTGATCGCAAAGTTCGGCGGTGAATTGTTGGAAGATAACTCCACAGTTCTCACCCATTGCAACGCGGGAGCGCTTGCAACCGGCGGCGTGTGGGGAACCGCGCTTGGCGTTATTCGCGGGGCGGTCGATCAGGGAAAGAATGTTTCGGTGATCGCGGACGAAACGCGGCCCTATCTGCAAGGAGCGAGGCTGACGGCGTGGGAATTGATGGAGGATGACATTCCTGTCACGCTCATTACAGACAATATGAGCGGCCACGTGATGAAAAAAGGCGGTGTCCAGGCCGTCGTCGTCGGCAGCGACCGGATCGCCGCAAACGGCGACGTCGCGAACAAGATCGGCACCTACATGGTCGCTGTTCTCGCCCACCGCCACGGCATTCCGTTCTATGTGGCCGCACCGCTGTCAACCGTCGATCTCAACTGCCCAACCGGCGACGATATTCCGATCGAAGAGCGCGACCGAACCGAAGTGACGCACGTCAAGAACAACCAACTCGCCCCCGAAGGCGTCGGCGTTTCGAACTATGCTTTCGACGTCACGCCCAACGAACTCGTCACTGCGATAATCACCGAAAAAGGCGTTGCGCGGGCACCCTATATCGAGAGCCTTAAGAAGCAGTTCAATTAGAAGATGGTTCAATCTTGTGGCGTCTAATATGATAAAATAGAGGAATGGGAAGCGGTATTACAACTTTCGAAATGATCGCGGAACTTCAGCGTCTTGCAGAACGCGCTTTTGTCTATAAACTTCGGAAAGCGAATCCGTATGCGACGGACGAAGAGATCGAGAATGAGGTTTGCAAGTGGTACAAACTTCGCCCGGGCGCCGAGCATGGTGACGCTGAGGGGCGACTTCTCGACCCGGCCCGTTTCAGATAATTGACCCAAGCTCGATATCGCCTATTCGTTACCTGGAAGAACATTCTAAAGCGGTCGTCGAACGCCTCAACGCAATGGGAGTCGAGTTTGCTGTGATCGGCGGCGTTGCGGTTTCACACAGAGCAATCGAACGGACGACCAAGGATCTGGATCTATCTGTTGCAGTCGCGGATGATGAGGAGGCTGAGTCAATCGTTCGTAGTTTGTCTGGTTCAGGCTATCGAATCGAGACGGTCATCGAAAGCGAGGTTGAGGGTCGTCTTGCCACGGTTAGGCTGATCTCCGAAGGCGAAAGAGAGATCTTTATTGACCTATTGTTTGCCTCGTCCGGTATCGAACCGGAGGTTGTAAAGACGGCGGAACCGATCGAGGTGTTTCACGACATCACGATAAAAGTAGCGTCGCGGGCAGCTTTGATCGCGCTTAAAACGCTTTCCGCTAACATCAAGAGGCGGCCACAAGATGTGATCGATCTCGGTCATCTGCTTGTTGAAGCTTCGGGCGATGAGATAGCTGCGGCATACGAACTCGTTGATCTCATCACGATCCGGGGATACAACAGGGGTAAAGACTTGCGTGCTGACCTAAATCAGTATGTGATGAATGCTTTCGGGACTGAAAGCTGATTTCTGCGCTGCGAATTTTGGTTAGAGTTTAGGGCACTAGATCGATACTTATTACCGAAGAATGAACGGATCTATATGATCGAACGTGAACAGATCGAGATGGACGTAGTGTTTGTCGGCGCGGGGCCGGCGAATTTGGCTGCGGCTTTGCATTTGAAGAACAGCATTGCCGAGCACGATGATCTGGTCGAGCGCGGGCTGCGACACGGGAACAAGGTCGGCGAGATCGAGATCGGGATCGTCGAGAAAGGGCCGTATGTCGGGGCGCATATTCTTTCGGGTGCGGTGATGGACCCGCGTGCCATAAGAGAGTTGATGCCCGATTTCCTCGAACAGGGCTGTCCGGTAGATACCGTGGTGACCGACGACGAGGCATGGTATCTTACGTCGAAAAAGGGATATGTCGCGCCCATCACGCCGCCGCCGCTAAAGAACAAGGGCAAATACATCATCAGCCTTAGCAAGATGTGCGAATGGCTCGGTGAAAAATGCGAAGAAGCTGGCATCAATATTTTCCCGGAGTTTCCGGCAAGCGAGATCCTCTATGACGAAAACGATCGGGTGATCGGCGTCCGAACCGGTGACAAAGGCATCGATAAGGAAGGCAAACCGAAAGGGAATTTTGAACCGGGTGTTGACCTTTTGGCAAAGGTCACGGTGCTCGGTGAAGGCTCTCGCGGTTCGCTTGCCAAGCAGTTGATCGCACGACTCGGCCTGAGCGAGGGCAAAGAGGAGCAGGCGTATTCTCTTGGCGTAAAGGAGCTTTGGGAAGTGCCTGCCGGGAATTTTGACGAGGGAAAGGTCGTCCACACGCTGGGCTTTCCGTCAGACACTCAGACATACGGCGGCGGATGGATCTATGGGATGAAGAACAACGTCGTCAGCATCGGCTATGTGACGGGGCTGGACTACAAAGACCCGATGATCGATCCGCACGCCGAGTTTCAGAAATTCAAGACCCATCCGAAGGTCGCCGAGATACTCAAAGGCGGCAAGATGCTCAAATACGGTGCCAAGACGATCAACACTGGCGGCTATTTCACAATGCCACGGCTTTATGCCGATGGCGTCCTGATCGTTGGCGACAGCGCCTCGTTCCTGAACGGCCAGCGGATCAAGGGTATCCACACCGGAATGAAGAGCGGAATGCTCGCCGCCGAAACGATCATCGGTGCATTCCAGCATGGCGATTTTACCTCAAAAACGCTGCGGCATTTCGAAGATAAAGTAAACCTAAGCTGGATCTACGACGAATTGCACCCAGTTCGGAATTTTCACGCTGCTTTCCAGAGCGGCCGCTGGCCGGCCCTTATCAACACCGGATTGCAATTCGTGACCGGCGGCATGGCATGGGGCTTTATGCCGAAGGAGTATCACGTGCCCGGCTTTGAGCGTATGGAGCGGATCAACGATCATCGAACCAACATCGACAAGGTGCGATACTCTGAGCTGAAATTCGATAAGGAGACGATCTTCGACAAGGCCACCGACGTTTTTCACGCGGGCGTAGCTCATGACGAAGATCAGCCTTCGCACCTCCACGTGCTGGATACCGAGATCTGTGCGACTCGATGTGCCGAAGAGTATGGCAACCCGTGCCAGCGATTCTGCCCCGCCGCTGTCTATGAGATGGAGTTTGACGAAAAGAGTGGTCGGAAGGAATTGAAGGTTAATTTCTCGAACTGCGTCCACTGCAAGACCTGCGACATCGCCGATCCGTACCAGATAATAAATTGGGTCACGCCCGAAGGCGGCGGCGGGCCAGATTATAAAGGGATGTAGTCTGTTGAGTAGTGGTTTGGCCGGTTGAAGACTCAGGGGTTATTCTATCGCTATTGTTGTGCCCAAAAGATGGTTTTCGATCCTGAAATTCATGAAGGAGATTGCCTGGACGTCTTGCCGACGTTGTCGGAAGGAATGTTTCAGTGTTGCGTAACGTCTCCGCCCTACTGGGGACTGCGGGATTATGATCATCCTGCCCAGATCGGCGCTGAGAAATCGCCGGGGGACTACGTGAAGAATCTCGTAGAAGTGTTTCGAGATGTGGCGCGCGTTTTACGGGACGACGGCACGGTGTGGCTGAATATCGGCGACGGCTATGCTCGAAATGGCGGTACCGGTGGGCACGGCCCCAACGCGATCGTAGGAAACACGAAGAAACTCATTCAGAAACGCAACTGTAAAGTGCCGGACATTTGGGGCTTAAAGGACCGCGACCTTCTTGGAATGCCTTGGCGAGTCGCGTTCGCGCTTCAGGAAGATGGTTGGATTTTGAGGTCTCGCATCACGTGGGTGAAGAAGACGGCCATGCCGGAAAGCGTTAGGAATCGGCCGACAAATGCGACAGAGGAGATATTTCTTTTCAGCAAATCTCCAACCTACTATTACGACCCGCTCGGTGTTCGAGAACAGAGTGGGGCGAATCTTCGTAACTTTTGGATTCTCGGGCCTGAGCCTGGCCGCGACGGACACCCTGCCGCTTTCACGAGCGAGTTGGCCCGCCGATGTATCCTGTTGGGTTCTCGTGTGGGCGATACGGTGCTGGATCCGTTTGGAGGTTCCGGGACGACTGGGCTTGCGGCGAGTCAGCTAAGCAGGAAATCTGTGCTGATCGAGCTAAATCCAACATACGTTGAGAAAACGGTTCAACGCCTTAAGAATGTTCAGCCTCAACTCCTCTCCGCATCATAAAAATGGCCGGTTCGAAACAGAAAATCTTGGATTATTTCCTTGCGAACCTCGGGAAGGTCCTGGAATCAAAGGAAATTCAAACGGCGAGCGGCGGTGTGGTTGAGTGGGCCCGTCGCGTCCGGGAGTTACGGAATGAGCATGGATATCAGATATTGACTCACAAGGACAGAGCCGACCTTAAGCCGGGTCAGTATTTGCTTGAGACTGCGAAGAGGCTTCCGGCCTTCGCGCGCAATATTTCACAGGAAACGCGAGCCCGTGTTCTGGATCGGAATGGTTATACCTGTCAAATGTGCGGAGTGGGAGCGGGCGATCCTGACCCGTTCAACCCCGGAAGAACTATCCAGCTTACGATGGGACATATCATCGACAAGTCCAAGGGCGGCAACGACACTATGGATAACCTTCGCGCATTATGCGCGAACTGTAATGAGGGACTTCAAAATGTTGGTCTGATGAAGCCGGATCGAAAGCACCTGTTCATGCAAATTCGTCGCGCCACGGTTTCTGATCAGAAGGCTGTCTTGGATTGGTTACTCGAAAAGTTCAAGAAAAGGGATCTCTAGCCGGTAGAAGAAAAAGGCTCGGAACGGAGAATGTAGAAAAAGGCTCGGAACGGAGAATGTGGAAAAAGGCTCGGAACGGAGAATGTAGAAAAAGGCCGCCGGTCGTCGGCAGCCTTTTTTGTGGATCAAATCTTCTGATCGGTCCTATTTTTGTTCAAGGATCTCAAAATTGACCTTCCTTTCCGCAAGTTCCTTCATTGCGACGCGTGTCGGCTTACTTTTGCGGATGTCGATGTCGGTTCGTGAATTCGCACCGCGCTGAAGCTGCTTGCTGCGCTGGGCGGCGAGAATGATCATCCTGTACTTTGAATCGATCTCCGGCGGGTCGATCACGGTCTCTTCCTGTTCGATCTCTTCGTTCAACTCTTGCTTTTTTTCTGCTGCCATATCGTGTTGCGGTCGCTATTCCTTACCAAAGGTAGTTTTCGAAAGCTCGAAACTATCTAGTATATCCTTGACCTGCTTCGATTGTCGAGTGCCACGCTGCCGTTCACCAAGAATTACCGCTTCGAGCCGCCGAACGGCATCGGCAATGTTGTCGTTGATCACGACGTATTCAAAATCTGAATATCGCCGAACTTCGTTGACGGAGTTTCTCAATCGAAGGTCGAGCTGATCGGGTTTCTCAGTATTCCGCGAGCGCAGGCGACGCTCCAGCTCCTGGAATGAGGGCGGCATAATAAAAATACTCACC
>WBZY01000662.1_pt1 | contig 24198 bp, 22 predicted proteins | sample 5204191 | NCBI WGS metagenome assembly WBZY01 (sample SAMN12344363, study PRJNA552823) | activated sludge metagenome | biome: Activated sludge suspended growth; feature: Anammox Sidestream; material: Wastewater; isolation source: activated sludge from anammox sidestream of wastewater treatment...
CGGGTTGCCTTTGCCGTCGCGTCGAACACCGATAGCCGCGTGATCCTCGACCAGCCCGGCGCCGAACGACTGCTCGGGCGCGGCGATATGCTCTTCCAGGCGCCGGATGCGCCGGCGGCGGCTCGCTTGCAGGGTGTGTTTGTCTCAGACCATGAGATTCAAAACCTGGTGGAGTTCTGGCGTAATCAAGCTGGCGCCGCCAACCCCTACGCCGCCGCGTCACAACCTGCCCTGGGGGGCATTCCAAAATCGGACGCGCCGCTCAAGCAGGGCGCGATGTTCGAGGAGATGAGCCCTGCCGACACAACGACTGACCCATTGCTGGTGGAGGCAATTGAGCTTGTCCGCAAAGAGGGACGCGCCTCGGTCTCGATGCTTCAGCGGCGGATGCGCATCGGCTATACCCGCGCCGCCCGCCTCGTGGATATGATGGAGGACCGGAAGATCGTGGGTCCGCCGGAGGGGGCAACTCAAATGAGGCAGGTGTTGGATTACGGTCAGACCGCGCCGCCGAAGGACGATGGGGCATGATGGCGCATAACTATTTGGTTACGACCTGACGATTCGCTTCCGCTCTCTGATATGATTAACGCATGATTTCAGCGCTCATCAAAACCATGCGTCCGCGCCAATGGACGAAGAACGGCTTCGTATTTTTTGCCCTCATGTTCGACAAACAATTGTTCCTGCGCGAACCGTTCCTGCGGACGCTGGAAGGCTTCCTCTTGTTTTGCCTGGCGTCCAGCGCGGTGTATCTCATCAACGATATTGCCGACGTGGAAGCGGACCGTAAACACCCCGAAAAGAAACATCGCCCCATTGCCTCGGGCAAACTACCCTTGAACGCGGCGCGGCTCGCGGCAATTGTGTTGGTCGCCATTGCTCTTCCGTTGGGCTATCTCCTTTCGCCGGCGCTTGCGGTCATTCTGGCGGTTTATCTCGCCATTAATATTTTGTACTCGCGCTGGCTCAAGCATATTCCGATCCTGGATGTGTTCATTGTTTCCTCCGGGTTTGTCTTGCGCGTGGCGGCGGGCGTGGCGTTGATCACGGTCGAGCGCTTCTCGCCGTGGTTATACATGATTACCACGTTATTCTCTCTGTACATTGGTTTCGGCAAACGACGCGCCGAAATGAGCCTGCTTGAAACCGGCGCGGGCTCGCACCGCAAAGTGTTGGATGGCTACACCCTGCCGCTCCTCGACCAGTTGATCACCATTGTTTCAGGCACGACCATTGTCACCTATTCGCTGTACACATTCACCGCGCCGAACCTGCCCGAAAACCACAGCATGATGTTGACGATTCCTTTTGTGGTCTACGGTATCTTCCGCTATTTGCAATTGATCCAAACCGGTCACGCGGCGGGCGCGCCGGACGAAGTGGCGCTCAAAGACCGCCCTCTGCAGGTCACAGTCGTATTGTGGGTGATCTCTGTGATCGCCATTTTTTACCGATCGTGAAAGCCTCAGCGCCGGGTAAGATCATCCTGTTTGGCGAACATGCCGTGGTCTATGGACGCCCGGCGTTGGCTGTGCCGGTTACCCAAGCCCATGCGGATGTGGAAATTCTCGATTCAGATGCGACGGGGATTTGGATCCACGCCCCCGGCATTAACCTCCGCGCCGAACTGAACGCGCTTCCCTCCGACCATCCCATTGCTTCAGTCATCCATAATTTTCTCTTCCTCTCGCGCGCCGGGAGAGGGGGGGGCGAGAGTAAATTCCCCAACCTTCAAATCAACATCACGTCTACCATCCCCGTCGCCTCTGGTCTCGGCTCCGGCGCGGCAGTGACGGTGGCTCTGCTCCGCGCGTTATCCTCCTATTTAAAGTACCCAATGACCGAGGAAGAAATCAACGCCTTTGCCTACGAGATCGAGAAGATCCATCACGGCACGCCTTCGGGAATCGATAATACAGTCGTCACGTATGCCCAGCCCGTGTACTTTGTGAAAGCTAAGGGCGAGGCAACATGATCGAAACATTCAAAGTTGGCGCGCCGTTCACCGTCGTCATTGGCGACACGGGCATCGCCGCGCCCACGAAGGAATCGGTGGCGGATGTGAGGAAACTTTGGGAGGCGGATCAAGCGAAATGGGAGCGCGTATTTGATCAGGTGGGAGCGCTTGCAGAAAACGCGCGAGAAAACATAGAAAGTGGAAATTGGAAAGTATTAGGCGAACTCATGAATCGCAACCACGCGCTCCTGCAAGAGATGACCGTCTCCTCGCTTGAATTGGACTCGTTGGTTGAGGCGGCGCGAAAGGCTGGGGCGGCTGGGGCAAAACTAAGCGGGGGAGGACGCGGCGGGAACATGATCGCGCTCGCGGAGGCGGAAAAGGCTGACGATATTTCATCCGCATTAATTTCTGCCGGCGCGAAGAACACGATCATCACGCAGGTTGCATGAAATGGATCGCGCCGGCGCTGGCGTATCTTGCGGTGTTTCTGGGGTTGTTTGTCTTTCATAGCGCGTGGGCGGCGTTGCTTGGCTTTCATGCGGCGATCCTCGGCTCGCTGTGGATCGCCCGACCGGGTATTCCGCTTTCAACGTTGCTCAACTATTCAAATAAAAAATGGATCGCGTTGAGTCTTTTGGTTTGTGGAAGCAGCGGCGTTGCGTTATTGCTTCTGTGGGATGTGTTCGGCATTGCGAACGATCTCCCGGCGCAAGTGGAAGCCCTGGGGTTGAACGCTCGAACATGGGCGCCGTTTATCGCGTACTTTGCGCTGGTCAACCCGTTCGTTGAGGAGTATTTCTGGCGCGGATATTTGGCAAGCGCAACGAAGCGCCTCCATCGTTCCGATGTGTTGTATGCGGGCTTTCATGCGTTGATTTTGATTCATAAAGTTCCCATCGTTTCGATATGCGTTGCGGTTGCCGCGCTGGCATGGGCGGGCTGGTTTTGGAGACAGGTCGCGCGCGAAGAGGATGGCGGGTTGCTCGCGCCCGTGCTGGGTCATATGGCGGCAGATTTCACCATCCTGTTGGCGATCTACACCATGGCAATCTGAATTTTCAAACCAATCTCTACTCCTCTGGCATTCCGAAAGTCCAGTTTATAATCGCGTCACAATGAAGCCGCGAGTGCGAATTTTGATTGCAAGCCTGTCCTTGTGCGCCTGGTTGTTGGATGCCTGCACATTCTCGGTGCAGGTGGTGCCGACGCCGGGCGCCACCCTGCCCGCCACGCCAACCGCGTCTTCCACGCCTTCGCGCCTGCCTGCCACAGAAACACTCGAGCCGGGAGTGGTCGCGCCGTTTGCCACTCTCACTCCTGTGGCGATTCGACTCGATACGTTGAGCATGCTTGAAATTTTCAATAACATCGATGTGCCTGAAACGGCGCGCGCGCTGGCGTTCTCGCCCGATGGCGAGGTGTTGGCGGGGACGGGGGGCGACGCGAACGATTTTACGATCCATCTATGGTATGCGGAAAGCGGAGAGGAGATCGGCGCGTTGGAGGGACATCGCGATATTGTGTGGAACCTTGCCTTTTCGCCGGACGGTTCGATGCTGGCATCTGTTTCGGGCGACGGCACAGCCAATATTTGGGATTGGCGCGCAGGCATCTTATTGCAAACGCTACAATTCCCCAACCAGGTAGGGACAGTCAACTTTTCGCCGAATGGCGAGACCATTGCCGTGGGCGGGCTTGACGATCCGCAATATCTCACAGCCGCGATCTGGATCTATTCCACCAGCGCGTGGAGGCCGCTGTTGAAGATTCCCGACTACGTGAACATCACCGCGATGGCGTATTCGCCGAACGGGCGCTGGCTGGTGGGCGGCGGCGCTTCGCGCAATGTGCAGGTCTGGCGGACAAGCGATGGGACATCCCTCTTCACGCTCAACCATCCTCACCCCTCGCTCGATGTTGCCATTTCAGTTGATAACGCCGTGGCGGCGACTGCCACCTGTTCGTTTGCCGTGGACGATGATTGCGCCGAGGGCGCGGTCTGGTTATGGGATTTAAACACCGGCAAACTGATCCAGCACTTGCGCGGCTTCCCAGACACTGTGGAGAACGTGATATTCTCGGCGGATGGTTCCCTGCTGATTGCCGCCTCGCGGGATGGGATGGTGCGCATCTACGATACGGCTACCTTTGCTGTCGTCTTCGAAGCCGATCCGCCGGGCGGCAACGGCGCGCTGGCGCTCTCGCCGGATGGGCGTTTTCTTGCCACCGGCGGCTCGAATGGGGAAGTTCGTTTGTGGCGGGTGGTGGTTCGCCCGTGAGTTGATTTTGTCGTGCGAGAGGGCGGAAGAGTTAATCACTGATGTTACGCACCGTCCCGCAGGTTGCCTCGCAGAACTCTGTTGAATCAATCAAACCTGGAGAACGTCTGCGTAAGGTGAGTTCATCGGTTCTTGACATCAAATATGATGTGATATATGATGCCGATGGAGGTCGTATGTCACGATATGCGCTCAGTCTCCCCCAACAACTCAAGAAGGAAGCCGAGGAATGGGCGGCGCGGCAAGGTGTCTCACTCAACCAGTTCATCCTTTGGGCGGTCGCCGAAAAACTGGGATCGCTCCGCTCGAACGTGGACGATCCAAACTTTCCGCGCGTCACCTACCGAGGCGGCGCATCCCGCCGACCGACGGCTGTTCTCAGCGGAACGGGCATTCGCGTCCAGACCATCGTGACCGCCGCCGAGAAGTGGAAGTTATCTCCCTCCGAAATTGCCGATCAATTCAACATCCCCGAAGCGCAAGTGAAAGAAGCGCAGGCATTCTACGATGCGCACAAAGAGGAAATAGACGCGGACATCGAGTCCGAATCCGCGTTGGAGCCGAGGGGTGGCTAAACCGCGTTTGCATCTCGATGCAGACGCGTCCATCAAGGCGGTGTACAACGCGTTGCGCGAGCGCGGTCACGATGTCACGCGCACCCCAAACGAGTGGATAACATTCGACGCCGACGACAAAGCGCAATTGCTCAACGCAACCGTGCAGGGGCGTGTGCTGTTCACATTCAACGTCCGCGACTTTCTTGTCTTGGCAAAACGATATTCCACACATCATGGAATCCTCCTTGCTGTGCAAAATCGTTGGACGATCCGTGAATTGATCGAATCACTCGACCTTGCTTTGACTCAAACTGAAGATGATGATTGGCTTGGCGTGGTCCGATGGTTGAATGATTTCAAGAAATAGGGAGTGTCTAAACTTGAAGTGATGATATGTCACCCTGAGCGCTAGCGAAGGGTCTCCGAGATCATCGTGGAGATTCTTCGCCGCAAAGAACAAGAGCGCGGCTCAGAATGACATCCTGTTGTGTTGGGATTACCTCGATATTAGGTACTCCCAAAAAGTAAGGGCAGACACACAGGTCTGCCCCTACGGTACAATCGGGGATATGAAAGAATTTATCTACTCCCGCAACGCCGTCTACGAAACCCTCCGCGCCAAACGCAGGGAGGTGTTTAAGATCGAACTCGCCGATAATGTGCAGATCAAAGGCAAACTTGCCGATGTGATGACGCTGGCTTCGCAAAGAAAGATTCAAGTCGTCAAAGCGAAACGCCCGCAACTGGATAAGATCCACGAGCACAATCAAGGCATCGTCGCGGAGGTGAGCAAGTATCCGTACGCCGACCTGCTCGACATTCTGGAGAATGCCCGCAAGAAGAATGAACCTCCATTTATATTGTTACTCGATTCATTGAACGACCCGCAAAATTTCGGCACGCTCATCCGCACCGCGGAGGCGACGGGCGTGCATGGTATCGTCATTCCGCTGGCGCATACGGTGGAGGTCACGCCTGCTGTGGTCAACGCGTCATCGGGCGCGAGCGAGCATATGTTGATCGCAAAATCAAATCTCTCGCAAGCAATTGATGTTTTGAAAGAGGAAAATGTTTGGGTGGTGGGACTCGATCAAGACGGGGAACCGGTCGGGGCGAAGACTCAGCGTCACTTAACTGGATCAACTGCACTCGTGGTCGGAAGCGAGGGCGAGGGTATCCGTCAACTCACGCGCGCGAAATGCGACATCGTGTTGAAACTTCCGATGCGCGGGGAAGTCGAATCGCTCAACGCGGCGGTGGCGGGGTCGGTGGCGTTGTATCTTGCATATCTTGCAAGGCAAGAGACTAGATGACTAGAGACTAGAAGACTAGGAGACTAATTTGCCTCAAGCAACCTATCATTTCCCGCGCGGATTTTTATGGGGGACGGCGACCGCCGCTCATCAAGTGGAAGGCAACAACACGAACAATCAGTGGTGGAAGTGGGAACAAGACGGTCACACGGACGGGACGTCTGGGCTCGCCTGCGATTGGTGGGGAGGACGCTGGAGGGAAGACTTCGATCGCGCCGCAGAGGGCGGACAGAACGCGCATCGCTTTTCGGTGGAGTGGAGCCGCATCCAGCCGACGCCCGACACATGGGACGAAGACGCGCTCGAACGCTATCGCGCCATGTTACGCGGACTGCGCGAGCGCGGCATGACGCCGATGGTGACATTGCATCATTTTTCCGATCCGTTGTGGTTCTATGAAATGGACGGATGGGAGCATGACGAAGCCGCTGTGCTGTTTGAAAAGTTCGTCCGCAAAACGGTGGACGCGCTGAAAGAGTATTGTTCGTTCTGGTGCACAATCAACGAACCGAATGTGTACGCGTTGAGCGGATATGTTGCGGGCGTGTTCCCAACCAAACGGCGCGGGTTGAAAGTTGCCATGCAAGTGCAGGCGAATTTGTTGCTGGGTCATGTGGTGGCGTATCACGCGATCCACGAGATTCAACCCGACGCGCGCGTGGGCTACGCGTTGCATTATCGTCCGATGGTCGCGCACAAACCATGGTCGCCGCTTGACAGGCTCATGCGGAACATTCAATACAACGGCATCAATATGGCGTTCCCCAGCGCGATCAGCAACGGCGTGATGAAGTCGCCGATGGGCAATGTGCGCATCCCTGAGGCGAAAGGCGCGCAGGATTATCTTGGCGTCAATTATTACTCGGTGGACACGATCAAATTCGACATTACGAATCCCAAAGAGTTGTTCGGGAAACGTTATTACCCCGCTGATTCCGATTTCAGCGCGACGAAGTTCATTGCTAACATCCCGAATGGGATTTTCGATTCGATCAAATGGGCAACGCGGACGTACCCCAACCTGCCGATCTACATCTCTGAAAACGGAGTGGAAGATGCGCAGGACAAAATGCGCCCACGCTACATCGCACAACACATCCATCAGGTGTGGCGTGCAGTGAACTTCAACTTCCCCGTGAAGGGATACTTCCACTGGTCGCTGGTGGATAACTTCGAATGGGAACGCGGCTGGACTCAACGCTTCGGTCTGTGGGGACTTGATTTGGAAACGCAGAAGCGAATCAAACGCCCGTCGGCAGATCTGTACGCGGAGATTTGCAAAGAGAACGGTCTATCATCCGAGATGGTGCAGAAGTATTGTCCTGAGGTGTTCGAGAAGTTGTTTCCTGTTTGAGATACAAGGTACAGGATACGAGATACGAGGTTGGTGTAACTTGTATCTCGTATCCTGCGACTTCTTTAACTACACCCGTTTCCATGTCCCGATTCTTGCCCCTCCCTCCTGATTTCATCTCCACCATCACCAACACCTTCGGCGTGGACGGGGAGCAATTCCTCGCGGACCTCCCCGCGTTGATTGACGAAGCGTCCGCGCGCTGGGGGTTGTCGAATATTCGACCCGTTCCGAATCTTTCCTATAATTTTGTGGCATACGCGACATCACCCTCACCCCTAGCCCCTCTCCCTCAGGGAGAGGGGGACGTTGTGCTCAAACTCGGCATCCCGCGCGATGAGTTGACGAGTGAGATCGCCGCGTTGCGATTGTTCGACGGCGACGGAGCCTGTCAGTTAATTGATGCAGATGAGGAAAAGGGATTTCTATTGCTGGAACGATTGCGCCCCGGCGTGATGCTGTCTACTCTCGAAGATGATGAAGAAGCGACGCGCATCGCGGCGGAGGGGATGAAGAGGGTCTGGCGCTTCGACTTCGCTGCGCTCCGCTCAGCGCGGAATAAATTTATCGAACTCCCCGATTGGTTCGAGGGATTGAAGCGGTTACGGAAAATGTTCAATGGCGGGACCGGTCCGCTGGATGAGAAACTTGTAGCGAGAGTTGAAAGTTCGGTGAAAGATTTGTTGGCGGAGAATCACAGTCCCGTGTTGATGCACGGAGATTTTCATCACTTCAATATTTTGTCGTCGGAACGCGGGTGGTTGGTCATTGACCCGAAGGGAGTCATCGGTCCCGCGTGCTATGAGGTGGGTCCGCTGATGATGAACCCGTGGGGAGAGTTGCCACGGGGAAGCAGGTTGAAGTCGCGGATCAAGAAGCGGGTTGACATCCTGCGCGAGCAGTTGGGGTTCGAGCGCGAGCGAATCATCGAGTGGAGTCTGGCGCACGCGATCCTCTCCGCATGGTGGGGGATCGAGGATCGGATAGGCTGGGAATATTCGATGCGGTTTGCCGAGATGATTGCTGATATTGAATGAAAACAGCCTCCCGTTTCGGAGGCTGTTTTTCTTGGTTTAGCCCATGCCCAGTAAGGCAAGCAAACCCACAGCGCCAACAATTAATGCCAACACTGCGCCGATCTTCTTGAACATATCCGTCGCAAGCGCTGGTACGAAGGCAGAAAGCCCGTACCAAAGAAAGAACAAAGCCGTACACCAAGCAGCAAGTATAGCCATTTCATACACTCCTAAAGTGGTTTTGATCGTCCGCGTGGACAATGCTAAATACGACAACCCTACTCCAAATCGGAAGTTGCGCATCCAGCGTGGTAGAATTTAGGCGCATGGTTCGCTCGCGGCAAGAGGAAAACGCCGCGAGGAACTTTTTCTGTCATGACTATTACAACCTCTACTCCTGCTGAATTTTCATTACAACGCGCCCACACTGCCGATCGCTCCAGCCCGGCTCGCTGGGTGTGGTCGCATGCCTCGCGGCATGGCTGGATCATTTTCATGATGGCGCTTGGCGCGGTGGGGAATGCCGGTCTTGCGGCGGTGGTGCCGGTGCTGACCGGCGACGCGTTCAACGCGATGCTCAAGCCCACTCCCGACACCAGCGTTCTTTTGCCGCTGGCGTTCACCATCGGTCTCTCGCAGATCATCCGCGGCGTGTTGCAACTGGGGAGGAACTTCGGCGCGGAATTGTTGGCGCAACACATGGAACGACAAGTGCGCGACGAGTTGTATCTTTCATTGCTCGGCAAGAGCATGACCTTCCACAACCTGCAACCCGTCGGCGACACGATGGCGCGCTCCACCAACGATGTGCGCGAACTCAATTATATGTTCAGCCCGGGGTTGAACCTTGTGGTGGGCTCGTTCGTTTTTATCCTCATGCCCATTTTCGTGGCGGGGCGATATCATCCCGCGCTGGTGATCACGCCGGTCGTTTTTACGGTCCTGTATTTCGTCTTCCTCGCGCGTTACCTCAAAACGCTTTCGCCGATCACCGACGAAGTGCGCGCCACGTTCGGGCAGATGAACACGCATCTCTCCGAATCGTTGGATGGCGTGGAAGTGGTGAAAGGCGCGGCGCAAGAGAACGCGGAAGTGGACAAGTTCGTGATGAACGCCAGCCGCGTGCGCGACGCCTTCGTGCGACAAGGCGACCTGGAGGGACGTTACATCGCCATGCTATTGCTCGGTTCTGCCTACGCTTTCGGGCTGTTTCACGCTCTTCTGCTTTTCCGCAGCGGGCAGATCAACGTCGGCGATGTGGTGGCATACTTCGGCTTGCTCTTGTTGCTCCAATTCCCAACCTTTGTTTCCACCTTTGCCTATTCGCAAATTTCATCGGGCATGTCGGGCGCGCGCCGCATTTTGGAATTGATCACCCGCGAGACCAACCTCGACCAGAACGCGCAGGGATACTCCCAAGCCATGAAAGGCGAAGTGGAATTTCAAAACGTCTCTTTCGCGTATGGCGCCGACCCCGAATTGGAAAATATTTCGTTCAAAGTCAAACAGGGACAAACTGTCGCCATCGTCGGACAGACCGGGGCGGGGAAAACCTCGCTCGTCAAACTCATCAACCGCACGTACGACACAACGCAGGGACGAGTGCTCATCGACGGCGTGGATGTGCGCGACTGGAATCTCGCCTCGCTCCGTTCGCAGATTTCCATGATCGAGCAGGATATCTTCCTGTTCTCCCGTTCCGTTAGCGACAATCTCGCCTTTGGCAAGCCCGGGGCAACCCGTAGCGAGATCGAAGCAGCGGCGAAGTCTGCCCAAGCCGATGATTTCATCCTGTCATTCGAAAAGGGATATGACACTGTTGTCGGCGAGCGCGGGGTGACGCTCTCCGGCGGGCAGCGTCAACGTATTGCGCTCGGGCGCGCGTTTCTCACCGACCCGCACATTTTGATCCTGGACGACTCCACCTCCGCCATCGACTCTGCCACCGAAGACAAGATCCAACGCGCCATCTCCAACGCCGCGCGCGGACGCACCACCTTCATCATCACGCACCGCCTTTCGCAGATCCGCTGGGCAGACCTGATCATCGTCTTGCGAAAAGGAAAAATCGCCGCCATCGGCGCGCACGACGAGTTAATGAAAACCTCCGACGCGTACGCGAAGATTTTTAGGGAGTGAGATGCGCACAGGTAAACACGGATATGGCTTGTCTACCTGTCTACGTGTGTGCGTGTCTCCTTTTCCACTGCCATCATCCTTCAATTGCAGACTAACAAACTAATCGACTAACCAACTAACGGACTACCATGGGCTTCTTTGCCGGACTGAACGACGAAAAATACGACCGCCAATACACCGACCGCGAATTGACGCGGCGCATTCTGGGCTACTTTAAACCGCAAACCAAACGACTCGCGGCAGTGACCGCGCTGGTCGTCATCATTGCGATGATCGGCGCGTCTCTGCCGGTGGTTGTCTCTCGCATGATCGACCTGTTGAAAGGCGAGCCCTCCCTAACCGCCATCAGCCTTGTCGCATTGGCAGTGTTGGGAGTTGGCTTCGGCTTGTGGGCGTTGAACTGGGCGCGGCGCAGTCTCGTGGTGCGCGCGGTGGGCGACGTGGTTCTCGACCTGCGCGCGCGCGCCTTCCGCGCCGCGGCGGAACACGATCTCTCGTTCTACGATCAATTTTCATCGGGACGCATCGTCTCGCGCATCACCTCCGATACCAACGACTTTGGTCAACTCATCGTCATCGTCACCGACATCAGCTCGCAGATGGTCCAGGCGGTGATCCTCGGCGTGGTGTTGTTCCGCACCGATATGAAACTAACGTTGTTATTGTTTGCGTTCCTGCCGATCATCTTCGCCATCGCGGGCGGCTTCCGCGTGCTGGCGCGGCGCGTTACCAAGCGCGGCATGAAAGCCATGGCAGACGTGAACGCCGCCATCAAAGAGACCATCAGCGGCATTTCCATCGCGAAAAATTTTCGGCAGGAAGAAAGCATCTTCAACTCGTTCGACGAATCGAACCAGCAATCGTATCAAGTCAACGTGCAACGCGGTTTTGTGTTGTCGCTGGTGTTTCCCACGCTCAACGCGCTCAGCGGTATTTTTGTCGGCGTTCTCATCTACGTGGGCGGGTTGAGCGCGGCGCAGGGCATCGTCACTGTGGGCGCGTGGTATCTCTTCATCATGAGCCTCGACCAATTCTTCTTCCCCGTGCTGAATCTCTCCGCGTTCTGGGCGCAAATTCAAGCGGGGCTGTCCGCCGCCGAACGCGCCTTTGCCCTCATCGACGCCGACCCGAACGTGATTCAAACCGACAAACAGGATGTGCATCCGCTCAAGGGACACATCCACTTCGACGATCTGCATTTTCGCTATACGGATAAAGAACCGATTCTTTCCCGCTTCAACCTGGTCATCCAACCCGGAGAGACGCTCGCCCTTGTGGGCCACACCGGCGCGGGCAAGTCCTCCATTGCGAAGTTGATCGCGCGCTTCTACGAATTCCAGCAGGGACGCCTGCTCGTGGATGGGCGCGACATCCGCACGTTCGACTTTGCGCAATACCGCAAACAACTTGGCATCGTGTCTCAAGTCCCGTTTTTATTTTCAGGGACGGTCGCCGACAACGTCCGTTATGCCGCGCCGGGCGCGTCGGATGAGGAAATGTTGAAGATGGCGCGCGAGATCGGCGACGGCGAATGGCTGGAAACGCTCCCGAATGGCATCCAGACCGAAGTCGGGGAGAGAGGCGCGCATCTCTCAATGGGTCAACGTCAACTCGTGGCGTTGATGCGCGTCCTGATGCAGAAGCCCGCCATCTTCATCCTGGATGAGGCGACCGCCAGCATCGACCCGTTCACCGAATATCAAATTCAGCAGGCGCTGAATCTCATCTTGAAAAATTCAACCAGCATTCTCATCGCGCATCGCTTATCCACTGTGAAAGCGGCGGACCGAATCGTGGTGATGGAAAAAGGCGCGATCATCGAAGAGGGGAATCACGAGGGCTTGCTTGCGAGAGGCGGGCATTACGCCACGCTGTACAACACGTATTTCAGGCATCAAAGCCTGGCGTATGTGGAGCAATCGAGAACATTCGCGAAGTAAACGGCGCGTTTATACCAAGAAATAGACTCGATCGAAAAAAATTTTCGATGTTAGTGTGACAGTCACGTTTGAACGTGACTGTCACCTTCTTATAATCCAACCCGGTCTTACTTCCCGATCGTGATCTCGCCCCCGCCCATGTTGACGATGATGGTGAGTGTCGGACCATCGCCTTGCTGTGAATAAACACTGCCCTTTTGTGACCAGCCATCGCCGAGGTTGATGTCTGCCAGCGCGCTGTCGATGGTGATCACAACGTTCACGCCCTGCGGAATGATGAGCGTGAGATCGCTCAAGCCGCAGTCGACGCTGACCGTCGCGTCGCGTTGCAGGTCGCCTGAAAAATCGAGGGTGTAATTGCCCGCGCCGCCGTTGAAAATGAAACGTTCGAAGTTGGCGTTCGCCAGCCCCTCCATGCGCACATCCGACGCGCCGGTGGAGTAATTGAACTCAGACATCTCCGCAAGATTCAACTCGGAGAACGAAAGGCTCACATCCGCCGCGCCGTCGTTGATGGTCAGGTTTGTGAGCGCAAGACCGCCCAATTCAAAATCGCCTTCGTACGCGCCTGCCGAAATTTCCAACTCCATCGGCGACGAACCCAATTGCAGATCCCATTCGTTCTTCATTCCGTCGAACGGCGGAAGCCCTTGAAAATTTCCCTGCTTGATCTCGATCTGCGCGCCGTCTTCGATGATCTCGGGCTTGAGGTCTTCCACGTTGTAGACGACTGTGCCATCTACAAGATTTTTCGCGCCGGTGGATAAATTCAGATTCCCCGCGCCAAACGACAGAAGCAAACGCGTCTCATCTTCCTTTGGGTCTGCTACCGATATTTCTTCTTTGACCTCAGGTCCCGCTTTGACCTGCTCGGGCAGGTCGAAGCTGAATCCACATGCCATGCTCGCCAACGCGAGAATAAGTATGGCTGAAATGATTTTTACGTTCATGTTGTTTCTCCTTCGGGGGTAAGGCGACCGTCACGTTCGAATGTGACAGTCGCCTGCTGATTGTTTGTCTGGTTGTTATACGAAGGAGAAACGAATTGGTTGCGTCAGAGACTCCCTGTCTGCATGTATTTCAGGATTTTGCCATTGTATCCCCCGATAAGTTGGGCAGACTCCTCCTCTAAAACCCCTCCAAAGTAGCTCTTGAGATGCCGCCTGACGTACGGGTTGGCTTCCAAAATCTTTTTGGAGTGAATGATCGCATCGTTCAAAGCATAAATGATGTGCGGAACATCCGCCATGACCGCCGCGCCGAGGCACATGGGGCAGGGTTCGACGGTGGTGAATAGGATCGCGCGCCTGAAGTCCGTCCAGAGTTTTTCGCCTCCGTTGAGCAAGGCGTTCAGTTCGGCATGCCTGATCTGACTTTTGCTTTCTTTGTGACGAGCCCGTCCGCGTGAAATGATTTCGCCATCCAGCACAAGGACCGCGCCGATGGGATATTCTCCCGCTTTCCCCGCTTCATCCGCTTCGATGAGCGCCTCGCGCATGAATTTTTCAAGGTCGAGATGTTCGATTTCGGGCGAGATGTATTGTGTCATAGTTTTATGCCATGTGCGGCGGAGATTTGGGCTTTTCTCTTGAAGTCCCCAATGCCGCGTTCAACGCCTGATCCACCGATCTCACTTCGACGATCTCGATGCCCTTCGGATATCCTTCGCCCTTTCGCAACGCCTTCGGCACGATGGCGGTTTTAAATCCCAACTTTTGCGCCTCACGCAGACGCGCTTGCATCTGGCTGGGCATCCGCAATTCGCCCGCGAGACCGATCTCGCCGATCAGCACCGCGTCCGCTTTGACGGAGACATCCTTCCACGAAGAAGCGATTGCCGCGGCGATGGCAAGGTCGGCGGCGGGTTCGTCAATTTGCAAGCCGCCCACCACGTTGACGAACACATCCTGCTCTGAAAGTTTCAATCCCACGCGGCGAGTCAACACAGCGGAGATCAACAACAGACGGTTGAAGTCCACGCCGTTGGCGGTTCTGCGCGCGTTGCCGAATTGAGTCGGGGAGGTGAGTCCCTGCACCTCGACGAGGATCGGGCGCGTGCCTTCCATCGTCACTGCGATGGCAGACCCCGCCGCGTTGACCATTCTCTCCGCGAGAAACGCCTCCGATGGATTCGTCACTTCAACCAATCCGCCTTCGCGCATTTCAAACACGCCGACCTCGGATGTGGCGCCGAATCGATTCTTCACCGAACGCAGCAGACGATAGGCTTGGAAGCGGTCGCCTTCGAGATACAACACCGTATCCACGATATGTTCCAACACGCGCGGACCGGCGATCGTCCCTTCTTTGGTCACATGCCCGATGACGAAGACCGAGATGCCGCTGGTCTTTGCCAACTCGCGCAATTGCGATGAACACTCGCGCACTTGACTCACCGAGCCAGCCGACGAGTCCATGCTGGAGAGATAAACTGTTTGAATAGAATCTACGATCAGCAGTTCGGGTTTCACTTCGTTGATGTGATTCAAAATGATCTCGAGATTGGTTTCAGTGACGAGCAACAAATCTTTCGGCAATTCTTTTTTGCCGTTCAACCGCGTCGCGCGCATCTTGATCTGTCGTTCAGACTCTTCGCCCGAAACATACAACACGCGCTTTTGGTCTGCCATCTCCATCGCCATTTGCAACATCAACGTGGATTTGCCGATGCCCGGGTCACCGCCGACTAAAACAATGGAGCCCGGCACGATCCCGCCGCCTAGCACGCGCGCGAATTCCTCGATGGGCACGCGGATGCGGTCTTCGTCTCCAGCGGAGACATCACCTATCGCACGCGGAGCAGACCGACCCGTGAGTCCGCGAACCGCTGTGGACTTCGTCACAGGTTCATCGTGGATGACTTCCTCCACCATGCTGTTGAACGATCCGCACTGCGGGCATTTTCCCATGTACGACGCGGCGACGCGCCCGCATTCTTGACAGACATATCGTGTTTGTGTTTTTGCCATACGAATCTCCCCCTCTCCCTGAGGGAGAGGGACGGGGTGAGGGTGAAGTCCAGTATAACAGAATTTATGTTCTATGCGCTTCACAAGACGAAAATCTTGTAAAGCCGTCAATGTTGTTGAAACTTTTCAAAACCTTCTTCCGTTTTATGATCATCAACGATAAGGAGATGGAAAATGAACGCACTACACCGACATACTATTCAAATCTTGATGACGCTGGTTGTTTTGGTCTCTGCTTGTTCTCCGCAAGCAACCCCACCCCCGACAGTCGACGATGTAGAGGTGGCGATCAGTACCATTCCACCTGCAACGAAAAAGCCCATCCCCGTTCCATCGGAAGAAGCGACAAATACACCCACACCTGTTGTAAAAGCGAATACTCCGATTCCTACTCCCACAGATGTATGGTCTTTGATCGGCACATCACTCCCGCAGAAATCTGTGGTAATCGATGCGAATAATTTTTCGCAACTAAGGCGAATTGGGCAATGGGGGCGCGGGTCTATTTTGGGTGTTAGCTTTACACCCGATGGGAATTCCTTCCTTGCCATCAGCGAAATGGGTTGGACGATCTACAACATGGATAGGCTGGATCAACCTCCCTTGTGGGTTGCATTTCCAGAACCGATGTTGTTCGATGAATTTTATTTCAGCAACGACGGAAGCATGGTGAAGTTTCATTACACCGATTACAACGCGAGTATTACACGTATATTGAGCTTTCCATATGCAGAGAAATTGACAACAGGGAATGGAGCCGTATGGCTCAAGCCCGATGCAGTCATTAACTATAACGATATAACATTGAAGTCCCCCGATGGGACCAAGACTCTGAAGAGCAGTCTTGAGTATGGCTACAACGAGGCGACATTCAGCGAAGAGACCTCTGTTCGGGAAATGTTCGATTCAAATCGTAACCTGCTTTATAAGTTTAGAGACGACGCTCCGTATGTCACATACTCGGATCGCAACGGTCCCGAAGGATGCGATCTAAGCGTCTTTAGCATGTGCGGTAATGCCCTCATGGCGGTGGCAACGTCTCCAATGAAAGCGCGCTTCTCGTCAGATAGCAAAACCTTTGCCGCCTTATACGATACTCCCAGCTTATATACAGGGATCATGCGAGCCTATAGTTTTATTCGCATTTATGAAAGCGAGAGCGGCGATCTCCTTGGTTCGATAGGCGGTTTCACAAAACCTGTGCAAGATTTTGGCTATTCCCCAGATGGCAAATTGTTGGTAGTTGGTTTTGTGGATGGTTCAATTATTTTATGGGATATTGCCAGCGCAAAATCCATATATGGTTCAAGGCATATGAATGCGCCGGTATGGAGGGTAGAGTATTCCTACGATAGCAAATACCTGCTGATCCAACGCGCGGATGAACTGGAGGTTCGATCAACAGCAACTGGAGGATTGCTCTACCGATTTGGTATAGCTGAGTTTGCCGTATCCCCGGTTGATAATTTAATTGCTCTTGGAGACAACGAAGGAAATATCCAGATTCGCGATCTAGATTCAGGCGAAGGCGTTATGAATATTCAGGCGCATAGCGCCAGAGTCTATTCGATGGCATTTTCGCCCGATGGGCTTTATCTCGCATCTGCCGGGCAGGATTGCGATATCAAATTATGGGATTTGGGAAACGGAAAACTTTTGCATTACTTTGAAGAAACGGCTGTGGACGCCTACGAAATCGGCATGTCGTCGCGTATCTTCTCAACATACCTTGAATTTATTCCAAACCAGAATATGTTGGTAGGGTTTGGTAGTTGGGGAACGGTCGTGAATTGGAACGTCAATTCGGGCGCGACAAATTATGTTATTCAATCTCCCGCGCTGGAATACTACAACGGCATGGTCACACTCAAACCGCACTTTCCTGAATTTTTCGACGTAGATATGTCGAATCATAGTTTTTATATCAACGACAATGGGTTCGATCTTGCAACGGGTGAAAGTCTAGGAGTCTATGAGCCTCCCGAGAATCTGCCAAAGGGGTGTTCGCCATTGGGCCCAATTTCTGCGGATGGAGAATTGTTGTTTACCCGCGGTTATGAATCACGCGAAGGCAAACTTTGTATTCTCGATCCTAATTCGTTGGTCCTCCTTGGCGAAATTCGCGTGACGTCGGAAAGCGATACCTATATCGAGTGGGTGAATTGGTTATACCTTTCACCGGATGGAAAACAACTGATCGTGACGGTCGGGAGCGGTATTGTCTACGTATATCAAATCGTTCAATAATAAAACGAGCGCAGAATTTCTTCTGCGCTCGTTTTATTTAATTCGCAATTGTCGCATAGACTTGATTCAGCATCTCTAAAAATTCCCCCGCAGGTCTTTCCTTCAAAATTTCTTTGCGTGCGTCGCGGTCGAGCGTTTTCAACAACAAGTATTGCACGGCATATTTGCGGAAGAGCCTTTGCCCATCCGCCTCGCCATAAAATTGTACACTCTTCGCCAAATGTTCGTGGATCGTTTCCATCACCAATTCATGCGGCACTTGTTCGCGGTCATAGCCTGCAAAGATCCACGGATTGGCGATTGCGCCGCGCCCGATCATGACCGCGTCGCAATTTGTGTGACTCTTCATCTTTTGGATGTCTGCCACCGCGCGGACGTCGCCGCTTCCCACCACGGGCAGGCTGACTGCCGCTTTCACTTCGGCAATCGCGTCCCAGTCGGCATTGCCGGCATAGCGTTGTTCTTTTGTGCGACCATGCACTGCAATGAGTGAACCGCCCTCTTCTTCCACGATCCGCGCGATGAGTTTGTAATTCTTGTTCTTGTCCCATCCCAAACGGATCTTTCCCGTGACGGGAACCTTCAACGACTTCACCAACATCCGAAACGTCCGCGCGATCCGCAACGGACTCGGCATCATCCCCACGCCCGCGCCGCGATCCGCAATAGACTTGGCGGGGCATCCCATGTTGATGTCAATGATGTCGGGCTTCCACTTTTCCACGATCAACGCGGCTTTGAGGATCAAATCTGGGTCGTCGCCGTAAATTTGAAATGTGACAGGTCGCTCGGCTTCCTCGTAATACAACCGCTTGGCGGGCTCCTTCGAGCGGCTGAGGATCTTCTCCACTTTCACGAACTCGGTGTAACTCATCGCCGAACCGAGAGCGCGGCAAATCGAACGGAAGGGCCAGTCCGAGTAGCCGTCCATGGGCGCGAGAAGCGTGTCCCCGTAGATGGGGATGTCGCGTACGTAGAAGTTGGGAGTCGGTGTTTCATTCATAAGCGACGGCAAGTATAACAAACTTTTGGGGGAGAACTCGCCGCCGAGTCACGGTGTTGCAAACTATGATCATGAAAGGAAGGTTACGATGAAACATCATCCTCTCAAAAAAATCGCATGGGTTTTGGCGGCGCTCTTGTTGGCAGGATGCCACAAGCTGGAGGCAACAACTTCGATCAAACCAAACGGTTCAGGCGAATTGCAGACTGGGGTAGGGTTCTCAGCGGAGGAACGCGCCAATATAGAAAAACAATACGCCAACTCGCAAGATTTCTGCAATACCTCGCAGACGCCTGAGAACGTCTCAGTGACCGAAGAACAACGCGGCGATGAGACTTGGTGCGTGACAACGACTCAATTCAAGAATCTGGATGAACTTCGCGCCTTTTATGAACAGCAAATGGGAATACCGGTCAACCGCCTTGAGACCAGCGACGGGAAGTTTTATTACGATGTAGATGTAGACACTCTTTCAGAAGGCTCAACCTTCTCCATGCTGACAGACATCAAATGGTCTGTTGTCTTACCCGGTGAGCCGATCTCCCATAACGCCGATGAAGCAGATGGAAATACATTGATCTGGAAGCCGACTCCGAAAAGCGGAGTTCTTAACTTTCAGGCTGAAAGTGAAGTTTCTCGCGGGTTCAACTTCCCGTCGTGCGGCACGGCCCTTATCGGCTTTGGTCTTGTTTTTTTCCATCTGCGCAAAAAGAGATTTGGAACTTCCTAACCTGACAGGCGCAGGCTATTTAAAGATCGAACCCGATGTTATACTGCGCGCAAAGCATATCCATAAGGAGACTGGGAAATGAAACACGATAAAACCATTTTGTACGCGTTGTGCCTTTTGATGCTGGTAGGTTGCGTATCCAATCCGCTCCCGCCCGCGACCAACCCCGCGCCAACGCCGACAACTGTTCCCTTCACGCCTACGCCGGAAGCCATTCCCGTGCCCACCACAGATCCTTCGCAAATTTTGTTCGACGATTTTTCCTATTCCGCGTCAAGCGAAATGATCGCCAATGGCTGGATCATCCGCAGTGGGCAGGGCTGGCCCGGCGTCACCGGCGCGACCTTCCGCGCGGAGAACGTGTCTTTTGTGGATCATCCCGACGAGGCTGGCAATCGTCTCTTGCGGATGACCTCCTCCACCGATGGCGCGAAGGAGAATACTTTCCAAACGCAAATTTGCCACCAGCGCAAATATCTCGAAGGCACATACGCCGCGCGCGTCCGCTTTAGCGACGAGCCGGTTTCCGGCAGCGACGGCGATCAGATCGTCGAGACGTTCTACATGATCACCCCGTACGAAAAGCCGCTCGATCCAAATTACAGCGAGATGGATTTTGAATACCTGCCGAACGGCGGCTGGGGCGGACCGCCTAACATCATGCACGTCACCAGCTGGGAAAAAGTTCAGATCGAACCCTGGAACGCCGATAACACCAGCAATGCGCGCGAGGGAAGCCTGGCAGGCTGGCATACGTTGGTCGCGCAAGTGACCGACGGCACAGTCCGCTATTTTGTGGATGGCGAACAGATCGCCGAACACGATCAATATTATTTCCCAGACGCGCCCATGTCTATGAATTTCAATCTATGGTTCATCGAAGGCGGTTTGAGCGGAGCGGGAGACGCGCGCGACTATCAGGAAGATATCGATTGGGTCTTCCACGAAGCCGGGGTTTCGCTGACGCCTGAAGAAGTCAACGCAACAGTGGACGCGTTGCGAAACGCGGATGTGAAATTTCAAGATACGGTCCCGCCCGGGGCGCTCAAGTCGCCTTGCGATCTTTAAACGAACAATCCCTTGAGACGAATAACTCAAGGGATTGTTTTATTTACGCGGTCTGCTTCTTCAGCATCTCCAAATGATATTTGCGGAACTTTGACACCTTCGGCGCAACGACCGCCTGGCAATACGGCTGGTACGGATTCCGCGCGAAGTACTCCTGATGGTAATCCTCCGCCATGTAAAACTTGTCCAGTTTTGAGACCTCGGTCACGATGGGCTTATCCCATATCTTTTGCGCGTTCAATTCCTTGATGAGTTCCTCGGCAACTTTCTTCTGTTCGTCGTCATGATAAAAAATCGCGGAGCGATATTGCGTGCCGATGTCATTGCCTTGACGGTTCATCGTGGTGGGATCGTGAATCGCGAAGAATACATTCAACAAGTCGCAATATGAAACGACATTAGGATCAAAATGGACTTGCACCACCTCCGCGTGACCCGTATCCCCATTGCAGACTTCGCGGTACGACGGATTCGCGCTTCTCCCGCCGGTGTAGCCTGACTCCACACCCTCGACTCCCTTCACATCGTCGAAGACGGCTTCGAGGCACCAGAAGCATCCCCCAGCCAGCGTGGCAGTTTGAAGATTGGCGTTCATAATAAATTCTCCTTTTCCAGATTTTCTTACACCAGATGGACAACGCGACATCATAAAATCTTATTAAGAAAATATTACCAGTACTTCACGAAAGTTCAGGCGCAGTTCGATTTGCCAAGCAAATCGTGTCGCCTGCCTTGACGCAGTGCAACTGAGTCAAGAACCGTGATCTACTGATGATTGATTACCTTGCGCTTTCAAACTCGGGACGCTGATTCATGCAGACAACGCAGATTCTTTGTTTTGAATCAGCGAAATCAGCGTTTTCACCTGCCCTTGCGGGCGGCGCAAGGGTCTGCGTCCAAAGGGCATTGTCTAAGGTAATCAGTGATAATGATTAGACAAGAATGATTGGCGGTTTTTTGGACCGCCCCGAAAAAGCGTCGGTATAGGCGAGACACGGAGCCATGCAGAGATTTTGAGGCTTTCACTCTCTGGTCGCAGTGTTTCTGTGGCAAAGAGGTTGCTCTCCACACACACCTTGTCCGCCTCGATTCTGAAAAAATAGATTTCCAGAAAACCGTGTTATACTCCCGCCGCTGTAATTAATCTGGGAATTGTTTTGATCCTCCGAACGAACGCCCGATGAACGTGTGTCGGGCTTTTTTGTTGGGCAAGCCGACCTGAAAAGGAAGGCTTGATTTGCAAGAAGGAAGTGAAACGGAGTCGTCGGAACATTCCATATCATATGTCGTTGCTTTGTCTGGCTTCGCCCGCCTCGCAACGACATGCAAAGGAAAACGATGACAACCGAATTTACTTCTCTAAACCTGCGTGACGAGATCATGCAGGCGATCTCCGAACTCGGCTACTCCACGCCGACGCCGATCCAAGCCGCGCTGATTCCGGTCATGCTCACGGGGGCAGATGTGATCGGGCAGGCGCAGACGGGCACAGGCAAGACCGCCGCGTTTGCGCTCCCCATTTTGCAAAATTTTCAACGACAAAAAAATCCGCAGGCATTGGTGCTTGCCCCCACGCGCGAACTCGCGTTGCAAGTTGCCAATTCGTTAAATGAATATGGCAAGCATCTGCACGTCCGCGTGTTGGCGGTGTATGGCGGCCAGCCGTATGGTCCGCAGATCGGAAGCCTCAAGCGCGGCGTGGATGTTGTGGTCGGCACGCCGGGTCGTTTGAATGACTTGCTTGAACGGAAAGTTTTAGTGTTGGACGACATCAAAACCGTCGTGCTTGATGAAGCCGACGAAATGCTCAACATGGGATTCGTGGAAGAGGTGGAAAAAATCCTTGCGACGACTCCAGCGGAGAGGCAGACCGCCTTATTCAGCGCCACCATGCCCGCGCGGATTCGCAAATTGGCAGACCGCTTCATGCGCGACCCTCAAACTGTCGCAGTGAAAAGAAGCACGCTCACTGCCTCAGCCATCGAACAGCGTTATTATCTTGTGCATGAGTCAGATAAGACCAGCGCGCTTACCCGCCTCTTCGAGATCGAGCCGATCAAGAGCGCGCTGATCTTCGCCCGCACCCGCGCAGAGACCGCGTCGCTAGCCAACGAACTCGTCGTGCGCGGAATCCCTGCCGAAGCGATCCACGGCGACTTGGACCAACGCGCCCGCGAACGCGTGCTGGGACGTTTCCGCGACAATCAATTAAAAGTGTTGGTTGCCACCGATGTCGCCGCGCGCGGTCTCGACATTGACGATATTTCGCACGTGTTCAATTTTCACCTGCCTGATGATGCCGAAGTGTACATCCACCGCATCGGGCGGACGGGACGCGCGGGCAAAACGGGCGTTGCCATTACGTTGCTTTCGCCGCGCGAGAGGCGCCGCATGCGCGAAGTGGAAGCGTTGACGAAACAACCTGTCACCAAGATGGAACTTCCCACCGTTGGCGATATTCATCGTCACCGTGAAAACCAAGTCATCGAGACGATGAAGGTCTGGCTCGGGCGCGGACGCTACAAGCGCGAACTCGAAATGGTCAATGAGTTGATTGCGGCGGGGCATGATCCGCTCAATATTGCCGCGGCGGCGATCAAGATTGCGCGGGCAGACGAGAAGCAGAGACCGATCGCGGAAATTCATGAAGTAAAGGCTGAATTCAAACGGAAAGAGGATGGTGGAACCCTTCGGCTCCGCTCAGGGCAAGCGTGGAAAGTGGAAAGAGGAAAGAAATTTGAGGAGCGAGGGGAGTCGGGGAGGGGAGGCAGGCAGTCCCACGGGGGCGCTTCGCAAAGGCATCGCGGTGATGGGTCCCACGAGGAGGGGATGGTGCGCTTGAAGTTGAACAAAGGCAAGTCGAGCGGAATCCGCCCGAATGACATCGTCGGCACGATCGCTTTCCATGCGAACATCCCGGGCTACACCATCGGAAAAATTCGTATCGAGGATAAGTTCACGTTCGTGGATGTCCCTGAGGATTTGGTGGAGCAGGTGCTAAAACACAACGGCAATTATCGGCTTGGAAAAGAGAAGTTGACGTTGACGAAGGCGAAGTGATTCTATTGACACATCGCTCTGCTCATGTTATCTTAAGCGGCGTAGGATACCAGTAGTTTGCTTTGGAAGTACCAGGTGGCTCACGGATCGTCCGTGAGCCGCTTTGTTTTTTCGCCGTTGCGGCGATTCCGATGCAATACGTGGTTACCTCCAAATTTTTTATTGCCATAGGAGGCAAACATGTCGGATCGTATCAACGGTACAGTCAAGTGGTTCAACGGGACCAAAGGGTACGGCTTCATCGAACGCGAAAGCGGGCCCGATGTTTTCGTGCACTTCTCCGCCATTCAAGGCGAGGGGTTCAAGAACCTGCAAGAGGGTCAGAAGGTCGAGTTCACTGTCGAACAGGGACCGAAGGGACCCCAAGCCGCGAACGTTGTCGTTTTAGGCTAATTGACTGAATCAGTCTGACAAAAAAATCCCCGCGATGAAGATCGCGGGGATTTTTGATTTAATTTCGGGTCTCCCGTAATTAACGGGAAAGAGCTTCACCACGAAGGGCACAAAGTACACAAAGGCAAAAAAAGAGCCTAGATTCCTTGGGTTTTCCTTTGTGACCG
>WBZY01000666.1_pt1 | contig 24122 bp, 20 predicted proteins | sample 5204191 | NCBI WGS metagenome assembly WBZY01 (sample SAMN12344363, study PRJNA552823) | activated sludge metagenome | biome: Activated sludge suspended growth; feature: Anammox Sidestream; material: Wastewater; isolation source: activated sludge from anammox sidestream of wastewater treatment...
ATCTCGGAAGAACTCAAATCGCAGTACATCCTTACATACCGGCCCGCCAATCAGAATTATGACGGCCGTGTTCGTAAGGTCGAGGTTCGGCTCACCGACAAGGAAAAAGCGGACAAATATAAGATACGTACAAAGACAAGCTACCGAGCGATCAGGGATAGTTTGAAATAGGCGGCCGCGATGGGCTTTGAAATGGTTAACTACAGAAATACGTTTATTGTTGGCGCGGTCCTGCTTCTGGCCGGAATAGCATTCTTGTGTTCAGCTTCGGCTGATGCCCAAACGAACTCGGCACCGTCCCTGCCCAGGCCGACGCCAACACCGACGATCGAAGAAGAAGATGGCGTCATCAAGGTTGAAACTGAGGCGGTAAATGTTCTATTCACCGCGCAGGACAAGGACCGCCGCTTGCTTCTGACCTTGAAACCGGAAGATGTTCGGATCCTTGAAAATGGCCAGGTTCAGGAGATCACGGCATTCTCAAAACAGGTCGATCTTCCCCTAAGCCTGGCGATATTGATAGACACAAGCGTTTCCCAGCAGCGGACCCTGCCCGAAGAAAAAGCGGCGGCTATTGCATTCGTTGAGTCGGTTGTGAGGCCAAGCAAAGATGAGGTTGCCGTAATTTCGTTTACAGGCGAATCGACGTTAGAACAAGGCATGACGAATAACGCGGCGCGGCTGCGTCGAGCTATCGACCGCGTCCAGTTCGTGCCGCCTTCCGGTTATATCGGCGGCGGCGTAGTCGCGCCAGGAACGCCTCCGATCTCCGGCGGCAACCAGTCGATCCAGGGATCGACCGCAATATGGGATTCCATTTGGGTTACATCGGCGGAAGTGCTTGGGCCGGCACCCGAAAAGACGCGACGAGCTATTGTGCTTCTGACCGACGGCGAGAACACGTCGGGCCAAAAGAAGTTTGAAGAAGCCATCGATGCCGCCCTAAAGGCCGAGGCCGTGATCTATTCGATCGGCATCGGCGATGATTTCTATGGCGGGGTCAATAAGGGCATTCTAAACAAACTAACGGAACGTACGGGCGGACGGGCCTATTACCCGCGTGATGAGCGCGAGCTTCGTGACGCCTTCAAGCAGATCCAGGAAGAGATGCGTTCCCAATATTTGATCGCATACGAACCGACGAACCCCGAAAAGGACGGATCGTATCGTAAGATCGATATCCAACTCGTGAATCCCGAGCTTGCCAGACAAAAGATAAAGCTTACCCACCGCCAGGGCTACTTTGCCAAGTCCGCACGGAAGTAACTGCGAACTAAGAGCCTCCCCTGGGCCGGAACGAGTGCGGGATGGGTTGCCATTTCGCACTTTTCGTTTTAGGTTTGCTCACGGTGGCAAGCTACGAATTCAAGACCAATTGCCACCAGACCGGCCCGATCCGGTCGGTCTGGCAAGCGATCAAAGAAACTGACAAATGGCCAGCGTGGTGGCGCGGCGTGCTTAGTGTGACTGAACTTGAACCCGGCGACGAGATCGGTCTTGGGGCGGTTCACCGGTCTGTTTGGAAAAGCCGGCTTCCTTATACCCTCGAATTCGATTCTGAAGTGGTCCGGCTTGAAGAACACCGGCTTATCGAGGTTCGCGCGTTCGGCGAACTCGAAGGAAGCGGCATTTGGCAGTTTTTCGAAACGGGCTCTGGTGTAAGAGCTCAGTACGATTGGCGCGTAGTAACGACAAAGCCGTGGATGGATCTTCTTGCGCCCGTCGCAAGGCCATTCTTCAAATGGAATCACGACGTGATCATGCGGTGGGGTGACGAAGGCCTCAGAAAATATTTGGCGCTAGGCTGACCGGTCAATTCTTTATTTGTAAAACAAACCGCTCTGCGATTTAATGCTCTTGTAACTCCGTCCAAAAACACTTAAGGAAATCAGGTAATGACTATGTTTGACAGACTACGTGTTGCCAGGCGTGTACTGTTCGCCGCGCTCGCATCCATTTTCCTTGCAGCTTCTGCCGCAGCACAGGCGACACAAGCGGCCTCAGGCACGGCGGCAAAGGAAGACCCGCTTCGGCTTCTGCAATATCGTTTGATCGGGCCATTTCGCGGCGGGCGTGTTACCGCCGTTGCAGGCGTTCCTTCACAGCCAAAGGTGTATTACTTCGGTGCTACGGGCGGAGGCGTCTGGAAAACCGTCGATGGCGGCGTGAATTGGGAACCCATCACCGACAAGTTTTTCAAAACCGGTTCGGTCGGAGCGATCGATGTTTCGCTCTCAGATCCGAATGTGATCTACGTCGGGATGGGCGAATCACCGCTTCGCGGTAATGTTTCGCATGGCGACGGTGTTTATCGATCGAATGATGGAGGCAAGACATGGAAGCATTTGGGCCTGGCAGACACCAGGCAGATCGGCCGTATTCGGATCGATCCGAAGAATCCCGACATTGCTTATGTCGCCGCTCTCGGACACGTTTGGGCTCCAAATAAGGAGCGCGGCGTGTACCGGACAAAGGATGGCGGGAAAACGTGGCAGAACATCCTTTTCCGAAGCGAAAAGGCTGGAGCTTTCGATATCTCATTCGATGCCGCGGATCCAAATGTTATCTTTGCCACTTTCTGGCAAGTGCAGCGAACTCCGTACAGCATGATCTCGGGCGGCGAAGGCTCCGCGATCTACCAATCGACTGACGGCGGCGATTCATGGACCGATATTTCATCGAATCGCGGGCTTCCGGCGGGCGTGCTCGGTAAGATAGGCATCAGCGTTTCGCCGGTAAATCCGAACCGCGTGTGGGCGATGGTCGAGGCAAAGGAAGGCGGCTTATACCGTTCCGATGACGGCGGGAACACGTGGCAGCGAACCTCAGAAAGTGCCGCAATACGACAACGCCCTTGGTACTATTCGCGGGTCTATGCCGACACGCAAAATGCCGATACGGTCTATGTCCTAAACGTCGGCTTTCACAAGTCGATCGATGGTGGGCGAACCTTTACCACGATTGGCGTACCGCACGGTGACAATCATGACCTCTGGATCGCACCGGGTGATAACCTTCGCATGGTTGAAGGGAACGATGGCGGAGCGAACGTCAGTTTCGATGGAGGACGGACATGGACCGAGCAGGACCAGCCGACCGCTCAGTTCTATCGTGTTGCGCTCGATAACGACTTTCCGTACCACATTTACGGAGCTCAGCAGGATAACTCAACCGTAAAGATAGCATCGCGAACGAACGAGTTCTCTATCACCGATAGCGACTGGTACGACGTTGGCGGCGGAGAATCAGGCTGGATCGCGCCGCATCCTGAGAATTCGGACATCATCTTTGCGGGCAGCTACGGGGGCCTGTTGACCCGTTACGACCACAAAACGAAACAGGTACGAAACGTGAACGTGTATCCGGACAATCCGATGGGTGCCGGAGCCGATTCAATGAAATATCGGTTCCAGTGGAATTACCCGATACTTTTCTCACCGCACAAGACGGATGGCAAGTATCCGCTGTACACCGGAGGGAACGTGCTGTTCCGCTCAATGGATGAAGGACAGAGTTGGCAGCCGATCTCGCCTGATCTAACCCGAAACGACAAATCGAGGCAGGGGTCGTCCGGCGGACCTATCTCACAGGACAATACAAGTGTTGAATATTACTCGACCATTTTTACCGTTGCCGAATCGCCTGTTCGCCAGGGCGTGATCTGGACCGGTTCTGATGACGGCCTTGTTCAAGTTACCCAGGATGGCGGAAAGAACTGGGCGAACGTGACACCGCGCGGAATGCCCGAGTGGATCCAGATCAACTCGATCGAGGCCTCGCCGCATGATGCCGGAACCGCATATTTTGCTGGGACAGCCTATAAATCGGACGATTATGCGCCTTACATCTACAAGACCAGCGATTATGGGAAGACGTGGACGAAGATCGTATCGGGTGTTGCCGCTGATGCGTTCACTCGGGTCGTTCGCGAGGACCCGAACCGAAAGGGATTCTTGTATGCGGGAACCGAAACCGGAATGTACTATTCGGTAAATGATGGCGCATCGTGGCAATCGCTTCGGCTGAACCTACCGGTAGTGCCGATCACCGATCTTGCAATTCACAAACGGGATAAGGACCTTGTTGTAGCAACACAGGGCCGGTCGTTCTACGTGCTGGACAATTTGCCGCTGCTTTACCAGCTTGCCGATGCTCAGCATGCCGCGGCCTTCCTGTTCAAACCTGAGGACGCCTACCGACAGGCCGGCGGTGGCGGCTTTGGCGGTGGCGGCAACGCCTCAGCGGGGGCAAATCCGCCGTACGGTGCTGTAGTGCACTATTGGCTCGGATCAAAACCAAAAGAGGTCTCGGTCGAGTTTGTGGACGCCGCAGGGAAAGTGATCCGGAGGTTCACAGGAAAAAGCGGCCCGCAGCAAGGAGGGCCCGCCGGTTTTGGGGATGTTCCGGTTCCGACCGAGATCGGACTGAACCGTTTTGTTTGGAATCTTCGTATGCCAAACGCCCGAAGCCTGCCGGGGTTGATCATGTGGGCGGGAACGCTTGCTGGTCCACGCGTTGTGCCAGGGAACTATCAGGTGCGTTTGACAGTTGATGGCAAGGCCGTCGGCACAGAGGCGTTCGCGATCAAGGCTGACCCGCGTATCGCAACCACTCGGGATGAGTTTCAAAAGCAGTACGACTTTTTGATGAAGGCCAACGAAAAGCTGTCAGCGACGCATACGGCGATCCTTGAGATCCGCGACCTGCGCAAGCAGCTTGAAGACCTTTCCGCTCGGCTCCGGCCCGAGAACAAGGACGTAAAGGACAAGGCTGCTGAGATCGGTAAAAAACTAACAGCCGTCGAAGAAGAGCTGATCCAGACGAAGATACGGTCGTCGCAGGACGCATTGAATTTTCCGATCAAGCTTAACAATAAGCTTGCCGCACTTTCGGCGACGGTGGATGGCGGTGATTTTCCGCCGACCATGCAAAGCTATGACGTCTATAATGATCTGACCGGAAAGATAGATGCTCAGCTCGGCGTGCTCGCGAAGATAAAGGCCGAGGACATTGCAGCCTTTAACAAGGCCTATGTCGAGAAGAACCTGCCGGTGGTCGTGGCAAGATAGGTGAGAGCCTGGTGTTCAGCCTGCAGCGTAGTATTCGACCGCGATGCAGGCTGAACCTGTTCTAGCTGGCTGACGTAACCCACCACACGTTCCCGGACGGGTCCTTGAATCCGCCGCTGCGGCCGTAGTCCTGGTCGGCCATGTCCATAACGCTGGACGCTCCCGCCGAGATAGCTTTTCTATAAACTTCGTCGGCATCCGGAACATAGACAAAGATATTGGCGGTCGCAGGCTTCCATTCATCACGACTTTGCGAAAACATTATCGTACCGCCGCTGATCCTGGCCTCGCAATGGCCGATGATCCCATCTCGCATGCTTTCATGCGTCATCTCAGCGTCGAAAGCGTTCTTAATAAATTCAATAAATCCAGCGGCGTCTTCCATCATCAAGTATGGCATTACGGCCTGATGGCCTTCAGGTATGTTCATGGCTGTTTCTCCTTCATTATTTCCTCAAATTCCTTATCGACCGCTGTGATGTGGCTAAGCACACAAAGCCATCGACCGTCGCGGTTTACAAAAACGTCCGTGCTCCACTCGTCGGCCTCGAACGTTTCTCCTCCAAAATGGGCCGTATTGACAACCCGGACGGTGACTACGGCAGTCTCGCCGTATACCTTTACCCGAGCGTCGCCGACGTTCCTGAAAATGCTGTGGCTTAACGCCCCTGACCGGACGAGGTCCAGAAAATGTTGCTTTGTCGCGATCCCGCGATCGGAAACGATGACCCATTCATCGCCCATGAATGACCCGATGCGTTCGGCGTCGTTAGTTACCATCGCCTCGGCCCATCTGGCGCCAAGTGCGAGCAACTCTTCAGCTATTTGATCATCGTTCATGACCATTTAGGGCAGACGCAAGAGCCGACTCATCGAGAAGGCCGTACTTCCAGATTTGATCAATATTCGAGCAGTTCGACCTTGCGAATCTTTCCGTCCTTTAATCTGATCAGCCAGATGACCGAGTATTCCGACTCGTCAAGGTTCTTGAAAAGTTCCTTTTTGGTTATCAAGTTCGCCAGTCCGGGAATAGTGTTCGAATGTCCGGAAACCACGAACCGCTTTGTCTTGCTCTTCATGATCCGGTCGATCAGGTCCTGCGATTTTTTCGCATCGTAGATCTGGATTTCCTTTTTTCTTTTTGCTGCCAGCGGAGCAAGCGTATCACGCGTGCGTTTGAAATCGGTCGAATAGAACGCACCCGGGCGGAACTTGCCGATCTTCTTTACCAGCCGTTCGGCCCGCTGTTTGCCCACAGGTGAAAGCTCCGGGTCCCGGCTCGTCCCGTCCATTTTCTCGGCATGACGGACGAGCAATATGGTCTTATTTTGCGCCGCGGCCGCGCCGGCAAGGATAGTAATGAGCGTAAGCCAGAAAATAATGGTCCTCATAGGTCCTAATAACGCACAACCGTCTATAATAGACTACGGAGAATGATGGCTATCGATCATAACGCAATATCGGCCGCGCGGACGAATGAGTTCCCACTTGATGCTGTGCTACGAAGCCTTGCGCCGCTTCTGGATGCAGAACGCGAGAACATTCTTGAAGCGAACGGCTCCGACCTCGCCGCGTGCCCGCCGGATGATCTCGTTATCTACGACCGGCTGAAGGTTGACAATGCAAAGATCGATCGGATGATCGCATCCGTCGAACAGGTGATCCAACTTCGGTCGCCGCTCGGTTCGCCGATCTCCGTGCATACGCGGGCCGACGGGCTTCGGGTCGAGAATCGCCGTGTGCCGTTCGGAACGATCCTGATAATATTCGAAGCACGGCCTGATGTCTGCATCGAGGCGGCGATCATTGCCTTGAAGGCCGGAAATCGCATTCTGCTCAAAGGTGGCAAGGAAGCCCGCAATACCAACCTTCTGCTCGCCGATATCTGGACGCGTGCCCTGGAAGCTAACGCCTTTGACCCGTCGACCGTTCGGTATCTTGATCTTTCCCGCGAAGAAACGCAAAGGCTCATCACGGGCGGGGCCGAGAAGTTCGATCTGGTCATACCGCGTGGCGGCGAGGCTCTGATCGACTTTGCTGTTAGGAATTCGAAGGTTCCCGTCCTCGTCAGCGGTCGCGGGAACAACTTCCTTTACATAGACAAAGGATGCGATGCCGAAATGGCATCAAGGATCGCGATCGACGGAAAGTCGCGGTTAAGCGTATGTAACGCCCTTGATAAGGTACTGTTCGATCGCAGCCTCCCGGATCTCGATCTGCAGATCAGGAAACTTGCGGGCGAGTTTCGTGATAGGGGCATCGAGGTCATTGGCGACGCCGCCGCTTGTGCGGCCGATCCTGCGATCTCGCCGGTTGATGACGACGAGATCTGGTACGAGGAGTTTCTCTCCGCGAAGATAGTGTTCGGTGTGGTTGACAGCCTTGACGACGCGATCGCAGCGATCAACAAGTATTCGGGCGGACATTCGGCGGCGATCGCTACGTCAAACACCGAAACGGCCGAGAGGTTTTTGCGGGAAGTAGATTGTGCTGCGGTTTACCACAATGCCTCTACGCGCTTTACGGACGGCGGTGAATTTGGCCTCGGGGCCGAGATAGCGATATCAACCCAGAAGCTGCACTTTCGCGGGCCCCTCGGTGTCGAACATCTGCTGACAAACAAATGGTTCGTTTACGGTGACGGGCACGTGCGCGGATGAAAGGTCTCGTTAAGCGAGATCATCCGCGATCAAGAATCGTTAATGAAGAAGAAATTGGTCCTAAAGATCGGCACGTCCACGCTGACCAACGGAACGCGGCTGATATCGCGCGGAAAGATCGAGGATATCGGGCGGCAAATACTCATCCTGAGAGACGAACATGACATTGTGCTTGTTTCTTCGGGCGCGATAGCCGCGGCAAAGCAGTATATCAACATCAAGGACGCGGGAAAGCCGATCGAATCCAAACAGGCAATGGCGGCCATCGGCCAGCCGCTGCTGATGCGGACGTATAACGAGGTCTTCGGCGATCTCGGTATTCAGACGGCGCAGTGCCTGATGACGTACCGCGATTTTGAGGACGAGGCCTCGCGGCAAAACACGCTGAACACGATCACGGAACTCATAAAATACAACTATCTTCCGATAATCAATGAGAACGACACCACGGCGGTAGAAGAGATCCTGCTTGGCGACAATGACCGGCTGTCGGCGCTTGTCGCGGTGCTGATCAGCGCCGACCTTCTCGTCCTCGTCAGCGATATCGACGGACTGTTCGACAAGAATCCGCACCTTCACCCTGACGCTCGCCTTATCCCGGAAATAACAAACATCGAAGAGGCCCGCCGCCTTGTCGAAGAACGCGACTCCGGCCTTGGCACCGGCGGAATGAACTCAAAACTCGAAGCCGCAATGCTTTGTCAGAAAGAAGGAATTGAAACGTGGATCGTCGGCGGCGGACGGAATGATTTCTTGCTCGCTGCATTCGACGGAAAAGCCGATTTTACCAGGCTTCCCGTACGCTTATAGTGAACGAAGGAATTCGCTCCATGGCAGGGTTTCCAATTTGACGGAACATCCTAACACCTTTAGGCACGTCACACTAACAGCCTAACAAACCCTTCCTGCTCAAAATGTTTGTCTGTGGTCAGGGCTTCGCTAAGATGTCGTTCGCGCAAAAGCACAAAACTCACCGCATCGCACAACGAGTACATTTTATCTGCTCGGGAGAGTAGGTGTTCGATCGCGCGCAGATGCAGAGACTCATCCACCCAGAAGATCTCGACCGACCTATCCGATAGTATCTCGTTGCTGACCTGAAGCAGTATGTTTCGCGGCAGCCCCCTGATCAGGCCAAGGGCAACGTACTCCGCCAATACGTAATTCGTGGTGATTCGTTGACGTGAGGCAAGGTAAGGCTCAGTTGCTTGTCAATGATGCACATATGAACTGCTGTACAGGGCGAAAAGCCCTGAAGTGTCGAGCAACATCAATTTTTACCTTCATTCTCGTCAGAGTATGCAGACGTTAGGTCCAAATCGATCCTTTCGTTGTCAGAACCGTCCGGTTCGCAGGTAGTAAATATTCCAAAGAGTTTTGACATGTCGTCCTGTGCTGCGGTGGATCGTGGCACGCGATCTCTACCGGTTACCTCATCAAGAATGATCGACGCGATCTCCAACTTTTCTTTATTCGGAAGGCACCGTATCGTTTTGGAGTAGATCTCATCAGCCGTTGTCGACATTCCCATCACCTCATCGAGATTGTAGCACTAGGTGTTGTCTGCCGGTTTGTCATTGCAAGTTTCAATTTTCATTCTGCTCGAGTTTCCGATACAGCGTCTTTCTTCCGATATTCAGCAGCCTTGCAGCCCGCGATTTATCGCCCTCGGTGTAATCGAGCGTAGCGTCGATGACCTGACGTTCGATCTCGTCCATTGTCGCGGGGAGTTCGATCTCCAAGCCGATCGAGCGCCCCTCGCTTGAGGCTCGGGCGCGTTCCTGGCGTACGTGCGAATCGGCCGCGGCCGCAGCATTACTGATTGGTTCGGGCAGATCGTCTAGTTCGATCTGGCGGCCGGATGCAATGATTACGGCGCGTTCGATCGCGTTCTCGAGTTCGCGAACGTTGCCGGGCCAATCGTAGCTGACAAGGGCACGCAAGGCCTCTTTAGATATCCCGTTGACGAAGCGTCCGGTCTTTTCCTTGAAGCGTTCGAGGAAATGGAAAACGAGCGGATGGATATCCTCGGCCCGCTCGCGCAGCGGAGCCAGGGTGATCGGGAATGCGGCAAGCCGGTAATAAAGATCGCGGCGAAATTTGCCCGCCTCGATCGCCTGTTCGAGGTCGATATTCGTTGCCGCGATAACGCGAACATCCACTTTTACTACGTCGTTCCCGCCGATCCGGGTGAATTCGCCATCCTGCAGAACCCTAAGCAGCCGAACCTGTGCCTGCGGCGACATTTCGCCTATCTCATCCAAAAAGAGCGTGCCGCCGTCGGCCTCTTCAAAACGGCCCCGACGCATGGTACGGGCGTCGGTAAAAGCACCTTTTTCGTGGCCGAATAATTCAGATTCGAGCAGAGCTTCCGGGATAGCTCCGCAATTTATCTTGATGTAGGGCTTATCGCCACGGCCCGAATTGAAATGGATAAGGTTCGCAAGGAGTTCTTTTCCCGTGCCCGATTCGCCCTGGACAAGTACGGTCGTCGGCGCGTCGGCAACATTCAGTGCAAGTTCTACCGCCCGGCGGATCGGCGGCGCCTGGCCGATGATCTCGCTGCTTCGCTGATAAAGTTCGCTTTTCAGCCGCATCACCTCGGCCGAAAGCTGGTCGCGTTCGAGCGCTGTGCCGATCTGGTCGGCGATCCCGTCAACAAGGGCGATGTCGTGGTCCTCGAAATCGGTCTGCTTGCTCCAAACGAATCCAAGCAGGCCAAAGACCTGGCCGCCGACACGCACGGGGGCGACCAGCGCGGATTTTGCTCCCAGTTGGGTGTTAAAGATCAGCCTGATCGCGAGCGGCAGGTGTGAATCATTTACGTGAACCGTTTTCCCTTCGCGCATCATATCGGCGATGGCGCTGAACGTGCTCACTTTCATCGATTTCCCGTGCTGTTCAACCAGCTTCAGCACGCGCGATGGCTTGATCCCCTCGGCCGATTTGAAAGTGGCGAGCGATATCCGCTTTCCGGTCTCGTCGAGAACGCCGAGCGCGCTGTAATCCGCACCGACCAGCGCGATCGCTCGTTCCAGGACGCCCTCAGCCACCTCGCTAAAGTTTGAATGCGAATTCAGCCGGTTGGCTATTTCGAGCAAGGCGGTTGTCCGTTTTGCCTCTTTCTGCTGGGCGACAAAGATGCTTGTGTATTGATACCCGATCGCCAACTGCCGAGCGGTCGATCGCAGAAAGGCGATATCCTCGTCGTTCCACTCGCGTGCTTTCTGCGTGTCATGCAGGCCAAGCAGGCCTATCACGCGGCCGGTAAGCATGATTGGCACGATAAGCAGCGACCGGGTTTCGAGCGCCTTTGCAAAAAAGCGCAAGGTCGGGTCCTTGTGCTGCGATATGTCGTTGATCTTGATCGGCTCCGAAATATCAAAGCGTTCGAGAAGCTGTTCGGCTGGAAATGGTATTACGGTACCTTTGCTTTCGGGGACCGACGGGTCGGCACGCCATTCGTGACTGATCTTGAGCTCTTTCGAGCCATTCAGCTGAAGCAGATCACAGCGGTCGGCACCGATCATTCGGCCGATCTCAGAGACCACCACATTCAGAAATCTTTCAAGATCGATCTCGGTCGGCAAGTCGCGAGCGAGGCGGTCGATGATCGCTTCGCGCACCTCGTGCATACGCACCTTGCGTTCCAGATTAAGGGCGGGTGAGGTGTCGAGGTCGATCTTCATAGGCTTGAAGAATATATGATACACCCATGATGATGATGTCAAGTTGACCCACGCCGAAGTAACATGTGTTATTTCGATTCACGCCAGATCGCCTATCTTGGTGTTTTCTTGACGGCAGGTGGAGTTTTCAGGTCTTTGGATGGTGGTTTTGCGGGCTCCTTGGCGTTCGCCGTTGACGGCTTTGAGTTGGAAGCAGCATTCGCGTCGCTGTTTGTGTTCGAGTTGGAGTTCGACTTATCCGCGTCCTTCTTCGGTGGAACGAACTCGATACGCTTCTTTCCCGCTTCGGCATCCTCTAGCAACTCCTGAGCCTTGATATTCTCCGGGTCAAGTTCGATCGCCTTTTTCAGTGCCGTTACGGCCTCGTAATATTTTGCAAGTTTGATATAGATCGCACCAAGCTCGGTTTGATATTCGGAGTTCTCGGGTTTGAGTTTCACCGCCTCGCGAAGCGATTTTGCGGCGTCCTCGTCTTCATTCAATTTGTTATATGTGAGGCCGAGATAAAACCGTGCTACATCGTCGTCCGGGTTCTTTTCAAGCAAGCGTTTGTATGCCGCCGCCGCACTCTCAAATGCCTTTTCCGAATTCTTTTTCTTTTCGGGCGCCTTTTTAGAGACTGCCTCGGGCGCTCCGTCCACAGGTGATTGATCAGTGTGGCCAATCTCCGATTCAACTAAAGCATACCCAACCCCAAGCTTGAACCAGGCTTCCGCGAGGTCCGGGTCCATCTGCACCGCCTGATAGTACGCGTCGATCGCACGCTCAGTCTCGCCCGCATCAAAAAGTCGATTTCCCGCGGCCAACGCATCAGGCGCCGATGTGAATTCGGACGGAATGTCCGCGATCGGAAGCGAACCGATGTCTCCATTGCCAACCTGTACTGCGTTGGCGTCAGGCTTGCTGCCGGAGCAGCCGGCCAAAACGATCGCAGCCATCGCGAGAATGATAAAGAGAAAGAACCTACACATAATCAACTGTCGATCATCCCGGCGGGAAAACGAACGGCCGCCCAGCAAGCAGGTGGACGTGCAAATGAAATACGGTCTGACCGCCATCAGCATTCGTATTGACGACGACGCGATAACCGTTATCCGCAAATTCCTTGTCCCGTGCGATCGCAGCTGCCGTCAGCAACAAATGCCCAAGCAACTCACCCTGTTCGGCGTCAGCTTTATCGAGCGAATCGACGTGCTCGCGCGGTACGATCAGGATATGCGTAGGCGCCTGCGGCGAAATATCGTTGAACGCGACGCACCGATCATCTTCGAAAACACGGCTTGACGGGATGTCACCCGCCGCGATCTTGCAAAAGAGGCAATCCATATTAATAACCCGTAGATCGAATACCCGATCTGTCGTCACACTCCTTGCCCGGCCTCCGCGTTCGCGGAGGAACTGTCGGCTATTCGTTCGATGTCGGCGCCGATCGACCGGAGCTTCCGGACGATCATTTCATAGCCGCGATCGATATGATAAACGCGGTCGATGAGAGTTTCACCGGTCGCGCAAAGAGCAGCCAGAACTAAAGATGCAGACGCCCGCAGATCTGATGCCAGCACTCGCGCACCCGAGAGTTTGGTCGGGCCGTGGACGGTAGCCTCGTTACCATGGATCGAGATATTCGCCCCCATTCGCGTGAGCTCGGAAGCGTGCATGAAACGGTTCTCAAAGATCGTCTCCCGAATTAACGAATCGCCCTCGGCCTGGGTCATCAACGCCATATACTGTGCCTGCATATCCGTCGGGAAATGAGGATGCGGTTCAGTTGTTACATCTGCGGCCTTGAGTCCCGACGCGGAACGACGTACCGCCAACGTGCTCTGGTTCAATTCAGCGATCTCAACGCCCGCAGTACCAAGTTGTGCGATCACGGCCCGCAAATGGCTCGGATTGCAGCGCGTTATCTCGATCTCGCCGCCCGTTATTGCCGCCGCCGCGATAAAGGTCCCCGTCTCGATACGATCGGGTATTATCGTATGTTCAGCACCGTTCATACCTTCCACACCATCGATCTCGATCGTCTCGGTCCCAGCCCCTCTTATTCTTGCGCCCATGCGGTTCATAAGTTCGGCGAGGTCTTCGATCTCGGGTTCGCGGGCTGCGTTGCGGATCGTAGTTTTGCCAGTTGCAAGCGCCGCGGCCATCATCACATTCTCGGTTCCGGTCACCGTCACCTTTTCGAACCCGATCTCCGCACCGACAAGGCGGCCCTTGGGAGCCCGAGCGACAACGTCGCCGGATTCCAATTCTATGACCGCGCCCAACTGTTCGAACGCCTTGAGATGGAGATCGATGGGGCGAGTACCGATCGCGCAGCCGCCGGGCATGCTGACCTTTGCCTGGCCGAACCGGCCGAGCAGCGGCCCAAGCGCAAGAACGCTTGCCCGCATTGTTTTTACAAGCTCATACGATGCCTCGAACGTGACAATACTTGTTGCCGATATCTTGTGGGTACGAAGTTCCGGTGTCAGTACGGTGGCGCCGAGATCTTCCAAAAGCCGACGCTGCGTGATGAGGTCTTTTACGTATGGTACATTGTGAAGAATTACGGTCTCATCTGTAAGGAGAGCAGCCGCGAGACACGGCAGGGCCGAGTTCTTTGCCCCGCTGACCTCGATCTTCCCCTTCAAAGGAACTCCGCCCTTGATCAAGAACTTGTCCATAAAGATCCTGTGCTGGATGTTTCAGCATCTCTTATAGGCTATGTTCACGAAGGTTATCATATCAGGCGAAAAGGTCAGAAACGGGAACTGATCATCAAGGCCGCCAATAGTCTGCGTTTGGCATTCACCTAATCGGATGATTCAAGGATCTTCCTGATCTGTCCCAAATGGCGGCCTTCATGCATACCATAGAGGGCCAGCCATTCAACAGCCGTCAGCTCGCCGAAATACGGGTGTGGAAACGTCGCGACGGTCACGTCAAACTGTTCAAATTGCGGCTTTAGCCCGCGAAGTGTCTTAGACGATTCGTCAAGTGAAGCTAAGGATTCGGCTATGGATCTGGTCCCCGTTGGCCGCACCATATCCGGTGCCTCAAGCTTCACGTCGGTCATCTCGCTCATACGGGCAGTAAAATCATCGATATTGAACGCGCCGTTCGAAGGGGTTCCGGCCGCTTCGGCTTTTGAAAGCAGCTTGGCGCAGATGCGGGCCATTCCGCTTCCCACGATCGCAACGTGCTCAGCAATTTCGGCAATCGACCATTTCTGTCCCTCCTGCCGGGCCGCGCACTGCGTTTCATCAAGGGAAACAAGCACTTCGCGTAGTCGCTCCCTGACTCGATCATTTGTTGCGAAAACATCGTCAATGCTCTGATACTTCATATATCGCTCATGGTTCCTCTACTTCCCAAAAACAGATGATTGCGGCGTCAGTATCAGCCGGTGCCATCGGGCAAAACTGGTTACGCTGTCAGCATCGTTCTTCATTCTTTTGACAAAGGCGGTCTCAAAATAGAGCTGGTCGTCGCTGACCCAATCCAGCGAAACGATCGGGTTGAACGAAACGAGTGTTTTCGGGTCCGGCAACGCGCTTGGCGGAAGACTGGCCGCATTTGCGTTGTTCGCATTGCTCTTGACGTTTGCCCGTGAATTTACGTTCGTATTCTGACTGTTGTCGTTCAGCGACGCTGCTTGTTCACGATCATATGCCTGCGATGACAGGAGCAAATGATTTCGCAGCAGAACGGCCGCCTGCGTTGGCGCATCGCCGCGGGAATCGTAGATGCGGACCTGATCGTTAAACGCGCATGCGACCTTTGCCGAATCGGGCGACCATACCGGATGCACGGCGGTCAGGCCGTCATCAAGCCGTCGCTCGCGGCCATTCTTTTCGATCACGCGAGGCCGGCCAAGCGGTACGAACTGCTCCTTTGCCTGCTCCGCGCGCAGCTCAAGCACCTGCCATTCGCGGCCGGTCGCAGCCAGCGTGGCCAGCATTTCGCCGTCGGGCGACCAGACAAAGTAAAAGTAGATGAGCCCTTCGTTTTGCGTCAGCGGTTTCAGGCCCTTGCCGTTCGCGTTGCAGATATAGATCTGCTCTGTACGGAATGTGAGTACATTCTCAGGTGGGGCGGGCGTAGCCGCTGCCTGCGGAGTCGCTTCGCCACTGGGACTTGATCCCGGCTCGACCGAAGCCGAAGGATCCGCGTTCGTATTCGGATCCGGGTTTGCGGTCGGCGATCCCTCCGGCGTGGGTGTCTCGTCTGGCCCTGTGGGCGGCGTTGGGACGGCGGCGGCCATCGTTCGCGTCACCGCGACAAAAGCGACGGTCGATGAATCGGGTGACCACACAATAGTTGCGGGAAAATGCGCCGCCATAGCATCGGCCGTTACCTTGTTGAGCAACCTGCCCTCGGCCGAATACATATCCAGGCGAAACTCGGAAGGAGCATCGCCGAGTTGGTGGTACACGGCGAGGATGCGTTTACCGTCCGGCGAAGCGATCGTCTTGTCGATCAGTTCATTCGGACGATTCTGGTCGAAATCGCTCTGCACCGCAGCGTTTCGCTCTTCCGAACCTTGGCCGGGCTTTACCGGAGGGGCAGGCACATCAGGCTCGTACCGATAGTTCAGCCGTACGGCGGGGACTTCCTTCAGACTGGTAGGACCGACGGACGCCGGCGGTTCCGGTGCTTGCGAACAGCCCGAAAGCAGGCCACCGGCCAGTCCAATGCAAACAAATAGGAGAGTTCGTCGGAATGTCGTTGCGTTCAAATTCACTTATGCAATCGAAACTGATCTAGGCGGCCCTGGACCTTATCAAGCAAACAGGGCATATACCAAAGGCCGCGAAAAATGGGCAAAGGTCCGGACTGCTATCACAGGTCGCCGCCCAAGTAATCCTTATACAGACGCCGTTGATCGGGTGTCGGGTTTTCGACAGGTGAAAAACCGTAGTCCTTTCGAAGGTCGGTTCCAAGTGTAAACGTCACGTCCCGCAGCTTGTCAAAACGGAAAATGGTCAGTTTCACTTTATCGTTCGGTTTTTTATCACCGAGGTAGGATTGCAGGAAGGTTTGTGTAGCCCGAAAGCCGTCGATCGCCACGATCTGGTCGCCTGTGTTCAGGCCCTGATCATAGGCGGGCGTTCCGGCCGCAACCGAACGTATCGTCAGGCGGCCGTCCTGCTCGGACAGATCGGCGCCAAGGTAGGCACGCGACCGGTTCGGCTCTGTAACATTCACTGTTAGCCCGATACCTCTAACAATACCGTCATAATCTATCTCGGCCTCGCCGCGAACGTACTTCGAGAAAAAATCATCAAGGCTTTTCCCTGCCATCAGTTCGCACGCTTTTTGGAAGTCCGTGGGCGTATAGTTGCGGCCCTTCTTGTAAAATTCGTTGTAAAGGTACCTGAGCACATCGTCGGTCGATCTTGCTCCATTCGATGCCGAACGGATAGTGACATCAAGCATCATGCTGACGATATCGCCCTTGTCGTAATACGAGATCTGATTGTTGATCGAGTTCTCGTCCTGGCGGTAGTACTTGATCCAGGCGTCCATGCTTGCTTCCTCAAGGCTTGTTTCGAAACGCCCGGGGCGCGCCTGAAGCTGCTCTATCGCCGATGCCTTGCTTTGGAGAAATGCGGAGTCGGACAAAAGGCCGGCCCGGCGGAGGAGAACGCCTTCGTAGTAAGAGGTCATACCTTCGGCTACCCAAAGCAGCTTGGTGTAATTCTCGTTCTCATAATCGAACGGGCCGAGAGCATCCGGCCGGATGCGCTTAACGTTCCAAAGGTGAAAATATTCATGGGCTACCAGGCCCAAAAAACCATTGTATCGGCCCGCCGGTTTGAACCCCCATCGATTCCACTGAAGTGCGGTGGAATTCAGGTGTTCAAGCCCGCCGCCACCCCTTAAATTCACGATGAACGTGTAATCGTCATATGGCAGCTCGCCAAACACTTTATAGCCTTCTTCGACGATCTTTGGAATGTCCTTTGCGATCTGACGTAGGTCGTAGTTTCCCTCGCCGCTGATCACAACACGGTGCGGCTTTCCGTGGACATTAAAGGTTATTTCGGTGAAATTGCTTACCTCGAAGGGCGAATCGTACAAGACATCAAAGTTCTGTGCCCGGAAGGTGTTCGTCTGGCCGGGCACTTTGGGCAGGCCCGTTGCTATCTTCCAGTTGCCATACGGTTGGACGGTGACGGTCGAAGCCGCCGCAAGCTGGCCGGCCGGAAACATCAGTGTCGCTCCGTTGTTCCAAAAGGCATGTTCGTCATTCAGTTCGTTCGTACGTACCGTAAGCTCGTTCGAATAGACCCGATAACTCAGCAATATCTCCTTCGACCCCTTAGCGTCGATCCGCCACGTATTCTTGTTGATCTTGGCCCATTCAAGCTGGGCGGCGCCCGATCGGGCCGCAAAATCCTGCACGTGGCGGGCATATTCACGGATGAGGTAACTTCCGGGAGTCCAGACCGGCATTTTTACGTCCACGGCTTTCTGTGCCGTCGGCCATTTCAGGCGCATTTCCACCTCGAGCAAGTGGGTCCACGGCTTGGACATCGAGACCGTATACGCGATGTCGGGTGCGGCATCGCGCGTATGTACGGCGCTTGGTTTCGGGTCCTTTGTTGTCGGCCGGGGTTTGGCCGGTGTTTCTTTATACATGGTCAAAAGGGTTGCGGTCGATAAAAGCAAAAGCGCTGAAAAGTTAAGGATCTTAGACATTCGTTTTTACAAACTACCTCCCGGATAATGGGGTTTGGGCTGGCTTTATCTTACTATATAAGCATCGGTTGGACACTTGCCGCCGCCACTCAAGACGAAATGAGCACCGTCCAGGATCAGTCAACTCCCGCAAGCGGCGGTGAGAAATTCTTCACCGCGCCGCTGCTTGTCATTTTTTTGATAGTGTTCATCGATCTTATTGGCTTCGGAATGGTCATTCCGATCCTGCCTTACTACGCACTTCACGAACCGTTTCTGGCCACGCCCTTCGAGATCGGGCTGATCGTGTCGGTCTATTCGTGGATGCAGTTCGTTTTTGCCCCGATGCTCGGCAGTCTATCAGACAGATACGGGCGTCGGCCGATTTTGTTCATTAGCCTGATCGGTTCGGCCCTAGGATATGTGATCATCGGCCTTGCCGCGACGATCGCGTTGGTTGTTATTGGAAGGGTTGTAAGCGGCATAACGGGAGCGAATATTTCGGCGGCGCAAGCGTATATCGCGGACGTCACGTCAAAGGAGAACCGGGCGAAAGGAATGGCCATGTTCGGTGCAGCATTCGGGCTCGGCTTTATCCTCGGGCCGGGGTTGGCCGGCATTTTGAGCAAATTCAGCATCCAACTCCCGTTCTATGTTGCCGCCGCCCTTTCGACAACAAGTGCCGCCGCCGTCTACTTTTTCCTCCCTGAATCACGCAGCAAAAGCGATGCCGGACAAACCCGGCTTGGTTTCGCGGCCACGGTCATGCTTTTCCGCGAGCAGGCTTTCGCCTTTGTCAATATTGTTTACTTTCTGCTCGTAACTTCGTTCTCGATCATGACCTATGCGTTCGTCCTGTATACGAGCGTTCGGTTTGGATACAACGCCGAGCAGAATGGGTATCTGTTCTTTTTTGTAGGGATCATTGCCGTGCTTGGCCAAGGCCTGCTGTTCGGGAGGCTGGTGAACGCCTTTGGCGAAAGCGCATTGGCCGCCGTCGGCTGCCTGCTGATGGCTGCAAGCCTTTTTCTTTTCCCGCTCGTAGGCCCGGCCACGGGCGGCCTGCCGGCCCTGCTTGGAGTTTGCGTTCTCCTTTCGCTTGGCAATGCCCTCGCGTCACCGTCACTTACGGGCCTCGGTTCAAAGGTGTCGCATGACGACCGCCAGGGCAGTTCTCTCGGCGTGATGCAGTCAGCAGCTAGCCTTGCGCGTGCCGTGGGCCCGATGATCGGTGGCGTGCTGTTGAGCAACGCTGCTGACCAGATAGATGAAGGAACCATATACAGAACGTTTTGGGCCGCGTCGGGGATAATGATCGCGGCACTATTGATCGCGATCTATTTCGCGATCATCTTCGAAAAGGAAGCAAGCTCCGCCTGAGATGTGATAAAAGATAGGTTTGCCTTTGTAGATTTTGCGGACAAGGGTACCAGATTAATGAGAATCGTTTTAACCTCAGTTATTGTTTTGCTCGTGCTCGCTGCGTTCGGGCCGACCGGCTACCGGGTCGAGGCGACGCGGAATACCGCCGCGATGGTTTCGCCAAATGTTGTGATCAGCCAGTTCTACGGCGGTGGCGGGAACACTAGCAGTTCGCAATTCACCAATGATTTTGTCGAGCTGTTCAACCGCGGAGACCAGCCTGTGAACCTGAATGGCTGGTCAACGCAATATGCTTCCGCCAGCGGGTCAAACTGGCTTGTCACCCCGCTTGGGAACGTAACGATCCAGCCGGGGCAATACTACCTGGTCCAATATGCAAGCGGCGGCTCGAATGGCTCGGCGTTGCCGACACCCGATGTGATTGCACCGCCAGTCACCGTAGGTGCTAATACATTCATTCCAAATCTTTCGGGTACATCCGGCAAACTCGCCCTTGTGAATTCTACGACGCAATTGCCAGCGGCATCGTGTCCGGTAAGCGGCACTATTGTTGATCTCGTTGGCTACGGTTCCAGCGCAGCGTGCTTTGAAGGCGTGAGGACGCCGGACCTTAGCAATTCAACTGCGGGGCTGCGTAATAGCAGCGGGTGCACTGACACCGATAACAACAGCGCTGATTTTTCTATTGCGGCACCCACTCCGCGGAATACTGCAACTCCTGTTTCAACGTGCAACCTGGGCGGCCTGCTTCAGGCAGGCATACAAGCAAGTCCGAATGTCGTGTCGCCTGGCGGCAATATGCTGCTTACCGTAACAGTGATCCCAGCCACAACACCGCCGAGCACGGGCGTTACAGTTACGGGAGACCTATCGTCGATCGGCGGTGCGGCCACGCAACCGTTCTTCGATAACGGCACGAATGGCGATGTCGCCGCCGGCGACAACGTATATTCGTTTCTCGCCGTGCTGCCGACGAACACAACGGGCGGGACGAAGACGATCACTGCAGTTGCCGCTGACGCCCAGGGACGAAACGTACCGCTGACGCAGGTTATCACGGTGAATGCACCGTTGCCGGGCGAAGATCCTCTCCTGTTCGGCAACCCTTCTGGTGCAACGCCCGACATCGCGAACGAAAATAACTATCTGATGCACAAGCCGCAGTACTCGCTCTCATACAACCGTTCGAAAGCAACTGCAAACTGGGTAGCCTGGCGGTTGGACAGCAGTTGGATCGGTACCACCGAACGTCAGGATGATTTTCGGCCCGATCCGGCGCTCCCGATCGGTTGGTATCAGGTTACGGACGCAGATTATTCGGGTTCCGGCTATGACCGTGGACATATGTGCCCATCGGGCGACCGGACAAACTCAGTCCCGAACAACTCTGCTACATTTCTGATGACGAATATGGTGCCCCAGTTAGCGGCCAACAACCAGGGGCCGTGGGAAGAGTTCGAGTCATACTGCCGTACGCTCGCACAGCAGGGAAAGGAGATATACATCATTTCGGGCCCGACCGGGAATATCGGAACGATCGCGCAGGGCCACGTTGTAGTGCCCGCATCCACGTGGAAGGTCGTACTCGTTCTGCCGAATGGTTCCGATGATCTTTCACGGGTGAATAAGGGCACTCGGGCATTTGGAATAATTGTTCCAAACCAGGCGCCCCTTGATATCAATGCGCCGTGGCGCAATTTTCGGGTTACGGTCAACGCGGTCGAGTATCTGACGGGTTACGACTTTCTTAACGCGATCCCGAAAAATACACAGGAATTGATCGAAAGGCGGCGCGACACGCTTTAAGCCAACCTGGAGTGCGTGGTTGCCGTTCGGCCAATAGATTTGGTCCGAAGCATTTCCCGTCATCTAAGAAGAACATTGGCTGCCAGGAATCGTTATGAGATCGTATTCGGTTTTATTTCTTCTCGTGATCATCTCGTCAGCTGCGTTTGGCCAAAAGGATATGGCGATCGCGCAGGTCCAGGGTAGTGGTGACAGGTCACCCGTGGTTGGACAGAGCGTCAAGTTGACCGGCATTGTTACGGCCCGCACGCGAACCGGCTTCTTTTTACAAACACCTGACGATAAAACGGACGCTAACAAGGATAGCTCCGAGGGCATCTTTGTTTATACGCGAACGGAACCGCCTGCTGAAGCCGACCTGGCTAATCTGATCTTCGTGACCGGAACGGTCGAAGAATTCAAACGAGAAAGTGACATCCTGGCTTCCACCATCACCGAACTATCGATGCGCCGGGACCGTGACGAGATCAAGGTCATATCTTCAGGCAATCCGCTGCCAAAACCGATCGTTCTCACCTCGAGCGACTTTATGTCAAACGCCATTGACGGCATCGAGCGTTATGAGGGAATGCGTGTTCAGATCGACGAGATGACCGTGAGCGGCCCGACAGGCGGCCGTGTGAGTGTTAAGACATTTAGCTCCGTGACCGATGGAACCTTTTGGGGCGTTGTTAATCCGCTACCGCGGCCATTCCGGGCACCCGGCCGCGATATTCGCGAGTTCGGGTCGGCGGCGGATCAGGAACAATTTAAGAGATCCTATCCAAAGGCAGTGTTCTTTGATTCAAATCCCGAGGTCATACGGGTTAATTGCGATGATCAGATCCCGGCCCTGACGCAAAAGATCGCTCCGCCCAACTGCGAGGTACCGGGAATGGCCGAGGTGAAAAGCTTGATTGGAGTGCTGCATTACGCTTACAGCAAATACACGGTTCTTGTTGACACCAGCAACCGGCCTACGTTGACAACAGCGACCAAGGCGAACCCGTTTCCGGTGCCGACCGACCGCCAATTCGCCGTAGCCGGAATGAATATCGAGAACTTTTTTGATGACCAGGATGACCCGGGTATCAAAGAAGACGTAGTAGAAAAGGAGGCCTTCGAGCGGCGTATCGTGAAGATATCCCGAGGTATCCGGGAGTTTATGCAGATGCCTGACGTTATTGGCGTTGTTGAGGCCGAGAACCTTAACGCGCTAAAACGGCTTGCCTCCAAGATAAACAGCGATGCGGTGACCGCGGGCAAGGCCGATCCTAAATATCAAGCATTCCTTGTGGAAGGCAACGACGGTCGCGGAATCGATAACGGTTTTCTTGTGAAAACATCACGTCTGAAGGTGATCGAGACAAAACAGCTCGGTAAAGATGAGAAATTCAAGAATCCTTCAACAAAGGAAGATGAGTTTCTCAATGACAGGCCGCCGCTGATGCTGCGTGCTTCGATCGAAGATGCGAAAGTCGGCCGGCCGTTTGAGTTTACCGTCATCGTCAACCACCTGAAATCATACCGAGGCTACGATGACCCGAAACAAATGGAGAACGTTAGGCTTAAGAAAAAACTTCAGGCAGAATATCTCGCAAAGCTGGTCCAATCGCGACAGTTGGCCGACCCAAAGGAGAGGATGATCTTGATCGGTGATTTCAATTCGTTCCAGTTTGGCGACGGCATTCTTGATCAGATCGGCACAATAATTGGAAAACCGTCGGGCAAGGACGAGGTCGCAATGCCATCAGACGACCTGGTCAACCCGGACCTTATCGACCTCGTGAACGCCATCAATCCTGCCCAGCGCTATTCGTTCATCTTCGACGGCAATGCACAGGTGCTTGATCACGTGATCATCACGGAGAACCTTCGTAAGCACACTCGCGGTTTCGGATACGCGAGGCTAAATGCCGACTATCCTGAAAGCTACCGCGGTGATCCAGGAAGGATCGAACGCTTCTCAGACCACGACCCGGCGATCGCATTTTTTACGATGGATGATATGACGCCGCCAACCAAGTAAAGTTGAATTGGCCCGGAACGGCCCGGAATGCGTTCATTGGATGCGAAATGCCTGGCCGTTCCAGATGGTGACCACAACCGCGCCGATGAATGAATCTGCAATACGCCGAAGCCCGTTTTCGAGTTTTTGGTAATCTGTCGTATCCCGGCGAACGTTGACGGTTCCCTGCCCGCGATAGGTCGTGTCGTACCAGACGCCCTGTTTGAGCTCGAACGTGCGGCCATTGACGCGTTTGACCGAGGTCTTATCGGATCTCCCGGCCGTCGTCGCTCCGGCCAGCGTGTTGCTCCTCTGGTCGGGTCGAGGAGCTTCCTTTTTGGTCTCCCTACGTTCGTTGCCCGATATCTCAGCATCCCGTTTGCGATCATCCATGGCCGTGTCTGCGGGCCTCGGTGTTGGCGCAGCCCTTGCAGGCGGTGGGGCGGCGACCTTCGAAAGGTCCTTGTTGGGTTCCGGTTCGGCTTTCATCCGCAGTTCTTGTGGTCGCCGCTGTTGCAGCGGAAGTTCCTGCGCGCTCGGAGCTGCGGGGGCCCCCACTTTTGGTTGCGTATCTTTGAGCGGGACCTGATCGGTCGGTTCTCCAGGCATTTGCCTCGCAAGAGCGGTATTGCCCGCCGTGTTGGCCGAGGCTGCCGGCGATACGGAACCGGACTGCGAATTTGATACGGCATTCGCAGCATTTGCGGCGGAGCTCATCGAATTACCTACTCGCGAATCGCGGTCCTCCAACGGCGCGGCAGCCGGTGAGCCTGTCAATGGCTGTTCAGCAGCGTTACTCGCCTTCGAGATCTCGGACTGGCCGGTCATGTAAGAGCGCGTGAGTACGGAGAGCCCGACAAAT
>WBZY01000644.1_pt2 | contig 24077 bp, 27 predicted proteins | sample 5204191 | NCBI WGS metagenome assembly WBZY01 (sample SAMN12344363, study PRJNA552823) | activated sludge metagenome | biome: Activated sludge suspended growth; feature: Anammox Sidestream; material: Wastewater; isolation source: activated sludge from anammox sidestream of wastewater treatment...
CGTCTACAATCGCCGCCATGAAACGGCACGACGACTCGCTCCTGCGCTCCGCCCTCCTCGCGTCGCTGGTGGTCGCCCTCGGCGCATTTTCCGCCGGCTGCGCAAAGCAAGACGGGAACGGCGCGACAGCCGCCAACCCGGCGCCGGCCGATCACGCCGGGCACGAGGTCGCGCAGGATGCTGTGCACGACGCCGCGCACGACACAGCCGGCGGCGCGGCGATCGACCAGCTCGCGCTCGACGCGGGCCACAAGTGGGCGACCGACCCGCCGCTGCGCGCCGGGATGGCGGCGATCCACGGGGCATTCGACGCGGACCATGCGGCGATCGATGCGGGGACGCTGGGCGACGCGCAGTACGAGGCGCTCGCCGGCCGCATCGACGGCGAGGTGCAGGACATCATCCGCAACTGCAAGCTGCCGCCTGCGGCCGACGCGAACCTGCACTACATCATCGCGGACCTGTCGCGCGGCGCGCAGGAGATGCGCGGCGGCGACCCGGCGCGCACGCGCCGCGAGGGCGCCGTGCGCGTCCACCGTGCGCTCGACGCCTACGGCAGGTTCTTCGACGACCCGGCCTTCGGCGCCGCGACTCAACTGCCGTAACCGCCCGCCAGCGCGCGAAAGAGCGCGACCGTTGCCGTCGCCGTACGCGTGCGCGCGTCCGCAAACGCGTCCTGCGCCGTGAGAAGCGTGCGCTCGGCGTCGAGCACATCGAGAAGGTCGACGGCGCCCGCGTCGAAGCGCAGGCGCGCAAGGCGCGCGGCGGTGGCGCTGTCCGTCGCGGCCCGTTCGAGGTGCGCATCTTCCACGCGCGCCTTCGCGAGCCGCACGAGCGCGTTCTCCGTGTCTTCCAGCGCCCCGAGCACCGCCTTCTCGTAACCCGCGAGTGCCGCCGCGGAGTCCGCGTTCGCCGCCGCGATGCGCGCACGCACGCGGCCGACGTCGAGGAACGACCAGTCCACGCCGAGCGCCGCGAGGCGCGTGTCCGCATCGCGTTCGAACAACGCGCTCGCATCCACCGCCTGCGTGCCGACGAGGCCCGCGAGCGTGAAGCGCGGAAAGAGATCCGCGGCCGCGACGCCCACCCGCGCCGTCGCCGCGTGCAGCCGGCTCTCGGCAGCGATCACGTCGGGGCGGCGACGCAGCAGATCGCCGGGCGTGCCCGGATCGATGCGCGCGGGCAGTGCCGGCAAGTCGGCGGCCTGCCCGAGCGTCGCCGTCAAGGCATCGGGCGTGAGCCCCGTGAGTACCGCGAGCCGGTGCAGGGTGACGGTCACAGCCGCTTCGAGCGCCGGAACGCGCGAGAGGGTCGTCTCGAGCTGCGCGCGGGCGCGCGAGGTGTCGAACTCCGTGCCGCGACCGGCGTCGACGCGGGTGATGACGACTTGCAGCGTATCGCGCTGGTTCGCCGCGTTCGCCTTCGCGACCCGCAGGCGCTCCTGCAGGCCCCGCAGCTCCATGTAGCCCTGGGCGACCGTGCCGACGATCGCAACCTGCACCGCGCCGAGATCCGCGGCACTTGCCGCGAGGTCTGCACGCTGCGCCTCGACACTCCTGCGCACGCGCCCGAACAGGTCGAGTTCCCAGGACGCTGCGACCTCGCCGCCGCGGCTGTCTGTGTCGCGGTCGGCGCGCACCACGCCGGGCAGCTGGCCGGCGCTCGAGCGTGCCGCGCTCGCGCTCGCAGCGGCCGTCACGGTCGGATAGCGGTCGAGCCGCGCAACGCGCGCGAGCGCGAGCGCGCGATCGTGGTTCGCGAGCGCGATGCGGATGTCATGGTTCGCAACGAGCGACGCCTCGACGAGCCGCGTCAGCTCCGGGTCGCCGAACGTGCGCCAGAATGCGGGATCGGCGCCCGGGACGGGCGCGACAGCCCTTGAAGCCGTGTCGGGAGATACATCGGCCGGGGAAGGGGCTGCCGCGCCCGAAAACCGTTCGGGCGCATGGGCATCGGGGCGCACGAAGTCGGGACCCACGGCGCAACCCGCGAGCGCAGCGAGGAGCGCGGCGGCCGCGAGCGCCCGTGCGTGCCGCGCAACTTTTCGATCAGACATGGGCTTGCTCCGGTGAAGGCGGCGTGGCGGCGGTGGGGCCCGCAACGCCGACGGCGCCGCGAGTCACGAGCTTGCGCAGCACGACGTAGAACACAGGGGTGAGGAAGAGACCGAAGAGCGTGACCCCGAGCATCCCCGAGAACACGGTGATACCGGTCACCGCGCGCACCTCGCTGCCGGCGCCGTGTGCGAACACGAGCGGCACGGTGCCGGCGATGAACGCGATGGAGGTCATCACGATCGGCCGCAACCTGAGGCGGCAGGCCTCGAGCGCCGCCTCGAAGATTCCTCGCCCCGCGCGCTCGAGCTCGCGCGCGAACTCGACGATCAGGATCGCGTTCTTGCACGCAAGCCCCATCAGCACGACGAGACCGACCTGGACGAACACGTTGTTGTCGCCGCCCGTGAGCCACACACCGACGAGCGCCGACAGCAGTGTCATCGGCACGATCAGGATCACCGCGAGCGGCAGCGTCCAGCTCTCGTAGAGCGCCGCGAGCACGAGGAACACGAGCAGTACCGCGAGCGGGAACACGACCAGCGCCGCGTTGCCCTGTGTCGCCTGCTGGTAGCTGAGGTCGGTCCACTCGAGCTTCATGCCCGCCGGCAGCACTTGCGGCGCCAGCCTCGCGATCGTCGCCATCGCCTCGCTCGACGACAGCGTCCGCGGGTCGGCCTCGCCGATCAGGTCCGCGGCCGGATAGCCGTTGTAGCGCATCACCGGATCGGGACCGAAGGTCTCGCGCATCGTGACGACGCTGCCGATCGGCACCATGTCGCCGGCCGCGTTGCGTGTGCGCAGCCTCGCGATGTCTTCCGCGCTGTCGCGGAACGACGCGTCGGCCTGCGCAATCACCTGCCATGTGCGCCCGAACAGGTTGAAGTCGTTCACATAGGCCGAGCCGAGGTAGGTCTGCATCGTGTCGAAGAGCTCGGTGAGCGGTACGCCCTGCGCCTTCGCCTTCACGCGGTCGACCTCGGCGTCGAGCTGCGGCACGTTTGCCTGGTACGTGCTGATCGGAAAGCCCATGCCCGGCGTCTGCGCGACTCGGCCGGTGAGCGCACTGAGGGCGTCCTGCAGGGCCCCATGGCCGAGCCCCGCACGATCCTGGATGAAGAGCGAGTAGCCGGAGCCCGCGCCGATGCCGAGGATCGGCGGCGGCATCATCGAGAACGTGAATGCGTCCCCGATGCCCGAGAGCTTCGCGTTGATCTCCGCGTTGATCGCGGCGGCGCTGCGATGGCGCTCGCCGAACGGCCGCAGCGGGAAGAACACGACACCGGTGTTCGGGGTGTTGGTGAACTGCAGTGCGTTCAGGCCCGGGAACGCCACGGCGTGCGCCACGCCCTCGGTCGAGAGCGCCACTTCGCTCACGCGCCGGATCACCGCGTCGGTGCGCTCGAGCGATGCGCCTTCCGGCAGCTTGACGCCGCCGATCAGGTACAGCTTGTCCTGGGTCGGGATGAAGCCGCCCGGTACGGCCTGCAGCACGCCCCATGCCGCGACGACCAGCACGCCGTACACCGCGAACACGGCGCCCCGGCCATGCAGGCTGCGGGCAACCGCGCCCTGATAGCGTGCCGCGCCCGCGCCGAAGAAGCGGTTGAACACGCGGAATGCCCCGCCGAACAGGCGGTCGATCAGCCGCGTCGGTGCATCCTTCGGCGCATCGTGCGCGCGCAGCAGCAGCGCGGCGAGCGCGGGCGACAGCGTCAGCGAGTTGATGCCCGAGATGACGGTGGAGATCGCGATCGTGACGGCGAACTGGCGGTAGAACTGGCCGGTGACGCCGGAGAGGAACGACATCGGCACGAAGACCGCGCAGAGCACGAGCGCAATCGCGATGATCGGGCCCGACACCTCACGCATCGCCTGGTGCGCGGCCGCGAGCGGTGACTTGCCTTCCTGGATGTTGCGTTCGACATTCTCGACCACGACGATCGCGTCGTCGACCACGATGCCGATCGCGAGCACGAGCCCGAAGAGGGTCAGCGTATTGATGGAGAAGCCGAGCAGGTGCAGGGCCGCGAACGTGCCCACGATCGACACCGGCACGGCGAGCAGCGGGATGATCGACGCGCGCCACGTCTGCAGGAACAGGATCACCACCAGCACGACGAGCACGATCGCCTCGAGCAGCGTGACGATGACCGACCGGATCGATTCGCGCACGAACTGCGTCGGGTCGTAGACGATCTCGTACTTCAGACCCTGCGGGAACCGGGCCGAGAGCTCCGCCATGCGCGCACGCACCGCGTCCGATACCGCGATCGCGTTGGCTCCCGGCGATTCGAAGATGCCGATCGCGACCGAGTCGCTGTTGTCGAGCCGGGCGCGCAGCGTGTAGTCGCCGGCGCCGAGTTCGACGCGCGCGACATCGGCGAGGCGCACGAGTTCGCCGTCCGCGCCGCTCTTCACGACGATGTTGCCGAACTCCTCCTCCGTCCTGAGCCGCCCCTGCGCATTGATCGAGACGAGGAACTCGCTGCGGCCCGGGTTCGGCTCGGCGCCGATCTGGCCGGCCGAGACCTGCGCGTTCTGCTCGCGCACCGCACGCAGGACATCGCCGGCCGTGAGTCCGCGCGCGGCGACCTTGTCGGGATCGAGCCAGATGCGCATCGCGTAGTCGCCTGCGCCCCAGGCCTGCGCGGCCCCGACGCCGGGCAGGCGCACCAGCTCGTCCTTCACCTCGAGGGTCGCGTAGTTGCGCAGGTACAGCGAGTCGTAGCGGTGGTCGGGCGACACGAGGTTCACGACCAGCGTGAGGTTCGGCGCCTGCTTCTGCGTGACGACACCCTGCCGACGCACGTCCTCGGGCAGCCGCGCGAGCGCCTGGCTCACCCGGTTCTGCACGGCTACCTGGGCATCGTCGGGATCGGTCCCCGGGCGGAACGTGACGGTGGTGAGCAGCACGCCGTCGCTGCCGGCCACCGACTTCATGTACATCATGTCCTCGACGCCGTTCACCGCCTCCTCGATCGGCGTCGCCACCGTCTCGGCGATGACCTTCGGGTTGGCGCCGGGGTAGACGGCGCGCACCACCACCGTGGGCGGCACGACGTCCGGATATTCGGTGACGGGCAGCAGCGGGATCGCGATCAGGCCCGCGGCGAAGATCACGATCGACAGTACCGCCGCGAAGATCGGCCGGTCGATGAAGAAGCGCGAGAAGTCCATGGCCGGCTCCTCAGTTCACGCCTGCGCCCGCGCCCACGCCGGCGCCCGTCGCGACGCGCTGCCCGGACGGCGACGCGCCCATCGCGACGACGGTCGGCGCGACCGGCATGCCGGCGAAGAACACTTTCTGCACGCCCTGCACGATCACGATGTCGCCCGGTGCGAGACCCGCGCGCACGATGCGCAGGCCATCGACACGGCGGCCGAGTTCGATGTCCTTGCGTACCGCGACATTGTGCGGGCCGAGCACATAGACGTACTTGCGATCCTGGTCCGTGAGCACGGACTTCTCGTCGACCAGCAGTGCGGACTCGGCGCCACCGCCTGCCATCTGCACGCGGGCGAAGAGGCCGGGAGTCAACGTGTGATCGGGATTCGCCACGACCGCGCGCGCCCGGATCGTGCCGGTGCGCGGGTCGACCTGGTTGTCGATGAAATCGAGCGTGCCTGCATGCGGGTAGCCCGTCTCGTCGGCGAGACCGATGCGCACCGGACTGCCGACCGCCGCACGCCGTCCGCTGTCTGCGGTATCGAGGTAGCGCAGGTACGCCTGCTCGTCGCCCTCGAAGTACACGTGCACGGGGTCGACCGACACGACTGTCGTGAGCACGGTCGCGTCAGCCTGCGCGAGATTGCCGACCGTCAGCAGCGCGCGACCCGCACGGCCGTCGATCGGTGAACGCACTTCGGTGAAGCCGAGGTCGAGGCGCGCCCGCGTCGCAGCCGCCTGCGCCGCACGCACTGCCGCCAGCGACTGTGCGAGGGCCGCGTGACGCGCATCTGCCTCCTCGCGCGACGCTGCCTTCGCCGCGACGAGCGCCTGTGTGCGTGCATCCTGGCTGCGGGCGAGCGCCGCTTCGCTCTGCGCACGCGCAAGTTCGGCCGCCGCGCGTTCATGCTCGGCGCGATAGCTGCGCGCGTCGATGACGAACAGCAGGTCTCCCCGCCGCACCATCTGCCCTTCCCGGAATGCGACGCGCTCGACATACCCCGTGACGCGTGGCCGCAGGTCGACGCTCTGCACCGCCTCGACGTGCCCCGTGAACTCGTCCCACGGGGTCACCTGTCGCGAGATCACTTGCGCCACACTGACCTGTGGCGCCGGTGGGCTCGCAGGCAAGCGTCCCGGGGCTTCGCTGCCGCCGGCTGCGAGGGAGATGACTGCCGCCGCCGCCACGAGCGCCGCCGCCCCGAAGCCATACCGCAGAAGGTGCCGGCGCGCCCGCTCAATTGTCCCGTATATGGGCCGGTCCCTCCCGTGATCGGGATAGTCGCCAGTGGCTCCCGGGCCGGACACGCCAAGCCGCTGATTCGTTTCCATTTGTCGCTCTCCATTGCGGAAGCCCCCACTGGGAAAGCTCCGGGTGCGAACGATAGAGCCCCCTGCGCGACTTGATTAGCCGGCATTTCTGGAAATAATTATCCCGACAACGGGCCAATTAGCCCGTTGGCCCCGGGGGCCTTATGTCACGCGACCTGAACGACACGCTGGTCTTCGTCAAAGTCGTCGAGCACGGCAGCTTCGTCGCCGCGGCACGCGCGCTGCGCCTGCCGAAGACGACCGTGAGCCGCAAGGTGCAGGAACTCGAGGCGCGACTCGGCGCGCAGCTCATGCATCGCACGACACGCAAGCTCGGCCTCACCGAGGCCGGCAACATCTATTTCGAGCACAGCCAGCACATCGCGCGCGTGCTCGACGAAGCCGAGAGCGCGGTCGGCCAGCTGCAGAGCGGGCCCCGCGGCTGGCTGAGGCTCACGACCTCGTACTCGTTTGGCGCCGAGTGGGTCGCTCCACTTCTCGGCGAGTTCCACCTGCATTACCCGGAAGTGCGCGTCGAGATGGAGCTCACCGACGAGCCGCTCGATCTCATCGACAAGGAGATCGACGTCGCGCTGCGCTTTGGCCGGATCGCCGACCCGGGGCTGGTCGCGCGGCGCCTGTCGACATTGCGCACGCAGGTGTACGCGAGCCCGGTCTACCTCGCCGAGCACGGCGAGCCGAAGCATCCCGACGAACTCACGCGCCATCGCACCTTCGCGATGCGCAAGTACAACCACAACGGCAACAACTTCGTGTGGCCGCTCAATGACGGCACGGGCCTCGTCGACTATCGGATCGAACCGGTGTTCGTCGCCAACGACCCGGGGGCGCTGCGCGGCGCGTTGCTCGCCGGTGAAGGATTGATGCTGACCGCCGACGTCATGATCAAGCGCGAAGCGGCCCACGGGCGCGTGCAGCGCGTGCTCCCGGGCTGGGAAGGGCCCACGATCGACCTGCACGCCGTGTTCCCGCGCGGCCAGGGCAAGTCGCCGAAGGTGCGCGCGTTCATCGACTACCTGGTCGAGCGCCTCAATTTCGACATGCAGTACATGGAAGAGATCTGCCCGCACGGCAAGTGCGCGGAGGCTCGCACGGGCGCGGACGCCGCGTGAGCGTGTCCAACCCGACCCTCGCCCTGCTGCGCCAGCATGTGGGTGTCTGGGAAGGCGACTACACGCATGTCGACCCGGCCGACCGCTCGGTGCAGGAGAGCTACGCGTTTCGCATCAGGGTCGAGTGCCCCGACGGGGGTCCGATCGCCTATCGCCAGACGAGCCGCTACCGCTGGGACGACGGCCGCACGAGCGAGCTCGTCTACACCGGCACCGCGCACGGCGACCGGCTGCTGATCGACGACGGGCGCATCCGCGGCGAGATCCGGGCGATCGAGCCGCAGACACTTTTCATGCGCTTCGGATTCACGGCCGATCCCGGCAACCAGGTCACCGAGATGATCCAGCTGTCGCGTGACGGCCGCCACCGCGCACGCACCTGGCACTGGCTGCGTGACGAGCAGCTGTGGCGCATCACGCTCGTGCGCGAGCGGCGCACGAGCCGCGACCCGTCGGACTGGTAACGATCCAGCCGCCATCGCCGGCGCGGCGCGTATTTACACGCATGGCCAACACGGGTGCGCTTGCGCACTATGCTTCTGCATTCCACACAGGAGCAGCGAGTGACGAACGAAGCGCGCATCGGGCGCATTTACGAACAGGTCGTGCGGCGCAATCCGGGCGAGGCGGAGTTCCACCAGGCCGTCAAGGAAGTGATCGACACGCTCGAGCCGGTGCTCGTCAAGCACCCCGAGTACGCCGAGCACAAGATCATCGAGCGCATCTGCGAGCCGGAACGGCAGATCATCTTCCGCGTGCCGTGGCAGGACGATGCCGGCGAGGTGCAGATCAACCGCGGCTTTCGCGTGCAGTTCAACAGCGTGCTCGGGCCCTACAAGGGCGGCCTGCGCTTTCACCCGTCGGTCTATCTCGGCATCGTCAAGTTCCTCGGCTTCGAGCAGATCTTCAAGAACGCGCTGACCGGGATGCCGATCGGCGGCGCCAAGGGCGGATCGGACTTCGACCCGAAGGGCCGCAGCGACGGCGAGGTGATGCGCTTCTGCCAGAGCTTCATGACCGAGCTGCACCGCCACCTCGGCGAGTTCACCGACGTGCCGGCGGGCGACATCGGGGTCGGCGCGCGCGAAATCGGCTACCTCTTCGGCCAGTACAAGCGCATGACGAACCGCTATGAATCGGGCGTGCTCACGGGCAAGCACCCGAAGTGGGGCGGCTCGCTCGTGCGACGCGAATCGACCGGGTACGGCACGGTCTACTTCGTCGACGAGATGCTGAAGGCGCGCGGCCAGTCGATCGAGGGGCAGACCTGCATCGTCTCGGGCTCGGGCAATGTCGCGATCTACGCGATGGAGAAGCTGCAGCGGATGCGCGGCCACGTGGTCGCCTGTTCCGACTCGAACGGCGTGATCCACCACGAGCGCGGGATCGACCTCGAGCTCGTCAAGCGCCTGAAGGAGGTCGAGCGGCGGCGCATCGCCGATTACGCGGAGTTCCACCGCGACGCGACCTACCTGCCGGGCGGCAGCATCTGGAACATTCGCTGCGACATCGCCCTGCCCTGCGCGACGCAGAACGAGCTCGACGAAGCCGCCGCGCGTACGCTCGTCGCCAACGGCTGCGTGGCCGTGGCGGAAGGCGCGAACATGCCGACGACGCCCGCGGCCGTGCGGGTCTTCCAGGAAGCGGGCATCGCGTTCGGCCCCGGCAAGGCCGCCAATGCCGGCGGCGTCGCCACGTCCGCGCTCGAGATGCAGCAGAATGCGAGCCGCGATACGTGGAGCTTCGAGCACACCGAAGAACGCCTGCAGCAGATCATGGGCGGCATCCACCGCCACTGCCACGAGGCCGCTGCCGAATTCGGCAGCCCGGGCAACTACGTGCTCGGCGCCAACATCGTCGGGTTCCGGCGCGTCGCGGAGGCGATGCTCGCGTTCGGCGTGATCTGAAACCCGCGGAGCCGTGGCGGGCGGCGCCGGCGCGTGCCGACTAGGATTGCACGGTCCTGACGATGTGATACACGATCACGCCGAGCATGCACATGGCGCCGGCCCACATCACATAGGGGCCGTACGGGCGCGCGCGGCAGCTGAAGCCGACGACGAGGCCGAACAGTCCGGTGAAGGCGATCGCGAGCGTGGTACTGGCGACGACGTCCATGGCGGCATGCTAGGCGGGAATTCGATTCTCGTCGAGCTCGCCGCACATCGTCGCAGCCATCGACGCGGGTTCCGCGTACGTTCAAGATAGCGGCCATGATGACGGGAAGGCGCGCATTTCTTGGGATGTCCGCGGCCACCGCGGGCCTGTACGCACTCGGCCCTCCGGCCGCCGGCGCGAACAGCGCGGCGGGCAGCGCGACCGCGAAGGCGATCACGTTGCCGCCGCCGATCGGCGCCGCCGAGCGCCTGCAGCGGATCGCGAAGGCGCAGGCGATGATGCGCGCGGCAGGACTCGGGGCGATTCTCGTCGAGGCCGGCAGCTCGCTCGTCTACTTCACCGGCGTGCAGTGGTGGCGCAGCGAGCGGCTCACCGCCGCGGTGATTCCGGTCGAGGGCGACGCGCTCGTCGTCACCCCGGCGTTCGAGGAACCCTCGGTGCGTGAAACGCTCGGCGTGCCCGCCGACGTGCGCGTGTGGAACGAGCACGAGAGCCCGCATGCACTGATCGCCGACTGGTTGCGCGCGCGCAAGCTCGGTGCCCGGCCGGTGGGAGTCGAGCAGACCGTGCGCTTCTTCGCGTTCGATGCCCTCGCGAAACTCGGCATCGCGACGCGCGACGACGCCGGGATCGTGCGCGCCTGCCGCGTCGTTAAATCGCCCGCGGAACTCGCGCTGATGCAGGCCGCGAGCGACATCACGATCGCGGCCTATCGCGAGACCGGTCCGCAGATTGCGCGCGGCATGACGCCGAAGGACATCGGCCGCATCATGTCGGGGGCGATGGCCGCACGCGGCGCGACGCCCGGGTTCACGCTGATCCTGCTCGGCGAGGCGAGCGCGTATCCGCACGGTTCCGGCAAACCGCAGGAGGTGCGTGACGGCGAGATCGTGCTGATGGACTGCGGCTGCACGGTCGAGGGCTACCAGTCCGACATCTCGCGCACGCTCGTGTTCGGCGAGGCGACGCGCGGGCAGCGCGCCGTGTGGGATCTCGTGCGGCGCGGCCAGCAGATCGCGTTCGATGCGGCGAAAGTCGGTACGCCGGCAGGCGAGCTCGACGATGCGGTACGCGCAGCCTATGTCGCGGCGGGCTACGGACCCGGCTACAAGCTGCCCGGCACCTCGCACCGCACCGGGCACGGCATCGGTCTCGACGGCCACGAGCCCGTGAACCTCGTGCACGGCGAGACGACCCCGCTCGCGCCGGGCATGTGCTTCTCGGACGAACCGGGTATCTACATTCCCGGCCGCTACGGCGTGCGGCTCGAGGACTGCATTTACATGACCGCCGCGGGCCCGCGCTGGTTCTCGGTACCGCCGTCCTCGATCGACGCCCCGTTCGCATGAGCGGCATCGGGCCGGGTGCGGCCAGCCTGCTCGCATCGATCCTCGGCCTGAGCCTCATCGGCCTTTTCGGGTCGCAGACCTTCGTCACGCGCTGTCTCTTCCGGCCCTACTGGTATCTGCGGAAGCGCGAGTATTCGACCGCACTGCTCGCGGCCTTCGTGCACGCCGACCTGGCGCACCTGCTCTTCAACTCGATCACGTTCTGGTTCTTCGGCATTCCGCTCGAGCGGCGCATCGGCACGCGGCTCTTCCTCGTGCTGTATTTCACCGGCCTCGCCGCGAGCCAGTTCGGCACCTGGTGGAAGCATCGCGACAACCCCGATTACGCGACGCTCGGCGCCTCGGGCGCGATCAGCGCCGTGCTGTTCGCATCGATCGTGTACAACCCCTCGGCGAGCATCTTCATCCTGCCGATCCCGGTGCCGATCCCGGCGCCGCTGTTCGCGGTCGGCTATCTCGCCTACACCTGGTGGTCGTCGAAGCAGGCCCGGGGCCGCATCAACCACGACGCCCACTTCGCCGGCGCGCTCGCCGGCCTCGCGTTCGTCGCGCTCGTGCACCCGCAGGCCTACGACCGCATCCTCTCCATGCTCGCGCCCTGATCGCGGTCGATGCGCGAGGTCGAGCGCGTCTCGCGCATCGCGCCGTACACGGCGAGCGAGCAGGCGATGCAGCCCGTGACGTACCAGTAGTAGCCGGACTCGCGCCCGACCGACTTGAACCAGAGCGCGATGTACTCCGCCGTGCCGCCGAAGAGCGAGACCGCGAGCGCGTAAGGCAGGCCGACACCGAGCGCGCGGATGCCGACCGGAAAGAGCTCTGCCTTCACGACCGCGTTGATCGACGTGTAGCCGGAAACGATCACGAGCGCCGCCAGGATGAGCCAGAACGCCTGTGCAGCGGATTGCGCGCGCCCGAGCGCGTCGAGCAGCGGCACGGTCAGCGCGACGCCGAGCACGCCGAAGGCGAGCAGCAGCGGCCGGCGCCCGATACGGTCCGACAGTGCACCAAAGAGCGGCTGCAGGCACATGAAGATGAACAGGGTCGCGGCGGACACCAGCGAGGATTCCGCGCGGGTCAGTCCCGCCGTATTGACCAGGAACTTCTGCATGTACGTCGTGTAGGTATAGAAGGCGACGGTGCCGCCCATCGTGAGACCGACGACGATCGCGACCTCGCGCGGATAGGCCGCGAGCAGCCGCAACGCGCCGGCGCGGCCCGGCGGCGTCGCCTGGCGGGTGAAGGATTCGGTTTCGTCGATGCCGCGCCGCAGCCACAGCGCGACGAGCGCGCAGGCGGCACCGATCGCGAACGGAATGCGCCAACCCCAGGCCTCGAGCTGCGCGGCTGTCAGGAACACGAACTGCAGCAGCAGGAGCACTGCGAGCGCGATCAACTGGCCCATGATCAGCGTCACGTACTGGAAGCTCGCGTAGAAGCCGCGGTGCTCGCGCGTCGCGATCTCCGCGAGATAGGTGGCGCTCGTGCCGTACTCGCCCCCGACGCTGAGCCCCTGCAGCAGCCGTGCCAGCACGAGAACGACGGGCGCAGCGACCCCGATCGTCGCGTAACCCGGCGTGACCGCGATCAGCAGCGACCCGGCGCACATCAGCATCACCGAGACCGACAGCGCGTAGCGGCGGCCACGCCGATCGGCGAGACGGCCGAAGAGCCAGCCGCCGAGCGGGCGCACGAGAAAGCCGATCGCGAACACCGCCGCGGCGTTCAGCAGTTGCGCGGTCTGGTCGCCCTGCGGGAAGAATGCGTGCGCGAAGTACAGCGCAAAGGCGGCATAGACATACCAGTCGTACCACTCGACCAGGTTGCCGACCGAACCTCCGAAGATCGAGCGCAGCCGGTTCAAGACCCCCCCGGTTCTCGCGACGGCACGGGACGTGCACTTTGCCACATGTGAACCCGCGACAGCATTCGCGGCGGCGTGCCCGTATGCTATGCGCGCATGACCTGCCGCGCCGCGCGCCTGCGCTTCCTGCCGCTCCTCGCGAGCGCCCTCGTGGTGCTCGCCGGCTGTGCGACGACGGCGCGCGATGGTCCGCCGATCGTCGCGCCGCAGCCGCGATCGATGACCACCACGGAAGCGGTCGCCGCAGCCAACCACCGGGAGCACCACGCGAGGCAGCGGCCGAGCGAGGCCTCGACGGGCGAGGTGCTCGCCCGCAGCGCCGAAGCGCAGGCACCGCTCGATGCCCGCGAGCGGCTCGACGAGCTGCACGATCGCGCTTACGCGAGGATGCAGCAGTTCGTCGAAGCGACGGACCGGCGGTTTGCACGGCGGGGCACGACACTCCTGCCGGTCCCGGCCGCGCCGTTCCGGGTCGGTCTCGGCGCCGAAGCCATCGATCACCCGGACGGCACGGACCTCGACCTGAACCTCGCGTTCGACCTCACGCTGCGCCTGCCGAACATCGAGCGGCGCCTGCGCATCTTCGTCACGAGCGATGAGCTCGACGAGGGGCCACGCGACCCGAACGACCGTTCCACGGTGCGCGCCGGATTGCGCTATGAACTCGAGAAGTACCTGAACTTCGATATCGGCGTGAAAGGCGACCTGCCGCCGGTCGCCTTCATGTCGCTGAAATGGGCGCGCCAGTACGCGCTCGGGCGCTGGGATTTCTATCCTTTCGCGAAGCTGTTCGCCGAAACGGACGAAAGCGTGGGCTACGCGGCCGCGATGACCTTCGATCGCTGGTCCGGCCAGCGATTCTTCCGTACTTCGAGCTACGTGAAGTGGCGCGACGATCGCGACCGCACGGAATGGTCACAGTCCGTCGTCTTCGCGCGGGCCCACGAGCTGATCGTGCCGGAGCGCTACGGCTCGTACCTGCGCGCCACCGACATCGGCCGCGGCCACGGCCTGCGGCTCCACGCAGCCGGCGCCGACCTGCACGGTGCGACTTACTACGAGGCCTCGTGGTTCTACAAGCGGCCCACGTGGAACCCCTGGCTCTACTGGTCGGTCGAGCCGCTCGTGCGCTGGGACCGCCGGTACGACTGGCATGCGGACCCCGGCATTCGCCTCGCGCTCGATGCGCTCTTCTGGGACCTCGCGCGTCCGGGCCGACGCCCGTGACGGCGACGATCCGCAGCTTCGTCCTGCGCGGCGGGCGCATGACCGACGCCCAGCGGCGCGCGTTCGACACGCTGTGGCCGCGTTACGGGCTCGACACGACCGACGCCGTGCTCGACCTCGACGCGATTTTCGGGCGCCGGGCGCCGCGCACGCTCGAGATCGGCTTCGGCAACGGAGACCATCTCGCGGCGCTCGCGGCACGCCACCCCGAGCGCGACTTCCTCGGCATCGAGGTGCATCGCCCGGGCGTCGGGCGGCTGCTGCTCAGCTGCGAGGCGCAGGGCAGCACCAACGTGCGCGCCATCTGCCGCGATGCCGTCGAGGTCCTCGACCTGTGCCTGCCGCCCGCGAGCCTCGACGAGGTGCTGCTGCTCTTCCCGGATCCGTGGCACAAGAAGCGCCATCACAAGCGGCGCATCGTGCAGGCGCCGTTCATTGCGCTCGTCGCGAAGGTGCTCGCGCCGGGCGGGCTTTTTCGCCTCGCGACCGACTGGGAGCCCTACGCCGAGGACATGCTCGCGCGCCTGAACGCCGCGGCCGAATTCGAGAACCTCGCGCCGGACGGCGGTTACGCACCGCGGGATGTGGCGCGCGCCGCCACGCGCTTCGAGCGCCGCGGCGAGCGGCTCGGCCACGGCGTGCGGGACCTCAGCTTCCGAAAGATCCCTTGAGGCCGTCGATCACGAACTGCACGGCGAGGGCCCCGAGGACGACGCCGAGCAGGCGGCTCGAGACGCTCGCCCCGGTCACCCCGATCACCCGCATGAGCCTGCCCGCCGCCCGCATGAACACCCAGGCGATCACGAGCACCGCGAGCACGCCGGCGAACAATGCCGCCCAATGCCCCGGACTGCGCGTGACGGACACCGGGCCGAACCAGAGCAGGATCGTCGCGAGTGCGCCGGGCCCGGCAATGAACGGAAAGGCGAGCGGAAACACGGAGATGTCGGCGCGCTGGCGATTCTCGGCGGCCTCGCGGCTCGAGGTACGCGTGCCCGATTCGCGCGCGAACACCATCTCGAGCGCGATCAGGAAGAGCAGCAACCCACCGAAGATCCGGAACGCCTCGAGACTGATGCCCATCACGGCGAGGAATCCCGCGCCAAAGAGCGCGAACACGAACAGGATGGCGCCCGACAAGACGACCGCCTTCCGCGCCATGCGCCGTCGATAGGCTTCGCTCGCGCCGTCGGTGAGGCTGACGAACAACGGCAGCAGCGACACCGGCTCGACGACCACGAAGAACACGATGAAAAACTTCACGACCTGGTCGAACATGATGCTGCGCGACAAATTTCCCGCTTGAAAGCGCCTCCCCGCAGGCGCACGATGGAATCGCGAAAGAAGCATAGCAGTTCGGTCCGGAGGCGAAGATGGTCCTTCATCCGACGATAGGTGCGTGGTACCGCCTGGACGGCGGCGAGTCGTTCGAAGTCGTCGCGTACGATCCGGACGACGGCACTGTCGAGATCCAGTACTTCGACGGCACGGTCGAAGAGATGGACGCCGAGGACTGGGAAGCGCAGCGCGAGGAAAGCCGGCTCGAGGAAGTCGAGCCGCCCGAGGACTGGAGCGGCTCGGTCGACGTCGACACCGACCTCGGGCGCGAACCGCGCGCGTCGGACGACTACGAGGAAAGCCGCGGCCAGTGGGCCGGCTCGCTAGAGGGCCTCGACATTTTCGAATGAGGCGGGGTCGACGTCCGCCGCAAGCAGCACCAGCCCCGCGTCCACCTCCACCGGGATCGTGGTGAGGGCGCGCCCCGCGCAGGGACCCGCGACGCAGAATCCGGTCGCTTTCTCGAACAGCGCGCCGTGCGACGTGCAGACGATCAGGCTGCCGTCGGCCGTCAGGAACCGGTGCGGCCGCAGGTTGAGCGCGTGGCCCGCGTGCGGACAGCGATTGACGTAGGCATGGAGAGCGTCGCGGGTGCGCACGAGGAACCCGCGCAGCGGCCAGTCACCCGCGCCGATGCGAAACTCGCGCGTGGCTCCCACGGGGATATCCGCCAGCGTGCACAGGACCCGCGCGGTATCGATTTCCCGTGCCACGATCAGCCGAACGCGCGCACCCGGTCGCGCATCACCCAGACACACGCGAGCCCGGGCAACGCGATCACGAAGCTCACGATGTAATAGTTGCCCCAGCCCCAGTGGTCGGCGATCCACCCCGCCGGCCCGCCGAGCGCGTAGCGCGGCAGCAATGCGAGCGACGACAGCAGCGCGTACTGGAACGCGCTGAAGCGCACGTTGCAGATGGCCATGATGAGTGCCACCGTCGCGACATTGCCCATGCCGCTCGCGAGATTGTCGACCGCGACCGCGAACACCATGACCGGGTAGCTCTTGCCGACGAGCGCGAGCGCGAGGTAGGCGAGGTTCGAGACGGCCTGCAGCACACCGAACAGCAGCATCGCCCGCAGCAGGCCGAGCCGCACCATCCACAGCCCGCCGAGTATCGCCCCGAAGATCGTCCCGCTCGTCATGATGACCTTGGCGATGAGGCCGATCTCGGTCTTCGTGAAGCCGACGTCCATCATGAACGGCGTGAAGAGCTTCAGCGCGAACGCGTCGCCGATCTTGAAGAGCATCACGAGCACGATCAGCGCCGCCGCGCCCGGCGAGCCAAAGAGCTCCCGCAGCGGCGTTGCCACCGATTCGCGCAGTGTCGCCGGGTGCGACTGCACACGGTCCGGCTCGGGCGCGAGGATTGTCCCGGCCGTGAACGCCAGCATCACGACCGCGAGCGCGAGAAACGCCACGCGCCAGCCGAATGCGTCCGCGATCACGAGCGCAAAGGCGAAGGCAAACCAGGAGCTCGCGCGATAGCCGAGATTCGCGGCGGCGGCGATCAGCCCGCGCTCGGCCGGCTGTGCGACGTCGACCTTGTAGGCATCGATGACGATGTCCTGCGACGCCGAGAACAGCACGATCACCACCGCGCACGTGGCCACCATCGCGAGCGAACCGGCCGGGTCCTGGAAGGCGAGCACGGCCGTCGCCGCTGCGATGGCGAACTGCGTCGCCGCGATCCAGCCGCGGCGACGGCCGAGCAGCGGCAGCGGATAGCGGTCGAGGAGCGGCGCCCACAGGAACTTCAGCAGATAAGGGATCGCGACATAGGTGAGGATGCCGATCGTCGTGTTCGATTCACCGGCATCCTTGAGCCAGGCCTGCAGCGTGCTCTCGGTGATCTGGTTCGGGAAGCCGGAGGCGGCGCCGAGCACGAGGATCGCGAGCAGCTTCGGCTCGGCGAGGATCCGCCGCAGCGTCGGCTCGCCGGCAGTCGTGGCGTTCGTCGTCACAGGCGGGGCAGGTCGTAGTCCATGACGAGCGGCGCGTGGTCGGAGAAGCGATCGGCGACATGGATCTTCGCGCGCAGCGCACTGCCCGCGAGCCCCGGGCTCGCGACCTGGTAATCGATGCGCCAGCCGACATTGTTCGCGCGCGCCGCACCACGATTCGACCACCACGTGTACTGGTCGGGCCGCGGGTCGACCTCGCGAAACGCGTCGACATAGCGCAGCTCGCCGAAGAGCCGGTCGAGCCACGCGCGCTCCTCGGGCAGGAAGCCGGAGTTCTTCTGGTTCGCCTTCCAGTTGCGCAGGTCGATCGGCTTGTGCGCGATGTTCCAGTCGCCGCACAGAATGAACGGACGGCGCTTGCGCCGAAGGCGCGCGAGGTGCGGCAGGAACGCATCGAGGAAGCGGAATTTCGACGCCTGGCGCTCGGGACCCGACGAGCCGGACGGCAGGTACAGCGACACGACCGACAGGCCGCCGAAGCGCGCCTCGAGATAGCGCCCCTCGTCGTCGAACTCCCGCACGCCGAAACCCCGCGTCACGGCATCGGGCTCGCGCTTCGCATACAGCGCAACGCCCGAATACCCCGGCCGCTTCGCGTCGTAAAAGCAGCGGTAGTACCCCGGGATGTCGATCGCATGGCCGTCGAGCTGGTGCAGCTGCGCCTTCGTCTCCTGCAGGCAGATCACGTCGGCATCCTGTCGCGCGAGCCAGCGGAAGGCGCCCTTGCTCGCAGCGGAGCGGATGCCGTTCGCGTTCAACGTGACGATGCGCATCGGCACATGATAGCGTCCCGCCGCGAAGTCAGGACCCCGCCATGCACGACTACCGGCACACGTTCATCGAGCTGTCGCTGCGCCGCCAGGCGCTGCGATTCGGGCGCTTCACGCTCAAGTCGGGCCGCGAGAGCCCGTACTTCTTCAACGCGGGACTGTTCGACGACGGCGATTCGCTCGCGGTGCTCGGGCGCTGTTACGCCGCGGCGATCGTGCAGTCGGGCCTCGGTTTCGACATGCTGTTCGGCCCGGCGTACAAGGGCATCCCGCTCGCGGCCGCGACGGCGATCGCGCTCGCGACGGAGCACGGCCGGAGCGTGCCCTGGGCGTTCAATCGCAAGGAAGCCAAGGACCACGGCGAAGGCGGCCACCTCGTCGGGCATCGCCTCGGGGGGCGCGTGCTGATCGTCGACGACGTGATCACGGCGGGCACGGCCATCCGCGAGTCGGTGGCGTTGATCCAGGGTGCCGGCGCACAACCGGTCGGCATCGCGCTCGCACTCGACCGCCAGGAACGCGGGCGCGGCGATCGCTCGGCCGTGCAGGAAGTCGAGGCGGATTTCGGCCTGCGGTGCATCAGCATCCTGACGCTCTCGGGCCTCATCGAGGCACTGGCGGACACGAAGGGTGATGCGGGTCGCATTTCCGGCGAACACCGCGCCGCCCTCGAAGCCTATCGCGACCGATTCGGCGTAGCCTAGGGGCGGCTTTTTTTGCAGAATAGCCCCATGTTCCGCTGGCCCGCCCTGCCTGTCGCGCTCGCCCTCGCGGCCTTCGCCGCGGGCGCCCCTGCTGCACAGAACAACGCGGCCCGCACGGGCGACGGCAAGAACGAGATCGCCTACAAGTGGGTCGACGAGAAGGGCGTCACGCACTACGGCGACAGCGTGCCGCCCGAGTACGCCAAGCGCGAGCGCGCGATCCTGAACGAACAGGGCGTCGTGATCCGCCGGCTGGAGGCGGAAAAAACGCCCGAGCAGCGCGCGGCGGACGAGCGGCGCCAGCGCGACGTCCAGTCGCGCAGGCAGCACGACCAGTTCCTGCTGAACACTTACGCCTCCGTGGGCGACATCGAATCGGTGCGCGACCAGCGGCTCGAGCAGATCGTCGGCCAGACGGACGCGGCGCGACAGTATGTCGATTCGCTGCATTCCCGCCTCACGGGCCTGCAGGCAAAGGCACAGCTGTTCAAGCCCTACAGCAGCGACGAGAAGGCCCGCCGCATGCCGGACGACCTCGCGGCCGACCTCGTCCGCACCGTCAGTGAACTGCGCACCCAGGGCAACATGCTGCGCAGCAAGGAGCAGGAACACGCCGACGTCACGCGGCAGTTCCAGGCCGATATCGAACGCTTCGCGGAGTTGCAGTCGGGCAAGAGCGCACGCTGACGCGCGCCGCGCAGATCAGCGTCCGGTGTGCCCGAACCCTCCGGCACCGCGCGACGTCGCCGCGAACGCGTCGACCACTTCGAATTCCACCTGCACGACCGGCACGACGACCAGCTGGGCGATGCGCTCGCCGGGCTGCACGGTGTAGCCGGCACCACCGCGATTCCAGCACGAGACCATCAGCGGGCCCTGGTAGTCCGAGTCGATCAGCCCGACGAGATTGCCGAGCACGAGTCCGTGACGGTGGCCGAGCCCCGATCGCGGCAGGATCACGGCGGCGAGCGCCGAGTCCTCCACCCAGATCGACAGGCCCGTCGGGATGAGCTCGGCCTTGCCGGGTGCCAGCTCGAGCGGCGCCTCGAGCGCGGCACGCAGGTCGAGGCCCGCGGCCCCCGGCGTCGCGTATGACGGCAGTGGCCACTCGGTGCCGATGCGTGGATCGAGGACCCGGACCTTGAGCGGCCGGTGTGCGCCGGCGCTCGTCACGCGCGAACTTTGCCGCGGGCCGCATGCCCGGCGGCTGCGAACTGCTCCGCGACGAGCGCAACGAACTGCCGTGCGAGTTGCGCCTTCGGTGCCGGACCGAGCGACGCACGATCGACCCGCGACAGCACGATGAGCGCGTTGTCATCCTTGTCGAACACCTTGTCGTCGCCGACTTCGTTCGCGGCGATCAGGTCGAGGTTCTTGCGCAGGAGCTTGGCACGGGCGTTCGATTCGACATTCTCGGTCTCGGCCGCAAAGCCGACGACGAAGGGGCGGTCGGGGCGCGCAGCCACGGCGGCCAGCACGTCGGTCGTGCGCTCGAGCGCGAGATCGAGCGCCGATTCGGTCTTCTTGATCTTCTGGTCGGCCGGGCGCGACGGACGATAGTCGGCGATGGCCGCCGTCGAAATGTAAATGTCGATGCCGGCGACTTCGCGCATCACGGTCGCATGCATGTCTTCGGCTGATTCGATGTCGAGCCGCCGCACGCCGAGCGGCGTCGGCAGACCGACCGGCCCGGTCACGAGCAGGACTTCCGCACCGGCGTCGCGCGCCGCCTGGGCAATCGCGAAACCCATCTTCCCCGAGCTGCGGTTGCTGATGAAGCGCACCGGGTCGATGCGCTCGCGCGTCGGGCCCGCGGTCACGAGCACGCGACGCCCTCTGAGAGGTCCGTCCGCGGGACGCAGCAGGCCCTGCACGAGGTCGACGAGTTCGAGCGGTTCGAGCATGCGGCCCTCGCCCACCTCGCCGCAGGCCTGGTCGCCCGCTGCCGGGCCGAGGACGTGCACGCCGCGCGCGCGCAGCGCCGCCACATTGGCCTGCGTCGCGGCGCTCGCCCACATGACGCGATTCATGGCCGGCGCCACCGCAATCGGCGCCTCGGTCGCGAGGCACAGGGTGCCGAGCAGGTCGTCGGCGAAGCCGTGCGCGAGCGTCGCGAGACTGTGCGCCGTAGCCGGCGCGATCAGCACGAGATCGGCCCAGCGGGCGAGCTCGATGTGACCCATGGCTGCCTCGGCGGCCGGATCCCACAGGCTGTCACGTACGGCACGTCCCGATACCGCCTGAAAAGTGGTTGCCGTCACGAACTGCGCGGCACCCGCCGTCATGACGACCTGCACCTCGGCGCCCCGCTCGATGAGCCGGCGCACGAGGTCGGGGCTTTTGTAGGCGGCGATGCCGCCGGTCACGCCCAGGAGGATTCTGCGGCCCTGCATCGTCGCATTATCCGTTGGGGCTCGTCAGGCACGCAAACACGCCCGATTCTCGGCGTGCGAGCCCCGCCCGAGGCGGCGACACTCGTGCCAGGAGGAGGCTTCCATGGCGATCCGTCATTGGCCGCAGAGTGAGCAGCCGCGCGAGAAGCTGCTCCGCTTCGGCGTCCACAGCCTGTCGGATGCGGAACTCGTTGCGCTCGTGTTCGGCAGCGGCACCGTGGGGAGCGATGCCGTCGCGCTCGCGCGCGATCTGCTGGCGCAGGTCGGCAGCCTCCGCGGGCTCTTCTCCGCCGACCGGGCCGCCTGCTGCCGCCTGCGCGGCGTGGGCCTTGCGCGCTGGTGTCGGCTGCAGGCCTCGCTCGAGGTGGCGCGGCGCCACTACCGGGAACCGCTGCGCGCGCGACCGACCCTCGATGCGCCGCGCCACACGGCCGAGTTCCTCGTCGCGCAATTGCGGGACCGGCCCTACGAAGTGTTCTGCTGCCTGCATCTCGACAGCCGCCATCGCCTGATCGCATTCGACGAGCTGTTTCGCGGCACGATCGACGGCGCGAGCGTCCACCCGCGCGAAGTGGTCCGCCAGGCGCTGGCACACAATGCCGCGGCAGTGATCCTCGCGCACAACCATCCCTCCGGCGTCGCCGAGGCGAGCCAGGCGGATGAACTGATCACGCGCCGGCTGCGCGACGCACTGGCACTGATGGACATCCGCGTGCTCGACCACCTCATCGTGGGTGACGGTGCGTGCCTGTCATTTGCGGAGCGGGGGCTCTTGTAGGACGACTGTCGCCAACTCCAGACATTGGTATGAGGCACGTCCGGGGTTAAGGTGGCCGTTCGCATTGCTTATGGGAGGCTTCCATGGCCCTTTGGAAAGATTCGACCCCTGCCCCGGCCGGCGCCAGCCCGGCGTCCGCACCCGTGCCGATGAAGGAAAGCCGCGAACCGGAGCGCGCCAACGTGGCACCGCTCAATCCCGCCCCGGAGGCGGCACGGCGACCGAAGGAACGCGGCGAGATCAAGGATTCCGTCTTCTCGGGCGGGCTCAACATCGAGGGCAAGATCGAAGGCACCGGCAACGTGCGCATCGCCGGGCGCTTCAAGGGCGACGTGCATATCGACGGCGATCTCGTGATCGAGGCGGGCGCACACCTCACCGGGCAGGTGCGGGCAAACCTCGTGGTCGTTGCGGGCGAACTGCAGGGCAATGTCGAATCGGCGCGCCGCGTCGAGCTCGCCGACACGGCCGTGATGACCGGCGACGTCAAGGCAGGTGCGCTCACGGTCGCGGCCGGCTCGCGCATGCGCGGCCAGGTCGAGTTCGGCTGGGACGAGAAGCACGCCAAGGCCCACAACGAAGCGCGAGGCCTCGGCAGCGGCGCATGAGTGCGAGGCCGCCCCTCCATGTGCGCGCGCCGCTCACTGCGCGCACACGGGTCTGCCCGCACTGCAAGGCGACGATCCTCGAAAGCGCCAACGTCTGCCCCGGCTGCCGGCATCACCTGAAGTTCGACTCCGTCGCGGCGCAGCGCCAGGCCGACACCCGGACGGCGCTGCGCATCGAGGGGACCATCCGCTCGCCGCGCCCGGCCGAACCCTGCGAGTACTGTGTCGTGATCGCGATCCGCGACGAGCGCGGGCAGGAGGTTGGTCGCCATGTCGTCGGGGTCGGCGCGATGCGACCGGACGAGCAACGCAGTTTCACGCTGTCCGTCGACGTCGTCCCGCCGCCGGGGCCGCGCCCGCTCAAGCGCGACTGACCGCCGGGGGCGGCCTCGCGCCCCCGGGTTGCCGCGCCGGCGCGAGACTGGTATAAAGCCGGTCCTTTTCCGTGGGCGAAAGCCCGTGGACCGCCCCCAAGTTACTGAATTTCGAGGCCTTACCATGTCCCGCGTCTGCGAAATCACCGGCAAGCGGCCGACCGTCGGCAACCGCGTCTCGCATGCGAACAACAAGAAGCGCCGCCGCTTCCTGCCGAACCTGCACGCCCAGCGCTTCTGGCTGGAAGACGAGAAGCGCTGGATCAGTCTGCGCGTCACGACCCGCGGCCTGCGCACGATCGAGAAGAACGGCATCGACGCCGTCGTCGCCGGTCTGCGTGCCAAGGGCGAGAAGATCTGAGGAGTAGTGCGCCATGCGTGAGAAGATCAAGCTGCTGTCGTCCGCGGGCACGGGACACTTCTACGTGACGATGAAGAACAAGCGCCTCCATCCGGAGAAAATGGAGACGAAGAAGTACGACCCGTTCGTGCGCAAGCACGTGGCGTACAAGGAAACCAAGATCAAGTAAGCCGGTCGAGCGAACCGGCGATGTACCGCCAGAACTGGGCCGCCTCTTCGGAGGAGAAGCCGCTGTTCCCCGTCATCGCGTTTGCTCTCGGGATGAAAGTAGCGGCTCGCAACTCGCAACGCGCATCTCGTATCTCCCTACGGCGATGGCACAAGCTCGGGCGCAGGCGCCGCGAACCGGCGCTCGTCGACGAACGTGGCATAGGTGACCAGCGAGGCCAACGCCAGCGCCGCGGAGGCCGGTCCCAGGGCAGCGTACCCCCAGAGTTCGAGCACGAGTCCGCCGACAGCGGACCCGGTGACGATGCCGAACTGCTGGCCGCTGGCGTTCAGCGCCATCACCGTACCGCGGTTCTCGGGTGACATCTCCGTCATGATCGCCTGGGCGCTCG